>Ga0209023_10002872_pt1 | contig 21049 bp, 22 predicted proteins | sample LakOneMetagenome_FD_187468 | JGI IMG/M metagenome (GOLD analysis project Ga0209023, IMG submission 187468) | Freshwater and sediment microbial communities from Lake Erie, Canada (SPAdes) (version 2) | ecosystem: Environmental > Aquatic > Freshwater > Lentic | place: Lake Erie, Canada...
CCGCAGCCAGACGCCGGGCATAGGGACGAGCGGCCTCGGCCGCGTCCTGGCTCCGGCGCAGCTTGGCTGCCGCCACCATCTGCATCGCTTTCGTGATCTTTTGCGTCGCTTTGACGCTCGAGATCCGATTGCGCATTTCCTTCAAGCTGGCCATTCGGCGCTACTCTCTCCGAGCGTTCCGAGGGGGCTTAGGCGAAGGTCGACGAGAAGGTGTCGAGCGCGCTTTTCAGCGTGTTCTCCAGATCCTTGTCGAGGGCCTTCTTGGTGCGGATGCCGTCCAGCAGATCCTTGTGCTGGCTGTGCAGACGGGCCAGGAACTCGGTCTCGAAACGACGAACCGACGAGGTCGGGATGTTGTCGAGATAGCCGCGCGTGCCGGCATAGATCACGCAGACCTGCTCTTCGACGGCCTGCGGCGAATATTGCGGCTGCTTCAGCAGCTCGGTCAGGCGTTCGCCGCGGGCCAGCATCTTCTGGGTCGAGGCGTCGAGGTCCGAACCGAACTTCGCGAAGGCGGCCATTTCGCGATACTGGGCGAGCTCGCCCTTAATCGCGCCGGCGACTTGCTTCATGGCCTTGATCTGGGCCGACGAGCCGACGCGCGACACCGAGATGCCGACGTTCACGGCGGGGCGGATGCCCTGATAGAACAGGTCGGTTTCCAGGAAGATCTGGCCGTCGGTGATCGAGATCACGTTGGTCGGGATATAGGCCGAGACGTCGTTGGCCTGGGTTTCGATGATCGGCAGAGCCGTCAGCGAGCCCGAACCGTTGTCTTCGTTCAGCTTGGCGGCGCGCTCCAGCAGGCGGGAGTGCAGGTAGAACACGTCGCCCGGATAGGCTTCGCGGCCCGGCGGGCGGCGCAGCAGCAGCGACATCTGGCGGTAGGCGACGGCTTGCTTGGAAAGGTCGTCATAGATGATCAGGCCGTGCAGGCCGTTGTCGCGGAACCACTCGCCCATGGCGCAGCCCGAGAACGGGGCCAGGTACTGCAGCGGGGCCGGCTCGGAGGCCGAGGCGACGACGACGATCGTGTATTCCAGGGCGCCGTGCTCTTCGAGCGTCTTGACGATCTGGGCGACGGTCGAGCGCTTCTGGCCGATGGCGACATAGACGCAATAGAGCTTGGCGCTCTCGTCCTTGCCGGCGTTGGCGGCCTTCTGGTTCAGGATGGTGTCGATGGCGACGGCGGTCTTGCCGGTCTGACGGTCACCAATGATCAGTTCGCGCTGGCCGCGGCCGACGGGGATCAGGGTGTCGATCGACTTCAGGCCGGTCTGCACGGGCTCGTGCACCGACTTGCGGGGGATGATGCCCGGAGCCTTGACGTCGACGCGGCGACGCTCGGTCGAAACGATCGGGCCCTTGCCGTCGATCGGCTCGCCCAGCGGGTTGACGACGCGGCCCAGCAGGCCACGGCCGACCGGAACGTCGACGATCTCGCCGAGGCGACGGACTTCGTCGCCTTCCTTGATGGCCTGGTCCTGACCGAAGATCACGCAACCGACGTTGTCGCGCTCGAGGTTCAGGGCCATGCCCTTCACGCCGGCCTTCGGGAACTCGACCATTTCGCCGGCCTGGACGTTGTCCAGACCGTAGATGCGGGCGATGCCGTCACCGACGGACAACACCTGGCCGACGTCCGAGACGGCGGCTTCTTCGCCGAAATTGGCGATCTGCGACTTGAGGATGGCCGAAATCTCGGCGGCGCGGATGTCCATGGCTGTACTTGGGCTCTCTGCGATTTTTATCTTTTGACGCGCTTATAGAGGGTTAGGCGCGCTTCAGGGCGAATTTCAGGGAATCGAGCTTCGAACGGAGCGAAGCATCGAACAGGCGGGAGCCGACGCGCACCTTGACGCCGCCCAGGAGGGAGGCGTCGACACGGGTCGAAAGTTCGGGGGTCTTGCCCAGCGCCGAAGCCAGGGCCGCTTGCACGCCCTTCAGCTGGGCGGCGGTCAGTGCGGTGGCCGAGATCACCTCGGCCGAGACGACGCCGCGGTGCTTGGCCGACATTTCGGCGAAGGCCGTGATCGCGCCCATCAGGTCGCCGGCGCGGCCATTAGTGGCCACCAGGCCGATGAACTTGCTGGTCAGGGGCTGGAAGCCGGCCTTCTTGGCGATGGCGGCCAGGCCCTTGGCCTTGTCTTCCGACGAGAACGCGGGCGAGGCGACAAGGCGGCGCAGATCGGCGCTGTCGGCGTACATCGCCTTCAGCGACTTCAGGTCGGCCTCGACCTTGGTCAGTTGATTGCCTTCGATCGTCAGTTCGAACAGGGACTGCGCATAGCGCTGACCCGCATCCGTCGCCTTGGTTTCGTCCGCCACTTGGTATCCGCCCGGTGCGTTGCAATGGCCGCGGACAAGAAGATTAACCCTTGTCCCGGCTTAAAGGCTTGAGCACGCTTGAAAAAAGCGCATGGAGGGCCGGCGCTGATGCGCCACCCCGTCCGAAGCCGCGCGCCTGATAACACGGGCTTTTCGCAGTCGCAACCAAAGGGGCGCGATCAGGCCCCGACGCGGCGAAACACCGCCGACGCGGCGGCGGCGAGGGTTCCGTTGCGGCGCCGGGCCTCGCCCTGCGCGAACACCAGACTGCGCGTCGAGCGCTCCACCCAGGCGCGCACCGCCAGGTCGTCGCCGGACTCGCCCTCTGGACCGTCCGGACCGTAGTCGACGGTCAGGGACGAGGGACGGGTTTCAGCGCCGGCGATATCGCGCAGGGCGGCTTCCAGCTGGGCGGCGAGGGTCGTGCTCATGGACGTTCAACTACGCAGGATCGGCGAAAAGAAAAAGGGCGGCGGGACAGGCCCGCCGCCCCATCAGGGGAATGCTCGAGGAAACAGCCAGACAGGACGAAGATCGTCCCAACGCGTCCGGGTACTAAAACAGAAGTGGCTCAGGCGGCCTTGGCCGAGGCGTTGCAGCGCGCCAGGTCTTCGGCGTCCAGCGACTTGGTCTCGCCGCCGAAAGCCGAAACGCGGCCGACTTCCTTGGCCAGGGCCTTGCACGACGCCGCCGTGATGGCGCGCGAGGGGGCCGAGGTCGAAACGCATTCCGCGCCGTCGCAGACGAAAACGGCGCCGCCGGCGACGATCTTGGTCTTGGCGGCGACGGGGGCCTCCAGAGCGGCGGCGACGCGGCCATCGGCCAGGGCGGCGCCCGCGAACATGGAAACGGACAGGGCGGCGACAGCCGCAAGGGTACGGAGCTTCATGGGAGCCCTCCAACGTTCAGGGGAGTTGAGCAAAGATCGATGATCGGCGAAAAGCGTACTGGTCGTTCAGGCTTCGGGGATGCAAGCGTCGGTATCCCCACCGACGCGACAAAGCTGAACTAAGCACTGCTTAGATATCAGTGATAAGCGATTGCGCAAGTGAAATTTATTCGCATTGCGTCTTTTTAAGAAACGGCGCGTTTTTCGCGATCTCGGTGAGCCTGCCGGACGCCCGGCCAAACCCCCGCCGGCTCGCTAGAGGCCCAGGATCGAGTCGATGCGGCTTTCGGCCTTGGCGTGGATCTGCCGCTCCTCGACCATGCCCTCGACCCGCGAATAGCGCCCGTTCTTGCCGGCCTTGCGACGCAGTTGGTCAGCGGTGACCAGAACCGGCGAGACCGCCGGATCGGAGAAGCTGCCCATCAGAGCCGCCAGCACCGCGCCGATGAAGGCCGCCGCGACCGGACCGACCGCCCCGGTGACGCCTTCGCCGAACACCGCCTCCAGGCGGCCGATCAGCAGTTCGCGATTGGGCTGGTCGTCCAGCATGCCGATCAGCAACAGCACGCCGCCTTCGATGGCGACCGCCAGCAGCACGGCCACAAGCACGCCCAGCAGCCTGGGTCGGACGAAAAGTCCGAGCGCCGCGCCGATGATCGCTGCCGTGGCCAAGGTGAACATGGGGCGAGCCTAGCAGGGGTTGGTCAAAAGCCGGTTAAGAACGACGGTATTCCCAAGCGGCAGGCTTGGCTGCGACCAGACGCCGCGCATACTCGCCGACAAGACAAAAAACACCGCAGGGAGGCTAGGCCATGGACTTCACCCTACCGCCGGAACTGACCGCCTATCTGGCCGTGCTCGACAGGTTCATCGAGGACGAGATCGCGCCCTTGCAGGCTCGCGACGACAATGAGCGCTTCTTTGACCACCGCCGCGAATGGGCCCGCACCGACTGGGACGGCGGCGGCCTGCCCCGTCACGAGTGGGAAGAACTTCTCGGCAAGGCTCGCAAGCTGGCCGACGCGGCCGGCCACTATCGCTTCGCCCTGCCCCGTGAATTTGGCGGCCAGGACGGCTCCAACCTCTGGATGGCGGTCATCCGCGAGCATCTGGCGTCCAAGGGGCTGGGCCTGTTCAACGACCTGCAGAACGAGCACTCGATCGTCGGCAACAATCCGTTCGTGCTGATGATCCGCGACTTCGGCCGCCCCGATCAGCAGCACCTGATCACCGACATGCTGGACAAGGGCGCCTTCCGCCCGACCTTTGGTCTCACCGAGCCCGACCACGGCTCGGACGCCACCTTCATGGAGACCCGCGCGGTGCGCGAGGTTCACAAGGGCGAGGCCGGCTGGCGGATCAATGGCGAGAAGATGTGGACCACCGGCATGCACGCCGCCACCCACTGCTGCCTGTTCGCCCGCACCGACGGCGAGGATGGTTCGGCCAGGGGGATCACGGCGTTCCTGGTTCCGGCCCATGCGCCCGGCGTGAAGATCGAGGAATATCTCTGGACCTTCAACATGCCGACCGACCACCCGCGGGTCAGCTTCACCAATGTGTGGGTCCCCGACAGCGCCATGTTCGGGCCCGAGGGCGGCGGCCTCTCCCTGGCCCAGCACTTCGTGCACGAGAACCGCATCCGCCAGGCCGCCTCAAGCCTGGGCGCGGCGACCTTCTGCATCGAAGAGAGCGTCAAATACGCCCGGATCCGCAAACCCTTCGGCAAGCCCCTGGCCGAGAACCAGGCCATCCAGTTCCCGCTGGTGGAACTGGCCAGCACCGCCGAGATGCTGCGCCTGCTGATCCGCAAGACCGCCTGGGAAATGGACCAGATGACCAAGCCGGAGGTGGAAAAGCGCCTCTCCGACAAGGTCTCGATGTGTAACTACCAGGCCAACCGCCTGGTCTGCGAAGCGGCCGACCGGGCGATGCAGGTGCATGGCGGCATCGGCTATTCGCGCCACAAGCCGTTCGAGCACATCTATCGCCACCACCGCCGCTACCGGATCACCGAGGGCAGCGAGGAGATCCAGATCCGCAAGGTGGCCGCCTGGCTGTTCGGCTATCTGGGCCCGCGCCGCAAAACCTTCGCGGAAATGGAGAAGGTTTAATCCCGGGCGACCTGACGCAGATCAACGGACGCGCTATCTAACAGGGATATGCGAGCTCGATGCTGCTCGCCTGGAGGCCTGAATGAACCGCTTCGCCAAAACCGCCGCGCGGATCGCGCTGGTCGTCTCGCTCGCCGCCGGCCTCGCCGGTTGCGGGATCAACACCATTCCCACCCAGGACGAGGCGACCAAGACCGCCTGGGCCGAGGTGCAGAACCAGTATCAGCGCCGCGCCGACCTGGTGCCCAATCTGGTCGCCACGGTGAAGGGCTACGCGGCCCAGGAAAAGGGTGTGCTGGTCGAGGTCACCCAGGCCCGCGCCAGCGCCACGCAAGTGAAGGTCGACGCCTCGACGATCACCGACCCGGCCGCCTTCCAGCAGTACGCCGCCGCCCAGGACAAGCTTTCGGGCGTGCTGGGCCGACTGATGATGATCCAGGAAAACTACCCCGACCTGAAGTCGAACCAGAACTTCATGGCCCTGCAAAGCCAGCTGGAAGGCACGGAAAACCGCATCACCATCGCCCGGCGTGACTACAACCAGACCGCCCAGGTCTACAACACGACGCTGCGGACCTTCCCCAGCATCATCTGGGCCAAGACGATGTATTCCAGCCAGAAGCCGGCCCAGCTGTTCCAGGCCACGGCCGCGGCGCAGTCGGCCCCGACCGTCAGCTTCGACACGGCCCCACCGGCCTCGGCTCCGGCTCAGTAAGTTGAAGCCCACAGACCTTGTCATCCCGGCCAAGCGCGAAGCGCGCCGAGCCGGGACCGCCGGAAACGCCAGCGCTTGCCGCGGTCCCGGCTCTTCGCTGCGCTTCGGCCGGGATGACAGGATTTGGATGGGCGCTTGGCTGATCGCCGCGTTGGCGGTGGCTTGCCTCGCCCTGCCCGCCTTCGCCGCGCCGAAGTTTCCGCCGCTGAGCGGCCGGGTGGTCGACGAGGCCAATATCCTCTCGCCCCAGGTCGAGAGCGAACTGACGGGCAAGCTGAAGGCGCTGGAAGACAGCACCGGCCGCCAGCTGGTGGTCGCCACCGTGCCCAGCCTGCAGGGCTACGAGATCGAGGACTATGGCTACCAGCTGGGCCGCACTTGGGGCCTTGGCGACAAGGACCGGGATGACGGCGTCATCCTGCTGGTCGCCCCCACCGAGAAGAAGGTGCGCATCGAGGTCGGCTATGGCCTGGAGCCGGTGCTGACCGACGCCCTGTCCAGCGTCATCATCCAGAGCGCCATCATTCCGAAATTCAAGGCCGGCGACCTGCCGGGCGGCGTCGTCGCCGGGGCCGATGAGCTGCTCACGCAGCTGTCCCTGCCCGACGACGAGGCCAGGGCCAATGTCGCCAGGGCGGCGCAGCCCGAACGCTCGGGCTCGGCCTCGGGCTTTTCCCCAATCGCCGCGCTGCTGATCGGCCTGTTCGTGTTCTTCCTGATCACCCGCCTGCTGCCGGGACGGCGCGGACGGCGAAGCGGCCTGGGCTCGGCCCTGCCCTGGATCATCCTCAACGCCCTGACCAGCGGCGGCGGCAGTGGTCGCGGCGGCGGCTTTGGCGGCGGCGGCGGCGGCGGCGGGTTCTCCGGCGGCGGCGGCTCGTTCGGCGGCGGCGGAAGTTCAGGGAGCTGGTGATGCGCAAGATGACCCCCCAGGATCAGGCCCGCATCGCCGAGGCCGTGGCGGCCGCCGAAAAGACCACCGCCGGCGAGATCTTCTGCGTGCTGGCGCCCGAGGTTTCCGACTATCGCGAGACGCCGCTGGTCTGGGCGGCGGCTGCGGCCCTGATCCTGCCGGCCGGCGGCCTGCTGGCCGGACTGCGGCCGGACATGCTGACCCGGCTGTTTGGCGGCTGGACCGTCGGCCACGCCTCGGCCAGCGACGCGGCCATCCTGTCGGCCCTGTCGATCTATATCGGCCTGCAGGCGGCGATCTTCATCGCCTGCGCCCTGCTGGTCTCGATCCCGCCCATCCGCCGCGCCCTGACGCCCGGCGCGCTGAAGACGGCGGCGGTCAAGCGGGCGGCCATGGAGCAGTTCATGAGCCACGGCCTGCACCTGACCCGCGACCGCACCGGGGTGCTGATCTTCGCCGCCCTGGCCGAGCACCGCGTCGAGGTCATCGCCGACGAAGGCATCTACAAGGCCGCGCCCAATGCGGTCTGGGACGAGGTGGTCGCCGATCTCGTAGCCGGCATGAAACAGGGCAAGATCGCCGACGGCTTCGTCGCCGCCGTCACCCGGGTGGGCGAGATCCTGTCCAGCCATGTGCCGGTGCGCCAGGCCGACACCAACGAACTGCCCGACGGCCTGACCATCCTGCCCAAGGGCTGACGCCGTGACCGGGGAAGCCAGCCGCCGGGAGTTCCGACGCGTCTGGCTCTTCCTCGGCCTCGTCTTCCTGATCAGCTGGGGTGTCGGCGGACTGTATCTGGCGTTTCCAGCGCCCCTGACCGCCGCCTTTGGCCCTTTCGCCTATGGGTCAGCGGCCTATCTTCTAGCCGCCTGCTCGCCGACGCTGGTCGCTGTGGGACTGACCCTGGTCTTCGAAGGACCGGCGGGCCTTGCGCGACTTGGCCGCCGACTGCTGCAGGCGACGCCGCTCTGGGCCCTGGCGCTGGCGTTCTTGGCCCTGCCGGCCATCGCTCTGGGCCTCAGCCTGCTGGCCCCTTGGTTCGGCGCCTGGCCTGTGCGTCCCGCCGACGTGCTGGTCGCCACGCCGCTGATCCTGTTCACCACCGCCCAGATCCTGACCAACTCCGGCCCGCTGGGCGAGGAGCTGGGCTGGCGGGGCTATGCCCTGCCCCGGCTGCTGGACCGCTGGCCGCCCCTGATGGCCGGCGGCATGCTGGGCGTCATCTGGACGATCTGGCACATCCCGGCCTTACTGTTCTCGGGCATCGTCGCCACGCCGCTGTCGGACCTGGGCTGGTACGCCCTGGGCACGGTCGCCCTGTCGCTGCTGATGACCTGGCTGTTTCTGCGGACACGCGGCAGCGTGCTGATCGCCGGCATCGTCCCGCACTTCGTGATCAATGGCCTGGGCGTGGTCGGCGCCTGGCGGACCCGACCTGCCGAAGCCATCGCCCTGACCCTGCTGGCCATGGCGCTTTTCGTCTTTTGGCCGCCAAATGGCCGCAAGCAAAATTAGGGAGACCGCCCCATGTCCAGCATCGATCCGACCCGCGAGCAGTTCGACGCCTTCAAGGGCCTGCCGCGCGATACGCCGATCCAGATGCTGAACCTGGTGCGTCTCAAGGCCGTCGCAGACTATCCAGTGGATCATCCCGAGCGCGGCAAGGGGCGGTCGGGGCTGGACGCCTATCGGGCCTATGGCCGCGAGACCGCCGCCCTTTTCGCGAAACTGGGCGGCCGGCAGATCTGGGCGGGCAAGCCGGAGCTGGTCCTGACCGGCCCGACCGACGAGCGCTGGGACCTGGCCTTCATCGCCGAGTATCCCAACGCCGGGGCCTTCTTCGCCATGGTCACCGATCCGGACTACCGCGAATGGGTCAAGCACCGGCAGGCGGCGGTCGAGGACTCGCGGCTGATCCGGCTGTCGCCCATGACGCCGGGCGAGGGGTTCGGCGAGTAGGCTACTCCGCCGCCAGAGCCATCGGCTCGGACTTGCCTCCACGCACCAGCCGCCCCGGCAGGGCGCCGGTCGGCTCGCCGTCGCGATAGGTCACGACACCGCCGACGAGTGTGGCCACATAGCCGTGGGCCTTCTGGGTCAGCCGCCGACCGCCGGCCGGCAGGTCGTAGGCGACGCGGGGCGCCTCCAGGGTGAGGGCCTCATAGTCGATGACATTCAGATCGGCCCGATAGCCCGGCGCGATCAGGCCGCGATCCATCAGCCCGACCGTCTGGGCCGTGTCGCGGGTCTGCATCGCCACCATGGCTTCCAGCGCGATACGCGGGCCGCGCGTGCGGTCGCGGGTCCAGTGGATCAGGTTGCTGGTTGGGAAGCTGCCATCGCAGATCATGCCCACATGCGCGCCGCCGTCCGACAGGCCCGGCACGGTGTCCTTGTGGTTCAGCATGGCGAAGCTGGGGTCCAGCGAGCCGCCCGCATAGTTCAAGAACGGGTGATACAGCATGCCCCGCCCGTCGTTCTCGAGCATGGCGTCCAGGGCGACCTCCGCCGGATCGCGCCCTGAAGCCGCCGCCCGCGCGGCCACCGCCATCTCGGCGGTCGGCTCGTAGTCGGGGACCGCGCCCATCGGGAACAGATTGTCCCAGGCGCGCAGGGCGCTGCCGGCGAACGGGCCCTGCGGATCGCCTTCCTCGGCCAGCAGGCGGGCGCGGAACTCGGGATCCCGAAGGGCGGCCACGCGCTCGGCCAGAGGCAGCCTGGAGATCTCGCCATAGACCGCGCTCTGGCTGAACGGATTGAGCGTCAGCTCCAGTCCAAACAGCACCCCCACCGGACGCCCGCAGACCTGGGCCTTCATCGGCAGGCCCGCGTCGGCAGCGTCCTGCAGGCCCGCCAGCATCAGCTTCCAGCCGTCGGGCGACTTGGGGCTCTGCACCAGGGAGAACGACAGCGGCCGGCCCGACTGCTCGACGATCCGGCGCAGCATGGCCAGCTCGGCCAGACCGTCGGGGAAGAAGTCGGAGACCAGCTGCAGCACGCCCTTGCCGGCGGCGGCCAGGCCCATGGCGATGCCGGTCAGTTCATCCTCGCCCGCCGTCAGGGTCGGGGTCGGCTGGCCGTCGCTGGTGCGGTGATTGAGGGTGCGCGAGGTGGAAAAGCCCAGCGCCCCGGCCTCGACCGCCCGCTTGGCGATGGCGGCCATGGCGGCAATGTCGGCGGGCGTCGCCGGCTCGCGATTGGCCCCGCGCTCGCCCATCACGAACACCCGCAGCGCCGCGTGCGGCAGCTGGGCGCCGATATCGACGTCGAAGGCCCGCGCCTCCAGCGCGTCGAGATAGTCGGGAAAGCTTTCCCAGGTCCAGGGCAGGCCCTCGGTCAGGACGGGGAACGGAATATCCTCGACCCCCTCCATCAGACGGATCAGCCGGTCGCGGTCCTCTGGCCGGCAAGGCGCGAAGCCGACGCCGCAATTGCCCATCACCACCGTGGTCACGCCATGGCCCGAGCTGGGCGTCATGCGCGCGTCCCAGGTCGCCTGACCGTCATAGTGGGTGTGGATGTCGACAAAACCGGGGGTGACGATCCGGCCGCGCGCGTCGATCTCTTCGGCGCCCGCCGCCAGGTCCGGGCCGACGGCGGCGATCAGGCCATCCTTGACCGCGACGTCGGCGAAGACGGCCGGCGCGCCGGTTCCGTCGACAACCTGACCGCCGCGCAGCACGAGATCATAAAGCCGACCCGGCATCCTGGCCTCCCGCATTCTTTTCGTTGCCGGAAAGCGTCCGTCGGGCGGCAGAGCCGGTCAAGGGTTCCGCCCCGGAAAGCAGAACGGGGCGACCAGCCTGGCCGCCCCGCACCGCCGATCCCGAGGGGTCGAGAACGGACTAGAAGGTCCGCCGCACCGTCACGCCCATCGTGCGCGGCTGGCCGACCGTGTAGCCAAGACGCGCCCGGCCCCCGCGTTCGCGGTCAAACGACAGCAGCGGGTTCTCGTCGAACACGTTGTTGGCGTAGGCGATCAGGTCGACGCCGTTATCCATCTCCAGACCGATGCTGAAATTGACGATCTCGTAGCTGGGCAGCTGCAGGTTGACGATCGTCGGCACGGTTCCGGTGGCCCCGCCGAACGGCAGGCCCGAGACGAAGGAGCGTGGATTGTTCTCCTGGTCGCTGGCTTGCGTGTAGCGGCTGCCGATGTGCTGAACCGAAGCGGTGACATAGGCCTCGATGCTGTCCTTGAAGCGCCACGAATAGGTGGCGTCGGCCGAGATCTGGAACTTGGGCACCGACGGCAGGCGGTTGCCTTCGCGGATGCCGCCCAGCACGGCGCCGGTCCCGTCCTTCACGGTCGAGTCGAACTCGGCCTCCAGCAGGCTGCCCGAGACGCCAATGTCGAAGCCCGGCGCCAGGCGGGCCGAGAACTCGGCCTCGATGCCCTTGGTGTGGGCCTTGGGCACGTTGAACACCACGCGCGAGGAGCACGAGCCGGCGTCCAGGGTCGTCTGCAGGTCCTTGATGTCGGTATAGAAGACGGCGCTGTTGAAGCTGATCCCGCCGAAGCGCGACTTCACGCCGGCCTCGTAGTTCCACAGCGTCTCGTCGTCATACGACTGGAAGCCGCCGAAGATCGCCGCGTCCTGCGGGGTGCAGAGCGGCAGGTTCAGCGGGTCATTGACCCCGCCCAGCCGGAAGCCCTGGGCCGCCTGGGCGTTGAACGTCACCGTGTCGCTGGCCTCGTAGGCCACCAGGACGCGCGGCGTGAAGCCGTCGGACGAGGTCCTGTCGGTCTGGTTGTCGCCGTTGGCGAACAGGCCGCCCGACTTGAACTGGCGGGTTTCCTTGAAGTCGTAGAAGCGGCCGCCGGCCGTGACGGTCAGCTTGTCCAGCTTGTAGCTGGCCTCGCCGAACAGGGCCTTCTGCTTGATGTTGTAAGGCAGGGACGCGTTGTAGGGCGAGTTGCGGGGGAAGCCGTTGGCCACCGCCGCCGAGGTGCCCGCGCCCAGGGTGGCGTCGGTATAGGCGTCATAGCCCGGGGTGGGCAGGCGCTGGTCATAGATGCGGTCCACCTCGGAATAGAAGCCGCCGATCACCCACTGGAACGGGCCATCGCCGGTCGAGCCCAGGCGCAGTTCCTGGGTGAACTGTTCCAGGTCGGTGGTGTCGACCAGCTTGGACGGCAGCAGCACCGCCGCCGACGGATAGCCCAGATCCACCGAGACGCTGCCGGTCAGGGCGCTGGCGTCGCGGTCGATGTGGATCTTGCGATCGACATAGCTGGTCACCGAAGTCAGCTCGATGGCGCCCAGGCCGATCGAGGCGGTCAGGTCGGTGAGCAGGGTGTCGTCGGCGAAGCTCTCGTCCAGCAGCAGGTGCTGCTCGCGCTCGCCCAGTCGCACCGGCGCGCGGCTGGTGGTGTTGGGATTGGCGAACAGGTTGAAGGCTTCCTGACGGTTGAAGCCGTTGGCCCGGATCTCCTGATAGACCACCCGCGGGGTGATGCTGATGTTCTCGGTGGGCTGGAACAGCACCGACACGCGGCCGCCGGTCCGGCTGCCGTCATTGACGTTCTTCTTGCGGCCGCCGCCCTCGATGCGGGCGTCGATGAAGCCGGCGTACTTCGTATAATAGCCCACCGCGCGCACGGCGACCTTGTCGGAGACCGGCAGGTTGACGGCGCCCTTGACGTAGCCGCCGGTGTCGTCGCCATCGACCATGTTGGCGTTGGCCTCGACCACGCCCGAGAAGGCGCCGATCTTGGGCTGGTTGGTGATGTAGCGGATGGTGCCGCCCACCGACCCCGAGCCGAACAGCGTGCCCTGCGGGCCGCGCAGGGTTTCCACCCGGTTCAGGTCAAAGAGGTCGATGTCGGGGGTGAACAGCGACAGCGAGATCACGGACTCGTCGAGATAGACCCCGACCTGCTCCTTGACGCCCGGCTGGTCGCGGACGACCTGGCCGGCCGAGACGCCGCGCACCGAAACCTGGCTCTGCCCCGGACCGAGGTTCTGGATCGTCAGGCTGGCGACATTGCGCGACAGGTCTTCCAGGGTGACCGCGCCGGAACGCTGGATGTCCTGCTGGGTCTGGGCGTTGATCGAGAACGGCACGTCCAGAATGGTCGCGTCGCGCTTGGTGGCGGTGACGATGATTTCCTCGACCGAGTCCTGCGCCGCCGCCAGGGTGGGCAGGGCGACTAGGCCCGCCAGGGCGGTGGCCGCCAGCAGCGCATGACGCGCGCGGGGTCGCTGAGTGCTGAAGCTCATGTGTATTCCTCCCGAATGTTTTCGCGGTCTCTGAGCCAGGGCCCGGCCGCAACTCGAGCGTTCTTGCCGCCGCGAACGAAAGTCAACCTCAATCGAGGAGCGAGTTGGACGCGCGTCTACGCTTGTGTCCTGACCGACTCACATTCGCCGCGGACCGGCAAGGACTTCGCGGAAACCGGCCCTTGCGGGCCAATGTTTGCGCCGCCCGCGAAAGACACCGGTTTCCCGCAGCGTTTGCTGGCGGAAGGCCCGCCATACGGCCCGCGCAGCACGCATCGCTTTACGTTCGCGTGACCTTTCCCGCGCGGAATTCAGAGTCTAGGGTGGCCGCCAATTCAAACTAACGTTTAACGGGGAGAAGCGCCCAATGCGCGAAGCGGTCATCGTCTCTTACGCCCGCACCGGTCTGGCCAAGTCCAACCGCGGTGGTTTCAACAACACGCACGGCGCGGCCATGGCCGGTCACGCCATCCAGCACGCCGTGTCGCGCGCCGGCCTCGAAGGGGCTGAAGTCGAAGACGTGGCCCTGGGCTGCGGCGGCCCCGAAGGCGCCACCGGCATGAACGTGGCGCGCAACGCCGCCATGTGGGCCGGCCTGCCGGTCACCGTCTCGGGCCAGACCATCAACCGCTTCTGCTCGTCGGGCCTGCAGGCCATCGCCACGGCGGCCAACTACGTCCGCAACGACGGCGCCAATGTCGCCATCGGCGGCGGCGTGGAGTCGATCTCGCTGGTGCAGGGCGGCGGTCACATGAACCGCTTCCACATCACCGAAGAGAAGCTGATGGGCACCCATCCGGCCCTCTGGATGGCGATGATCGACACCGCCGACATCGTGGCCAAGCGCTACAACCTCAGCCGCGAATACCAGGACGAATACGCCCTGCGCAGCCAACAGCGTATCGCCGCCGCCCAGGCCGCCGGCCTGTTCAAGGACGAGATCGTCCCGATGGCCACCAAGATGAAGGTGGTCAACAAGGAAACCAAGGAAGAGACCTTCGTCGACTACGTGGTCGACAAGGACGAGTGCAACCGCGCCGACACCACCCTGGAAGGCCTGGCCAGCCTCAAGCCCGTCATGGGCGAGGGCAAGTTCGTCACCGCCGGCAACGCCAGCCAGCTGTCGGACGGCGCCGCCGCCGTGGTGATCATGGACGCCAAGGAAGCCTCGCGCCGCGGCCTGGAGCCGATGGGCCTGTTCAAGGGCTTCGCCGTCGCCGGTTGCGAGCCGGACGAAATGGGCATCGGCCCGGTCTATGCCGTGCCGCGCCTGCTGGAACGCCACGGCCTGAAGGTCGACGACATCGACCTGTGGGAACTGAACGAAGCCTTCGCGTCGCAGTGCCTCTACAGCCGCGACAAGCTGGGCATCGATCCGGAAAAGTACAACGTCAACGGCGGCTCGATCGCCATCGGCCACCCCTTCGGCATGACCGGCGCCCGCTGCGCCGGCCACCTGCTGATGGAAGGCAAGCGTCGCGGCGCCAAGCTGGGCGTTGTGACCATGTGCATCGGCGGCGGCATGGGCGCGGCGGGTCTGTTCGAAATCTTCTGATTTCGACCTAGGTCACAGCACTGAGAGCCAAGCGGGGCCGGAAACCTTCAATCAGGTTTCCGGCCCTTTCTGCATCCTGTCGGGACTTTTGGCATTCTTTTCGGAAGCCACTTGAACCCCGGCCTTTGGCAACCATTTGTGTTGCTGAAGGCGCATCGCGCGATATTCGTGCAACGCCGGACCAGAGACCCGCCATGGCTGCCAAGGCCTTCTTCGCCCTCGCGCTGATCCTCGCCATCACGATCGGCCTGCTGCTGCCGACGCCCGGCGCCAACAAGCCCCGCCCCACCCACTCGTCGATCGAGACGCTCGAACTTCGGCGCGGCTAGGGTTTAGGCTGGGCCGCCAGGATCGCCGTGTGCTCGGCGCAGCCCTTCAGGGTTTCGCCGTCGATCCAGACCTCGGCATAGAACCGGTAGACGCGGTCCGACATGCCGTCGGTGCAGACGCCGGGCGTCAGGCGAACGACCAGCCGGCCCTTGTCTTCGACCACGCCGCTTGAATCCCACACGCCCTGCTGGCCATCGATCCGCACGCCGGGGTTGGCGTTGCTGACCTCGGGCGCGTCGGGACGGGTCAGGGCGACGCTGGCGGCGCGGATCTTCACGGCCCAGAACGGCTCGGTCCCCACCACATCGATGTCGCCTGCATAGTCGGGCGCCCTGGCCGAGGCGGGCGCGTCGGCCGGCGCGGCGGGGTCTTCCGAAGCGCCCATCGGCGCCTCGCCGCAGGCGGCCATCATCAGAAGCAGGATCGACAAGGCGGCTGTGCGTGGCATGGCGGCGACTATCCCCTGGCGCCCGTCTGAGGCTAGACTCCGCCAGCATGACTCGAAACGCCTCTCCCGCCTTCCTTGAATTTTTCGCCGGCGGCGGCATGGCCCGCGTCGGGCTGGGAGACGGCTGGACCTGCGCCTTCGCCAACGACTTCGACCCGCTGAAGGCGGCCGCCTATCGCGCCAATTTCACCGATGCCTCAGAACACTTTCACCAGGGCGATGTCTGGGCCATCGACGCCGACACCCTGCCGACCGCCGACCTGGCCTGGGCCTCCAGCCCCTGTCAGGACTTCAGCCTGGCCGGAGCCCGCGCGGGCCTGACCGGCGGACGCTCCTCGGCCTTCTTCGGCTTCTGGAAGCTGATGCAGGCCCTGAACGCCCAGGGACGGGGCCCCGACACCATCGTCGTCGAGAACGTGGTCGGCCTGCTGACCTCGCACGAGGGCCGCGACTTCGCCGCCCTGTGTCAGGCCCTGGCCGACGACGGCTATCGCTTCGGGGCGCTGGAGATCGACGCGGCGCGGTTCACGCCGCAGTCGCGGCCGCGCGTCTTCGTGATCGCCACCCGCCGGCCGGCCGACGCCCTGGCCGGGCCCAGCCCCTTCCACAGCCGCGCGGTCCGGGCCGCCCATGCCCAGCTGCCCGACGCCCTGCAGGCCAGCTGGATCTGGTGGGGTCTCGACGCGCCGCCGGCCCGCAACACCGACCTTTCCGCCCTGCTGGAACCCGACGACGCCGTCATCTGGAGCTCGCCCGAGCGAACCCGCAACCTGCTGGCCCTGATGGCGCCGGCCCATCGCGCCGCCGTCGAGGCCCATGTGAAGAGCGGTCAGCGCGCGGTGGGGGCGGTGTTCAAGCGCATGCGGGACGGCCAGCAGCGGGCCGAGGCGCGGTTCGACGGTCTGGCCGGCTGCCTGCGGACGCCGCGCGGCGGCTCCTCGCGCCAGACCCTGCTGGTCATCGACCGGGGCGAGGTGCGCTCGCGCCTGATCGGCCCGCGTGAGGGCGCCCGCCTGATGGGCCTGCCCGATGCCTATGTGCTGCCCGGCAGCCAGACGGCCGGACTGCATGTGATCGGCGACGGCGTCGCCCCGCCGGTGGTGCGCTGGCTGGCGGCGCGCCTGCTGGAACCCCTCACCGATAGCAAATCTGCAAGCCTTGCCGCCGAATGACCCGCTGACAGGCCAAAACCCACGCCGTAAGGTGGCTTTAGACCCGCCAACCTTTCGCGAGAACCCCCATGGCCGATGGCGCCTCCTCCTATGATGCCGCCCGCTACAAGCGTTCCGGGCGCGGCAAGATCTATGACTCGATCCTCGACACCATCGGCGACACCCCGCTGATCCGGCTGCCGCGCCTGTCGGCGCAGATCCAGCCCAAGGGCGAGGTCGTGGCCAAGCTGGAATTCTTCAATCCGCTGTCGTCGGTGAAAGACCGCATCGGCGTCTCGCTGATCGAGAGCCTGGAAGCCCAGGGCCTGCTGACGCCGGGCGACACCATCGTCGAGCCGACCAGCGGCAACACCGGCATCGCCCTGGCCTTCGTGGCCGCCGCCAAGGGCTACAAGCTGATCCTGGTCATGCCCGAAAGCATGTCGATCGAGCGCCGCAAGATGCTGCTGCTGCTGGGCGCCAAGCTGGAGCTGACCCCGGCCGAGAAGGGCATGCGCGGCGCCGTCGCCCGGGCCCAGGAGATCATCGAGGCCACCCCCGGCGCGGTGATGCCCCAGCAGTTCGAGAACGCCGCCAACCCGCTGATCCACCGGGTCTCGACCGCCGAAGAGATCTGGAACGACACCGCCGGCGCGGTGGACGCCGTGGTCTCGGGCGTCGGCACCGGCGGCACCATTTCCGGCGTCGGCCAGGTGCTGAAGGCCCGCAAGGCCTCGCTGAAGATGGTCGCGGTCGAGCCGGAAGCCTCGGCCGTGCTGTCGGGCGGCGCGCCCGGCCCGCACAAGATCCAGGGCATCGGCGCCGGCTTCGTGCCGGGCATCCTGGATCGCGGCGTGATCGACGAGATCGTCCAGGTCAGCAATGACGACGCCTTCGCCATGGCCCGCCGCTCGGCGGCCGTCGAGGGGCTGCCGGTCGGCATCAGCTCGGGCGCGGCCCTGACCGCCGCCTTCGACCTGGCCCTGCGCGACGACTACGCCGGCAAGCTGATCGTGGCGATCATCCCCAGCTTCGCCGAACGCTACCTGTCCACGGCCCTGTTCGACGGGCTCTAGACCTTGGGCGGCGTCGTCTTGCGCGACAGCGAGGCGACGCCGTGACCACCGATGTCTATGACAAGGCCAAGCGCTCGGCGGTGATGGCCCGGGTCAAGAGCCAGGACACCGGGCCCGAACGCCTGCTGCGCAAGACCCTGACCGCCCTGGGCGCCCGCTACCGCCTGCATCGCAAGGACCTGCCGGGCAAGCCCGACCTCGTCATGCCGGGCCGCAGGCTGGCCTTCTTCGTCCACGGCTGTTTCTGGCACGGCCATGACTGCGCCCGGGGCGCGCGCGTGCCCAGGGCCAATCGCGACTACTGGCTGGCCAAGGTGGCCCGCAACAGGGCGCGCGACGCCGCCTCCGCCGAAGCGCTGGAAGCGGCCGGCTGGCGTGTCGAAACGATCTGGGAATGCGAGATGAAGGATGCCGGGGCGCTGAAGGCCCGGCTGGTCCAGACCCTGGATCAGGCCGCGACGCGGACGCCGCCGGTCAGCACCCGGTTGAGCGCCGTATAGAGCTCAAGGGGATCGATCGGCTTGGCCACGTGGGCGCTCATGCCCGCGGCGAAGCACGCTTCCCAGTCCTTGGGCGTGGCCGAGGCGGTGACGGCGACCACCGGGGTGTCGCGATTGGGGCCCGCGCCGGACCGCAGGATGCGGGTGGCTTCGCGACCGTCCATGCCGGGCATGTAGACATCCATCAGCACCGCGTCGAAGATCTCGGTTCCCAGCAGCTCCAGGGCCTGCTCGCCGGACTCGGCCAGAGTGGCCTCGACGCCGAAGGGCTGCAGCACCAGTTCGATGGCCCGGCGGTTGACCACGTGATCATCGACCACCAGCACCCGCGCGCCGGCGATGGACGGACCGATCTCCTCGACCTTCGGCGCCTCGGCGGCCTCGACCACCAGGGTCAGGGTGAAGGTCGCGCCCCGGCCCTCGACGCTGCTGACCGCCAGATCGCCGCCCATCAGGCGGGCCAGTTCACGGCTGATCACCAGCCCCAGGCCCGACCCGCCATGCTGGCGAACCACGCTGGTGCTCAGTTGCTCGAACGGCGTGAACAGCCGCGCCAGGTTGGCCGGGGAAATGCCCGACCCGGTGTCGGTGACCGTAATCGTCAGGCGCCGCTCGCCACCCGCCGCCAGACTGTCGAAGCGCACCGCGATGGCGCCCCGATCGGTGAACTTGATGGCGTTCGAGAGCAGGTTGTTGAGCACCTGGCGCAGGCGCAGCGCATCGCCCGCCACCCACCGGGGCAGGGTCGCGGCGCCCTCGACGTGCAGGCGAAGGCCCTTCTTGGCCGCTTCGGGCCGCCACAGCCGCAGGCTGTCCGCCAGGGTCTGGCGCAGGTTGAACGTCGTCTTTTCGACCGCCATGCGGCCGGCCTCCAGACGCGAGAAGTCCAGCAGGTCGTTGAGCAGGGCCCGCATCATGCCGCCGGCGTCGGTGATCAGCTGGGCGTGGATCTTGGAACTGGCCTCCGGGACCTCGCTGTGCAGGCGCGCCGCGCCGGCCAGGATGGCGCTGATCGGGGTACGCAATTCGTGGCTGATCATCGCCACGAAGGCCGACTTGGCGGACACGGCCTCCTCGGCTTCATAGCGGCGGCGCTCGGCCTCTTCCTTGGCGTCGGCCTCGGCCTTCAGGGCGCCGCCAAGGGTGCGGCTGGCCACGGTGACCGAGGCGATCAACAGCACGGCGCCCAGCCACAGGGCGTTGGCCAGGGGCGCGTCGGGGTTGGCCGCCCGGGCCACCAGCGGCACGATCAGCAGGTACACGATATGCGGCGCTGCGGCCCACAGGGTCGCCGACCTCTGGCCGGCATTGATGACGATGACATTCAGCAACGCGCCCGCCAGCAGCATGCCGCCCAGGGTGGGAGCGAACCGCTGGTGCGAGGCGAACAGCGGCAGGGCCAGGAAGCCGAAGATGGCCGCGGTGACAAAAGGCAACACCGTCAGCGTGACGCGTCGCCAGCGTGGGGGCTGGGCCTCGGGAGCGGCCACGACCGGGCGGGTCACCCAGAACTCGATCGCCAGAGCCGTCAGATAGAGCCCGGCCCAGATCCAGGCCCACTTCATGTCGACGAAGACGTACAGGATCACCGAGATGGTCAGCGTCGCGAACAGGCGCAGATAGATGTTGGCGCGTCGCGAGGCCGCGGCGCGCGCCATATCTCTCGGCGTTTCGCTCACCCCCATCGACGCCTCATCCCCCCGGCTTGACGCATACGTTATGCTACGGGCCAGTTTCAGCGCCGAAACCTAAGATGACGTGAAGCACCAGCGCCCCGTCAATGGCCGAGTTGTCGACATTTCCATGGGGAGCCCGCAATTTTCGTGGCGAACACGGCCCCTGCGAGATTCTCTTGAGGCAAATTCTACCCTAGTGACGCGACCCGCGCCAGTTCCGGCCTGTCAGGGGCGGGGCCCGAAGACGCGCTCGAGATCCGCCGCCTCGACACCGTCGATCTCCAGCCGTTTGAGACGCGCGGTCGCGCCCGCCGCCAGCCGGACGGCGGATTTGGGGATGCGCAGGCTCTTGGCGATAAAGCCGATCAGGGCGGCGTTGGCCTCGCCCTCGACCGGGGCGCTGGTCACGCGCACCTTCAGATAGGGCCGGCCGTCGGCGTCCACGGCCCAGCCGTCAGCCCCGTCGCGCCCGCCGCGCGGCGTCAGGCGGACGGCCAGCAGCATGGATCAGCCCAGCAGGTTGATCAGGCTGAACTTCAGCGACGGCAACAGGATGTCTTTGACGCCGGTGATCAGCAGCAGGACGATGATCGCGCTGATATCCACCCCGCCCAGCGGCGGAATGATCCGCTGGAACGGCCGCAGCACCGGGCCGGTCACCCGGTCCAGGAACGTGCTGATCTGATAGACGGCGCGGTTGCGCAGGTTGATCACATCGAACGCCACCAGCCAGCTGAGAACGGCCGAGATGATGATGGCCCACCACAGCAGGCCGAGCAGCGCCGAAGCGATGAAGAAGACGAAGGTGATAATGGCGGCCATGGGTTTCCTGTCCAAGTCACCCGCTTCTTGCCGCGCCTTGCCCGCGCTGGCAAGCAAAGCCGAATTCCGCCGCTTGACGCGGGCCCCGCCCCGCCTTATTCCCGCGCTTCCTTGGGGCCGTAGCTCAGATGGTAGAGCGCCTCGTTCGCAATGAGGAGGTCAGGGGTTCGATTCCCCTCGGCTCCACCAAGGACCTCTCCGCACAGACTCCGTCGACCGCTTCCGCGGCGCTATGTCGGCAACCCGGCGGATCGCGCCTCCGGTAGCGGTTATGGTCAGGCTCGCCGTTTCCCGATCCAGGGTCGGGC
>Ga0209023_10002874_pt1 | contig 21042 bp, 15 predicted proteins | sample LakOneMetagenome_FD_187468 | JGI IMG/M metagenome (GOLD analysis project Ga0209023, IMG submission 187468) | Freshwater and sediment microbial communities from Lake Erie, Canada (SPAdes) (version 2) | ecosystem: Environmental > Aquatic > Freshwater > Lentic | place: Lake Erie, Canada...
GGTCGAAAACACCCTTATTTTGAACTGCGCCCCAAAAGTTGGATATCCTCTAGCTAATTAAGGTGCAGGTCAACGACAAGAGTATTAATGACTAACCCTCTCCAATAAACAGTTGATTTGAAAAAAGTGAATGAGGAGCCGACACCAAATTAATGTCGAACTTTAAGGACGGCTCAATTCTTGAACTTGCGTTGTGAATACGAAACGAAATTTGCCAACCTTCACTTAATGTCACCAAAAGAGTTGTTTTAGAATTATCTTGATAAACGACTTCAATTAATCTATTTGGCAATTTTAAACGCTGAATTTTTGCTTTTGGCTTTATATTTTCAAATGGTAAATTCAAAGTTCCGTGTAAATTATACGCTTGAATTTCAACTTTATTTTTGCCTTTGATCACTTTGTAGAAATCTTGATTTCCAATTAAATATTCAACCAATCTTTTTGCTACAACTCCAGAATTCTCTTTATCTAAGCGTAATAACTCTTTTTTAAAAGCATCTAAAATAGGCATATAAACAGAAGTATGATAATCACCAAGCGCATCCCATTTTTGAGTTGCCTTACTTGCGGTTCTCAACTTTGCTAAATTATCGAAGACAGGTTTTATTTCTTCAAAATAAGAAGCTGAACAAGGAAAACCCAGCCACTTCTGACCAAAATCAATATCATTTGACAAACGAGAATGTTTAACCGCTCTATGATTATTTTTTGCTGAAATTCCAATTTCCCATTTTTGCAATGACCGAATTGCCAAAACATCTCGAACATCACCAGTTTGACCCGCGTTGTCAGGAACAATCTCAAGTTGCAAAATATCTTTATCACTAATTCCATTTGCCAAACGTGGTTCAATATCAAGCAAAAAATTGATAGCAAAACTTGCAACTAACCTGTAATGGCTTTGTTCTTTTTCATCAAAGCTAACAAAACATTTTAGTGCAGTTTTGTAAGGCTCATTTTCTACGACCGAAATTGTAGTTAAGACATTTAGCCGCTCTAAAAATTCATTTAACAACGCATATTCAAATGCTTTTCCATTTATTGTTTGAGTTGCAATTTTCGCCATCATACAGCTACTCTATTCACAATTTCTTTTAATTTTTCAATCACAATACTTCCATTATATTCATCAGAAATAAGTTCTGAGGTTATTTTTTTAGAGGTCTTTAAATTATCCATATCGGCATAAATTTTCTGAGCCAGAATCTTGCTCATTCGAACAGGAACAGCATTTCCAATCATCTTGTAACCAGCAACAACACTACTATACTCAAAAGAAAAAGTATCTGGAAAAGTCTGAATTCTTGCACACTCTCGAACGCTCAATCTGCGATATAAATGTTCCTGACCTTTGACAAACTCACGAATATTTTGCTCAATAAAATTCATTTTAGGGGCTTGTGGATGAATCGGGGCGTGACGACCACCAGCTTGAATGGTAAACGAAACTTCATCCCAAGAACGCACTCTATTTCGTGACATAAACATGGATGAAAAGCCACCAATCATATATTCGTGGTTTAATACCATACAATCCTTTCCGTTTGTAAAATTACCTTCTTTTGCAGGTAAAGCCGTATCTTTTAAATCACTAATTGCTTGTTTGAGTGTAATTTTATGTCCCAATGTTGTAGGCTTCGGAAAAGTGAATTTAATGCCCAAATCTTTTCTGTACCCGATAAAAAATACACGCTTCCTATCTTGCGGTACCCCATAATCAGATACATTCAGCAATTGAAAAGATAAATCGTAACCTATATCAGTAAACATCTGCTTTATATTCTCTAATGCTTCTTTATGTGCAGGTAATAACATTCCTGACACATTCTCAGCCAAGAAAAATTTTGGTTTTTTATCAGCTAAAATTCGCATAAACTCGTAAAAAAGCTGACCTCTTTTATCCGCTATGCCTCGTTTAGACCCAGCTTCCGACCAACTTTGGCAAGGTGGTCCACCAATAATTCCATCACAGTCAGGAACTTCATTAGACGGAATATTCACAATACTTCTTCTATCTAAAACGGTGTTTTTATGATTTTTCTCATATGTGTCCCATATTTCCTTGTCATATTCATTTGCCCAAACGACATCAAATCCAGCATTTTCAAAGCCCAGATCAAGACCACCTGCACCTGCAAAAAATGACACTACTTTCATAGAAATATCACGATAAAGTTATAAATAAATAATTAGCATTCTTACAGAACATAGACTAAGGTTTCAATACAAAGTTAACCATCCTTACTTAATAACTGATCTGGGTCTAACAAATATTGAGTGAAGCTCTAGCTAAAGCAAATCATCAATTCATGCAAATTTCGCTCGACTAAACGCACCATAATAGAGACAATATTCAGCTCATATTTACAACATTCGTTCAGATCTTATGCAATACGCCTCAACTCGTGGACATGCCACTGCACAAAACTTCTCCGAAATCCTTTTAGCGGGTCTCGCACCTGATGGCGGGCTGTATTTACCGCAATCTTATCCACAAGTTACCGCAGATGAGTTAAATGCTTGGCGCTCATTGTCCTATGCAGAACTCGCATTTGAGGTTCTTCGTAAGTTTGCAACAGATATTCCTGATACTGATCTCAAAGCATTAGTCGAAAAGACTTACACCGCCGAAGTTTATCGCAATGCACGCGTTGGCGAAGATGCGAGCCAAATTACGCCACTTCGCACGCTCGAAGATCAAAATGGTCGCAAACTGATTCTGCAAGCACTATCAAACGGCCCAACTCTCGCATTTAAAGATATGGCGATGCAGCTGCTCGGCAACCTGTTTGAATACACTTTAGATAAACAAAAAGAAGAATTAAACATCTTCGGTGCAACATCTGGCGATACAGGCAGCGCGGCAGAATACGCGATGCGCGGCAAGCATGGCATCCGTGTCTTCATGCTGTCACCGCACAAAAAAATGAGTGCATTCCAAACGGCACAAATGTTCAGTTTACAAGACCCGAATATTTTCAACATTGCCGTCGAAGGTGTCTTCGATGATTGTCAGGATATGGTCAAAGCCGTATCAAATGATCATGCATTCAAAAACCAACAAAAAATTGGCACAGTCAACTCCATCAACTGGGCGCGTGTTGTTGCACAAGTAGTGTATTACTTCCGTGGTTACTTGAGCGCAACCACCAGCAATGACCAAAAAGTCTCTTTTACCGTACCATCAGGTAATTTTGGCAATATCTGCGCAGGTCATATTGCCCGCATGATGGGATTGCCAATCGAAAAACTAGTTGTAGCCACCAATGAAAATGATGTTCTCGATGAGTTCTTCCGTACAGGCATTTATCGCGTGCGTAAATCTGCTGAGACTTGGCACACAACCAGTCCATCCATGGATATTTCCAAAGCTTCTAATTTTGAACGTTTTATTCATGACTTATTGGATGGTGATGCTGACCGTGTTGCAGCATTGTTCCGCAAAGTTGAAACCAGCGGCGGTTTTGATCTGTCAGGTCAAGCAGGCAGTGATGGTGATGAGTTCAACAAAGTCGGTAAATTCGGATTCCAGTCTGGCAAATCTGTACATGCTGACCGCCTGAATACCATTCGTATGGTTGAGCAAAAATACGGCATTACTATTGATACCCACACTGCAGATGGCATCAAAGTTGCAATTGAACATCTTGAAGATGGTGTGCCAATGATCGTGCTCGAAACTGCGCTTGCTGCAAAGTTCAACGAAACCATTCAGGAAGCTCTTGGACGTGATGCCGAGCGCCCTGCGGGTTTTGAAAATATCGAAGCGCTCCCGCAACAATTTACAGTCATGGCTGCTGACGTCGCTCAGATGAAGGCGTTTATTTCAGCGCATACTATGTTATAAATAAATTAATGGCTCGAGGACAAGGATGTCCATCTCAAGCCATCTAGTGCTATGATCGGTTTAACCGATACAAGAAAATGCCCATTATGGATTTTTTGGAGCAGCGTAGTCTCATGACGAAAGAGAAAAAGAGGCTCAATATTTTCAGTTTCTTTTCTGAACCTGAAAATTTATTAGGAAAAAAGCTCGAAGATCATCGAACTTTTAGTGCCATCATGTTTGCCATGACTGCACTCATCGGCACATCTCATTGGGTTTGGGACTATGTCACTGATCCTATCGGCGCACGCAATACCATTTTCTTACGACTTATTTTTTTAGTACTCTTTGCCTACTCTTTTGCGTTTTTGCATGTCAAAAGCCGTCGTGTGCTTGAATTTGCCTCCGTAATGATTGGATTACTCCTACTCGTCAACTATGTAGAAATTTTAAATCGACTGAATACAGGCATGATTTATGGCATTGGCGGATTTGTTTTTTTCCTATTTTTGCCGTTACTCATGTTTCAAGGCTTCTCCATTCGTGTCAGTGCGATTAGTACATTTTTGTTTGCTGCATTTCCTCAAGTTCTAGCCCTTCTCGGCATCGCACATCATTTTCAACACGCCCAATATGCTGTTCTAATCTGGCCTGCTGCGATTGCCATGATCTTAACCCATTATGCATTTGCGCAAAATTACCGCTTCAGATTTGATTCTGAAACTGCGCTTGAGTTTGCATCAAATACAGACCCATTAACAGGCGTCAGCAATCGAAGATACTTTGTTCCTAGAATTCGTCATGAACTTATTCGCAGTCAACGTTTTGATCACCCTGTTTCATTGATTGTATTAGACATTGATAATTTTAAAACAATCAATGATGTTTACGGTCATTCAACTGGCGATGCTGCCATCTGTGCATTAGCAAATATTTGCCGAAAAATGGCACGTCAGATTGATTTTGTTGCGCGTCTAGGTGGCGATGAATTTGCCATTCTCTTACTTGAAATTGGTTTAGAGGATGCCTTTGCTGTCGGTGAACGTATTCGCTTAGCTGTCGAAAATACTCCTATTAAAAGTTTTGAAGGCGCAGCGGTAAAATTTACAGTCAGTATCGGCGTTGCTGAACAACCTATGGGCAATATGTCCGAAGAATGGCTGATAGAATTGGCCTATGCTGCAATGTATGACGCCAAATCCGCAGGTCGTAACCGTGTTGTTCGCTCTAATCGAGGAGTGCCTCAAGCTGCGATGACTGAAATATAAGTTTTTATTAAAGATTATCAAGACTGGATGTACATTCGACTAGGAGCGTTTTGGAGCAATCGTCTGGTGAAAATCGATCAAGTTGCTTCGCACTTTTTGGAATTACTCGCTGAACCTGAACCTCTGCTCAAACAAAAATGGGAGGATCACCGTTCACTGAGTTCGATCATGCTCATTGTTACAGCCCTCCTTGGCCCGCTTGAATGGTTAGCAGACTACGCCACTGATCCACTTGGCGCAATGGGCACCATCGGTTTACGACTCAGTTATCTCTCGATGCTCATTTTTCCTTTTAGCTTTAAATATATCAAAAACCGCCGACTGATCGAATTCGCTGTTGTTGGCGCAGGGCTCATTGGTCTCATTACTTTTGTCGAAATTCTCAACCGACTCAACATGGGAATGATTTATGGGTTTGGCGGTTTCACGCTCTTTTTATTCATCCCACTCCTAATCGGTCAAGGGTTTTCATTACGGGTTAATCTGATTGCCATATTCCTCTATGCTGCATTTCCACCGTTTTTGAATAGCATAGGCTTCGTTCGTCACTTCGAATCACTACATTATGCGGTACTCATTTGGCCTTCTGCGATAGTCGTGATGATTGCCCATTGTGCGTTTGCCCATAACTATCGCCTCAGATATGAATCCGAACAAGCATTACAGACCGCATCCAATTCAGATCCGATGACGGGATTAAGTAACCGGCGCTACTTCATGCCATTACTTAAACAAGAAATATCACGTGCCCATCGTTTTATGCATCCCCTTTCATTGCTCATGCTAGACATAGATCACTTTAAGGAAATTAATGACATTCATGGACATCCAACAGGTGATTTGGTCATCTGCACCATTGCCAGCATCTGTAAAAATACCGCACGCCAAATCGATACACCTGCGCGTATCGGCGGCGAGGAGTTTGCAATATTGTTGCCAGAGGTTGGAATAGAAGGCGCTCTTATAGCTGCAGAACGCCTCCGCGCAGCAGTAGAAAGTACAACGATCAGAAGCATCGAAGGCATTCCTTTATCGTTTACGATCAGCATCGGGGTCGCTGAACGACCTTTCGATGTTGCGTCAGAAAAAAAACTGATTGCACTGGCCGATACAGCACTCTATCTAGCCAAAGCATCGGGTCGAAACTGTGTCAAAAGTGCAGCACTTCCACAACGGCACTTACGTCGACTCTAAAAAACATTAGCAAACTTCTCACACAAGCACGGTCACATTTCGTTCTCGATCAACCAAAATCTAAAGCTCACACTCAGTTTTCAGTAAGACAGCCTGCAGATATATTCATTTGCATAAAGAAACAAACCTGTGAGGTCGAGCCTGCACCTCGCGATCAAATCAAGCGTAGAATAAAGAACATCACTTACGGCTCAAAGGACGAGTCGATGGTAGTCCAATGTGTCACGCCTGTTCTTTACTAGCTTACACCGAGGTCATCATGTCAGTACAAAATCAACATAACCTGCATAACAGCCTACAAACGATTAGCCTCAAAAATGGCAAAACCGCCAACATATATTCATTGCCTGCTTTAGAGGCAGCGGAAGTTGGACCAATTTCCAAACTTCCTGTTTCAATTCGCATCGTGCTCGAATCCGTACTTCGTAACGTGGATGGCAAAAAAATCACATTGGAGCATGTCAGGCAACTTGCCAATTGGCAACCTAATGCGACTCGCGTCGATGAAATTCCTTTTGTCGTCGCACGCGTTGTTTTGCAAGATTTTACGGGTGTTCCGCTACTTGCCGACTTGGCAGCGATGCGCAGTGTCGCAAAGAAAATGGGCAAGAATCCAAAAACAATTGAGCCGCTCGTCCCTGTCGATTTGGTCGTCGATCACTCGGTACAAGTCGATTTTTATGGTACGCCAGATGCGCTACGCAAAAATATGGAATTGGAATTTAGACGCAATCACGAACGCTACCAATTCATGAAATGGGGCATGCAGGCATTTGATACCTTTGGTGTTGTACCACCTGGATTCGGAATCGTACATCAGGTGAATCTCGAATATTTGTTCCGCGGCGTACAACAAAAAAATGACGTACTCTACCCCGATACACTGGTAGGAACTGATTCGCATACCACCATGATTAATGCTGTCGGTGTCGTCGGCTGGGGTGTTGGCGGCATTGAAGCGGAAGCTGGAATGCTGGGGCAACCTGTTTATTTTCTGACACCAGATGTGGTGGGTGTTGAGCTTAAAGGTAAACTCAAAGAAGGTGTCACCGCAACAGATCTGGTGCTCACCATTACCGAGATGCTGCGTAAATCCAAAGTCGTCGGTAAGTTTGTCGAATTTATTGGCGAAGGAACGGCATCATTATCACTGACGGATCGTGCCACGATCGCCAATATGGCACCTGAATACGGGGCAACGATGGGCTTCTTCCCTGTCGATCAAGTCACCGTCGATTATATGCGTGGCACTGGACGCAGCATCGATGACATTGATGCATTTGAAACCTATTTCAAAGCACAAAACTTGTTTGGGATACCTAAAGCTGGCGAACTGGTATACAGCCAAAACCTCAGCCTAGATCTCAGTACAATCGTTCCGTCATTAGCAGGACCAAAGCGTCCACAAGATCGAATTGAGCTACCAAAAATGGCTAACAAGTTTGACTATCTCTTTAGCGCGCCACTCTTAGACAATGGCTTTAACAAAAATGCAGGCGATCTGCATACACGCTACATCACTAAACGTACCTACAATGAGGATGCCCAAGTTCCTCACAAATCAGAATACTTAGGAACAATTGTTCGCGGCGAAGCCGATATGATGGCTAACCGTCCAACGACTGATATTCATATTCCACCGATGCCGAGTGATTCCGATTTTCTCGATATTGGACATGGTGATGTCTTAATCGCTGCAATCACTTCATGCACCAACACCTCCAATCCGACTGTACTACTTGGCGCAGGATTACTCGCCAAAAAAGCTGTCGAAAAAGGCTTAACCGTCCATCCACGGGTCAAAACTTCCTTCGGCCCCGGCTCTCGCGTTGTTCCTGAATATCTCACTGCGGCGGGATTGCAGACTTATTTGGATCAACTGGGTTTTAATGTCGCAGCATTTGGCTGTACAACCTGTATTGGTAATGCTGGCGATTTGGCTGCTGAATTTAATGAAGCGATTGTCGATAAAGATATTATTGCTGCCGCAGTGTTATCAGGAAACCGTAATTTTGAAGCACGGATTCACCCTAATATTCGGGCAAACTTCCTTGCTTCCCCACCTCTCGTCGTTGCTTTTGCACTGGCAGGTCGCGTCAACATTGACATGACCACAGAGCCTCTTGGAACTGGCAAAGATGGACAACCCGTTTATCTCAAAGACATCTGGCCAAGCGACGAAGACATTAAATCTCTACTGAAATTTGCCCATAATCCTGAAGTCTATCGGGAAAAATACTCAGACTTTACTAAAGACAACGATCTTTGGAACAACATTCAAAGCGCACATGGCGATGTCTATACATGGCCAAAATCCACTTATATTGCTCAACCACCTTTCTTTGAAAATTTCAGCATGACCCCGAGTCCTGTAAAAGAAATCAAGAAAGCCAAAGCATTATTGATCTTAGGCGATTCGGTCACAACTGACCATATTTCACCCGCTGGATCATTCCGTGTCACTACGCCTGCGGGCACTTATTTAACCGAGCATGGCGTACATCTTGCTGACTTCAATACTTATGGCTCACGACGTGGTAATCACGAAATCATGATTCGCGGAACATTTGCCAATGTCCGTGTGAAAAATCTGATGCTGCCGTTGAACCCCGATGGTTCGCGTGTCGAAGGCGGTTTCACGATTTATAACGGTTTACAAACCACCGTATATGACGCGGCAATGCATTACATCGATAAAGGTATACCAACGATTGTCTTTGCTGGTGAAGAATACGGCACAGGTTCAAGCCGAGACTGGGCAGCAAAAGGTACGCAGCTACTTGGCGTCAAAGCCGTGATTGCACGGAGCTTCGAGCGGATTCATCGGTCTAATTTAGTCGGTATGGGTGTCTTGCCATTGCAATTCAAAGGAAATGATTCGATTGAAAGTCTTGATTTACAAGGAAACGAGACCTTTGATTTAATTGGCGTCAATGATCACATGACACCACAATCCGACATTACCTTAAAGATTACACGCCGCAACGGTCAAGTGCTGGAAGTCGAACTCTTGTCACGCATAGATACGCCAATTGAGGTAGATTATTACAAACACGGTGGTATTCTGCCGTTTGTCTTACGAGAAATTCTGGCGAATACTTAAATGCTTATCTCCTTCCCCTTCAAGTGGAAGGTTGGGATGGGGATGGTTTTCAAGTGAGATCAAAACCATCCCCATCTCTTGCGCTAGGGCAAAGCAGAGCTTCGCTTTTTCCTAGCTCATCCCCTTGAAAGGGAAGACTTCAAAGCAAAAGTATTGCAGAATCAATTTCAGTTGTTAACACCATAAAAACCAAGGAATGCATCTAAATTTTATTTGCGAGGTTTGATGATGAACATGATGACGCACCCGATACACGTCCGAAGTCATTTAGATTTCCATTTGGATGACGTGCCAAAATATTGGTTTGGCGGCAATGTATATGCCACGCGATTTATGGATTCAATTTGCATGTTGTTTCCTGTGGGCGAACGCTCCTTTATTAGCAGTATTCGCCCTTATCGCGATCAAATTACTGATCCTGAACTCGCCCAAGCTGCGGCGGATTTTTGCATGCAAGAAGGTCAGCATGGGATTCAACACAGTTTGTATAACGAGATTCTCATCAAGCAAGGCACACCTGCACAAGAGATCATTCAGCAATTCTCAGCATGGCTCGAACATCGTCAAATGAACCAAAAACAAGATATTCGCCTAGCCATCACAGCCGCATTAGAACACATGACAGCACTGATGGCAGAAGCGTTGTTTCGCTCGCCTGACACGATGGCAAGAGCCCATCCCAATATGCGCGCGCTGCTCGCTTGGCATGCCATCGAGGAAATGGAGCATCGCGCGGTCGCGTTCGATGTCCTCACCAAAGTCGTCAAAATCAGTTATCAAAAACGTATTCTCGCCATGTCGATTATCTTTCCGCAATTCTGGCGCAATGCGTTGGTGCATACCGATAGTATGCTGGCTGGCGATGGTTTTAGTCGGTTGCAACGCTTGAATATGGCACGGAAAACATTACCGTTATTCTTTGGTCGTCATGGCATCATGACGCGAGTTTTACCTGAGTTTCGTCAGTATTTTCGTCCTGATTTTCATCCGAATGATATTCCGATGTTGAAGCAGTATCCGCGTTGGTTGGAAGTTTATGAAAGGACAGGAAGTCCACTCAAAGCCGCTGAAATGATGTATCAGGAATAAAAAATCAATGAATAACAACAATCCAAAAGTCGATTTTTATTTTAATAAAGTGAATCAATGGCAGGAAGCAATCGCGGAATTGAGAGCGATTGCCCTTGCTAGTGGACTGACCGAAGAATTGAAATGGGGTCAACCTTGTTACACGCTGGGAAAAAGTAATGTCGTGCTCATCCATGACTTTAAAGAATACTGCGCATTGTTGTTTTTTAAAGGTGCGCTGTTAAAAGATCCTCAAAACCTGCTTATTCAACAAACTGAAAATGTACAGGCGGCGCGGCAGATTCGCTTCACCAATGTTCAAGAAATTATTGAGAAAAAAATTGTTTTAAAAACCTATATTGATGAAGCCATTGCAGTTGAAAAATCAGGCTTAAAAGTAGAACTGAAAAAGACAAAAGAATTCGCCATGCCTGAAGAATTTCAAACTCAACTCGATCAATCTCCTGAATTGAAAGCGGCGTTTGAGGCTTTAACGCCGGGGCGGCAAAGAGCGTATCTCTTATATTTTTCTGCTGCCAAACAATCTAAGACGAGATTATCGAGGATTGAGAAATGTATGCCGCGGATTTTGGCAGGTAAAGGATTGAATGATTATTAGTAATCGTTTTCTGAAAGATACTGCTTGCTTCTTTTACCGCACGTTTCGACAAGCTCAACGAGCTATGCAGTTCTACTTTACTTGTCGAAGTGTGCAGTAATATTTTATAAAACCTTAACAAACTCTAATGGCTAAAGGACTTATGCAATGAAAATCACCGTAGAAACCACCGTTCACGCACCGATTGAAAAAATCTGGTCAGCTTGGACTACGCCAGAAGACATCAAACAATGGAATACAGCATCTGAGGACTGGCACACCACCAGCTCAACCGTGGATTTGCGCGTTGGCGGGATGTTTTCATCGCGGATGGAAGCAAAGGACGGTAGCTTTGGTTTTGATTTCGCGGGGACTTATACCCAGATCATCCCGCATAAACTGATTGAATATACCTTTGGTGATCGTACTGCGCAGACTGAGTTTGACGATACAGGTGAAAGTGTAACCGTGCGTACCACATTTGATGCGGAATCTGAGCATTCGGTAGAGCAGCAGCAACAAGGATGGCAGGCGATATTGAATAATTTTGCTAAGCATGTTGAAGCGAAATAATAGAAGCAGGCTGAGGCTAACCCCAGCATATTGTTTCATATATGAAAAAGCTGGGTTAAAACCCAGCTTACTCAAACTCAAGTACAAATTATCAGCCTTAACTCGCCTTCGCCAATGTACCAATCGTCGCATGTGCCGCAGCCAATGCATCAACACGATGTTGTGGTGAATACGCCACACCTTCTGCACGGACAAACTGCACATCATCCAAGCCAATAAAACTAAACACTTGTTTCAGATATTTCTCTTGGAAGTCAGCAGGATTATTCTCACCAAAGGCACTGCCACGACCACTGGCGATCACAATTTTTTTGCCACTTAGCAAACCTTTAGGGCCTGTCTCGCTATATTTAAAAGTACGACCTGCAACTAAAACACGATCAATCCAAGCCTTCAATGTCGAAGGAATCGAAAAGTTATACATTGGCGCACCGATCACCACCACATCAGCATCCAAGAACTGTTGTAAAGTCGCTTCAGACGCCGCAGCGGCTTCTGCATCAATCTTCATCAAACTAGCACCTGTTAAATGTGGAATCGCGTCAATATCCAAATCACGATGAGTCACATTCAGATTTGGTGTGGATTGACGAAGATCAGCAATGATCGCTGCACTTAGCTCACGAGTGATAGAATTGTCGCCAAGTACGCTTGAATCGATATGGAGTACGTTCATTTTTGAATATCTCTTTTAAGTCAGTAAGGGAGTGAATCTCCTCAATGAAGTCACTATAAACGTTTTATTAATGCCAACAAATCCCATAAATTAAGACATATCGTTGCACATATAGAACAAATCAAATGCATCAGTCATACTACAATCAATCAAACCTTACTTCGGTGACCCAATATGGATAACCTGAACGATTTATATATGTATGCCATGGTCGTCGAGCATGGTGGCTTTAGCAAAGCTGAACGTGCGCTAGGCATTCCCAAGTCGCGCCTAAGCCGACGGATTACTGAATTGGAAGCTGAACTCGGCGTGCGCTTGTTGCAACGCGGCTCTCGGCATTTTGTCGTGACCGAGGTCGGACAGCGCGTGTATCAACACGTGCAATCCATGCTGACTGAAGCACAAGCGGCGCGTGATGTCGTCGCAGAACTGAGTGCAGAACCACGCGGCGTGCTGCGAGTCAGTATGCCAGTCGATATTGCAGAACGGCAGATGTCGCAAATACTGCCTGAATTTATGCAACGCTACCCGCATGTCAAACTGCAACTCTCCGTCACCAATCGTCGTATTGATTTACTTAATGAAGGCATCGACGTGGCGCTTCGTGTGCGCGATACACTGGACAATGACGGCAGTCTCGTGATGCGAAATTTCGGACAAACAGAATCATTGCTTGTTGCGAGTCCTGCGTATCTTGATCGTATGGGCAGACCGACTCATCCTGATCAACTCATCGAGCACATCACGCTGAGTAACAATGAAAGCGAACATCATCCGCAGTGGACGCTGCACGGTCCTGACGGCAAGCAGCAATTCGACATTAATCCACAATTAGTCGGCTCAAGTTTTACTCTATTACGAGCACTTGCAGAACAAAGCAATGGCATTACCTTGCTCCCACTCATGCACTGTATTGAGCAATTACGTCTTGGAACACTCGAAGTCGTTTTACCAGACTGGCGATTACCACAAGGGATTTATCATGCGGTTTTTGCCTCACGACGCGGGATGTTGCCAGCAGTGCGCGTGTTCATTGATTATTTAGCTGAAAAAATTCCACCCATCTTGCAGGAATTGCAAGCGGTTTGTGCAAAAGATCAGATGGAGCATGCGAAAGCAAACCAAGCCAATACAGTCACGGATTGAGCTGTATCGGCTATACAAAGTTCTTTCATGAGAGTGTATCCATGTGTATTGTGAGTACAGTTGGATACACTCATAAAAACGGTTCTAAGAAACACATTTATGAACAGTCAAAGCCAACTTAACCCAAGATTTCTTTTTTTATCATCCGTCCAGAGCAACTGTTTGAGCCGTCTGAGAAGCATTAAAATGCATGACATATAAAGAAAGCCTACTTTTTAAAAGATCATTCCCATTAAGCGAGTTTTGCGAAGGACACGGTTTTGCTTACTTTTGCCAAGACAAAAGTGAGGCCAGCCGCAGGCGAATCCTCCCATTGCAAAGTTAAAGATTAAGACTCCCGCATATAAAAGATTTTGGCTTTTAAAATGCTTGGAACAACAAAAAATCCCTGACCAGCAGGGATTTCTTACATCTATCACTTAGTCGGCAATTTGACCAAAGCGACCGCTATTAAAGTCCCGAATCGCTTCATCAATCTGCGCAGGCGTATTCATCACGAAAGGACCATAGCCAGCAATAGGTTCATTCAGTGGTAATCCACTGAGAATCAAAAACTTGGCATCGCTATTCGCTTCAATCGTGAACTCGGTACCAACCTGATCCAGCACCACCATTTGTGCTTCACGCGCAATTTGGCTGTTATTGACCTGCACGGTGCCTTTCAACACAACTAAGGCTACGGTATGACCTTCATTTACAGTAAAAGGCACATGCTTGCCTGCATTCAATGCCACATCCCAGACATCGATTGGCGAATAGGTTTGCGCTGGGCCAACAAAGCCCTCAAACTCACCTGCAATCACACGCACAGTGCCTGCATTATTTGCCAATTCAACAGCAGGAATTTGAGCATTCAAGATGCCTTGATAATGCGGTGGTGTCATTTTGTCTTTGGCTGGCAAATTCACCCAAAGTTGCACCATCTCAAATTCACCACCGGTTTTGGTATATTCAGGAGAATGAAACTCCTCATGAATGATCCCTCCGCCAGCAGTCATCCACTGTACGTCTCCAGGGCCAATCGTACCGCCACCGCCACTAGAATCACGATGTGATACTTCACCTTTATAAACGATAGTCACAGTTTCAAAACCACGATGTGGATGCTGACCCACACCACGAGGTGTTGTGGTTGGCGTAAACTCAGTTGGGCCTGCATAATCCAGCATCAGAAATGGACTGAGTTCAGCACCCAAGGTGTTATAGGAAAACAAGGTTCTGACTGGAAAGCCATCACCAACCCAATGCTGACGTGGACTGCTATATGTACCTAGAATCTTTTTCATAATGTTCTCCAAAGTGATTCTGTTTATTTCATCACTGTATGGAACAATCATACTATTGAAACGATAAATGCAACATCCTGTTAAAATGCATATCAGCATTCTATTTTTAGAACAATAATGGACTTGAAATTTAGCATATAAAAGCAAACTCCCATTTTGACCCAGCGCAAAAATCACGTTAAGAAAAGTATCCAAATCTATTGCAACACCATCAACTTACTGTATAAAGAAGATAATCCTCGTTGGAGATTTATCATGACTTTATCCGTACCAACTTCGCAAACCGACCCACACGCACCACTGCGCGACGATGTTCGCATGCTGGGTGGATTATTGGGCGATACGCTTCGCCAGCAAGTCGGACAAGCGATCTTTGATAAAGTCGAACTGATTCGCAAACTGGCTAAACAAGCTCGCGATGGAGACCAAGCAGCCAGTCAAGAACTCAATCATGTGCTGGAATCCCTCTCAGATGATGAGCTTTCTCCTGTCGCACGGGCATTTACCCAATTCTTGAATCTTGCCAATATTGCCGAGCAATACCATCGTGTTCGCCGTCGTCGTGCATGGCAATTTGTTGAAGATAAATCCCCTCAACACGGCTCAATCGAAGAATTATTTCCTCGCTTATTTGCTCAAGGAATGGATCGCGAGACACTATGGGAAACAGCGCAAAATTTGGACATCGAACTGGTTCTTACCGCGCATCCAACCGAAATTAGTCGCCGTACTTTGATCCAAAAATATGACGATATTTCTGATAGTTTGGAAAAACTAGATGTCGTAAAACTCACCCCGTTTGAACGCGAGCAACAGCTTGCAAAACTCAAACGAGACATTATAGCCGCATGGCATACCGACGAAATTCGCCACCACAAACCAACACCTGTCGATGAAGCAAAATGGGGATTTACCGCCATTGAACAAAGCTTGTGGTTTGCCGTGCCACAATTTGTCCGTGAATTTGATGCGACGTTGTTTGCACATACAGGCAAACATCTACCACTGACCAAAACTCCTGTGCGCTTTGCATCGTGGATGGGCGGCGATCGTGACGGCAACCCCAATGTCACCCATAGTGTTACTGAAGAGGTTTTATTACTTTCACGTTGGCAAGCCGCGGATTTGTATTGGCACGATATTGATGCACTACGCTGGGAATTGTCGATGGATGCCTGTAGTGATGAGATGCGCGAACAACTTAAAGCTCAAGGAATCCATCAAAGTACAGAGCCATATCGTGACATTTTGCGCGAAGTTAGGCGACGCTTGGGTCGCACTCGCGATTGGGCAAACGCACGCCTACGCGGCGAGCTAAATGTCGATCAAGAAGGTATTTATTTATATGCCCGAGATCTCATGCAACCGCTCATGTTGTGCTATGAATCCCTCATTGCGTGCAACATGGAAGATGTTGCCAATGGCGATCTCATCGATATTATCCGCCGCGTGGCTTGTTTTGGTGTCGAGCTCCTCAAGCTGGATATTCGTCAAGAATCTGGACGGCATGTTGAAGTGCTGAACGCGATCACCGAGTATTTAAAAGAAGGATCGTATGCCGAATGGGATGAGGATAAACGCCGAGCATTCTGCCTACGCGAGCTCAAAAATCCGCGACCTCTATTACCCAAGATTCTCAATGCCGCACCAGAAGCAGCCATTCTCTCCGCCAATGTCCAAGAAAGCCTCGCGACATTTGATGTCCTTGCTGCACACCCTGGAGAAGCATTAAGCGCCTACGTCATCTCTATGGCAAAAAGCGCAAGCGATGTCCTTGCAGTCTTGCTCTTACAAAAAAAAGCCGGCGTACAAAAACTACTTCGCGTCGTTCCGCTGTTTGAAACGCTTGACGATCTCGATCATGCACCAAGTATCCTTGAAGCACTCTTTGCGATTCCTGAATATCTTGACCTGATTCAAGGTCATCAAGAAATCATGATCGGTTATTCTGACTCAGCCAAAGACGCAGGATTCCTCACAGCCAATTGGGCTCAATATCGCGCACAAGAAGCATTAAGCGCGATTGCAAAAAAACATGGCATTAAACTCACCCTCTTTCACGGTCGAGGTGGTTCAGTCAGCCGTGGCGGTGTGCCGACACATCAAGCCCTACTTGCACAGCCTCCAGGTTCAGTACATGGTTCAATCCGCGTCACTGAACAAGGTGAAATGATCCGCTTTAAGTTTGGAATGCAAGGCATTGCGATTCGCAATCTGGAACTTTATGTTGCCGCGACCTTGGAAGCCACACTACTTCCACCGCCTGCTGCCAAACCAGAATGGCGCGAGTTGATGACTAAAATGACACAAGTCTCACTAGAAAATTATCGCCATACTGTTCGTGAAACCCCTGATTTTATTCGTTACTTACGAACAGTCACACCAGAACTTGAATTACAACTTCTCCCACTGGGTTCACGTCCTGCACGGCGCACAACCAGTGGCGGTATTGAATCTCTACGCGCGATTCCGTGGGTGTTTGCATGGACTCAAATTCGTCTCATGCTTCCTGCGTGGCTTGGAACAGGAAAAGCATTAAATGCGGTGCTAGATCAAGGATTTGCTACAACAATCCACGACATGATTCAACATTGGCCGTATTTCTATGCCTTGATTGACATGTTGGAAATGGTTCTGGCAAAAGCCGACCCCGCTATCGTCAGTTATTACGAATCTCATCTCACTCAAGACCCAGCACTCATCGCATTGGGTACTCAACTTCGTGAGCAACTGAATAACTCCACAGAAACACTGCTACGCGTGATTGATCGTAAACAATTACTAGAAAACTCACCGATTCTGCGACGTTCGATCAACGTCCGAACCCCTTATATTTTGCCTTTACACATGCTGCAGGCCGAACTCATGCGCCGTCGCCGTGAGCGTGTAGAATCTAAAGTGTATGATCATGCGCTGATGGTCACGATTGCAGGAATTGCAGCGGGGTTGAGGAATACGGGGTAATTTTCAAATCAGCCTTCTCATGCAAAAAAATGAGCCCGAGATCAAATGTAAATATGCCTAAATCATATTCATTTTTGTCAGTCTTTAACAATGTAAGCTAAATGAATATCTGTTAATGTGACATCATTATTGCAATACATTTAGAGACCCTTATGCTCGCTCAAACTTTAGGCAAATTAGTATTTAAAATTCAAGGCTGGCAGTACGAAGTCAATCCAGAAGCCATTAGCGACCCAAAACAAGTAATGGTTGGTTTTCCGCATACCACCAATTTAGATGGTGTGCGCGCAATCGCATTATTTAGCGCACTTAACTTGAATTATCACGTTTTGGTCAAACAAGAACTTTTTAAATTCCCACTCGGCCCTGTATTGAAAGCTTTAGGTTGTATCCCTGTTGATCGTGCAGCATCCAAAAACGTTGTCCAACAAATGGTTGATGAATTTGCCAAACATGAACGTTTTAGTTTAGTCCTCGCACCCGAAGCTACTCGCGGTAAAGATGGAGAACAACGCCCAATCCGCACAGGATTCTGGCATATTGCTAAAGCCACCCAGACACCGATTGTCCTCATGCTGTCCGATTCCAAAAATAAAATGGGACGAATCTTCGCCAAAATCATGCCGAGTGATTCAATGGAAAATGATTTGCTAGAAATTCAAAAACAGTATGCAGCTTATGGCATTAACGTTGTTTTGCCTACAAAGCTATAGTTTCATAAAGATTTAAAGTAGAGCCCTGTGCTGGGTTTTGTTGTAATGGGTCGTAAACCTAGATTTCAATGAAGCTCAGCTTGATTGCCTACTACTTCTTTTAAATCTAAAAAATTGTCACACCAGATTTCTTAGTCATGAGATATAAAAAAGCCTCGACACTGAACATGCCGAGGCTTTTGAAATATGGCGTCCCCACGGTAAGTCAAATAAATAACAAAAAATATTGATTTATATGAATATTTATTTTTTATCTAAATTAGATACCGTTAAATATACCGTTATTAGGGGTGGATTGTTATAGACAATTAATCCTTTCTTATCTGAATTTTGCTCCCATCCATTGAGACTGTAAATTTACAATCCGTTAACAAAGCCCAAGGTTTTTGATGGACGGTTGACCGTAGCTATTTACAGTTGCTGAGATCAATTGTCATTCATCCTAGGTTGCATCTTTATTATCCAGAAATGATATTCAAGTAATTCTGACTTTGAAATAGAGGACTTCAAGTTTGTTTATTAAGAAATTCACAAACTTAAGTTTCGATTGACTAAGGCCAAGCAGGCGGACTATTCTTTCGCTGCTGGCACTCATTGTCAGTCTAGTTTGACAGCTAGGTAGTAGAAGGCGCACAAACCGTGATCTTTGCGGTTTGATGTGCGTACTCTAGTCACATCTTTATGGTGAGACTGGAGAGGACGCGTTCGCGCGTGCTGGTATCCTTCTACACCAGTCTGTCAACCTCTTCAGTCTTGCCACCCTCATATGACAGTGAATGGCAAGGCTCTTTTCTAAGTTAGAAGGAGTTACTCATGCTTTTCGCGTCCAACAATTTACAAATACAAACCAAGAAAAAAATCTTTGCTATTGGATTAGTTTCCATTGCTCTCACTGCCTGCGGTGGGGGTGGTGGTTCATCATCTACGTCAAGCGGCAGTGGCTCTGCAAGTGGTTCAAGCGGTAGCGGAACTGGAAGCACAAGCGGTAGCGGAACTGGAAGCACAAGCGGTTCTGGTTCTACTGGTAGTGGAACAGGGAGTGGTTCAGGCTCAAGCCCTACACCTGCATCATTTGCTTACGCACTGACTTCAAATGCCAGTGGTTCAACAATCATTCAACAATATAGCGTTGCTACAAGTGGTGCATTAAGTGCTGTGACTAGCCCTACTCCAATCGCGTTATCTTTTGATGCACAAGATGTCGTTTTAAAATTTGACCCAACACGTAAATATGCTTATACGGAAAGTTGGTCTGGTTCAGGAAATGGCAATATTGTTCAATATTCCTTGGGTGCAAATGGTGTGTTGACACCGATGACACCAGCAAGCATTGCTACGGACACAGTGCCTAGTGACATCAGCATTGATCCAACAGGTAAATTTGTTTATGTGTCTAATTGGGGTGTAGAGGCTAACGGCACAACAGCAGCAATCCCAAGTACGATTACTGAATATAAAATTGGTACTGGTGGTGCGTTATCATTGATCGGTAAAGTGACTCTACCAACAACATTGTATGCAGAAGGCATTACTTCAACAGCAACGTCCGTCTATGTGACATTAGGCAATAATGCGAATGTTGATAGCACATCGATCTCTCAATACGTGATTCAAGCGGACGGTACGCTTGCTTCAAGCCCTGCAAGTACAGTGAATTTGACTCACTTTACCAAAGGTCTGATGATTGCTGCAAATGGCAAATATGCTTATGCGCCCAACTATGTTGAGGGTGCTACAAGTGGCAGTACAATTTATGAGTATTCATTCAGTGCATCTGGTGCACTTGTTCCGAATGGCTCACTGACTTTGCCAGCAACTGCTAATCCGTTCAAGATTGCGATTGATGCGAACAGTAAATACGCTTATGTCTCTGGTGTGCAAAGCAACATTTCACAGTTCATAATTGGTACGGATGGCAAGCTGTCAGCTATGGCTGTGCCTACCATCACGACAAGTTCAACTCCCCATTCAATTATCATTGATCCGACGAACAAATTTGTTTATGTCGGGGATATAGATAATGTGAATGTTGGAGGTGGTGTTAATAATGGGATCACACAATATTCCATCGGTTCAGACGGAAGTTTGAGTCAATTGTCATTCCTCGCTACAGCAGCAGGGATTCAGGGTGTTGCTCTAAATTAAGTTGATAAGTCTTATGTCCACCACAGCCTAGTCGTTGTGGTGGATTTTTTGGTTTAGCAAACAACAACTCTTAAGATCTTACGATTCGGGGAACACAATGATTAAAACCAAGTTAGCTATCGCATTAAGCATTCCATTTATTTTGACAGCGTGTGGTGGCGGAAGTGGTAGTTCTGCTGATCCATCGTCAGGCGGTACAACGCCAGCACAGAATAATCCAACTCTAAATGGTTCTACCAATGCACCAACGGTCCAAACGATCAATGCCAATCTTGGTATCCAGTTTGTACCAGTTTCGGGTACGAGTTCGCTGAATACAAACCTATCAACTTCTGGCTTACCTGTTAGTTTTACCAGCACTACGCCAAATGTTTGCACTGTGTCCGGCAACACATTGACAGGTGTAGCTCAAGGGACGTGCATTCTGCATATCACTCAAGCTGGAAATTCACAATTTGCAGCCGCTGCACAAGCAACAG
>Ga0209023_10002876_pt1 | contig 21032 bp, 27 predicted proteins | sample LakOneMetagenome_FD_187468 | JGI IMG/M metagenome (GOLD analysis project Ga0209023, IMG submission 187468) | Freshwater and sediment microbial communities from Lake Erie, Canada (SPAdes) (version 2) | ecosystem: Environmental > Aquatic > Freshwater > Lentic | place: Lake Erie, Canada...
GCTTTGTAAGCAAAGACGATGAGCATGACCGTCATCACGACGTTAAAAATGCCCGAGCCAAAACGAGCAAAATCGGTGACTTGGCCGATCCCTCCGAGGAGTGCCGATATCAACAGTATCGCGACATGGGCGGCAACGCCCTGCGCCGCGTGAAACCGGACTTTTGCTTCGCTCTTGGGCAAGAAAACAAGCATCAAAATGCCGCCAACGAGGCCCAGGAACCACGGGAAATACGGAACCGCCGTCATTATGTTCTCGGGCAGACCTACCTTTGCGACCTTGCGCGACGGTGATTGATCGACATTGCCAAAACTTACGGTCTGGTAGTTTGCCGGCACATACTGGCCGTTGTACGGATTCGCATACGGTGCCGAATAGCCTTGGATATCAGGCTCGGTAAATCGCCTCGTCTGCTCCTCGGTCGGCAACGAATTAGGCGCAAACTGCCGCGTTTCGCCGCCTTGATTTGGCAAATACTGCGTTGCACCGGCCTCAGCGGCTACTCGTGCTTTCTCCGGAAATTCCGGATCAAGCGGATTTGTATCGTACTTTGTCGCCATCACGGATAATTTTACGACATTATTCAGCGATAAGTTCAAAGAACTTCAATCGCCAAACTTTCTGACCCAAACTGCTACGAGTGAGCATGTCGCAGCGATCACCATAAAAACAATACCCAAGTAATCCAGATTATTCATCGGCTCGAATCCTTGGTGGATATTAGTCTTCTGAGACTCGTAATCGCAATACAGCGTGGCCAAAAGACAGACCCCAGCGACAACCAAGAATTTCTTTGAAGTTTTACCCATCTATCATTCATTGACCCGGATACCGAGCTCTTTCAACTGCGACCCATCGACCTCGCCTGGGGAGTCCATCATCAGGTCTTGGGCGGACGCGGTTTTCGGGAACGCCATGACGTCGCGGATGTTTTCGGTGCCGCAGAGGATCATGCAGGTGCGTTCGATGCCGGCCGCGAAACCTCCGTGCGGCGGCGTACCGTATTCGAGTGCGTCGAGGAAAAAGCCGAATCGTTCGCGTGCCTTCTCGAGCGATAGTCCCAAGGCTTTGAAATTCAGGGCCTGTATCTCTTTCTGATGAATACGGATCGACCCACCCGCGCATTCATAGCCGTTTATGACGGCGTCGTATGCCTTGGCTCGAACGCTGCCGAGCAGGTGGTGTTGCGATTCGTCGTTTACCGCCGTCTTAAATTTCTCAAGATCCTCGTCCATCGGCGAGGTGAACGGGTGATGCGCGGCGGCATAGCTATCCGTTTCCTCGTCGTTCTCGAACATTGGAAACTCAGTGACGATCAGCGGTTTGTAGGCCGATCGGTCTATCAAACCTTCGCGTTTGGCGATCTCGACCCGCAACGCTCCGAGAGCGGCCGCAACGACAGATTTGCGGCCGGCGACGATAAGAACAAGATCGCCTTTTTTGGCTCCGGAGCTTTTCGCTAGCTGCCCGACCCTTTCTTCGCCGAGAACTTTGAGTAATGAAGACGTAAGAACCCAGTCGCTATCGCTCCCGGTTCCGACCTCAGGCTCGCTGACCTTGATCCACGCTAAGGCTCCGGCACCGTAGCGTTTGGCAAAATCTTGCAGGTCGTCAAGCTGTTTACGCGAGTAATCTGCCTTGCCTTTGACAGTGATGCATTTGATCTCGCCTTTGTTTTCGAGAACAGCCGCGAACGGCGCGAAATCTGTTCCCGCAAGTTCAGTGCTTAGGTCGGTTAGCTCCATTTCGAACCGCAGATCGGGCTTGTCGCTGCCGTATCGACGCATCGCTTCGGCGTAGGTCATTCGCGGCCAGTGGGCCGGGAGTTCGACGCCGATCAGCTTGAAAACGTGTCCGAACATACCCTCGATCTCGCGATACGCCATCTCGGGGTTGGCGAACGACATTTCCATATCGAGCTGCGTAAACTCAGGCTGCCGGTCGGCCCGGAGGTCTTCGTCGCGAAAACAGCGGGCGATCTGGTAATACTTGTCGAAGCCCGAGATCATCGTCAACTGTTTTAATATCTGCGGCGATTGCGGTAACGCAAAGAACTTTCCGGTGTGAATTCGGGACGGAACGACGAAATCGCGCGCTCCCTCGGGCGTCGATTTGAGCAAGATCGGCGTCTCGATCTCGATAAAACCGCGTTCGTCAAAATACTCGCGGATCGCGGCGACAGCTTTCGCACGCATACGGATGTTGTGCTGCAATTGGGGACGGCGGAGGTCGAGATAGCGGTATTTGAGGCGCGTATCTTCGGCAGCGAGGTTTTCCGAACCCGCGACTTCCAATTGAAACGGCGGCACTTTGGCGTCGTTCAGGATCAATATCTCATTAACCTTGACCTCGATATCGCCGGTCGCGAGCTTGGCGTTGTGCGTGCCTTCGGAACGAGAGACGACCTCGCCTTTGACGGCAATTACAAACTCACCGCGAAGATTTTTGGCCTTGGCATGTGCTGCTTGCGTTTCCTCTTCGCTGACTACGATCTGGGTAATTCCTTCGCGGTCGCGCAGATCGACAAACGTAAAAACGCCAAAATCACGCTTCTTCGCAACCCAACCCATGAGCACAACCTGCTGTCCGACGTGCGCTTTGCGAAGCTCACCGCATGTGTGCGTCCTCTCTAAATTTCCTAGTACATCAAGCATAAAAATAAAAAACGCCTTTCGGTTTGCGACAAACGAAAGGCGGCACGCTACATGAAAACGCACTCGCCAATCAATTATTGTCGTTATCAAACCGAAACGCGCTCATAACTAAAAGTAAAACCTAGCGAAATAATACAGTATCGGTGCTCCAAAGAGCAAGCTATCCAGCCGGTCGAGTAAGCCGCCGTGGCCGGGGAGGATGCTGGCGGCATCCTTGGTGTTTGAGCCGCGTTTCATCGCACTTTCACAGAGGTCGCCGAGGACACCGACCACGGCGAGGACTATCGCGAGCGGGATCGACCATTTATATGGCAGCTCAGGAAAGAACCACCAGGTTGAGAGCGTGGCGAATGCAGCAGCGGCAACGATGCCGCCGACGAGGCCTTCGACGGTTTTACCGGGAGAAATACCGGGAGCGAGTTTGTGTTTGCCGAGAGCGCGGCCGGCGAAATACGCTCCGGAATCTGATCCGAAAATTACAAGAAAGAAAAATGCGAGCAGATGCGTCGAAAGATTGGTGGTTGTTTCAAATCCGACACGTGTCGCAACCAGAAATCCGCCCAGAAACGCGACATAAAATATGCCAAGAAGCGTCACGCCGACGCCCGTAAGCATCTTTGTGAAATCCTTTTGAAAACGAAACATCTGTGAAATGAGCACCGCTATGATGATCACACCAACAGATGCGATCAGTAGATCGGGGGCTTTTGCAGGCGCGTCAAAAACGAATCCGACAAACAACGCTCCGGCCCCTAGATAGCCGATCGCGGCGTCGGCCTTTAGCTCAAGTTTTTTGGTCAGCGAATAAAATTCGAACAAACCCGCAGCCAGTGCGAATCCGGCGATGGCGACAAATAGCCAGACAGTTTCAGGGAAATAGGCTGGCAGAACGATCGAAGCGATGATGATCGGCAGGGCGATGGCGGCGGTGAGTAGACGGGTTTTCATTTAATATAAGTTCACGCCGCCAACTTACGCAGGCGGTTCCGACACAACTCCGCCAAAGCGGCGATCGCGCTTTTGGTAATCGACTATCGCCTCAAATATTTGTGGCCTCCGAAAATCCGGAAATAGTGTTGGTGTTACGTAGATCTCGCTGTAAGCGAGCTGCCAGAGCAAAAAATTTGAGATGCGAAATTCGCCACTTGTGCGGATCATCAGATCGACATCAGGCAAGGCGTGAGTGTATAAATTGCATTCAATATCGGCTTCGGTCAGATGATCGATCACGTCGTTTCGCCGCTCTACGTCGGCAACGGCGAGTTTTACCGCTCGAACGATCTCGGCCCGCCCGCCGTAATTTAGCGCGACACTCAGAACCATTCCGGTATTATTTCGAGTTTTCTCGGTAGCGTCGGCGAGCTCCTTTTGGACGTCCGGCGAAAGGCCCGCGAGATCGCCGATCGCTTGAAAACGGATATTATTGCCGTGCACCGCATCAAGTTCTCGTTTCAAGACCCGTTTGAGCATCGACATCAGGCCAGAGACCTCAGCCTTTGGACGTTTCCAGTTTTCGGTCGAAAATGCGTAGAGCGTGATCGCCTCGATCTGCATTCGAGCACAGGTGTCGATGATCGCCTTGACCGAATCGGAACCGGCACGATGACCAAATATGCGCGGTTTTCCCTGTCGTTTTGCCCAGCGGCCATTGCCATCCATTATGATCGCAATGTGCCGCGGCAGACGTGCGGGATTGATCGCCGCCAGGAGTTCGGCCTCGGCGGTGTTTGGTTTTACGATTCCGGCAAAATTCTCATGCATAAAAAATTCTTTGCCGCAGATTCACGCAGATGAGGAAAAAATAAAAAACTATTGATCGATGCGCATCATCTGCGGCTAAATCTCTTTTTCTGACGTTCCAACGATCGCGTCGCGGTTGATTGGGCCGTAGATGTGCGGATAGATCTCGCCGCCGGTCGAGGGTTCGTTGAGAAGCTCGGACGATAATTTGTCGCTATCTATCTCAAGCAAAATTATTTTTTCCGCACCACTGTAATACCGCTCGATCACCCCGCCGAGTTGGTGATAGAAACTGCAATGGATAAAACCTTCGCTCGCGAGGCTGGCGTGTTCGTAAAGATCGCCGTCAAACGCGGCCCATGCTTCGGGTAAAACTATATGGTAAATGGTCATTAGATTTTTTGCCCGCGAATAACGCGAATAAGTAAAGTGCTGATCTACTTAACCGTTGTCCTCATTACCGGGCAAAGAGATCTTATTTGGTGCTGATCGCCTTTTCACGGCAATTTAGTCGTAATCAACCTTAAGCAGCGTCAGGCCTTGGGCTGAGGCTGTTTTGCCGGCGAGGTCGCGATTACCTGTGATAATTGCAGTCTGAATTGTATCAGAATCTTTTTCGCCACGCCCGACCTCGAGCATTGTGCCGACAATCGAGCGGACCATGTACCGCAAAAAGCCTTTGGCGCTTATGCGAAATTCGATCATCACGCCCTGCGCACGATCATCCCAGCGGGATTCGACGGTGAAATCGGTTACGTTGCGAACGCGGTTTTCGCCATCTGCCTGTGCGGATGAGAAAGCTGTCCAATCATGTTCGCCGAGAAAATATCTCGCCGTTTCGTACATTCTTCCAACGTCGAGAGGTCTTGATTCGTGATGTGCAAATCGACGCCAGAACGGCGACATGACCGGGGCATTTACAACCCGATAAACGTACGTTTTCGACCGCGCCGAAAAACGTGCGTGAAACTCGTCCGGAGCTTCTTCGCATTTCATAATGCGGATGTCGCGCCACATGTTGCCGTTTATCGCGTGTTTGAGTTTCTCTGGCGTAAACACTCGATTCAAATGAACGTTCGCGACCTGTCCGTCCGCGTGAACTCCGGCGTCCGTGCGGCCCGACCCTATAACTTTTACGTCCGCGTTCTCGATCATGCCGATGACACGTTCGAGCTCGCCCTGGATCGTTCGCGAACCTTCCTGCACCTGCCAACCGTGAAAATCGGTGCCGTCGTACTGTATCAAGAGGCGGTAATTCATTTTTCGTTCATCAAATTATCGATCGCCAAGGCAAATCGTCGTGGAGACTCTGCATCCATCCGCAGGTAAAGTGCCGGTTCTATCAGTTCGAGCTCGATAAGAGCAAATTCGTTTTCATCATCTCGTACAAGATCGACCCGTGCATATAGCGGCGAAGGCGAGATCATCTCGAACGCTCGCATCGACGCATCGCGCAATTTCTGATCGGGTTCGACCGCATTAATAATGCCGCCATGTTCCTCTTGAACGCGAAAATCCTCAGCCTTTGGCGATTTCAGGATAGTGTGGCTGTATTCGCCATTGAAATAAAATAGCGAATATTCACCCTCGGCCACGATGTTTTCCAAAAAAGGCTGCACCATGAACGACCTGGTAGCAAATACATCGTCGAGCGACACATCGAATTCTGCGAGGCGATACGTATGCTCAGCCGTCGCACTGACCGTCGGTTTGATGATTAGTTCGTCACAGCCAAGATCAGCCATCCAGCGGTAAAACGAACGCTGGTCATAAACGCCGTCCCAGATCGTCGGCACAATTCGCAAACCTCTCAACTCAAGTTCGCGAAGGTATCGCTTGTCAAGATTCCATTTTACGACATCGAGCGGGTTTTCGAGCCGAGCGGTTGAAGAATCGATCTTTTCGAGAACTGCAAGAAATTCGTCGGGCGTTCGCTGATAATCCCACGGCGTGCGTATGACAACTATCTCAAAATCATTCCAACTCACGGACGTGTCACGCCACGAGATGGTAGCGACTTCCCACCCAAGGCCATTTAGCGGCGCAATGGCCAGGTCGTCGTCGGCGACATAATGTGCCATGTCATCCATCGACAAAAAACAACAACGCCGACTCATTTTGCTGCCACCGTCCTGCTTCCCGGTTTGACGGCCTCAAGTCCGGCCGCGCACATTGGACATCCATCCGGCGAGTAACTTGGCACGTCGAGGCTGACCAGCGAGATGCGCGGAACGCCGACATCTGCCGAACCGTTTGACCGATCGATGATCGACGCAGCCGCGACGACGTTTCCGCCATTTTCGGTTAATGCAGCGATACATTCACGCGTCGAGCCGCCGGTTGTAACTACGTCTTCGACAACCAGTATCTTTTCGTGTTCCTTCACGCTAAATCCACGTCGCAGCGTCATCTCGCCGTTTTGGCGTTCGGTCCAGATAAAACGCACATTGAGAGCTGCCGCAGTCGCATAACCGATCACGAGTCCGCCGATCGCGGGCGACGCGACGGTGTCGATGTCCGCGTCAAGAAAATGCTCCGCTATCTCGCGGCCATATTTTGCCGCATCTGCGGGGAACTGCAGGGCACGCGCACACTGCAGATATTTTGGGCTGTGCAGACCGCTCGAAAGTACGAAGTGACCCTCAAGAAGAGCATTTGTTTCCCTGAATTTATCTAAAACATCCATCGGAAATAGACTACCCAAAATACGGTGCGAACTCAAAAAACTCTACAAACTCTGCTAAACTCTACGTGATGACACCGTATCCTAACCTAATTTCCGAGTCATTGCTAATAAACGAGACGATCGCTTTGCTGCGGTCGTTTGATGGCAAGGCTTCGGCTGTGAGCGTCGTGGATTTTGTGATGAAGATCAGAAAGCCCGACCGGAAACTCGCGAATCTGCTCGTCGCGGACCTGATCGCGCGCGATCCGCGTCTTGCGTTGGAAGGCGACACGGTCGTGCTCGCGAATGACGGATTTGAGCACCTTGAACTCGAAAACACCGAGTTCGTCGTTTTCGATCTTGAAACTACGGGAGCGAAAGCGCCGCCGTGCAGGATCACTGAGATCGGAGCTTATCGAGTGAAAGGCGGCGAGGTTTTGGACAAATTTCAGACTCTCGTCAACCCACAAACGCCGATACCGTCATTTATTGTCGGCCTGACTGGGATAACGGACGAGATGGTCGCGGACGCTCCGCTGTTTGAGGATGTCGCGCATGATTTCCTTGAGTTTATCGGTGATTCGGTGTTGGTCGCGCATAATTCGGGGTTTGATATGCGGTTTCTCAATCATGAGATCGGCCGCGTTTTCCCGGATTATAAGCTGGCGAATCCGTGCCTTTGCACAGTTCAGCTTTCGCGGAGATTATTGCCGGATATTCGCAATCACAAACTCGTAACGGTCGCCGAGCATTACTCGATCGACCTCGTCAATCATCACCGCGCAAGTGCCGACGCGTATGCGACGGCCCATATTTTTGTAAACCTGCTGACGCAGATGCGAAGCGACGGCGTGAGCGATCTGACGACGGTTCGCGGATTCAGCTCACGAAAGAATAATTATGCCAGACACAAACACCGAGCCTGAGGGTGTGAACAATCAGGGCCTCAACATAACGCCGACGCCACGCAGCGAGATGGGCCTGTATCCGCTCGACTCGTTCCCGTATGAATTTGCGGGGAAAGAGATCTGGGTCGAATTCGACATGCCCGAATTCACCGCGATCTGTCCGTTCTCGGACTTTCCGGATTTTGGGATAATCCGCCTCAAATACGTGCCGAACAAACTCTGCGTCGAGCTTAAGAGCCTGAAACTCTACATCAATTCGTTCCGCGACGTAAAGATCTTTCACGAACATGTCGTGAATGTGATCCTGGAGGATTTCGTTGCTGCATGCGATCCGCTCAAAGTCGAGATCGAGGGCGACTATCATGTTCGCGGGAATATTAAGACCATTGTCCGGGCTAGCTATTCGCGGCCAGAATAGACGGCACTGCGTCGAGCGTCATCCCGTAACAAGTACAAGCCATAGCTTTTAATCCTTCGCGGTCATCGATCTGCATATGGCCGCGCGAATAGCTAATGAGACCGTCGCGTTGGAATGTGCCGGCGGCTTTATTGATCGCCTCGCGACGGACGCCGACCATGTAGGAGAGTATCTGCTGCGTGATCATAAATTTATTCATCTTCATCCGGTCCTGCGTCATCAGCAGCCAGCGGGCAAGGCGTGAATCGGTCGTGTGAAAGCGGTTGCAGATGGCGGAGCGGCTCAACTGCATGATTATGGAATATGTAAAGAGGCCCATGACCTTTGACAGGTCTTCGGCCTTAGCGCATTCCTCCCGAAAGTCTTCGACCGTCATTCTGAGAGCAACACCTTCGCCCTGAACTATCGCGCAGCAGCTTGATCTTTTTATTCCCAGAAACACGGGCGGCGGAGCCATGCCTTCGTGGCCGATCATGGCGATCTCGATGGTCGAGTGTTCTTCATCGCCAGCGAGGATCGAGATGATACCGCTTTCGATAAAATAGACGTGAGTGAAAATATCGCCCTCACCGTAAATCGTGTCGCCAAATTTTAACTCAACCTTTTCGAGTTTTGTGCGGATCCTCTGATACACGCTATCGGGCAGGGCATCGAGCAGGTTGTTGTGTAATATCGCGGCATCATGCATAGGAAAACTTCTCCTGTCGTACGTCTTTCAGAAACAGACGGCACAAGAAGAAGTAGGGTAACCCTATTCCGATGTCGAATTGTGAACTGATTCAATTATCAATTAAGAATTAACAATTAACAATGCGGGGAACCAACTAAGAATTAAGGACTACGAATTACGAATTAAGTTTTGCTTTGGTGGTGATCAGTTTCTTGCGGATCATTCGGAGCAATTCTTCTCCCCATTCTTAATTCCTAATTCTTAATTCTTAATTTCGCCGCTAGGCGAATGTTCTCGCCATGCCGCGGCCTAGGAGGCGGTTGTATTCGTCGTTGACGACCTTGTAGCATTCGCAGCAGGCTTGTTCGAGGCCGGGGCGGTCGAGGACGGTCATAGTTCCGCGGACGTTTTTGATCAATTTCCTTGCCGAGAGCTTACGGGCAGCGATGGTGACGCCTTCGCGGCGGACGCCGAGCATGTTTGAGATGAGGTCGTGGGTCATGACGAGCTTGTCGGAATTGAGACGGTCGTGGCTGAGCAGCAGCCAGCGGCAGAGCTGTTGTTCGACGGTGTGCAGGCGGTTGCAGACGGCGGTTTGGGATATCTGGGTGATCAGGGCCTGCGTGTATCTGAGCAAAAGGTTGTGAAACTTACCGCCCCGCGAGAATTCGTCCATCAGGTCTTTTGCTTTCATTTTATAAGCGTCGCCCGCGCTTTGGATAATGGCGCGGTTGGGTGTGGTGTTGCCGCCCATAAAGAGGGCGATGCCGAGCACGCCGTCGTTGCCGACGACTCCGATCTCGGCGGTCGAACCGTTTTCCATGATGTACAGCAGCGAGACGATGGCGGTCGTCGGAAAGTAGACGTAATCCATCTTATCGCCCGATTCGTACAGCACCTTGCCGAGCGGCAGCTTGACGGCAACGAGATGCGGGCGGATGCGTTCGAATTCGAGATGCGGCAATTCCGCGAGCAGATGATTTTTACTGACCTCAACAGGGTCGGCAAGGACGGGCATAGGTTCCGTGTAAATAAAATTAACGAAGGTATCAACAACAGAGGCGAAAGGAATGCTACGAATATAGCAGTTATGTGCGGTATCGCATATCAAGACGGTGCGGATGTTACGCGGTCAATTACCCTCTGGTTCGGCGTTTTCGCGGCCAAAGATGTTTTCGTCGGGCATGTTCTCGGTTCTTAGACGGCGAAAGCATTTCATGCAGACACGGGTCTTAACGTGGTACGCGAGGCCGATATTGCGTTCGCACCACAGGCATTTGGCTATTTCCGAGAGATTCGGACTGTTTGATTCGAGTTCCATAAACGCACTATATGCGGTGCCGCACACCGCGTATGTGCGTTTTCGCACAGTCTCAGGTTTTTATCGAATGTGCACAAACACACATACCCGGCCTCAAAACTCCGATAACGTATAGCTAAGTCCGAGTCACCTGAAACGCGACCGGCGGATTTGGCTTTAGGGGCGCATAAGAGACGATGTGATCCTTGCTATTCGTGTTTCAGGTGGCGGAGGCCCATTTTGGTCTTCAAGTTGGCAGCCTCGAGCTGCATTTCCGGAGAGCGGCATCGAAAGACCGCCGCTCTCCACTTTTTTGACTCAAAGGTAATTACTCTTTCTAAAAAAAAGGCCGCGAGCATAATGTTCGCGGCCTTTTTAGTTTGCAGAATGAGCGCGTTGCGCATTTACGGATTTATCGTGACGGTACGGGTCTCACTAACGTTGCCGACGGGTTGGTTATTTTTGTCGCGCATGCGGACTCGGATGTCGATGACCTCGGGTTCGCCGGGGGTTGTTGGAGTAACGGTGATGGTTGCGCCTTTGCCGCCGAGCGCGGCCTGGTGCGTCCAATCGCCGCCCTTTCGGCGGATATCGACGTCGAACATCAGCATGCCGCCGCGGTCGCCGACGACGAGGGCGACCTCAAAATTGCTCTGGCCGGCGGTCGCCTTGAGCGAAGGGCTGATCTCGGCGGGCACGATGTTCTGCGACTCGGGCTTGACGACCATCAGGAGCTCGCCGATGGATTTGGTCCAGCCCGGCAGCGTCAGCCACATCTCGCGTTCCTTGCGAAATTCCTTGATCACGCCGTACATCTGGTTCGCCGAATCGGTGAAAGTCGGCGGAGGCGGCGGATCGGCCATCGGGCCGCCTGTGTTGCCGTTGCCGTCGCCGTTCATCATCTGCTCGAACCACGTCCCGACCGCGTCGTCCCACGCCGTCACCTGCGAACGAAACTCATACCCGTTCAAAAACTGCGCTGCCATGTCCAGAGCCCGCTGCTTCTGCGCGTTCGTCATCCCCAACGCCGCCGCAACCCCATCCAAATTCGCCGCCACAGCCTGAAACATCAAAGCCTTCCCCCCAAGCGTCGGCGCCATCCAATCACTAGACATAGTATCCTCGTCCTCCTAAAAAAAATTTTCAGAATTGTAAGACGTTTTTTAAAATGAATCAAGCAAAAACTTCACCTCCGCCGCCAAAAACTCAAGCATCCCAACCAAAATCTCAAAATTCCCGCCCCAAAACTCTAGCCTCCAGCCGAAAAGCTTTAGCTTCCGACCAAAAAGCTTTAGCTTCTGACCAAAAAGCTTTAGCTTCTGACCAAAAAGCTTTAGCTTCCGACCAAAAAGCTTTAGCTTCCGAACGAAAAGCTATAGCTTCTGACCGAAAAGCTATAGCTTCTGACCGAAAAGCTTTAGCTTACGGCCGAAAAGCTATAGCTTCTGACCGAAAAGCTATAGCTTCTGACCGAAAAACTCCGCCTCCCAACCTAAAACCTTCCCACGAAACCACAAAAAAAGCCCGCAAACACGGGCTTTGGGAGAAAATGGAAGCCACAGCGTAGGGAAAAGGGGGACTTATTTATTTTTGCCCTTATTTATTCTCACGAGTGTGTTTAAACGCACATACCGTTACGCTTGCGGCGCGTAGATTCAATCTAAGCCCGGAACAGGTGGAACGTAATCGCGGTGCCACACCAAGTACCAGCACTGCGAGATATCTCCAATATTATTCGCGAACCGGTGGTTCGGGCCTTCCTTTTAGTCGATTGAACTAGTAGTTAGATCTACGATCAAAGGGCGGTCACGACCGTTGGCCGGGGCCGCTCTTCATTTTTGAATTACGAATTACGAATTAAGAATTAAGGTCTTTCCTTCAGCGATCTTAATTTTTAATTCTTAATTTTTAATTGGGAAAAAAACGGGGGAGATATGCACGTTGTCCAATTTTCGCTGTACTACTTAAACTTACGCCTGATGGCGTTGCTGCACATGACCAATACGACACTCCCGCTCGATATGTCATGGCGTTACAACTATTGGCAGCGGCGGATACGTTTTCAGAACCGCCGGTAACGGGAATGAAATTTCTGTCTTCCGCACAATCTCAATCCGGCACCAACGGATATACCGAGCCACTTCGCTATTCACTCATAACTGAACCGGACGAGCAGCCGCTCGCGCAGTTAAAGCATACCGGCTCGATCACCGACCGTCTGCTCGCCGGTGAGAAAACGGCGGTCCGCGATTGTGTAAACAAATACGGCGGCATGATCTGGACGCTCGCGCGTAAGTTCACCGCCACCGACGAGGCCGCCGAAAGGGCGACCGAACACATATTCGCCGACATTTGGAAATGGGCCGCCGCCGGCCGCATGAGCGATCTCGCCGAAAAATACATCATCATCCAGATCGCCGCAAAGCATCTCGCTCTGCACCGAATGTTAAGCGGCGGTACGTTTTAACGCGAGGTGTGACAACGCACATACCGTCCACAAACCAGTTCGTATCATAAGAACATCGCTTCGCACCTACCCCTCCAGTTTTTGCGAATTCCCAAAGCGGTATTTATATGTCACTCAGGAGGAAATATGTTTAAGAAGATTCTTTATACCGCGCTCGGAGCTGCGGTCGTTACGGCACAGATCGGCGCGATCGCGGTCGCACCGGCTCTGGCGTCGAGCCACAGCGAAGCACCGCTCATCGCAAATGACCGGCTCGCGGACAACACTGACCTTTATGCGTTTCGCTCGACCGAAGCCGGCCGCGAGGGCTTTGTCACGCTTATCGCAAACTTTATCCCGGACCAAACTCCGGGCGCCGGGCCGCATTATTTTAAGTTCGATTCAACCGTGCTTTACGAGATCAAGATCGATAACACGGGTGACGGCGTCGAAGACATTAGCTATCAATTCAGCTTTAGCGACCAGATCAAGAATCCCGATTCGGTTCTCGGCATGGCCTCCCCGAACGAAGCCCTCAAGGGCAAAGGAGCTCTCGATCCGCTGATCACTTCGATCAGTGACGAGGATTTGAACGAGTTTCAGAGCTACACGATCTCAAAGGCCGTCGGCCACAACGGAAAACCGAAAATGGTCGCGTCCGCACTAGCAACGCCGCCGTCAAACATCGGCAGCCGCACCACGCCCAATTATCCGGCTCTCGCGGAACAGGCGATCCACACTCTGCCGCAGGCAAATGGAATGCGAGTTTTCGCCGGACAGCGTGACGAAGGCTTTTACATTGCGGTCAATAAGATATTTGACACGCTAAATTTCGATCCGACAATGGAAACAGGCGGCGTCGACGGTTTGGCCGGAAAGAATGTCAGCAGCATCGCCATCGAAGTTCCGATCCGCGATCTGACGCGCGACAGCACTGTTCCGACCGATTCGACCGCTGCAAATTCGGTCATCGGCATCTGGTCAACCGCCAGCCGCAAGACGACAAATGTTCTGAACAACCGACAAAAGTCCGGTGCGACAAATGGCGACTGGGTTCAGATCTCGCGTCTCGGCAACCCGCTCGTCAACGAGGTTGTAATTCCTTTGGGAACAAAGGACGCTTTCAACGGCCTTGCGCCCAAGGACGACGCGATCGCGGCTCCTTTCATCCTCGATCCGCAGCTCGCCAAGCTAATGAAGGCCGCGTTCAAGATCGATATTCCCAAGGCTCCGCGTAACGATCTGGTTGCAATATTCGCCACCGGCATTAAAGCAGGAAGCGTTCCGGGAGCGCCGTCGTTCAACACGTTTCTATCGGACGGTAAACCGCACGAAATGATGCGTTTGAATGTCGCCATTCCGCCAACTGCCGAACCGAACCGACTCGGCCTGCTTGGCGGCGATCCGGCTGGACACCCGAACGGGCGACGCGTGTTTGACGATGTAACCGACATTGCTCTCCGTGCGATGGCCGGCGGAACACCGTTCACGCCCAAAACAAACAAGGCACCTAACAATGCCCTCGGCGATGGAGTGACAGGCAATGACGTGCCCTATCTCACGACGTTTCCGTACCTCGGCACGCCGCACGCGGGCAATCCCTAGATCGATGTGCTGATGCTTCAAAGAGAAAAGGCCCCGCTTAAGTGATAAGCGGGGCCTTTCAGGTTTGATTTGTATTCAACTATTTCGTCGCTTTCGGCGTCATCGAAGGCTTGGTCGCCGGTGTCATCGCCGGTGTCATGTTCGGTTTCATTGCTCCGCCATTCTGCGTTGCGGGCGAAGCCGGGCCGACGACGGTCGGATTGACCGGAACGGTCGGTTTAGGGACTTCGTTCGAATTGACGTATCCCGTGTTTGAGTTCGTGCCGCGAAGATTGGCGTTGCTGTTGCCGTTGTTCGCCGTTGTGGTACAGCCAGCCAAAGTGCCGGCTGCGACTACTAAAAGAATTGATAAATATTTCATAGATCCTCCTGTCTTTCTCAAAGAATAACGAAGAGCGGGCGAGACCGTTCGATCCCGCCCGCGCATAGTTCTAACCGACGTTACCGGTAAACGTCCTGACCTTTGTAGTTGGTCTTCCACTCGTTTTCGAAGTACGTAGCGTCTTCGTCATTTTTCGGCGTGACGCCAAAAACGGTTCCGCCGTTCTTGATGCCGTCCTCGTAAACCTTCGCTCTTTCCTCAGGAATACCAGCACCGATCAAAGCTCCGACGATGCCGCCGGTCAAACCGCCTGCTCCGAGACCCGCAAGGCCAGCGGCGAGCGGTCCCCAGACAACCAGGCCGAGACCGGGAAGTACGAGGTTCGTGCCGAGTGCCGCGATACCCGCGATCACAGCTCCGAGCGTGCCGCCGATCGCACTGCCGTAGCCGGTGCCTTCCGCAGCTTTGCTGCCGAGTTCGGTCTCGACCTTGCCGTCACCGTAATATTTCTTGCGGGTGTCGTCCGACATCATGACGTTGATCTCGTCGTCCGTGTAACCGCGATCCTTCAGCGATTTGTATGCGCCTTCTGAACTGTCCTTGTCCGTAAACATTCCGGTGAGCATTCCTGCGCGACGTTCTGTACCTGTAGCTTGATTATTCATAACATTTTCCTCTCTTTATAGATTATTCAACAAATGAAAGTGGGAAAAACCATCCATATCGTTGCCCACACTATTAACCTTACCGGAAAGCATTTGCCGGCACTGTGCGATGGGAAACATAGGAATAAAAATGTTGAATAGGATGCGGAAAGAAGGTGGAATCAATCACTAAGGTTCGCTACGGATCTGAGTATCGCTGTCTTTTGGATGGTGCTTACCGATGATCTCGGCGATATCGCGAAGTGACGAATGTCACAAATCGTAATTTAATGTGTGATTTTATTAATTCGCTGCGATCACTCGATTTCGGTAGTCAACTTCGGGCTGCTCAGGATCTGGTTGCTTGGCTTAGTGATCTCGGTGTGCGAGAGGCCCGCGTTCTCCAGCAGGCCATAGCAGTGCGAACAAACAGAGCTATCCGCATGGTTGAACCGCGTGAGAGGAACATCGCACCAATCGCAGTTACCGGAAACATCTTTGTCGAACATATTTAATTTCCAGAGGCCTTTGCCGTCTCCAAGTCTACTACCGCAAATATTCGCGTATGTGCGTTATCGCACAAAGCGTTAGATCGATCGGTTACGATGTATCTTCGTGTGACAACGTACATACATACCTCCCAGGCAGGTATAGGTTTAGCTTGATTCAAACTGATCTTATTTCGAGCGAACGATGGGTCTGCGGGAAACGGCGCTATGGAATTTGCAAAAGCAGTTGCGGCAAGACGCGCAAAACAAATACTGATCGACGAACGCGCCCGCCTCGGACTATTTGCACGGCTGCATGGCGGAGATCCCACAGCGGCAGATGATTGTCTAAGAACGTACGGAGCGTATGTCCGCGAACTGGCGAAATACAACACGAATTCCGACGAAGAGGGCGAGGCCCTTGCCGCCGGGATATTCGAGGACATCGAGGCATTCGCACGCGGTGAACACGGACTGAATACGCGCAAGGCAGAGATCGAGCTGATCCGCCAGATCGCCGTTCGCCGCATCGTCAAACAACGGTGGGACGGGCGAAAGTTGGGCTGATCAGTTTTTACTTCGTTTTGCTTTTAGGAGCGTCCTCAGTGGCGGCCTTAATATGTTCGACGATCCGGTCGGGCTGCATCGGTTCCAGGAGCGCGCGGGTTTCGAGCTCGTCGCAATCGACGCCGACTTTGGTCGCGATCAACTGCAGCAGCTCGATCATCTTGGTATTCTCCTGCTCCGCGAGCATATTTATCTGCAGGTCGAGATGATTTCGACGGTCCGTCACCTGCGTTTCGTGGTTTTGACTGATCAATATAAAGGTCGACAGAAAGATCGCCTCAAGCGAAACGACGAGCGTCAGAAATGTGAAAGGGAAAGGATCGAATTGGAATTGCGGGATCATGTTAATGCCGATCCAACCGCCAAACCAGATCACATGTACATAAACAAATACCATGCTGCCGCAGAAAGCCGCGATCGCCTCGGATATCTTTTCGCCGACCGTCCGCTTGTCGCGCTGAGCTTCCTCGATCTTCGCGATGGCTTTTATGTTTTTCTCGATCTCTTTCTCAAGATGATTCGATTCCGGTGCGGGCCTTTCTTTCGTTTTTTTGATCGCCATAGATTTCCTCCGCCGATTTGCAGCTAAATATAGTGCATTTACCCAAAATAAAATAGGAGGCCGGTCAAGGCCCCCTATTTTCTCCGTTTGCCGTCAACCCTATAGGTTCGCACGCCGGCCCGTTATCAACTGCACGAGCAGCACGACTACGGCGATTACCAGCAGGATGTGGATCAAATTGCCCACAGCCGCTCCCGCGAATCCAAATCCCAGAGCCCACAATACCAACAGTATTAAAACGATTGTCCACAACATATTTTTATTCTCCTTAACGTAAATTTGACCCTATTTGGCGGCGGCCGCAGCGGATTCTTTGTTGTAACTCTGCTTTTCGGCTGCCATTTTATCGCCCAGCTGATTGAGCGTGCTCGAATCGAACTGCTCCTTGACCAGCGGAAACATCTTGTCTTCCTCTTCTTTAACGTGATGGTCGGTGTCTTCCATCAGAACCTTGAGTTTTGGTTCAAACTGCTCGCTGCCTTCACTCAGATCGGCCAATTGCCGCAGAAACATCTTCATCTGACGATGTTCCTCGATGCCCTCGAGGACGATATCGACTAACTCTTTATCGCCATCAGCCTGAAGTTTTGGATAAAAGATCGTTTCCTCGATATGGGCGTGAACGTCGAGTTCGGCCTTGATCTTCTTGAATATAGCCGGATGCTTAGACTCGTCAGATTCCTTAACAGCTTGGAATAATTTCCGCACAATATCGTGATCCGCTTTTAATAATTCAACTGCATTCATAAATTTCTCTCCTTAGTTTGAATAAATTCAAAGCCCAACGTGCAGCCGTTCCAACATCCTAACAACGAGTGATCGGGCAAGTATGTGCGCTCAAAGACATTAACGAAAAAAGTAGCATTCCAATGAGATAACACAAGATCTGCGGTCGGCAAAGAGGTATCTTCGAGATAACCATTTAGTTAAGTCGGCGGCTGATCAAATTTTTAAGATAGATCAATGAACTGCGGCCAATGCCTCGGGAGGAGTAGGCTGATGTTTGGCGCAAGCGGAAGCGACCAGGCGGGCGACTTCGGAATCGATGTGGGTCTGGTGTTTGGAATCGGCGTTCGAGAGCTCGGAAACGATGAGGAAACGGGCCTTTTCCATCAACGTCTGTTCGCGAAACGAGAGCTTCTTTTCGTGGCTGAGATAGGTCAGCTTTTTAAGCACGTCCGCCACTTCAAATAGATCGCCCGAGCGGAGTTTCTCGATGAATTCCTTTGAACGCGTCTTCCAATCCAACGAGACGTCATCAAAATCCTTGCCAAGCAATTCGATCAGAGCTTTGCATTGCTTAGTACTGATCAGCGGACGCAGGCCGATACAACTTGCGCTTGCCTCGGGGACGAAGATGGTCGAATTGTCGTTTAGGACCCGTAGCGAATAACCGCTCATTGTCTCGCCGGCGACCTTATAACTCTTAAATTCCTCGACCAGACAGACGCCCTGATTCGGATATGCTATTTTTTGACCGACACTGAGTTCCATAAAAATGTCCCTCAAGACACGTAAAGACGGAGGTCAAACGCGTTAGAGCCTAGCAACTCCGCGCGACCGATATGCAAATCCTGCTGTCAAGATAATCCTAGTCTAACACACCTCACGGTTGGAATGGAAGATATTTTATTGCGTCAACTGCTTTCGGCTGTTCGCGGGCGAGGCTAAACCACTCTGGTCGTTTTTTAGGGAGCCGATCTGCGTTTGTATTCCGATTCTTGCCACAAAAGGGCTTTGCGAATAAACTCTCTTGTAGAAATATTTGTTATACAAGTATTCATGCGAGCTCTAGCGAGCAAGTTTAAATGAAATTCTACAATGATATTATCCACCTGATCGGCAATACTCCGCTGGTCCGGATCAACAACATCACACGCGAACACAAGGTAAAGGCACAGGTCTTTGCAAAGATGGAAAGCCTCAATCCCGGCTATTCGGTCAAGGACCGCATCGGCGTTTCGATGATCGACTGGGCGGAACGCGAAGGCGTGCTGAAAAAAGGCGGCACTATAATCGAGGCGACCTCAGGAAACACCGGCATCGGTCTCGCACTGGTTGCGGCGGTGCGCGGTTACCGGACGATATTTGTCCTGACCGAAAAAGCCTCGACCGAGAAGGTGCGTTATCTGAAAGGTTTGGGCTCAGACATTGTGGTTTGCCCCGCAGCGGCCAAGCCCGGAACGCCCGACCATTACGTCGCGACGGCAAAACGCATTGCCGAGGAAACTCCTAACTCATTCTATCCCGATCAATACAATCACCCCGAAAATCCGGCGGCACATTACCGCACGACCGGTCCAGAGATCTGGGAAGACACTGAGGGCAAGATCACGCACTTTGTCGCAAGCATCGGCACCGGCGGCACGATCAGCGGAACCAGCCGTTATCTCAAGGAGATGAATCCCAACATCAAGATCATCGGAGCCGACCCGTACGGTTCGATATTTAAGACCTACAAAGAATCCGGCCACGTCCCCGAAGGCACGCCGTATCTCGTCGAAGGCATCGGCCAAAATTTGCCCGTAGGCAATGCCGATGTAAATATCATCGACGAGATAATTAACATAACCGACCGCGAATCATTTAACTTCGCCCGCGAATTATCCAAGCGCGAAGGGCTTTTCGTCGGCGGTTCCACCGGGACAATTTTTGCGGCTGCGCTCAAGGTCGCAAAGGAACTCGACGAGACGGGCTTTGTCGTATTTATCGTCTGCGATACTGGTGAACATTACCTTTCTAAGTTCTATTCGGACGAGTGGATGAAGGAAAAATTAATGCTCGAACCTCAGCGAATAACCGCCAGTATCATCGCCGAAACCAAGAATTCGGGAGCACCACGCGAGCTTATTTCGGTAAACCCCGACCACTTGGTTAGCGAAGCCCTCGCCCTCATGAACGAACGCGGCATCACGCAATTGCCCGTCATCGAGGAGCATCGTGCAGTCGGCAGTTTGCGTGAAAGCGGAGTTTTGACTAAACTTTTGGCGGATCGCGATCTATTGAATGCTAAGGTCGCGGATATAATGGATGCGAGTTTTCCGGTGCTCGGCACGGACGCGACGTACAACGAGATCAAGACAAAACTGCAAAAGCATCCGGCCGTTTTGATCGAGGATTTCAAACGAATCACGGGCATTATTACCCGCGGCGATCTGCTTGAGCTGCCGCGATAACACTCTGAGAGGAGAAAACTGATGGGCGATAATTGGGAACTCCCGAAACCGGTATTCCGCAGCTCGAGCGGTTCGCTGCCCGAAGGTTTCCCTGCCCGTGTCGGAGCGGATGCACCGCCACAATCAGAGCCGAAAGCTCCGAGTGCGGACGATCAGATACTCTCGTCACTCTACGCGCCGCCCGGCGAAACGGCCGAAAACATTGCCGTTCCCGAACCTCCGCCGGTCGCTCCGGCAGTCGTCGATATTGAGCCGCAGCCTTTTATCTCCGAGCAATTTGGCGCTGAGGAGATCGATACGTTGCCGCCAAACAAACCACAGCAGAAACCTGTAAAGAAGAAAGGTTCGGGCTCCGCATTTCTGCTGGTGGCTCTGGCAATTGTTCTCGCATTGATCGGCGGTATTCTGGCTGTGATCTATATTTTATTCTTCCGCAACCCGCCGGAAACCACGTTCTAGGTGGGCAAAATTGCCATTCGACACCCGTCTTTAACGTGTGATGCAGGACGCGAAACTAAAACTCGAAAACGGTGAGATCGCCCTCAGCGGAGATGTAACGACCATCGGTCGGACACCCGACAACGCCGTCTCATTTCCCGCCGATTCCAACGTTTCCCGCTATCACGCGGAGATCGAATTCCGCAGCGGCGACCACTACCTGATCGACCTAAACAGCAGCAACGGCACGAGCGTGAACGGCAACGCGGTCAAAGGCGACGTCCGTCTCGAACCCGGCGACAAACTGCTCTTCGGCGGTTCGAGCGAAGCAGAATTTTTGTATGGTTCGCCTGCGATCGCTCAGGAAAACGACACAGACTTTTCAGACGTGCCGGGAATGTCGGAAGCCGGGTCGGAACTAAGCTCGCT
>Ga0209023_10002877_pt1 | contig 21027 bp, 13 predicted proteins | sample LakOneMetagenome_FD_187468 | JGI IMG/M metagenome (GOLD analysis project Ga0209023, IMG submission 187468) | Freshwater and sediment microbial communities from Lake Erie, Canada (SPAdes) (version 2) | ecosystem: Environmental > Aquatic > Freshwater > Lentic | place: Lake Erie, Canada...
TCACTGGTGGGTCGTGCGGGATTCGAACCTGCGACCAATTGATTAAAAGTCAACTGCTCTACCAACTGAGCTAACGACCCGTTTCAGTGAGCGCACATTCTATCAATTTTTCAGACAAAGACAAGTGCTATCTAATCTTTTATCGTTCAATTGAACACAAATGCGCCATTTACTGTTTTTTTGGCTATTTTACATACTTTTAAGCAATAACTTACAGCCATACGCGCATTCAACCTCAGTAAATGAGAACAAAACACAGATCAAAAAAAGTGAAATCAACACATAAAAAAAAGGGATAGCTTCATCAAGCTACCCCTTCTCAGATCACCAATATTTCTAAAATAAATTAGAAGCGATAAGCACCGTTATTAATACCAGTAAAAATTTCAGCAGTCACAGGCACATATGTATCTGTCCCTGGCAACCAAACAAACAAAGGATCCGTCGTTTGCGAAGGATCAAACGACTCTTTCTTTAAATTGGTCTTTTGGTATTTGAAAGTACCCGTGGTTTCAACATGCGCTTGCAGACGCAAGAACACTGGAATCGCAAACGCTGGCATTTCTTTCTTAAAGAAGCAGAGTAATTCAGCATAATCAACCACTACGCCCACATGCGGGGTAATCGCACACATACCTGCACGACCATTAGTATTCGGAATTTCAACACCGTAGACCACCGCTTCAGAGATTGCAGCGTGATCAGCGATGTTATTTTCAACTTCAGTCGTTGACACATTTTCGCCTTTCCAACGGAAAGTATCGCCTAAGCGATCCACAAACTGGGCATGACGGAAGCCTAAATCACGGACTAAATCGCCGGTATTAAAGTAACGATCGCCTTTTTTGAATACACCTTCAAGAATCGTCGCTTTATTCTTCTCTGGATCAGTATAGCCATCGAATGGTGCAGACTTGGTAATTTCACCAATTAGTAAACCACTCTCGCCTTTATCAACCTTAATCATGAAGCCTTTTTTATTCAGGATTGGTGCACCATTTTCTTGATCATAACGAACAATGGCATAAGGGACAGGTGAGAATCCAACCGTATTCTCAAAGTTGAAAATATTGCTAAACCCAACATTACCCTCACTCGAACCATACAGCTCAAACACTTCTTCGATACCGAAGCGTTGTTTGAAGTCATGCCAAATATTGGCACGCATGCCGTTACCAACCATTTTGGTGACGCGATTTTTATGGTCATTGGGTGTCGCAGGCGCATCCATCAAATAGCGGCAAAGTTCTCCGACATAGCCAATCGCAGTCGCATTGTAACGACGCACATCAGGCCAAAACTCACGCGCCGAGAACTTACGACGAATCGCAAGACCTGCATTACCGGCAATTACTGCCGACCAGCAAACGACCATCGCAGTCGCATGATAAAAAGGTAAGGTTGCGTAGAGAATGTCATCCTTGTTGAGATCCATGATAAAGCCGAGCGTGCCATATCCCTTCATCCAGCGACCATGCTTAAACACCACGGCTTTAGGCAATCCTGTTGTGCCTGACGTATAGATATAAAACAGCCCATCGCCATAATGTACATCATGGCTACAAGGTGGATTGAAGCGCGGTTGATTGGCAATCTTTTCGCCAATATCTTGATAACCAGCGGGCACATCAGTAGCGCCTTGGCTGCGCGGCTTACGCGTATCTTCATCTGCAAACCAGTAGAATTGATTCGCCTCAAGATCTAGGCTGTCTTTAACATCTTCAATTGCAGATTTGAGTTCATCGCCCACAATCAGCATTTTCGGTTTAACCAAATTAACGCTGTGAATCAAACCCTTTCCTGTCTGCGAGCAGTTAACGAGTGCAGCAATCGCGCCGACTTTTGCACAAGCAAGACTGGTGACGAGCAACTCAGGGCGATTTTCAATGAGGACGGTAATCACATCGCCTTTTTTGATCCCGCAACTGAGTAAGTAATGGGCAATTTTATTCGCCCATTCATTAAACTGAGTGTAGGTGTATTGCACATCACGATAATATAAGGCGATCCCATAAGGATTCTCACGAGTAGCACGTTCAAATTCACAACCAAATCCCATCGGTTTGGTGGGACTAGTGTCATTGGCGAGAATCAGACCATGGATAACATGAGGAAGTTTTTTGAGCAGACCAGGAATTCGTGTGACAACATCAGTAGCAGTAATAACATCTGAATGTTCAGCTTTCCGAGTGAATAGACGCATAAATGAATTCCTGTATTCAATAAAAACTTCTGTCGCTTAAATTATTTGGTTGCGATAACCGCAACACTCTCACCACCACAACGGCCGATATCATAAAGCAAACAAACGACAATGGCTCATTTGCTCATTTAATTAACTTAGGCCATAAAAAAGACCTACCGCCAATTGTTGCTGACGATAGGTCTTTTTTAAATTTTATTCAATCACTGGCGCACGTTTCTTTGGTGGGCGACCACCAACACGTGGACGGCGTGGACGGCCGCGACTATCAAGATTCGCGCTTTCCGGCTCCAAAGAGTCATCCGTTTCTTCTTCCGCACCATCATCATCTACCGCGCCTTCTTCTTCGAAGGATTCGGTTGATGCAAACTCTTCTGTCGATGCTTCGTCAGCATGTCCGACTAAGCTTGTCGTCGGTTCAGCAGAAGCTAGCGTCTCTTCTGATACTGTTTCAGTGGATTGCACTTCAGGCGCAATTAAGCTCACTTCAAGTCCTGATGTATGTTCAACCGAACTCACCATCTCTGACACTTCATCAGTTGCTTGTTCTACTGGCATCAGATCATCCAAAGGAATCTCAGACAATGCCGATTGAGCAGGTGCATCCAACGCAGCTTGTGCAGCGGCAGCAGCCAGACGACGACGCATACGCGGATCGTTTGCTGCGCGCGGACGATCCGCAACTGGAGGTGCAATCACTTCTGTAGTCATTGATGGCAATGAAGCCGCCGCAGTTGCAACAATTGGCGCATCGACTAAGACAATGCTTGTTGGCACAGCTTCTACAGGTGCTGCGATCACTTCGCTGACGACAGGACGACCTTTTAGTGCAGTGAGAAATGCCTCAACTACTCGTCCTTCCGCCAGTAATACTTCGCCTTCAGCACCGAGCGTAGCACGTACGAAATCACCGACTGAACCTTGAACCACAACAGGTTCGTAGCTAACGCTGGGTGTAGGTTGTTCACCACTCTGCACTTGTGTCGTCACTTGAGCTGGCTGATCTAAGCCCAATTCACGACGGCGACGACGCTCACGTGGATCGTTCGCAGCACGTGGCAATTCACCAACAATCGCAGGTGTTGCATCGATCACTGGCACAGATTCAACAACTTGCTCAACTGCCGCAACTGGCGTTGTAACTTCTGCAGCTTCAGCATTGAGTGACGTCACAGACGTTGCTGTGTTGTCATCTAAGCCGAACACTACTAGATTCGCTGCATCGCTCTCTGTTGGATTTGCGATGACACGCGTTGCCAGAGGATCGTTGACATCAGTCGCAGGTTGCTCTGTACTGACTTCTGCGTTAGCTGCTGGTACAGTATTCGCACTGTTCGATTGTGCATCTAAAACGCTAGTGTCACGTTGACGTGGACCGCGACTATTGCGATTGCTATTACGATCACGGCGAGCTGGTGCAACATTGCTACCCTCTTCCGTAGTTACCGCATTGGTATCACGTTGATCACGTTCGTTGGTCGAACCGTCGTTTTGGTTATTGCGACGAGTACGATTGTTACGTGGTGCTGGCGCTTCATCTGCATAAGGCGCTGCTTCTACCGATTGAGCCATGAACTGGCTATCGTTCGTACCTTCAACAGTGTTGTTGCTATTATTACTGTTGGTATTGTCACGACCACGACGGTTGCGGTTGTTGCGATCACGCTTCTGACCAGAACCTGATTGTGCTGGCTGTTGTGATGATGTTGGTGAAGGTGTGCCTGTCGCATAGGCATTGCTAACTTCAGCATTGGCCGATGGACGACGTTCTGTAGGAACAGCAACTTCGCCATAAATACCACGGCTCACTGCTCCACCATTCACCATTTGCTCAATGGCACTGGCAGCATCATTACTCGTGGTCGCGCCTTGTGGACGTGCTTGACGTGGGGTAAACAGATTTTCTAACCATGCAAATTGCGCAGCAGGAGCAGGTTGTGCGGCAACTGGTTGCGGCGCTTGAGCTGGCGCAGCTTGAGTCGTCGCATTGCTACGCGCTGGTGCTTGACGTGCAGGTGCACCCGCAGTTTGCGGTTGTTGCCAATCCGTGGCGTAGCCGAGTTCTTGATTGCGCTCAATCAGTTCATAGCTCGCTGGCGCATTGCCTTCACGATTAAAGCTAATGTGATAATGCGGTGTTTCCAAGTGCGGATGCGGCAAAATGGTAATGCGGCAACGGCTGCTTTGTTCCAAGTAAATCAACGAATCACGTTTTTCATTCAACAAGAATGCAGCGATTTCGATAGGCACTTGCAGTTGTACTTCACCTTGACGTTCGCGCAGCGCAATTTCTTCAATCGCACGCATGATCGACAATGACAATGAACGCAAGTCACGAATCATGCCTGTGCCATGGCAACGTGGGCAGACATAACCTGTCGCTTCTTCCAATGATGGACGTAAGCGTTGACGGCTCATTTCGAGCAAACCAAAACGTGACAATGAACCAAACTGGATCCGTGCACGGTCGCTTTGTGTTGCTTCTTTCAGACGCGCTTCAACCGCGCGTTGATTGCGATCTTTACCCATGTCGATGAAGTCGATGACGACCAAACCACCCATATCACGCAGGCGCAATTGGCGTGCAATTTCGTCGGCTGCTTCAAGATTGGTGTTGAGTGCTGTATCTTCAACGTCTGCACCGCGTGTTGCTTTTGCAGAGTTGATGTCGATTGAAACCAACGCTTCAGTTTGGTCAATCACGATTGAGCCGCCTGAAGGCAGTTTCACTTCGCGTTGATAAGCCGTTTCGATTTGGCTTTCGATACCGAAACTTGCGAACAATGGCTCATTCGCCAAATGCTTCTTAATTTTGTCTATTTGATGCGGCATGACTTGCTGAACGAAACTATACGCTTCGTTATACGCTTGTTCATTATCAATCAAGATTTCGCCAATATCATCACGCAGATAATCACGCACAGCACGCGTAACAACACCTGCTTCTTGATGCACGAGCATTGGCGATGGGCCTGAGCTCGCAGAAGTTTGGATTTGTTGCCATAGACCGAGCAAATGTTGTAAATCGAGTTGTAGCTCTTCTTGGCTACGACCAATCCCTGCGGTACGCACAATCACGCTCATCGCGCGTGGAACTTCCAGCGATGACAAAATTTCTTTCATTTCTTCGCGTACAGTGCCCGCGATTTGACGGCTAATACCACCACCTTTCGGGTTGTTTGGCATCAATACCAAATAACGACCAGCGAGGGAAATGAATGTCGATAACGCAGCGCCTTTATTACCACGTTCTTCTTTTTCAATTTGAACGAGTAATTCAGTGCCTTCAGAAATGAGTTCACGAATATTGCTGGTAGAGCGTGGATCTTTGCTGAAATAAGAATTGGCAATTTCACGCATCGACAGGAAGCCCTGACGTTGTGAGCCATATTCAACAAAAACCGCTTCTAAAGAAGGTTCAACGCGAGTCACGCGACCTTTATAGATGTTAGATTTTTTTTGTTCGCGAGTGCGGTTTTCAAGATCGAAATCGTAAAGACGATGACCGTTAATCAGTGCGACGCGAATTTCTTCGGCATGGGTCGCGTTGATAAGCATACGTTTCATTGCAGTGTGACACCTTTTTGGGCGACACACACATCAGACGACGGTTTCCTGCATGACAACTAAAAATTGCGCTTCAAAACTTACTATTTTTAAGTAATATTTTGAATAAATAACGCCTTATGAATAACTTTTACTGTCGAACCGTGGTTGTAAATCACGAATCCAGTATTATTTTTCCCATAAAGCCTCGCCGCAAAGCGAGGTACATGCAAATTTTGTTTGTTTTGCTGACAGATTCTAATCTCGTTCCTGTCGGCAAAGCCGGTGTTTGGCGTTGGCAGTATTCACATCAATTACAATAACTGGGTAGCGGACGCGACAAGGGGCTGGCTCAAACACTTTAATATTGGTCATCATGTTGTAAGGATGATAACCCGTGTGACCGCTCTTCCTTGGCGTGCATCGGGCTAAGCCAATCACGCATCGATGCAAATACAGGCAATCAACCTGTCTAGTGTGCATCGGTTTAATTTGTAGTTCTTTTGCGTCGCTTATGATAAAAGCAGACATTCAAAAAAACCGTTAACCGGTTGTTACTCTACGTTTTCAGTCACATACACTGTTGTGTACATATTTCTGTGTCGAATGAGCAAGCAATCACGGGTTTTGTCGATAATTGCCTTATAATGGCAGTGAAAGCCTCGACGGGGCGTATTTGTCCGGATTGTCTTGTGTTGCCGAACTGTATTTATAAACAGTTCATGCAGATCAGACGTTCTTCCGTGCGCCGACTATAGCAAACCTTTGGCAACAAGCATACATTTTCATGACAACTTCACGCACTCAAGCTCCAAAAAATGACCGTTCGCCTACAGAATCCTCCCCAAATGAGGATTTAAGCAATAGACAGAACAAAGAACGCCGCAAAGCGAAAGACAATGCGACGCAATCGGATCAGGGTAAAACCGCGCCTCACCGCGATGCTGCTCGTACGCGTACCGCGCATCCGCCATCACGTCGTGCGCCATCGTCCTACGCAAACGAGGCGCGTCGCTCCGAAGCTTTTAAGCCGAAAAAGCGCAATGATCGCTCTGCAACGCCTTCGGATAGAACACCACATTCGACGGATAGCCGACCTTCCGCATCGCCTGCTGAAGCGCGCTTGCAATCAGGTTTGCGTGACCAAGAACGTTCTGAAGAAAGATCCAGCCCGCGCTCAAGAGTTGAGCATCGTTCGAAGCCACAACTTCGTACACGTGCAGGCACATTCTTAAATCGCAATCAACAAAATAAAGGCCCACAAGGCGGAGCACCACGCACACCGCATGATGAGCGTGCACGTCCAGATACACGTTCAAAACCAGCATCAGCGTATGGTGAAGAAGATCCAGAAGATCAGATTTTTGGTAGCAGCGACACTGCGGTGTATTGGAAATATCAACCTGTTGATGTCAATGATGCGCCAGAAGAACTGTCTGAAAATGGCACTCCGAAGCCAAAAGCACCCTTCACCCCGGCGCAAACCAATGTGCCGCAAGTCACTTGGTATACGGTTGATGAAGATCATGATGGACAACGTTTAGATAACTTCCTCGTTGCGCGCTTAAAAGGCGTACCCAAAACACGTATTTATCGTCTGATTCGTGAATCACAAGTGCGTATTAATAAAGGTCGCGTGAAACAAGATACTCGTATTAAAACGGGTGACTTGATTCGTGTTGCTCCAATTCGTATGCGTGAAATCGGCGCAGCGCCAGTGATTGGTCAAGACTTAGCAGATAGCTTACGTTCACGTATCGTCTATGAAGATGAAGGCTTGATCGTGCTAAATAAACCTGCGGGCTTAGCTGTTCATGGCGGCAGTGGTGTGGATTTCGGTGTGATCGAAGCGATTCGTCAGACACTGGGCAAGCCGTATCTGGAACTTGTTCATCGTTTGGACCGTGAAACCTCTGGCTTATTGATGGTTGCCAAAAAACGGTCAACATTGAAAGTGCTGCAAGACTATTTACGAGAAGGTAAAATCCGTAAAACGTATCTTGCGATTGTCAAAGGTGTAGTTGCACTCGATAAGCAACGCGTAGATGTGCCACTCGGTAAAGTTGAATTACCAAGTGGTGAACGTCGTGTTCGTGTTGCTGCCGATGGTAAAGAAAGCCAAACCGACTTTGTCGTGGTTGAACGCTTTGCTCATGCGACCTTGGTTGAAGCGAGTCCACTCACTGGACGCACGCATCAAATTCGTGTGCATGGTTTGTCGATCAATCATCCACTTGTGGGCGATGACAAGTATGGTCATGAACGTGCTTATCAAGGTGCTGAAGCGCGCCGCTTATGTTTGCATGCGCTACGTTTAACCGTGCCGGGTTATCCAGTCTTTGAATCTGCACAACCTGATGACTTTGTCGCGTTGATTGAAAAATTGCGTAAAGAAGTGAAAGGACGCGGGGCTTAATTAAAAATTGTAGGCTGGGGTTCTACCCCATGAGCACGGATACGCAAAGCACTGCTTTGCCCGTGCGCCAGACAAGGGCGATAGCCCGCGTAGGCTTAAACTGTCAAAAGCGCTGGGGTAGAACCCCAGCCTACGGAAAATTATACCGATGCATAACGTAAGTCACTCTACTCTCTCCAACCTCAAACTCGCCATCTTTGATTGGGATGGCACAGTCATGGATTCGGTCAGCCAGATCGTCGCCAGTTTACTGGCTGTTGGGCGGCATTTTGATGTAGAGCTGGAAGCGGCGGCGGCGCAGCATATTATTGGCTTAGCATTGCCAGTGGCGATGCAACAGTTATTTCCAAATCACACCCAGCATATCGATGAAATGCGTGATGTGTATGCAAAGCATTATCATGCTCATCCTGAAGCAGCGCCTGTCTTTGCTGGATTTCCTGCAATGTTTGATGCGCTTCGTGATCAAGGTGTGAAGCTGGCAGTAGCAACAGGGAAAAACCGTAAAGGCTTGGACCGAGTACTAGCGCAAAGTGGGCTGGGTGATTATTTTACGATTACCCGCAGTGCCGATGAGGCAAACTCAAAGCCTGACCCACTGATGTTGCAGCAAATTCTGCAGATCACTGGTGTAGATCCAGCCGATGCAGTGATGATTGGCGATACCACATTTGATCTACAGATGGCGCAAGCGATTTCAATGCCGCGCATTGGTGTACTTTGGGGTGCGCATTCTGAGTCGTTACTGGCTGAATGCAATCCGCATGTATTGGTTAGTACTGTGGGTGAACTTAGCCTTGCACTAGGTGTACGGACGAGCTAAGTTCATCTAAAAATCAGCGTTAACAATCACCATAAAATCAACTAGACTGCACGTCATTCTAATTACTACCTTTTTTGAGCCACCCTGTATGAGCCAAACACTGAGTGCGTCCAAAACCAACTCGCCTGCACAAGTCTTATTTGCCAGCTTAATTGGTACAACGATTGAGTTCTTTGACTTCTATATCTATGCGACCGCAGCGGTATTAGTATTTCCAAAATTGTTTTTCCCGATGGGCGATCCAACGACAGCCGTACTGCAATCTCTAGCAACTTTTGCTTTAGCATTCTTTGCGCGTCCGATTGGTTCGGCGTTGTTTGGCCATTTTGGTGATCGAATTGGGCGTAAAGCAACCTTGGTTGCGGCACTCATGACGATGGGTATCTCCACAGTACTCATTGGTTTATTACCGACTTATGCGAGCATTGGTGTCGCGGCACCTCTACTACTCGCGCTATGTCGTTTTGGCCAAGGCTTAGGATTGGGCGGCGAATGGGGCGGCGCAGTTTTGCTCGCAACAGAAAATGCTCCTCCGGGCAAACGCGCTTGGTACGGCATGTTTCCACAGCTCGGTGCACCAATTGGATTTCTCTGCTCTACGGGTATTTTCTTATTATTGTCGCGTTGTTTGACCGATGCGCAATTCTTTGAATTCGGCTGGCGCATTCCATTTATTGCCAGCAGTTTATTGGTTTTTGTGGGCTTGTATGTTCGCTTAACATTGCATGAAACACCTGCATTTCAACACGCGATTGAAAATAACGAACGCGTTGAACTACCGATCAAAACAGTATTCACCAAATATTCGCTGCAAATTTTACTCGGCACATTCGCAGCGCTCGCAACGTTTGTCATCTTCTACTTGATGACGGTCTTCACCCTCAGTTGGGGTACCTCGAAACTGGACTACACGCGTGAGCAGTTTTTAATCTTGCAAATGGGCGGCGTTTTGTTCTTCGGATTAGCAATTCCTATCTCAGCCATGCTGGCGGATCGTTATAGCTCACGCACCGTTTTAATGGGTGCAACGATTGCAATCTTACTATTTGGTTTAGGTTTCGCACCGTTGTTTTCAGCGGGTAATACCTTTGAAGTATTAGCGTTTTTATCGATTGGCTTAGGTCTCATGGGCTTTACGTATGGCCCATTAGGCACAGCGCTTTCAGAGCTATTCCCAACTGCAGTGCGCTATACGGGTGCATCTATTGCGTTTAATTTGGCGGGAATCTTAGGCGCATCCCTTGCGCCCTACATCGCAACGTGGCTTGCAAGCAATTATGGCTTGTCTTACGTTGGCTTTTATTTGTCTGCTGCTGCATTGCTCACGTTGTTAGCCTTACTTGCAATGAAGAAGACCGCGCCGAATGATGCGGCATTTTAAGTAAACCTTCATTCGTACGCTAACGTAAAAAGCCCTATTATCTTCAAGAAAATAGGGCTTTTTACGTTAGAAAAATTAAACAAAAACGATTTTCACTAACTAGGAATCGAAGATATTACGTCAGTTTTATACAATGAAATGTGCTTCAAAATCGTATCCAATCGAATCAAACCATCTGCACGCAAAGCAGTACTATCCAACTGCGCAGGATGAAAGTCACGGCGATAATAAGCAAGATAACGCGGCAACATGCCTTTTAAGAAACCCTTTTTTCCCCACAACGTATCCGAGCCTTTACGCAGTGCTTTCACATTACCCAGCTCACCCGAAGCACGTAACAACGTAAATGTATGCAGCCCTGTAAAGAAACTAAATATAACCGTGGTTAATGCCATCTCGCTGACTCGAACCCAATAGCTGCCAACTTGATTCTGATAAACATCGAAAGCAACCGACTTGTGTTCACTTTCCTCAATCGCATGCCATAACCACAAAGCGCGAAGGCGTTCATCAATGGAGTTCAATAACTCGGGTGATTCAAGAATTCTTTCGGCAAACATCGCCGTGAAATGCTCTAGCGCACAGGTTTTTGCCAACATACGCTTTGCCGAAAACAGTTGCTCTTCGCGAGCTATGCCCTTGTGCACAAAATCCATAATGGCATAAATCGGCAGACCTTTCTTCGCCATAAACGCATTAAAGGTATCGTGTTCTTTGCCATGATTGGCTTCTTGTCCAATAAAAGCGCGCACTTCTTTTTGCAACACTGGATCAGTAATTTGATCTTGATAATGACGTACAGACCGAATAAACATTCGCTCCCCTTCGGGGAAGGTACAAGACAGCCCCGTCATCACCATCGTCATCACAGGATTATCCGCAAACCAATAGGTCGGAATCGCATCATCAAACTCAAAATCCATGCGACGAACGGGAATATTCTCGGTTCCAACCAGTGTCACTGCTTTATTAATTGACATCATTCATCCCTCCATGGATCGATCTGATATATCCGTTCATTTAAGCTCTGCGTTTAAACGAATTTAGTCAAATTAGCTCGTTTAACTCGCCTCTGGATCATCATCATTAAAAGAAGTAATTTGATCAACACGAAACGTGCCTTTCAACGAACGCAATTCGGTTTTATGCAACCCAGCCAACCGCTCAAGAATTTTCTCACCCGCAGGCAGCAAACGAATTTCAACCTGACGCCGATCAGTCGTTCCCGTTTGCCTGCGTACCAAACCACTTTCTTCGCAACGTGTAATCAATGCCACCGTGCCGTGGGGCTTCATCTGAAGTCGTTCAGCTAACTCACCGACCGTTGCCCAATTACGACCTGGGAAACCTTGCACATGCAGCAAAAGCTGATATTGTAACGGCGTCAATCCACCAGACCGTGCGGCTTGCTCACTAAAATGCAGAAATCGTCTTAACTGATACCGGAACTCGGAGAGTGCCTCATACTCAGATTTTAATAAGGTGGGTTGATCTACTTTTGCTGACTTCGACATGAAATTTCTCTGGTGAAAGGTGAGCAGACACGTCATATCAGGACGTATCTGCCCGTTCAAAATATACTCTACGGCAGGCTTGGACGTTTGCCAAGCACTACCATCATTAAACTAGCAAAAATAACGCCAAGTCTTAGGGAGTTATTTGTTTTCTCAACAGTGAAGTCCATTCTAAAAACATCACGACTTCCCAAAAAATAACCCCAATCCGAAGTTGGGGTTATTTTCTTACCATATAAACAAGTTAATCCATGCGATCAATCGATGCAGTCAGCTACCACTTTTTGTTTTGACTTGATCGAGCAAAATATTAGCCGATTCAGTAATAAATGCTTCTTCTTCAGGTAGTGGTGGACGCTTCCCTTCAGGAAATTTTGCACGAACTTCTGATTGCGCATCTAAAGCCGCCTGATAGGTTTGCCAGTTTGGATATGCTGTCAACCCAGTTGCAAGACGACGCTCATTTTCCGCAGCAAGGGTTTTTGCCTCGATGGCATCCACCATATTACGGCGGACATCAATATCTAACGGCAACACTTTTCGATCTTTATTTTCATTACTAATCGCTTTGATTTTGGACAAATATACATACTGCGGATCTTTATCCTGACGTGCTTTCGAACTTGCAGTTAACTGCGGTACTAGCGGCTTCAGAGAGTCCTCGCGGGTGTAAGGCGCAGTCGCAATCGTGTCCCATGCCAGTGGATTTTTGGCTTTACGTTCGCCAAGATCTTCATCATAGATACTGACAAATGGAATATCTGGAATCACGCCTTTATTTTGCGTGCTACCGCCTGTCACCCGATAGAACTTACGCTGGGTCAAGGTCGCTTGACCATAAGCCAGATTATCCAATTGAACCTGCGCTGTGCCCTTCCCAGTCGTTGTACTACCGACCACTAAGCCACGCTCATAATCTTGGATCGCTGCTGAGAAAATTTCACTCGCAGACGCTGAAGCCAAATTGACGATAACGATCATGGGGCCTTTGTACAACTCTGCGCCACCATCATTGTCATTAAAGACATTGATCGCGCCATTGCCATCACGAATTTGCACCAAGGGGCCTTTTTTGATGAACAAAGCCAGCATTTTAGCCACTTCATCCAGCGAACCACCTGGATCGCCGCGCAAATCAACGACTAAGCCATCGACTTTTTTAGCATTCAAATCGACCAAGGCCTTCTGGGTATCTTCGCTGACGCTACGATAGTTACGCCCATCACGACGCGCTTTATAATTCAAATAAAACGAAGGAATATCGAGTACGCCGACTTTATAAGTCTTGCCACCACGCTGAACATTAATCACGCGATCTTGAACGCCAGAATCCTCTTGTTGAATCACATCACGCGTCAATGTCACCACACGTGCAGCCGCATCTTTTGCTTGTAACTTAAGAATGACTTTGGTGCCGCGCTTTCCGCGAATCAAGCCTACTATTTCACTAGAAGGCCAACCGACTACGTCAACCATTGGCTGACCATCTTGGCCTACACCAACAATACGATCACCAGATTTAACCAAACCAGACTTGCTCGCAGGTCCACCATCCACCAAGGTTTCAACGCGAGTGAAATCATCATTGCCACGTTCAGGACGAATCGACACCCCAATCCCTTCGAGCTGCAAAGTCGTTTGGCGGTTCATTTCCATCGCTTCTACAGGTGCAAAATACAAGCTGTGTGGATCGTAAGTTGCGAGCGCGGCATTGAGTAAACCTTCCAGAATACGGTCACTCTTCAAACGATCAACTTGCTCTAATTTACGCTTAAAACGCTTTTTCAGCGTATCAACAGGATTAAGCTCACTGGGCGGGCTTAAATCTTGTCCATCGGCAAGTTTTGGATTGGCTTTGAGCGCCGCTTGCTTGGCATCTTCCTCTTCTTTAGCAACTGTTAAAGAAATGAGTGCTGAAACAAGCTGTTGTTGCCAATAGGTTTTCTGCTCTTTAGCTGTATTAAAATAAGGCGCTTTTTCACGATCAGTATCCAGACTATCGGTGCGCTTTAAATTCTGCGGCTGATCAAGCTGTGCCAGTGAATAAGCGTAATAATCTTTCAATCGTTTGGTGTAGCGTTGCTGAATATCAAATGCTGGCGATAAATCGCCTTTTTTCATCATTGAGCCTAAGTTGTCGGCGTATTTCTTACGGAATTCATCAATATCCGAGGCTAAGAAAATCGCATGATCAGAATCTAAATTATCAAAATACATTTCCAAGATACGGCGTGATGTCTTTGCATCCAACGGCATATTCAGATAATGCTGAGTATCCATGAGCATCGCCATCTGGCGCGTGACAATACTTTGCTCGCGCGTCGGTTGTAAGGCACTCATGTCTTTAGTCGCGACTTCAGCGTACGTTTGCGTAAACAAAACGCTCACAGTGATTAAAGCGATGGCACTGACCAATGATTGCATTTTACTTTTAAATCGTCCTTGGTCTGATTTCAAAGACACTTGTCCTGCTCCTACTTGCTCTATTCCTAGCTGCTCTATTCCAAATCGCTGCGATGTTTTTGTAGGTTTCATATCTTTTTACAAAGTCCTTGAAAGTTAACCAAACTGGTTTTAATGCGAGTCATAAGGCCTATTTTAAGTGAATCAACCAGTCAATTCATAAAAATGCAATTTTGCCACGAACTTATGCCTGCTGAATGTAGCAGACCTGTAGGTAAATCGGGTATTGTCTTACCCGTTTATCTTTATATTATTTGTTATGTTTATTGTTTTGGAGAAGTCCCGCGATGATCGGTTCACTGATGTTAGATATTGCAGGGCTGACGCTCGATGCAGAAGACCGCGCACTACTTAATGAACCACAAGTCGGTGGCTTGATTCTATTTGGTCGTAATGTCGAAAGTCCACAACAAGTTCGTGATTTAACCGACAGTATTCGCCAAATACGTCCAGACATTCTGATTGCTGTCGATCAAGAAGGCGGTCGCGTGCAACGCTTGCGTGAAGGCTTTACCCGACTCCCTGCGATGGGCATGCTCGGACAGCTGTATGATATTGATCAAGATGAAGCCATTGCAGCGGCAGCTACAGCGGGTTGGCTGATGGCCAGTGAAGTACTTGCCGTTGGTATTGATTTTAGTTTTGCACCTGTGCTCGATGTGAATGGCATCAGTCAGGTGATCGGTGATCGCGGCTTCCATGCGCAAGGTAATATTGTCACCCAACTGTCTCGCGCCTTTATGCAAGGCATGCATCGCGCAGGTATGGCGACCACAGGCAAGCATTTCCCCGGTCATGGTTCAGTAGAAGCCGACTCGCATGTGGCAGCGCCGATTGATCATCGCACGCTTGCTGAAATACGTGAACAAGACATGACCGTGTTCTTTGAGGTGAAAGATCAGCTTGATGCACTCATGCCAGCGCATGTGATCTATCCAAAAGTTGATCCGAATCCAGCAGGATTCTCGAAGCATTGGCTACAAGATATTGTGCGCGGTGAAATGGGTTTTGATGGCGTACTGTTCTCTGATGATTTAAGCATGCAAGCAGCGTGTGTGGTTGGTGGAGCTGGTGTACGGATATTGGCTGCATTGAACGCGGGGTGCGATATGGGCTTGGTCTGTAATGATCGTGCCGCTGCACTGGATGCCCTGCAAGCACTCACTTCCATGCCAATGCCAAATCAAGCCCGTCTCGAAAAAATGCGTGGTAAACTGGGTCAACTTAAACTCCACCAAGGCCATATTGCACTGGATGGAGAATGGGAAATGGCTCAACAACAAGCAACCGCATTGCGCGCGCGTTTTTCAGCATAAGGATTTTTGCAACGTCAAAAGTAAATCATCCCCTGTCCATCTTTTTCTTCGGAGGCAGATAAATTCCTCCCTTTGCAAAGGGCTCTTCGTCTTGTGAATGAGGAATATATTCCACAAGGCTTGTCATAGGAGGGATTTGCTTTTGATCTTGAGTAATTTTGGTAAACTTAAAAAGTGCGACATCAACCCAAGGAAGGCGATTCACGTGTCAGAAGACTCTATGCAAAACAACACCCCAACAACCGCCGATTCACCGCATCGCCATATTTCATTTACGGCGCACTACACTGGCTACATCTGGTTTCAAGAAGGTATTTCAAATGCCGCATTAGCCAGCAATAAAGGTCGTTGGTTAGCAAAACTGGTCAGCCCGCTAGAACGCTGGGCAGAAAATATTATTGGCGACAGTATGCGTACCACTTTACGCCAACGTCACGGTTTAATTGATCGACAGTTAGATCTTTTCCTAGCCGAACATCCAGATGCTCAAGTATTAGAAATCGCCACAGGACTCTCACCACGTGGTTGGCGTTACCGCCAGAAATATCCAAATCTCGTTTATGTAGAAGCTGACTTACCTGAAATGGCAGCAGCGAAGCGTCAAGCACTATCTCAGATTGAAACGCCTGCACCGAGAATCGAAGCAGTTGATTTATTTGGTGAAGGATTTCAGCATTTGCTCGACAGTTTTGACACGAAAAAACCTTTGGTCATTATCAGTGAAGGCTTGGTGAATTATTTTACCAAAGACATGCTCAATGACTTATGGACGCGCTTAGCGACAGGTTTAAAGCAGTTCTCGATTGGCGTTTATCTGACCGACCTATACCCAGAACCCGTGACCAGACGTTTGGCGAAGCTCATCTGGAATAGCAGCAAAATCCTTAAAGTCATGTCGCGTAGTGCGTTTGCATTTCACTTTGTGTCACCTACGGAAGTGATCACAGCGATGAAAACCGCGGGCTTTAATCAATCCGTCGTCTTCCAGCCCTCAGACAAACCAAAAAGAATTGAAGTTAAAAATGCAAAAAGCCAAGATACTGCTGAGCATCTTGGCGATTTAGTTTGGGTGATTGAATCACGCGTGTAGTAAGTTTGTAGTTAGTTCAGTGTTAAAACACCCTTAAAATCTTAAGGGTGTACGACCACATCACTGGCAAGCATTGCCGTCACGCGATCTGACGTTTCAAAGCTACCATGTTTTAGCAAAGCACGAACACGCGTTCCATCTTGTTCAAAGATCAGACATTCGATTGAGAACGAAGTCAGTGTTTGAACATCATTTTCCACCTGTAAAAAGGGTAAATGCAATGACAAGTCGCGCGGCTCAGCGATCAATGCTGCGGCATTTTCCACACTTCCCGCGTCAATCAATACACCGAAATAAGTGATATCAACCACATTGACGGTCATCTTGAAATCCGGATTGGTACGATGAGTCATTTGGCACACAGGGTTGACCAAAGTTTGACGAACTTCACCGCGACGATTCATCGTTTCCAGCGCTTGACGACTCATTGGCTCAATGCCAGGTAGCTCATCAATCGGCTGACCACGTAAGAATGTGGTAAACAATTCAAGCGTTTCACGGCGTTTTTGCAATTGCGGCACATGGTCTGCATTTTTAATCAGTGCAAACTGCATCTTCGGACAACTGAGTGCGAAATTTGCATTTTCATGTGGCAAGGTAAAACCATCATACTGCCCTGTTGCAACTAACGTTTCGCAGGTTGGACTTGGTACATAGTTTATGCGCAGCAGACGACTAGAGTTGATCACATAACGCATGCGTTCGTTTTCACCAAAATCAGCCATTTGCTGAAAAAATAACTTACGCGCAGTGGGCGACATGCGAGTTTCTTTTAAACGCGCATGATTAACCAAATACAAAATCATGGCCTGACCAAACTCAACCATGCGGTTTTCATTCAGCAAGTGCAGTGCTTCTTCCATCAGCATTTGCCAGCTTTTACGCGTTTTTTGCATCACGCCCATCAGCACTAAGCGTTCCATCTTATCTGGATTTTGTGCAGCAAAATTCGCAGCGATGACTGAACCCAGCGACATGCCCATCATCGACAATTTATTTAAATGAACATCATTGGCCCACTGCCCTAAAATCGAAGCCAGATGATCAATATCCAAATCTAATGCAAGCTCACCCGTCAATGAGTTCACCACTTGATCATTACTACCAAGCGATGGCAAATCAACCAGCACAACTGAGCCCGCCTCTAACAGTGGCTCTACACAGTATTTATAAGAGTTAAAATTTTGAAATGCGCCACCCAGAATCACGACAGGGGGCAAATGACGAGTACGCTCATCCGCAAAGGCGAGAAACTCAACTTTCCAACCGTTAACCCAATGAACACGAGGAGTCTCTTTTAACGCACCGCGGGTATATTGATCGAAAAATGGAAACTGGTCATTGCTTTGCACAACATCATCCATGAAATGCTGAATTCCTTGTAATGGTTTAGATTCATTCTGCAAAAAGATACTTCTGACAGCACTCATCGCCGTGCACTCCATATTTGCGGCTCAAAGACAATCCATTTGTCTATTGGTCTATCTACTTCATAAAATCATAGCACACTAATGGCAACTAAAATATCAGTGAAACACTCACTTCAGCGGATTAAAACTCTACCTTATCAGTCAAGCCATGTCCAACCCTCACTAATCTTAGCAACAATCTTTAGCTGAACTAAACTTCATATTAATCGATATCGCAAACATTTCCTGCTTGTACTAGAAAATTGTTATAATTATCGATCAATTTTCCTCATCGCGGTATAAGCCATGAATCAGGTCGTTAATCAATCGCACGTCGCACAAGCAGCTCAAAGCATTGAGCTCATGATGACGACGCTAGGCATGCAAGCGCGAGCAGCATCGCGCGTCCTTGCTGGCGCGACAACACAACAAAAAAATGCCGCATTGCAGGCAATTTATACAGAACTTAAAAATCAAGAAGCCGCTGTTTTAGCAGCCAATGCAATTGATATGGAAAATGGTCGCGCGAATAATTTGGATGCAGCGCTACTTGATCGTCTTGAACTCACCCCTGCACGCTTCAACGCTATGCTCGAAGGCTTACGTGATGTGACGGCTTTAGCTGACCCCATTGGTGCGATTACCGACCTCACCTATCGCCCATCTGGGATTCAACTTGGCAAAATGCGCGTGCCTCTTGGTGTCGTCGGCATGATTTACGAATCACGTCCAAACGTGACTTTGGAAGCCGCATCACTCGCATTGAAATCAGGCAATGCCATCATTTTGCGCGGTGGTTCAGAAGCATTTCATTCCAACCAAGCGATTGCAAAAAGCATCCAGGCTGGCTTAAAAGCAGCGAATTTACCTGAAGCCAGTGTGCAAGTGATCAATACACCTGATCGCGCAGCTGTTGGTATTTTGGTGACGATGAGTGAATATGTCGACGTAATTATTCCACGTGGCGGCAAAGGTTTGATTGAACGCATCAGCCGTGAAGCACGCGTACCTGTGATTAAACATCTAGATGGCAACTGCCATGTGTTTGTTGAACGGCAAGCGGATTTGGTTAAAGCTTTGCCAATTTGTTTGAACTCAAAAACCCATCGCTACGGCGTGTGTAATGCCATGGAAACCTTACTGGTTGATGCGCCAATTGCTGCGGAATTTTTACCGAAAATCGCTGCGCTGTATCGCGAGAAAGGTGTAGAAATGCGCGGTGATGAAACCACATGCGGCATTTTGAGCGATGCAATTCCTGCGACTGAACAGGATTGGCATGAGGAATATCTTGCGCCAATTCTCGCGATCAAAGTGGTCAATGGGATTGATGAAGCCATGACGCATATCAATCATTATGGCTCGCACCATACTGATGTGATTTTGACAGAGAACTACGCCCTCGCCCGTCGCTTCCTCAACGAAGTTGATTCAAGCTCTGTGATGGTCAATGCATCCAGTCGTTTCGCCGATGGCTTTGAATATGGTTTAGGTGCTGAAATTGGCATCTCAACTGACAAAATCCATGCACGTGGACCAGTCGGCTTAGAAGGCTTAACTTCACAGAAGTGGATTGTGCTGGGAGATGGTCAGATTCGCGTCTGATCCAACCCAATAAATCCATTCGTAAGTAGCGCACTAAGAGTCTAATTTTAGTGCGCTATTTTTTTGTAAACATCATTTTTCAAGAATAACTTCTAAAATAATGACATAGGCAAACAACGCCAGTTCAATTGGCAGTTTTGATCACCCGTAAAATTTAATGGTCGAAAATGCGCTGTACAAGGTTATGCTCACCTGTAAAAATCACTGTGTATTAAATGACTCGCACACACGCCGCAACTATCCGTCTCGCACACTGTAAAAACGATTGGGCAATTAATATTACTATGGATATTAAAAAGTTAGAGAACTACGTACATTCTGAAATTCCACTTTCTAAAGCAATGGCCATTGAAGTACGCACAGCGACGGATGAAAAAGTTGTGCTTTTTGCACCCCTAGAACCCAATATTAATCACATGGATACGATTTTCGGCGGAAGCGCATCAGCGGTTGCGATTCTCTCGGCGTGGTGTTTAGTCTACTCACGCTTGGAACATTATGGCTTAAAGGGTCATATCGTCATTCATAAAAACACCATGCATTACGATAAACCGATTATGGCTGGTTTTACTGCAACGGCTCAGAATATCGATGAGCAAGCATGGTCAAAATTGGTCAGTGCGTTAGCAAGAAACCGCATGGCACGCCTTTCAGTGAATTCGTTTCTTGAATGTGATGGTCAACAGGTGGGTCATCTCGAAGGTGCATTTGTCGTGTTGCCAGCAACAGACTTAGCCTAATCTAAGCAAGTTCATTTTCAAAAAAAATCTTATGCATAAAAACACCCCAGAGATTAATCAACTTTTGGAGTGTTTTTTACCGTCACTAAATCAATATAAAGTATTACAGTGCTACCCAACTATTGCTGGTAAAAAAACTCTTTCTCATAAAAAGACTTACATATCAGCACTTAAAATGGATTTACGTCCGCTTATAAACGTGTAGTATTCAAGATAATAAAACCTTAAAACGACAAGGATTTTGTCATGCCGAACGTTATACGATTCCAGAAAGACAGCAATTCCACGTTCAGTAAACCAGAATCCTTCCATTGGCGTTGGCTGGGATTGCTTATTGCCGCATGTGCAATTGCAAGTATTCACCCACTTGAAATGCCATCCTATTTATTACATCAATTGGGAACAGTTTTAGGAGTAGGCGTTATCCTTTGGTTCACCTTTAAAGGTTTTGTCAGTCGCTCTGGCTTTGCACTCTCAATTATTTTTCTATTAATACATGTGCTTGGCGCGCATTATTTGTA
>Ga0209023_10002878_pt1 | contig 21008 bp, 22 predicted proteins | sample LakOneMetagenome_FD_187468 | JGI IMG/M metagenome (GOLD analysis project Ga0209023, IMG submission 187468) | Freshwater and sediment microbial communities from Lake Erie, Canada (SPAdes) (version 2) | ecosystem: Environmental > Aquatic > Freshwater > Lentic | place: Lake Erie, Canada...
AGCCGGGCCGACAAAGCGGACACCGGTTTTGTCGCAAGACAGGCATTGATCAACACGGGCATGAATCAAGAAGCGAGAGCCTGTCTGGCACATCCACCCGCGTCAGACGGGCTCTAACCGAGCCGGGACTTGATCCGCGCACCGGCCGCGCCGAAATCCATCTGGCCAGTGTATTTTTCCTTCAGCACCGCCATCACCCTGCCCATGTCTTTCAGACTGCCCGCCCCGACCTCGGCGATCGCCGCCTCTATCGCCGCAGCGACCGCAGTCTCGGACAGGGCCCTGGGCAGAAATTCCTCGATTACCGCTATCTCGGCCAGTTCCTTGTCCGCCAGTTCCGGCCGCCCGCCCTGGGCATAGACCTTGGCGCTTTCGTGCCGCTGCTTGACCATCTTTCCCAAGAGCGCCAGCACGTCGGCCTCGCCCAGATCGGCTCCGGTCGTGCGTTGCGCGATCTCGCGGTCCTTGATCGCCGAGGTGATCAGCCGGATGGTCGACAGCCGCGCCGCCTCCTTGGCGCGCATCGCTTCTTTCATCGCCGCACTGATACGGTCGCGCAGATCCATGGGTCATTCCGTTCCTGAAATCGGGCCTTGGGCCAGCATATCGGCAAGCCTGACTGTGCGCAACTATCGCGCGAACCGTCAACCCGTTGCAAATAAAGCCAAAATCAAATCGACAACTCCCCCTTGACCGCGCCAGCCCCGGCCCGTAGGTTCCGTCGGATTTTGCGCATCGGAGGCCGCCACCATGCCCAGCACCCCATCCCCCGCCCTCAAGCCGACGGCCTGCATCGCCCTGGCCGACGGCTCGGTCTTCTACGGGCACGGGTTCGGGGCGACAGGTGGCACGGTGGCAGAGTTGGTCTTCAACACTGCGATGACCGGCTATCAGGAAATCATGACAGACCCGTCCTACGCGGGCCAGGTCGTCACCTTCACCTTCCCCCATATCGGCAATGTCGGCGTGACGCCGGAAGATGACGAAACCGCTGATCCGGTCGCCGCCGGCATGGTGGTGAAATGGGATCCGACCGAGCCGTCCAACTGGCGCGCGACCGAGGATCTGACCGGCTGGCTCACCCGGCGCGGTCGCATCGGCGTGGGCGGCATCGACACCCGCCGTCTGACCCGTGCCATCCGCCAGCAGGGCGCGCCGCATGTGGCCCTTGCCCATGCACCGGACGGCAAGTTCGATCTTGCCGCGCTGGTAGCCCGTGCGCGGGCCTGGACCGGCCTCGTCGGGCTCGACCTGGCCAAGGATGTGACCTGCGCGCAAAGCTACCGCTGGGACGAAACCCGCTGGGCCTGGCCTGGCGGCTATGGCACCCGGCAGGGCCCCGGGTTCAAGGTGGTGGCCGTCGACTATGGCGCCAAGCGCAACATCCTGCGCTGTCTCGCCTCGGTCGGCTGCGATGTGACGGTCCTGCCCGCTTCGGCCACGGCCGAGGATGTGCTGGCCCAGAACCCTGACGGCGTCTTCCTGTCAAACGGCCCTGGCGACCCGGCCGCGACCGGCGCCTATGCGGTTCCGATGATCCAGGGCGTTCTGGCCCGCGACATTCCGCTTTTCGGAATCTGCCTCGGCCATCAGATGCTGGCGTTGGCGCTTGGCGCCAGGACCATCAAGATGAACCATGGCCATCATGGCGCCAACCACCCGGTCAAGGATCTGGAGAGCGGCAAGGTCGAAATCACCTCGATGAACCATGGTTTCGCCGTCGACAGCCAGACCCTTCCGACCGGGGTGCTGGAAACCCATGTCAGCCTTTTCGACGGGTCGAACTGCGGTATCCGCCTGGCTGGCCGGCCGGTCTATTCGGTGCAATACCACCCCGAGGCAAGTCCGGGCCCGCAGGACAGCTTCTACCTTTTCGAACGCTTCGCCGAAGCGATGCGCGCCCGCCGCGCCGCCTGACCCGGTTTCACCGGAAAGACGCTGTCGAGAATGAAGCGCGTCTTCCCGATTTCCGTGCTATGGCTTGGCCAACAAGTCTTGGCGTGCGAAGGTTCCCCAAGCTGCCGGACTGGCCCCTAGCGCCCTTTTCGGGCCGGATGATCCACGATGACCACCGAAGACAAAGTATTTTCCGGCTCGATTCCCGAATTCTACGATACCTATTTGGTCCCCCTGATCTTCGAGGTTTACGCCGATGATCTGGCGGCGCGGGTCGCCTCGGCCGCGCCGATGGCTGTGCTGGAAACCGCGGCGGGCAGCGGCGTGGTGCCGCGGGCGCTGATAAATCATCTGCACCCTGACGCGCGCTATGTCGTGACCGACCTGAACCAGCCGATGCTCGATCAAGCGGCCCGCCGACAGCCGCCAGACAAGCGGATCGAATGGCGCCAGGCCGACGCGCTCGACCTTCCGTTCGGGGACAGTTCCTTCGATGCGGTCATATGCCAGTTTGGCGCGATGTTCTTTCCCGACCGGGCAAAGGGCTACGCCGAGGCGCGGCGGGTCTTGAACGACGCAGGGCGCTATATCTTCAGCGTCTGGGACCGGATCGAAACCAACGAGTTTGCCGATGTGGTGACAAACGCGGCCGCGACGGTGTTTCCGCACGACCCACCCCGGTTTCTTGCGCGCACCCCGCATGGCTATTTCGACCATGGCCTCATTCGTGCCGACCTGACCCGTGCCGGTTTTTCGGACATCTCGATCCTGCGACAGCAAGAGACAAGCCGGGCGCCCTCTGCCCGGCAGGTCGCGGTTGCCTATTGTCAGGGAACGCCGCTGCGCAATGAAATCGAGGCGCGCGACCGCGACGCACTGTTGCGTGTGACGGACATTGCGACCGACGCGCTTGAAAAGCACTATGGCAAGGGGCGAATTGCCGCCGGGATTTGCGCCCACATCGTTACAGCGGTCAAATGAACGACCGCCCGTCGCCATGGTCGGTCAGGTCGCACAAAACCGTGCGGCGCCGCAACCTTTCTTAACCAGCCGTTAACCATGCGCGCCGAAAACTGACGGGGCCAGTCTTCGGGGTTTTCATGACCGCCCACGCGCCCAACCTACGCCTTGTCACCAAGGATTTCGTGCCGACCGCCGGCCTTACCCCGCGCAAGGCGCAGCGTCTGCCGGAAAGGGCGCGCAAGCCGCTTGGCCAGATCCTTCTCGACATGAAGGCGGTCGATCCCGGCAACATGCTCAAGGCCGTCGCGCTGCGTGACCGGCAAGAGGTGCGGCTCGGCGACATTCTTCTGGCCCATTCGTGGGTAAACGAAGCCGACCTGATGGCCGCCCTGTCGCTGCTATGGGGAGTGCGGGTGGTCGATCTGGTGGCTGAGCCGCCCGACCCGCGGCTGATCGACCGGTTCGGCGCCGATTTCTGCCTGCGCGAAGGGCTGATCCCCTGGCGGCAGATCGGCGCAGCGATGGTCGTCGCTACCGCCCGCCCCGAAGATTTTGCCCGCCTGCGCGCCCAGTTCCCGGAGGGCGACCCCTATCTGATGGCACTGGCGCCCGAGCGCGACATTCACGCCGCCATGCTCGCCGCCCGGCAGACGGCCCTGATCCGACGGGCCGAAACCCGGGTGAGGCCCGAAGAAAGCTGCCGCACGCTCGGCACCACGAGATTGGCGCGCGGCTTCCTTCCGGCCCTGGCGGCAGTGTGCCTGGTCGTGGCCACCGTGCCGGCCGCGGCGTTCGTGCTGTTCTTCGGTTGGGCGGTCCTGTCGCTGATCCTGTGCAGCGGTCTGAAGGCGCTGGCCTTTGCCGACACCCTTCACCGGCATTTCCGCCCCGCCCCGCCGACACGCTCGACCGCCATCGCCCGGCTGCCGATCGTTTCGGTCATGGTGCCGCTTTTTCAAGAGGACGATATCGCCCCGCGCCTGATCCGGCGGCTCGGGACGCTCGACTACCCCAAGGAACTGCTCGACATCCTGCTGGTCGTGGAAGAGACCGATCAGCAGACCCGCCGCGCGCTGGCCGCGCACCGACTGCCCCGCTGGATGCGGGGGGTCAACGTGCCCGATGGCCCGATCCGAACCAAACCCCGGGCACTGAACTATGCGCTCGATTTCTGCCGGGGCTCGATCGTCGGGGTCTATGACGCCGAAGATGCCCCGGATCCCGGCCAATTACGCGCCGTCGTCCGCCGGTTTCACGAACGGGGGGCGGATGTCGCCTGCCTGCAAGGCATTCTCGATTTCTACAACGCCCGCCACAACTGGCTGTCGCGCTGTTTCACCATCGAATATGCCGCCTGGTTCCGGGTCATGCTGCCAGGCCTCGCGCGGCTCGGCTATGTGATCCCGCTTGGTGGAACGACGCTTTTCTTCCGCCGCAAGGCGCTGGAGGAACTTGGCGGGTGGGATGCCCACAATGTCACGGAAGATGCCGATCTGGGCCTGCGCCTCGCCCGCCATGGCTATCGCACCGAATTCATCGAAACCGTGACCGAGGAAGAGCCCAACGCCGAGGCCCTGCCCTGGATACGCCAGCGGTCGCGCTGGCTGAAGGGCTATGCGATGACCTGGGCGTCGCATATGCGCGATCCGGCCCGGATATGGCGCGAACTGGGGGCCAGGCGGTTTCTTGGCATGCAGATCCTGTTTCTCGGCACCCTGTCACAATATGTGCTGGCGCCGGTCTTGTGGTCGTTCTGGGCCATCACACTCGGGTTCGGGCATCCGTTTCAGGAATTCTTGCCGACCGGCGCAGTCCTCGGCCTGTCGGGGCTGTTCATCGCATCGGAACTTCTCAATATCGCCGTGGGTCTTTGGGCCGTGCGCGGGCCGCACCACCGGCATCTGATGGCCTGGGTGCCGACCCTGCAACTCTATTTTCCGCTGGGCGCGCTGGCCTCGTACAAGGCGCTGTGGGAGGCGGCCTTTCGCCCGTTCTTCTGGGACAAGACCCGCCACGGCATGCTCGACACCGAAGTGGCACCCGCGCCGCTGCCGCTGTTGCGGCTGGAAAACCCGATCCTGCCAGCGCCTGCGGATCGCCCGTCGGCACCGCCGCCACCGGCGGTTTCGCCACCCCGCCGCTCAGTGATCACCCACCCGGCGCTTGTTCCCGGAATCGAGTTTCAGACGAGTTTCGAAGGCTTTTGAAATATGGGCCCGAAGCGCACCTTGCGCACCGTCGCCGTCGCCCAGCTCGATGGCGCGCACGATCGCCTCATGTTCGGCCAGCGTGGCCATCGTCCGGCCCGCAGCGGCAAGTGATGTTGTCGCCAAAAGGGCCATCGACCGATGAACCAGGTCGAGTTGCTGAACCAGAAAGCGGTTGTGTGACGCTAGGTGAAGCTGCCGGTGAAACCGCCAGTTGGCACGCGACATCGCCTCTGGGTCATCAAGCAACGCGCGGTCATCGTCGATCATGTCGAGCAGAACCCGGATTTCCTCGGGTGACGCATGTTTGGCCGCAAGCCGCGCCGCAAGCCCCTCGAGTTCGGCCCGGACGACATAGAGTTCGGCCAACTGGTTATGGTCGAGCGAAGCGACGATCAACGACCGCCCGTCGCGCGCCAGCATCGACTGGGTTTCAAGCCGCTGCAACGCCTCGCGCACCGGGGTGCGCGACACGCCAAAGCGTTCGGCGAGGTCGGATTCGACCAACCGGTCGCCGGGGCGAAACACCCCGCCCTCGATCGCTTCAAGGATCAGCATGTAGGCGTCTTTCTGCATCGCACCTTCCCCAAGGCAGAATTCTGGGCAGAACCCTAGGCCCGGGCGGCTGGCGTGACAAGCGCCCCGGGAGGCCCTGTTGCGGCCCCGGCACCTCTCGACTAGACTGGGCTGATGCCAGCCAAAGAATTCACCCATGTCAGGGCCTGGGTGTTCGACCTCGACAACACGCTCTACCCGCCTGCCGCACGGCTTTTCGACCAGATCGAACGGCGCATGACTGCGTATGTCATGCGGCTTCTCGGCGTTACGGAGGGCGAGGCAGACAGGTTGCGCAACCATTACTGGCACGCGCATGGCACAACCCTTGCCGGGCTTGTCCGCGAACATGGCGCCGACCCCGAGCCCTATCTGGCCGATGTCCACGATATCTCGTTGGCGGCGCTCGCCCCCGACCCCGACCTCTGCGCGGCCATCGCCGCCCTTCCCGGCCGACGGATCGTCTATACCAACGGCTCGGCCCCCTATGCCCGGCGCGTCATCGCCGCACGCGGCCTCGACGGGATTTTCGACGCGGTCTATGGGGTCGAACATGCGGGCTACCGGCCCAAACCGGAACGCGCCGCGTTCGACGCGATCTTCGCCGCCGACGGGCTAGATCCGGCGAAAGGCGCCATGTTCGAGGACGACGCCCGTAACCTTGCCGCGCCGCATGACATGGGCATGTGCACGGTGCTGGTCGCCGAACGCGCCGAACCTGCCCCCCACATCCACCATCATGCGCCCGACCTGGCCGGGTTCCTGCGACGTCTGCGCCCCTAGCACACGCCCGACAAGGCAGGCACCGGGCCATCGCGACGGCGCGCGACAAGCCACGGCCGGCGCCTGCGACGATGCGCGCCTTTCGGGGCAGCCAAAACCCCGTTAGACCGGGCCCCGAACCGAAGACCACCCCGATCAGGAGACCACCATGACACCCCCCGCGCTGACGCTGCCCCGCCCTTGGTATTTCTCGATCCCGCTTTTCGGCTGGATCGCCCATGATCTCATCCACAAGGATCAGGAAAACATCTACTATTTCCTGGTCATCATCGTGGCCCTGCTGGTTTTGGCGGTGCGGTTCTGGGGCCTGGTGGCGCTGACCATGACCGCCCTCGCAGCGGTGCCGTTGGTTTTTCTGCTGCTCATCCTCATCACGCTCGGCAAATAGCCCGGGGGGCGGCTTGGACCTGCCGCCGGCGTCGGCTAGGATGGCAAGCAGGAGGCCTGTCATGCCCGCGCGCGAAACAACCGACGTTCTGATTTCCGGTGGTGGGGTCGCCGGGCTGACCGCGGCCGCCGCCTTTGGCGCGGCCGGCTTTCGCACGATCTGCGTCGATCCCCTGGCCCCGGTGACCGACGGGGCCGACGCCAGCGCCGATCTGCGGACCACCGCCTTTCTGCAACCGGCCCGGCGCCTCTTGGACCAGGCCGGAATATGGCCTCGCCTCGCGCCCCATGCGGCGGCGCTCAGGATCATGCGGATCGTCGATGCAGGAGGCGACGAACCCACCCCGCGCATCGTCCGCGATTTTGCCGCAAGCGAGATTTCCGACGATCCCTTTGGCTGGAACCTGCCCAACTGGCTCTTGCGGCGCGAGATGGTGGCGCGGCTTGCCGAACTGCCCGACGTCAGTTTTCGCCCCGGCATCGGCACCGCCGCCGTTCTGACCCGCGACGCCGCCGCACTGGTCACGCTGACCGACGGCAGCCGCATCTCGGCGCGGCTTCTGGTCGCTGCCGACGGCCGGGCAAGCCCGGTGCGCCAGGCGCTCGGCATCCCGGTTCACACGACGCGCTATGGGCAAAAGGCGCTGGCCTTTGCCGTCACCCACCCCGCGCCGCACGACAATATCTCGACCGAGGTCCACCGTTTAGGTGGCCCCTTCACGCTCGTCCCGCTCCCTGACCGCGACGGGCAGCCCTGTTCGGCCGTCGTCTGGATGGACAGGGGGCCAGATATCCTGCGGCGCGCCGCCCTTCCCGTTCCGGCGTTCGAGGCCGAGATGAATGCCCGCAGCGCCGGGGTTGCCGGACGGCTGAGCCTTGTCACGCGCCGCATGGTCTGGCCGATCATCAGCCAGATCGCCGAAAGATTTCATGCCGAGCGCACCGCCCTTCTGGCCGAGGCCGCCCATGTCGTCCCGCCCATCGGCGCGCAGGGGCTGAACATGTCGCTGGCCGATCTGGCCTGCCTTGTCGATCTCGCCCTGGCCGCGCCGGCCGATATCGGCGGCTCGGCGATGCTGGCCGCCTATCACCGGCGCCGCTGGCCCGAGGTCAGGGCGCGGGTGGCAGGCATCGACCTTCTGAACCGCGCCTCGATGCTCGTGGCCCGGCCGCTGCGCGACCTCCGTGCCGGCGCGCTCGATGCGCTCTACGCGATGGCGCCTGTCCGCCACACCCTGATGAGGGCCGGGCTTGGCCTGGGGGCCGCCAGCGCCGATCGCCATCGGGCATAGCCGCCGCCGTCATCCCTGTGAAAGCGCCGCCCTGACCACCGCGATCGCCTGTGCAGCCGCCGCCTCGACCGTCATATCCGACGTATCCAGGACCAAGGCATCGGGGGCCGCCCTCAGTGGTGCATCGGCCCTGCCCATGTCGCGCGCGTCCCTCTCCTTCACCTCGGCCAGAACCTGCGCCTCGTTCCCCCCGACTTCCAGCCAGCGCCGGTTGGCGCGCACCTCGGGACGGGCGGTGACATAAAGCTTCACCTCCGCATCGGGGCAGATCACCGTGCCGATGTCGCGCCCGTCCAGCACGGCGCCCCCCGCGCGCCGGGCAAAGCGGCGCTGGAAATCGACAAGCGCGGCCCTCACCGCAGGGATCGTCGCCACCCGGCTCGCCGCCTGGCCCGCTTCAAGCGAGCGCAGGCCGGCCCGGGCCAGATCTGCCTCGCTCAATCTTTGCGCCGCCCTGACCGGATCGCCGCCGGCTGCCCCGACCGCGCGATAGAGAAGCCCGGTGTCAAGGTGGGCGAACCCGAACGCCGCCGCCACCGCGCGCGAAATCGTGCCCTTGCCCGCCGCCGCCGGCCCGTCGATCGCCACCGTGAAGATCACCGGCACCTCCTGCCTTGCGTCAGGCCGACTTGTCGCGCAAGGATGGGCCTCTGTCAAACGGGGGACCCCGCATGATCACCGGCGCGCCGCCCACCACATGGGCCATGGGAATGCCCGAATATATGGTGTCCGACCTTGACCGAAGCCTCGCCTTCTGGATCGGGGTCTTGGGGTTTCGGGTCGCCTACCGTCGACCCGAGGACGAGTTCGCCTATCTCGAACATCCCGATGGCGCGCAGATGATGATCTATACCCGCGACGGCGGCTGGGAAACCGGGCCCATGGAGCAGCCCTTTGGCCGGGGCATGATCTTTCAGGTCTATGTCCGCGAGGTTGCGACAGTCTCTGCCCGCGTGGCGGCGGCTGGCCTGCCCTTCTATGTCGCGCCCCGAGAACGCTGGCGGCACTGGGGCGACCGCCTGGGCGGGCAGCGCGAGTTTCTGGTGCAGGATCCCGACGGTTATCTCGTCATGGTGGCGGAACGGATCGGCGAACGGCCTCTCTAGCGGCTGGCGCGGTCGATCCGCGCGCCAATGCTCTGCATCAGGCCCTCGAAGGCCGGAAACGACGTCGCAATTGGCGAGCCGTCGTCAACGCTCACCGGTTTTTGCGCGGCAAGCCCCAGCACCAGGAAAGACATGGCGATCCGGTGATCGATATGGGTAGCACAGGTCGCCCCCCCCGGCACGCCCCCAGGCCCCATGCCATGAACGATCAGCGTATCCTCGTCCTCCTCGACCCGTACGCCGCAGGCCTCAAGGCCGCGCGCCATTGCGTCGATCCGGTCGCTTTCCTTTACCCGCAGTTCCTTGACGCCGCGCATCACGGTCGTACCCTCGGCAAAGGCCGCGACTACCGACAGAACCGGATATTCGTCGATCATGCTGGCCGCCCGCTCCTTGGGAACCTCTATCCCCCGCAGGGACGAGAACCGCACACGCAGGTCGGCGACAGGCTCGCCGCCCTCTTCGCGTGGGTTCTGGAACTCGATATCCGCCCCCATCTCGGCCAGCGTCAGGTAAAGCCCGTTGCGGGTCGGGTTCTGGCTGACGCCGGGCACGAGAATGTCAGACCCTTCAACGACCAGCGCTGCGCACACCGGAAAGGCCGACGACGACGGGTCACGCGGCACGGCCACCGTCTGGGCGCGCAACTCGGGCCGGCCGGTCAGGGTGATGACGCGGCCCTTCGCCCCATCCTCCACCGTCAGATCCGCCCCGAACCCCCGCAGCATCCGCTCGGAATGGTCGCGCGTCGGTTCCTTCTCGATCACCACCGTCTGGCCCGGCGCATTCAGGCCCGCCAGCAGAACCGCCGACTTGACCTGGGCCGACGGAACCGGCACTGCATAGCGCACCGGCACCGGATCGGCAGCGCCGATCAGCGTCATCGGCAGCCGCCCGCCCTGGCGCCCAAAGGCCCGCGCCCCAAAGAGCGACAAAGGGTCGGTGACCCGCCCCATCGGCCGTTTGCGCAGCGATGCATCCCCGGTAAAGGTCGCGGTTACGGGCGAAGTCGCCATCGCCCCCATGATCAGCCGCACGCCTGTGCCGGAATTGCCGCAGTCGATCATGTTCGCCGGCTCGGCAAAGCCACCAACCCCCACGCCAAAGACCGACCAGTCGCCCGGCCGATGCTGGATCACCTCGGCGCCAAAGGCCCGCATCGCCGTCGCCGTATCGAGTACATCCTGCCCTTCGAGAAGCCCGCTTACCCGCGTCTCACCCACCGAAAGCGCCCCAAGGATCAGCGCCCGATGGCTGATCGACTTGTCGCCCGGCACTTCGGCCCGGCCCGCAAGCGGTCCAGACTTGCGGGCTGTCATCGCAATGGCGTCACCGTGGCCTGACATCGCACTCTCCTCGAAATCCCCCGCGCTGATAGCGCAGGACATTGCACGGGTCCATGGGCTTCACCTTGGGAAAATACTCCCCGGGGGTGCGGGGGTGGGAAACCCCCGCTGTCGTCCGTCATACGCGCCGGAAGGTCAGGTAATGAGGCACCCGGCCTTCGCGCAAAGCCTTCTGCTCGTACCGGGTCGACAGCCAATCGTCCCAGGCCACGGCACCCTCGCGCAGTAGGAGGAACCCGGCTTTCGGCACTTCTTCCAGCGTCTGGCGAACATAATCCGCAATGTCGGTCACCACGCGGAATTCGGCATCCGGGGCCAGCACATGGTGAAGGCCCGCGAGATAGCCGGGCGTCACGAACCGCCGCCGGTGATGGCGCGCCTTTGGCCAAGGGTCGGGGTAGTTCAAGAAGGCCTTTTCAAATATCCCCGCCGGGGCCAGATCGAAAAGATCGCGCACATCGCCCGGATGGATGCGCAGGTTTCGAACCCCGGCCCGGCGGATCTTGCCCAAAAGCATCGCGACGCCATTCACAAAGGGCTCGCAACCGACGATGCCCACATCCGGATATGACGCGGCCATATGCACCATATGTTCGCCCCCGCCAAAGCCGACCTCGAGCCACAACGGCCTAGCCCCGAAGATCGCCGCAAGGTCCGTTTCCAGGCGCCCCGGATTCTCCTCACGCGTGATCCCCTTCAGGCTCAACTCACTCAGATCCTCGGCCAGGTAGGCCTTCTGGCTCTGCCGCAACGTCTTGCCATGCACGCGCCCATAGAAATTGCGCCGCTCTGGCCGGGCAGCGTCGGGCCGGGCAGCGTCGGGCCGGGCAGCATCTGGCGGCGCGGCGTCGAATGGGCTCTTGGGATCGGACATCGGGAACCTTTGGCAACGGCGCCCTATGGCAAGCCCTGCCCACCGGGTCAAGCCGAACTTGCCATAATCCTGCCTTGCAGGGGTCGCCCTTGGCCTCATCGTTCATCCAGATGGTTGACAGATGGCGCGACTCGGTATAATTCATCCATATGGTTGAACGAAACGACGCCCAATTGACCACGATATTGAAGGCGGCCAGCGACCCGACGCGCCGCGCCATTCTGACGCTTCTGGCGCAGCATGGCCCGACCCGGGTCACCGAACTGGCCGCGCGGTTCGAGACGAGCCTCAACGCCGTCTCGAAACATATCAAGGTGCTGGAGGCCGCCGGACTTGTCAGCCGCCGCACGGTCTGGCGCGAACATCTGATCGAGGTGCAGATCGAGCCGATGAAGCTGATCGACGCATGGTTCGCCGAGCTTCGATCGATCTGGGCGCTGCGGCTCGATGCATTGGATAAACTGCTGACCGAAGGAGAACCAAAATGAACGATCTGAGCCTGACCATCGAAAAACGCATCGCGGCCCCGGCCGAACGGGTCTACAACGCTTGGCTGGACCCCGAAATGCTGATCCGGTTCATGTCGAACTGCGAGGGCATGTCGCTTCGCGCTGCAGAAACCGACCCCCGGATCGGCGGTCGCTTTCTCTTGGTCATGAATAGCGGCGACAAGGATATTCCGCACCAGGGCACGTACCTGGAACTGAACCCGTTCTCCCGCATCGCCTTTACTTGGGAATCGGCCTATTCGACGATCGAAAACAGTACAGTGACGCTGACTTTCGCCGCCCAAGACGGCGGGACCCTGCTGACCCTGACCCATGTCCGATTTGTCGATGAAAGCAGCCGCGACGGCCACCGGGGAGGTTGGACCACCATCCTTGACGGCCTGGCCAAAACCTATGCGAAATCTGCGGCTTGATGGCCGCGAAGTGGGGCGGTTCGGGCCCGCCCCGCCCGCTGACTACAACAGCTGGCCGCCCGAAACCTCGATCCGCTGCCCGGTCACCCAGTTCGCGTCGGCGGTCAGTAGGCTGGCCACCGCCGCGCCCACGTCATCGGGCAGCCCCACGCGCCCCATTGCGGTATTGCCGGCAACCATGCGGTTGATGTCGGCATTGTCGCGCACCCGCCCGCCGCCGAAGTCGGTCTCGATCGCGCCGGGGGCAATCGTGTTGGCCGAAATGCCGCGTGGCCCCAGTTCGCGCGCCAGATAGCGTGTCAGAACCTCGACCCCACCCTTCATCACAGCATAGGCCGACGACCCGGGCATCGAGAACCGCGCCAGCCCGCTCGACAGGTTCACGATCCGCCCGCCATCGCGCAGCAGTGGCAACAGCGCCTGCGTCAGGAAATAGGGGCCCTTGAGATGTACCGCGAACAGATGGTCGAACGTCGCCTCTGTCGTCTCGGCAAAGGGCACATAGGCGCCGTCGCCCGCGTTGTTTACCAGATAGTCGATCCGGTCGGCGCCAAAGTCGGCAAGGGCCTCGCGCAGCCGGCCGGCAAAGGCCGCGAACGTGGCAGACAGCCCGACATCGAGCGAAAGTGCCACAGCCTTGCGCCCCATCCCAACGATCTCGGCCCTTGTCTCTCCGGCGGCCTCGGCGTTCTTTTGATAGGTTAAGACGATGTCGACGCCGGCGCGGGCCAGATGCAGGGCGGTGCTGCGACCAAGCCCCCGGCTTCCGCCGGTGATCAATGCGATTGTCATGGTAGTCTCCTTTGCTGCAGACAGGCCTGATCTAGGCATGTCGCCCGGCTTGCACCTGCCCGTTCCTGCATGGGATCTGCCCGATTCTCCAGATTTCTGCGATCTGGTACTTGAGCCCTGCCGCGCGGGGCCATACCCTTGCGCCACACCACGGGGGGCGGGGGGCATGAACATAGAATCGCTGAAAGCCCTGATCCTGCGCCATGCCGACGAGATCGGGGCCAACGAGCGGCCAGCGCCGACCGGCGTCGACGGGTTGATCATCGTCCGCGCGCGCCGTCCAACCGCGTTCGACCATGCGATCTTCGACCCTGTCCTTTGCCTGATTCTGCAGGGACGAAAACTGATGCTGTCTGGCGACCGGGAACTGAGCATCGGCTCGATGGAGACGATTGTGGTGTCGGTCGGCCTTCCGGTCATATCGCGGGTGATCGAGGCCAGCCCCGAGCGGCCTTATCTGGCGCTTGCCCTGCGGCTCGACCCGCTGCTCTTGTCAGAGATGGCCGAGGCCGCCGGCGCCGCGCGGCAGACGGTTGCGCCCGATTGCGACCTGCGGAACCGCATCGCCCGCGCCGATGCCGACCAGGCGATCCTCGATGCGATGGGGCGGCTTGCGGCACTGATCGGCCAGGCGGCGCCGGCGCGGGCGGTTCTTGAACCCCTGGTCCGGCGCGAGATCCATTTCTGGCTCGCGCAGTCGGCGGACGGGGCAGTGCTGCGCCGCATCGCCGAGGTCGGAAGCCGAGATCACAAGATTGCCCGCGCCGCCGCGCGGCTTCGCCACGAGTTCGCCGCCCGCCTTCGGGCAGCGACGCTGGCGCGCGAGGCGGGGATGAGCCTGTCGGCCTTTCACGCCCATTTTCGCGCAATGACCGGCACTTCGCCGTTGCAGTACCAGAAAAGCCTGCGCCTGATCGAAGCGCGGCGCCTGTTGCGGGCCGGCGGGCATTCGGTGGCGGCGGCTGCCTTTGCCGTGGGTTACGAAAGCCCGACCCAGTTCAGCCGGGAATATGCGCGCATGTTCGGCACACCGCCCCGCGCCACGATGCATCAGGACGACGGTGCCATGCTGGCCTGACCCAGCCGGGTCAGGCCCTGACACGTCTTTCTTTGTCTCCCATTTGCTGGTCTGTCCTCGACGCGGTCCAGCGCGAACAACCGATCCATGCACGCACGAACAGGCGGGTATGGTCGCAAGCGAAAGGGGCGCCACAGCACACCGAGCCCACCCCGGCAGAATGTTCTCACACCGCCTTCTTCAGCGCCTCGACCAGATCGGTCTTTTCCCAGGAAAAACCGCCGTCCGCTTCGGGCTTGCGGCCGAAATGGCCGTAGGCGGACGTCCGGGCATAGATCGGGCGGTTCAAGCCAAGGTGCGTGCGGATGCCGCGCGGGGTCAGGTCCATCACCTGTGCCACGGCGCGCTCGATCGCGTCGGCCTCGACGGTACCGGTGCCGTGTGTGTCGACATAAATCGACAGGGGCTTGGCCACGCCGATGGCATAGGACACCTGAAGCGTGCAGCGTCGGGCGAGGCCGGCCGCCACCACGTTCTTGGCCAGATAGCGGGCCGCATAAGCGGCCGAACGGTCGACCTTGGTCGGGTCTTTCCCGGAAAAGGCGCCGCCACCATGCGGCGCCGCACCGCCATAGGTATCGACGATGATCTTGCGCCCCGTCAGCCCCGCATCGCCGTCCGGCCCACCGATGACAAAGGTGCCGGTCGGGTTCACATGCCATTCGGTCTTGTTGGTGATCCAGCCAGTCGGCAGAACCTCGCGGATGTAGGGCTCGACAATGGCGCGGATATCTTCGCTGGTCTGGTCCTCGCTCGCGTGCTGGGTCGACAGCACAAGTTGTGTCACTTCGACCGGCCGGCCGTTTTCGTAGCGCAGGCTCAGCTGCGATTTCGCATCCGGGCGCAGGGTGGGCTCGGCGCCGGATTTGCGCGCCTCGGTCAGGCGCCGCAGGATCGCGTGGGAATACAGGATGGGCGCCGGCATCAGTTCGGGCGTCTCGTCGGTTGCATAGCCGAACATGATGCCCTGATCGCCCGCCCCGTCGCGGTCGACCCCCTGACTGATATGGGCCGATTGCGCGTGCAGCAGGTTTGTCACCTCGACGGTATTCCAGTGGAACTTGTCCTGCTCGTAGCCGATGTCGCGGACGCACTCACGCACGATCCCGTCGATGCGGCCCATGTAATCCTTGAGCCGGTCCTTGTCCGAAAGACCGACCTCGCCGCCGACCACGACCCGGTTGGTTGTGGCAAAGGTTTCGCAAGCGACGCGAGCGTTCGGTTCCTCGGCCAGGAAGGCATCGAGGACGGCATCGGAAATCCGGTCACAGACCTTGTCCGGGTGCCCCTCCGAAACGGATTCAGAGGTGAAGGTATAATTTTGACGGGACATGAAAGTGCTCCATTGGGGTTGACCGACCACGCCAGGAAGCCGTTGTGGTGGTATATGGCCGACCCGTAAGGCGCGGGTCGGGGAAGGTCAATCGGTTCTTTTCCGCCGCGCTAGAACCAGCGCCAATATGCACCCCAGAAGCAACATTGTTGCGGGTCCGTCGCCCGTGCGCGCATAGAGCGTTGCGGGCAGGGGGCGCGGCACGTCGACGTCCAGAAAACCGTCCCGGTCTTCGGGCAGGCTGGCAATGACGCGGCCCATCGGATCAATGGCCGCGGTGATGCCGGTGTTGGCCACGCGGATCAGCGGCAAGCCCTGCTCGATGGCGCGCAGGCGCGATTGGGCGAGATTCTGCCAGGGGCCCGAAAGGGTGCCGAACCAGGCGTCGTTGGTGATCTGCAATATCCAGTCGGCCCGTAACGGCACCCCACGAAGGTCCTGTGGAAAGGCCGCCTCGTAGCAGATCAGCGGCAGGATCTTTCCGGCGCGGCCAAGATCGATCACCGTCGGTCCCGATCCGGCGGTATAGGCGTGGCCGGTCGTCGCGGCAAAGGCGGTTAAGCCGAAGCGGGCCAGAAAATCGCCGAAAGGCAAGTATTCGCCAAACGGCACGAGATGGTGCTTGTCGTAGACAGCGCGCACTGTGCCGGTGCGGTCAGTGGCAATCAGGCTGTTGTAGATGAGCGGCCCCTCGGCGCGCTGGACGCCGAGGATCACCGGCACACCCCCATCCCGGCTGACCGCCTCGGAAATCAGGTCGCCCGAATCCTCCAGCAGATAGGGCAGTGCGGTTTCCGGCCAGACGACCAGATCGAGCGGCTTTGCCGAGGGGGCTTCGCTGGCCCGCATCTGCCGTTCGATGAACGTGTCCCACATGCCGGGCAGCCATTTCAGCGCCTGGGTGGCATTGGGCTGCACCAGGCGCACGCGGACAAGATCACCGGTGGCGGCCGGTGTGGCCATACGCGCGGCACCGAAGCCCCAGACCGCCGCCAACAGCGCTGCGGCGCCGGCCGCACCCACCGCCCGCCCGCGCAGATCCTGCGCCACGACCGGCGCCGCCGCCAGAGCCATCGTCAGGATCGACAGGCCGATGGGGCCGACGATCGCCGCCCCCTGTGCCACGGGCGTTCCGATCCAGATATGGCCGGCCAGAACCCAGGGAAAGCCGGTCAGCACATAGCTGCGCAGGAGGTCGGTCGCGGCAAGCCCCACGGCAAAGCCCGCGGCGCGCCCGCCCGGCCCTCGCCCAAGCGCCGCGACCGCCGCGGCAAGCATCCAGAACAGCGCCATGCCCCCCGCCATTCCGGCCAGCGCGAAGGGCGCCATCCAGCCGTCATGGGCCGCATCGACCATGAAGGGTTCGACAATCCAGAAAAGCGTTCCGGTGAAATAGCCGACGCCGGCGCACCAACCGCGCCAGAGCCCCGCCCGCAGAACTGGCGCGCGCGCCACTTGCCAGGTCAGGAACGACAGGGCCGGCAGCGCCAGCCACCAAAGGCCCAGGGGCGCCTGCCCGGCAGCGGCGGCAAGGCCGGTCGCGGCAGCAAGCGCCGCGCTGCGCAGCGCGCCGGCCCGCATCCCTATCCGGCCTTTTGCGGCAGGCGCACCCGAAGCCGCTTGATCCGGCGCGGATCGGCATCGACGATCTCGAACTCGGCCCCGCTGTCATGACGGATCACCTCGCCGCGCGCCGGCACCCGGCCGATCAGCATGAAGACCAGCCCGCCGAGCGTGTCGATATCTTCGCCCTCGTCGTCGCGCGCCAGGGTCATGCCGATCTCGGATTCGAACGCATCGAGGGGCGCGCGGGCCTGCACCAGATACTGGCCCGGTTTTTCAAGATGCCAAAGCCCGTCCTCGGCTTCGTCATGTTCGTCGGCGATCTCGCCGATGACCTGTTCGATCAGGTCTTCGATGGTGACGAGCCCGTCCACCCCGCCATATTCGTCGATGACCAGAGCCATGTGAATCCGCTCGCTCTGCATCTTCTGCAAAAGCACCCCGATCGGCATGGACGGCGGCGCATAAAGCAGGGGCCGCAGCATCTTGCGCAGGTTAAAGCGCGGCTTGGTGTCGGCGAAGGCATGTTGCAGCGCCAGATCCTTGAGGTGGATGATCCCCAAGGGGCTGTCGAGCGTGCCCTTGAAGACCGGCAGACGGGAAAAGCCTGTGGATTTGAAGGTGGCGACCAGATCGTCCATCGTTGTTGTGACCGGCACGGCGACAATCTCGACCTTGGGGATGGCCACGTCATCGACCCGCATGCGTCGCAAGTTGCCCATGCCGGGCAGCACCAAAGCGGCCTGTCCCGAGCCGGCCAATTCGTTCGATTTTCCGGCTTCCGGGGCCGCGTCGGACGGGGAAAAGGCGTTCAGGATACGCCCCAGAAATCCGCGCTGGCTGCTACTGTCCGCTTCTTCCGCCGCCTCTTGCGGTGTGGAAGTGCTGTCTGCCTCGTCACCCATCGATCCCGTCCATTCGTCCGCTCTCCCGCAAGCTAGGCGTGCGCGTAGGGGTTGCCAATGCCCATGGCCGAAAGAATTCCGACCTCAAGCCCTTCCATGAGCGCGGCGTCGCCATCGCGGATGTGATCGTAGCCCGCAAGATGCAACGTTCCATGAACCAGCAAATGGGCCACATGATCGCGCATGGGTTTGCCCTGCTCGGCGGCCTCGCGTTCGCTGGTTTCCCACGCGATGGCGATATCGCCTAGCTCCTGCGGCCCCCCGCCGGGTCCCGGCCGGGGCCGCCTTGGCACCCCGCCGTCGGCCGCGGCAGCCAGTTCGCTGGCCGGCCAGGACAGGACGTTGGTCGGCTGCGGCTTGCCACGGAAATCGGCGTTCAGTTCGGCGATTCGCCGGTCGTCGCAGCCCAGAATGCTGACTTCAAACCCCTGCTCGGCCAGATCCAGCGCGCCAAGCGCGGCCGCCACGGCTGCCTCGGCCAGTTTCTCCAGCCCGAAGCCGCCCCAGCGCGGGTCTTCGATCAATGTGTCAACCAGTGGCTCCATCGTCGCGGTCATAGGCTTCGATGATGCGCGCCACAAGGGGATGACGCACCACATCCTTGGCGGTGAAATAGTTGAAGCTCACGCCCTTGACCCCGTCGAGTATCCGTTCGGCATCGGCCAGCCCCGATGCGGTTCCGCGCGGCAGGTCGACCTGGGTGCGATCGCCCGTCACCACCATGCGGCTGCCTTCGCCAAGGCGGGTCAGGAACATCTTCATCTGCATGGTCGTGGCATTCTGCGCCTCGTCCAGCACGACGAAGGCATTGGCCAGCGTTCTGCCCCGCATGAACGCCAGCGGGGCGATCTCGATCCGTTTTTCCTCGATCAGCTTCAGGACCTGCTTGGCGGGCAAGAAGTCGTTCAGCGCATCATAGAGGGGCTGCATATAGGGATCGACCTTTTCCTTCATGTCGCCCGGCAGGAACCCCAGCCGCTCGCCCGCCTCGACCGCGGGGCGCGACAGGATCATCCGGTCGACATGACCGCCGATCAGCATGGTCACGCCGACCGCGACGGCCAGATAGGTCTTGCCGGTGCCGGCCGGTCCGATGCCGAAGGCCAGTTCGTGCTGGAAGAGGTTCTTCACATAGGTCTTCTGCGCCTCGGTGCGGGGTTCGACCTGCTTCTTGCGGGTGCGAATTTCTACCCGGCCCTGGCTGAACATCTCGAGCTGTTCGTCAAGGCTGACCGGGGCTGGCACGCCGGCATCGCCCATCATGCGGATCGCCCCGTCGATCTCGCCCGCATCCAACGGCCGTCCGGTTTCAAGCCGCCCGTAAAGTTGCTGGAGCACCGCCGAGGCCTGCCCGCGCGCGCCCGCCGGGCCCACAAGCGCCAGATGATTTCCCCGTCTGAGAATATGGATGCCCAATGCATGTTCGATCTGGGCGAGGTTGCGGTCGAATTCGCCGCAAAGGTCGATCAGCAAACGGTTATTGGCGAATTCCAGAAGCGTTTCGTGATGGTCTTCGGGATGCGGCGGCGGGGTCAAGGCGCTGATGCCCAATAATCTCTCCCTGGCAAATAGGGTTGCTGGAAGGATGGTGCCTGCGAGCGGCGCACAAAGCAAGCGCGCAATTGCCGGTTGCCGATGATCGGCAGGCGTCAGCCGCGCACTGGGCGGCTTTCGGCGATGCGTTGGCTCAAAAACGCGGCAAGCCGGTCGGCGCGCATCTGAAATCGCGTCTGAAGGCGGCTTTTGCCGAGCTTCAGGGTCTGCAGGATGATCCGGGCCCCAAGTGTCTTCGGCCGCACGTCGAGGTCGAGCCGCAGACGCGTGCGATCACGCGACAGGGCCACCAGAAGGGTGGCCAGATCGAATTCGTAGCCGCCGCTCCGCCCGTCGAGCGCCAGCCGTTCGGGCGGCTCGCAGACAGAGATATGGCTGACGGCACGGATCTCGCGGCCGCGGAACATGAACCTGGTGTCCCATCCCGAGCCCGTGCCCGGTGCCGGCTCACCCGCAAGCCGCTGAACGCGCACACCCCGGCGCAGGGCCATCCGCTCGTAGGCGGCGAAATCCGTCAGCGCCGCAAACACGTCGGCGATCGGCGCATCGAGATCGCTGTGGGCAACGAACTTCACCGCTGTCCCCCGTGCCCCTGCGCGGCCCGCACGCTCATCCCGCAACCCCCGCCAGCCATTGCGACAGCAGAAACGCCGCAATTGCCCCCCGTCGCGGCGGCCGGATCGCGGGGTGGTCGCCCGCGGCCACGCGCGCCATCTCTTCGCGCGTCAACCACAGCGCATCCTCGATTTCGTCCGGGTCGAGGATGATTTCGTCCGACAGCGCCTCGCCCGCGCAACCGATCATCAGCGATGCAGGAAAGGGCCAGGGCTGGCTGGCGAGATAGCGCACAGCGCCGACCCGCACCCCGGTTTCCTCGGCCACCTCGCGGCGCACCGCGGCCTCGATGGTTTCGCCGGGCTCGATAAAACCGGCGAGCAGCGAATACATCCCCTCGGGCCAGCCCGGCGAACGACCGAGAAGCACCCGATTGCCACGCGTGACCAGCATGATGACGACAGGGTCGGTGCGCGGAAAATGCATGGCGCCGCAGCCGCCGCACTGGCGCTGCCAGCCGCCCATGACCGGCCGGCTCGGCAGGCCGCAGCGGGCGCAAAAAGCGTGGGTTTCGTGCCAGACGGTCAGCGCACGCGCCGTGGCGGCAAGCTCGGCATCCAGCGGGGAAAGCCGCGCCATCGCCCCGCGCAATTCCCGAAAGGCCAATGCCGCGTCCAGACGCGGGTGGCGCTGTTCCGTCGGATCGAGAAAGGTCTGCCCATCGGGAAGCGGGCCTTCCTCGGGCTGCCAGGCAGACAGATCCCGAAGAAACCATGCCACCCCTCCCGCCCGGCCAAGAAAGGTTGGCTCGGCCTCGATCCCGGCGAAAAGCGGATGGTCGGGGGCAAGCGAGGCCAGCCCGACGCTGTCCATCAGCGGCTTGCCGCGCCAGATGAC
>Ga0209023_10002880_pt1 | contig 20997 bp, 15 predicted proteins | sample LakOneMetagenome_FD_187468 | JGI IMG/M metagenome (GOLD analysis project Ga0209023, IMG submission 187468) | Freshwater and sediment microbial communities from Lake Erie, Canada (SPAdes) (version 2) | ecosystem: Environmental > Aquatic > Freshwater > Lentic | place: Lake Erie, Canada...
GATAGAACGGCTGCAGATGGATCGGCGAGAAGTAGGGTCGCGAGGGAATGTTCTCGGCGCGCAACTGCTCGACCAGCCGGTCGCGGTCCTGAGGGCGGCGCGTTCGAATGACGTAGACGAACCACGACATGCGGGTCGTCGTCGACACCACACGCGGCGTCTCAACCGCGGTCACCTCCGCCAGGCGCTCGGTATACCAGCCCGCGACGCGCTCGCGTTTCTGCAGCAGTTCGTCCAAGCGGCTGAACTGCACCCTGGCCAGCGCCGAACTCATCTCGTCGAGGCGGTAGTTGTAGCCGAGACGCACGTGATGAAGCCACGTGCCCATCTCGTCGCGTCCCTGGTTGCGCAGCGACCGCACGAGCGAGGCGTGCTTGTCGTCGTTCGTGATGAGCAGCCCGCCTTCACCCGAGGTCATCTGCTTGTTCGGATAGAACGCAAAGACGCCCGACAAACCCATCGTGCCGGCCTGTCGACCTTTGTAGGTGGCGCCAATGGCCTCGCACGCGTCTTCGATGACGGCGACACCACGGGCCGCCGACGCCGCGAGCACATCGTCCATGTCGGCAGGCTGACCAAACGCATGCACCGGAAGCACGGCCTTCAGCGGGGCGGCGTCTGTGTCTCGCAAGGACGGCGGCAGCCAGCGGGCGGCGCGCGACCCGCCGTGTGCCAGATCGTCCATCGCCTCACAGGCCAGGTCAGGCCGCATGTTGCCGGTTTCGGCATCCACGTCGATGAAGACCGGAACCGCACGTTCGTAGAGCGCGACGTTCGATGACGACACGAAGGAGAACGGCGAGGTCAACACGAGCGAGTCGGCGTCCACACCAGCGGCGATCACCGAGCAGTGCAGGCCGGCGGTTCCGCTCGACACGGCGACAGCATGGCGCACACCGAGGTGCGCCGCCACGTCGCGCTCGAACGCCTCGACTTGCGGCCCGATGCTCAACACCGAGGTCCGCAGGACGTCGGCAACGGCGTCGCGTTCGCGGTCGGTGATGTCGGGGGCCGACATCGGAACAGGCACGGTATCTCGACTCACTCGACGATTCTCCGAAAGGGGGCGGCCGGCACGCCGATCACCACCGTCTCTGGCTCGATGTCACGCACGACGACTCCGCCGGCACCAACGGTTGCCCAGGCGCCAATGCGGCGTCCGGGGATGACGACCGTGCCTATGCCCAGCATGGCACCCTCGCCAATCTGCACCTCGCCTCCGGTGTGCACGCCCGGAGCGATGTGTACGTGCGCACCAACCACATTGTGGTGATCGAGACTCGACGCCGTGTTCACGATGGAGTTGGCGCCGACCACGGTACCCGGGTTGATGATGGCTCCTGCACAGACCATCGAGCCTTCGCCAATCGACACGTCCGACGCCAGCACCGCTGATGGATGGACAGCCGTCACGAGATGTTCACCCTGGTTGCGGAGCATGTCGAACAGACGCTGTCGGGTGCGGTTATCGCCTACGGCCACGATGACGGCATCGTGCGGCTCGGAAGCGAGACTGGATGTCGAGCCGAACACCGGAAGCCCATGCGCGCTCTTCGCGTGCCGCCCATCGTCCACGAACCCAATGGCTTCAACGCTCGAACCCGCGCGACGTGCGGCCTGGAAGATGTCGGCCACGACAGCGCCGTGGCCGCCAGCGCCCACAATAATAACCTTCACCGCTGATCGCTCCCCATGAATTCGTCCGCCGTGGCACGCCCCGCCTGCGAGACGCCTGACCCACGCAGCACGACCCCGACACTCTTTACGAGAATCAGGAGATCGAGGCCGAAGGATACGTGATCGACGTACCACACGTCGTGACGAAACTTCTCCTCCCACGAGAGCGCGTTGCGCCCGTGCACCTGCGCCCAGCCGGTCACCCCTGGACGCACGTCGTGTCGCCGACGCTGCTCGGGTGAATAGCGCGTCAGATACTGCATGAGCAAGGGTCGAGGGCCTACCAGGCTCATGTCGCCACGCAGCACGTTGAACAACTGCGGCAGTTCGTCGAGGCTGGTTGCCCTGATCACGCGTCCGAACGTCGTCATGCGCTCGGCGTCCGGCAATAACGCGCCGCTCGCATCGCGCAGATCGGCCATCGTCCGGAACTTCATCACCGTGAACGGTACGCCCTTCAGGCCGGGACGCACCTGTGTGAACAGAACGGGTGCACCAAGAAGCACCCGCACCAGCACCGCTTCAATCAGCACGATCGGCGAAAGGATGACGAGCGCCACGGCCGCGACGACGACGTCGAACACACGTTTTCCAGTGTGGCGGTACAGGCTCACGTGCGAGCACCGGCAACGACCGGCATGCGACGACCCGGCATCAGCCGGTCGAGCAGACGGTCGTACTCTTCGGCGACGACCTCGAAGATCCGCCGCTCGTCGAAACGCGTCTCTGCGAGTTCCCGCGCCGCCCTGCCCCACCGCCGCGCATCGTCTGGCTGTTCGAGCAGACGGAGAATACCCTGGGCGAGCGCCTGCGGACTTTTGACCGGCACGATAAGTCCGGTGCGTTCGTGCTCGACGACCTCGCGGCACCCGCGTACGTCGGTGACCACGCTCGGCACACCCATCGCCGAGGCTTCCATCGGCGAACGCGGCACCCCCTCGCGGTGTGAGGGCAGGGCGAACACGTCCATCAAGGCGAACATCAGCGGCATGTCGTTGCGCATGCCCACGAACCGGCAGATGTCTGCCACTCCGTAGGTCTGGGCCGATTCAGGGCTGAGCGCGTCCGCCTTCTTGTCGTCCGCCGGACCAACGATGAGAAAGCGCACCGCGGGCACGCGGGCGCGAAGGATTGCTGCCGCTTCCAGCAGTTCCGGAAGCCCCTTTTCGGCCACCAGGCGACCGACAAAGCCAACTACCGGACCATCTCCGAGATTCAGCGATGCGCGTTCGCGCGCCACGACATCCGCAGGCACGATGCCCGGCACGAAGCGCGAGATGTCGATGCCGTTGCCGAGATGACGAATCAGCTCGGGGCGGCAGACGCGCAGCGCCAGCAGTGTGTCCACGTCTTCGCGACTCTGCGACAGGATGCGGTCAGAGCACATCGCCGCCAGATGTTCGAGCGACGAGAACACCGTCCGTCGCAGCCACGGCGACTGCTCGTGGAAGTACAGCCCGTGAATCGTGTTGACGACGATCGGCACGCCGGCAAGTCGAGCGGCAATCTGACCAATCAACCCTGGCTTCGGATTGTGCGTGTGGATGATGTCGAACTGCTCGCGCCGGAGCAGGCTGGCCAACTGCAGCAGGGCACGGAAGTCGGCGACAGGCGTCATGCGGCGCGTCATCGGCACGGCGAGATGACGAATCCCGGCCGCTTCAAGGGCCGGCACGTCCGGTCCGGGCGCCGAGATTCCCGTCACCTCGTAGCCTTTCGTCTGGAGGTACCGCATCTGGTTGAGCAGCAGATATCGCAGGGAGAGATCGATCGTGGTGATGTGCGCGACGCGCACCGGACCGTTCTTCACGCCTGTCTCCACCGCTCCCGCCACGCCTGGAACATCAACACCACCCAGAGACGATGCTGCCAGTCACGCTTGCCGTCCAGATGCTCCTGCCACGTCTGGCGAATGGGCGCCGCGTTCAGCAGGCCGCTCTCTGCAAGCGCCGCCGGTGACAGCAGATGCTCCGCCCAGTCGCGCAGTTCATGCCGCAGCCAGCGACCGATGGGGATGCCGAACCCGAACTTGGGCCGCTCGATGAGGGCGGCGGGCACGTGCTTGTAGAGCACCTGGCGAAGCAGCCACTTCGAAACGCCGTTGCGGGTGCGCAGGTGTGCCGGCACGCGCCACGCCCATTCGACAACGCGGTGATCGAGCAGCGGGACGCGCGCCTCGAGGCTGACCGCCATGCTGGCGCGATCGACCTTCGCCAGGATGTCCTCCGGCAGGTACGTCAGCTGATCGAGCAGCATCACCGATTCCGTGACGCCCAGTTTCGGATCGCGCGCATAGAACGGCAGCACGCGCTCGCCTGGGCGGGCCAGCAGCAATCGCGGCTCGGGCCATTGCGACACGAGCTGCAGATACGCCTCGTCGGAATTCTGCGATTCGACGACGCGCGAGATCTTGTGGAGTTTGTCGCCGGGCAGTGCGATCCGCCGTCCTCGAGAAATGAGCGGTGCCACCGCGGCGTACGCGCGGTCCCATGCTGACTCTGGCAACGAACGAATGGCACGAGCGACGAAGCGCCTGGCAGAAAACGGGAGGTGACCCGTGCGCTGCCAGATCCGCTCGAGCCACATGTGGCGGTTGTAACCGCCGAAGACCTCGTCGCCGCCATCGCCTGACAAGGCCACCGTGACGTGCTGCCGCGCGAGTCGCGAGACCAGAAACGTCGGTACCTGTGACGAATCAGCAAAGGGCTCGTCGTACATCGACGGCAGATCCGGAATGACGGCCTGCGCTTGCGCGGGGTCGACGTAGAGCTCGGTATGATCGGTCCCAAGGTGGTCGGCGACCGCGCGCGCAAACGGCGCTTCGTTGTAGGCGGCCTCCGAAAATCCCAGACTGAACGTGCGCACCGGCCTCGACGTTCGCTTCTGCATCAGTGCGACGACGGCCGAAGAATCGACGCCGCCCGACAGGAACGCGCCAAGCGGCACGTCGGAGATCATCCGGTGCGATACGGCATCGCCAAGCAGTTCGTCGAGCTGCTCGACAGCTTCTCGCTCGTCGAAGCGATGCGGACTGTCGACGCCGGCATGTGCGGCGTCTCTCGCGCTCCAGTAGCGGTGTGACGTTGGCTCGGCGCCGGCACGACACGTGACGTAACAGCCTGGTTCCACCTTGCGGGCCGCGCGGTAGATCGAGAACGGCGCCGGGATGTACCCAAGCCGGAAGTACAGCTGCAGCGCCTGTTCGTCGAGCGTGCGGTCGAACTGTTCGTTGGCACAGAGCGCCTTCAGTTCGGAACCCCAGAGGACACCCTGCGGTCCCTGCGCGTAGTAGATCGGCTTCTTACCGAGCCGATCGCGAACCAGCGTCAGCGTCCGCTCCTGTCGATCCCAGAGCGCAATGGCGAACATCCCGATTAACCGACGCAGCGTCGGCTCGATGCCCCAGTGCGAAAACGCCTCGAGCATCACCTCGGTGTCGGAACTCCCTCGCCATTGGACGGCGGGCAGGAACTCGCGCAGTTCGTCGTGGTTGTAGATCTCGCCGTTGTAGGTGAGCACGAAGCGTCCGTTCGCGGACTCCATCGGCTGATGGCCTGCAGCAGACAGGTCGATGATCGACAGACGACGGAACCCGAGCGCGATGCCGGACGCGTCCTCTACCAGCACGCCGCTGTCGTCAGGACCACGATGCGCGAGGGTGGCGGTCATGCGCGTGACCGAGGCCGTTCGCTGTTCGCGCGTGGTCCCGTTCCAGGCCCACACACCGGTCAAACCGCACATATCAGGCTACCGACGCGGAGGCGGGCTGACGCGCCCCGGCGAGCGAGCGCAGCGTCGCGGGGATGCGCAGGCCGTTCACGCCAAACGCTCCATCCTGCAGCGACGCGAAGATGACCGCCATGAGCATCCACAACACTCGCTGGCGCTGACCATCGAACGACAGCGTCATGACGAGATAGGCGAGCAGGGCCACGAGGAGGCCGGCGCGAAGCGCGCGCACAGCAGGATCGTCGGCGCGCCGAAACGCGTCGAAGGCGGCCCAGGCCAGATACGCCAGGCTCCACGCAAACAGCGCCAGACCAACGAAGCCGGTCTCCGCCAGCACGGTCATGCCCATGTTGTGCGCGTCCACATCGGCCTGTTGATGCGTCGCCGCCTGCACGTGCACATGCATGGTGCCAAGACCGATGCCCGTGAAGGGATGCTCGAGTGCAAAGCGCAGTGCGATGCGAGCCATGACACCGCGGAAGGCGAAGCTGGTCGCCGTATCGCTGCCGCGCGGAATGGTATCGCCCTGCTCGGTGGTTGCACCTTCGAGGATGTCGCTCTTGCGCCCGGCGAGTGCCCCGGTGCCGGTCGCGCGAGTCGTGGTGCCATCAAGTCTCGACACCCCGGAGGGCGGAGCCGCCTGGCGCGAAATGACGCGCGCCAGCCGGAGGGCCAGTGGCAGCTGCACCGTCAAGGTCGTCACCGTGTTGCCGACGTAGGCAAAGCACGCATTTCCCGCCGACTTGATGATCAGTGACGAGCCGGCGAGCACGATGACGGAGAGTGCGAGCGTGCCGACGACCCGTAGCAGCGAGGCCCATCGCTGCAGCACGATCAACAGCACCCAGCCCGCCGTCACCGCAATCGCTCCGCCACGCGAAGCGCTGAAGTACAGCACCGTCACGCTGAGCACGGCGGCCGGCAGGAACAACCGGCTGAGGGTCGACATGGGACGTGATGCCCAGAGCGCCGTGAAGACCATGACCGTCGGCACCATGTAGGCGGCCACCTGATTGGGATTCCTGAAGGTGGAGAGCAACCGGCTCTGTCCGTAGATGAGCGACGACAGAGGGGGTGCACAGCGCAGCATCTCGAAAACGCCAACGAGTCCGAAGACGCCGACGATCAACGCCGCGATGGCCCAGGCATCGAACAGGGAGCCGAGGGCCCGTCGACGCACCAGCAGGTCGCGCGCCATGAAGAAGAACAGCAGCAGGTAGCTCAAGACAATGAGCTCGGTGACAAACGGCACGAGTGCCGTGTTGCCGAGCGTACGGTATGCCGTGATGCCCGACACTGCTGCCACGCACCAGAAGGCGGCCAACGCCACATCGAGCTTGGGCCAGACCACCACGGTGTTCCACGACTGCGACAGGGCTCGCGCCGCCAGCCAGACGAGAATGGTCGGCATCGCAATCAGCTCGAAGACGGTCAAACGCGGTCCGACCACGGGCAGCGTGATGCTGCGTGTGATGGGTATGACCACCACGGACGCCAGCAGTCCGAGGGTCGCCAGTCGATCCAGTGAATCCACGCGCGCCGGCTGATGTGCTTCCATTAACCGACCTCCGCTCTTGTGATGTCTGCGGTTGCCGTCGCCGTACCTACGCCTGTCGATCGAACGACGCTGTTGAAAGCGTCGGCGAGTCGTCCGGTCATCGCGCGCCGTGTGAACTGTTCCAGCGTGGCAGACGGTGCCAGGCTCGGTGCCGGCCCGTGCGCCCGAAAATCCTCATACAACGTCAATAGCTCGCTCTCTAATTCCTCCACGGTCTCGGCGAGTGTGCCGCTCCGCGTCTCCCCAAGGATGCGATCGATCTCTCCACCTCGCGGGCCAATCGCCAGAATGGGTCGGCCCGTGCTGAGGTATTCGAACAACTTGCCGGTGACCACGCCGACCGCGCGCGGGTCTGGCCATTCGAGCAGCAGCAGCACCGTCGCACGACGCTGCAGCACCAGCGACTCCTGGTAGCTGACCTCGCCGCCGCACTGCACGACGCCGGCAAGCTCTGGAAAATCGCGCAACTGCCGCTCCGCGATGGCCAGGTTACGCCCGTACAGGCGGACGGCCACGCGAGCGAGGTCGATCGCGCCACGTGCATGCAGGCGCTGCAACGCCTGAAACACCATGAGCGGCGTCCGGCGACCTTCGTAGAGAAGCCCGGTGTAGACCAGCGTCAGGCGGTCAGCCTCTGGCTGCACATCCGCCAGTGCCGCGGGCACGTCCGCCGCATCGTAGCCGTTCATGATGACGTGCACGGGCACCGTATAGTCCGTGCTGAACCGCTTCGCCATCGGCGCAGAAACCGTCGTCAATGCTGCCGCGTTGCTCAGCGTCCGGCGTTCGAGCCTGACGTCCATCCATCGCCTGAACGCGTTGCGATCGAGCGTGTGCATGTCGGCCCACGGATCGCGCAGATCGGCCACCCACGGCTTGCCGAGATCCGCCGCGAGTCGGCGGGCAAGCACATGCGACGTGGCCGGAGGCGACGAACTGAACACGAGATCGACGGAGGCGGCCTCAGCGGCCGCACGAATCTCGCGGTAGTGGCGAAGCCACGGCCAGGCTTCGTCGGGCATGCAGACGAAGTCGCGATACAGGCGATACGCGAGACGCGTCAGCGCCGACCCGCCGCCTTCAGTGGACGCAGCGGGCGCAGCCTGCGAGCCCGTCGACGCACTCGAGCGGCCACGGAGCCGGGCGGCGGCACGGTCAACCCACACGTGAACTGAGGGGTCCGGCACACGATGCACCCGCGAGGGCGGCGCGTCGTCTGCGAGTGGACCCGCGGCCGTGTAGCGATCGGTGACCGGTGCGATGGTGAACACGTGCGGTTCCCAGCCAAACTCCGGCAGGAACTTCACGAACTTCGCCAGGCGCAGCGACGCGATCGTGCGCGTCGGCGGATACCAGTACGTGCAGATGGCAACCCGCATCACACGACGGGGACGCTCCGCCCCTCGGCCTGCTGTCGAATCCAGATGTCGAGCACGATCCAGCGCCAGATCGGGCCGCTGCGATTCTCATCGCCGCTCATGAAGCGTTCGAAGTAGGCGTGCGCCTCCGGCACATCGAAATACGGCCGCTGCCTGAACTCCGGCGAGAAGACGATCTCGCGCGCCCAGGCCTGCAGTGGTCCGCGCAGCCACTCGGCTTCAGGTGTCAGGAATCCCATCTTGTCGGTGCGTCGCGCGACGCCGACCGGAATTTCCCCGGCCAGCGCGTCACGCACGATGGCCTTCGTCCACCCGTCGCGAATCTTCGCGCTGCCGGGCAAACGGAACGCGAACTCGACGAGGCGCACGTCAAGGAACGGCACGCGTGCTTCGATGGAGAACGCCATCGAGTCGCGGTCTTCGTAGCGCAGCAGACCGGGTAACGCCGCGGTCGTCAGCAGTTCGTGGAGTCGACTCTTGAGGAACGAGGCGCTTCCGGACTCGAACGGCACGTCATGCGTCTTGAGCAAGTCGCGGTTCACGCCGACGCTCTCGCCACGGAACATGCGGCGCGCGGCCGCGGACAGACGACGTCCGGCCAGCGGCTCGAAGGTGCGGAAGACCGCATCGGCCAGCGAGGCACGATGCATGCTGCGGTAGGCGTGCACTTCTTTCGCGAGCCTGGCGAAGTGACCGCGATTGAACAGGTCTGCGAACCACGAGCCGAAGAACGTGTGGTACCCCGCAAACAGTTCGTCGCTCCCCTGACCGTCGAGCAGCACCTTCACACCGCGCGACCTCGCCAGCGACATCACGGTCCACTGGGCGTAGATGCTGGTGGTGGCAAACGGCTCGTCCTGATGGTGCAGCACCGCTGGCAGATCATGCAGGAGCTGTTCAGCCGACGGCGAGATGTAGTTGGCGGTTGCCCCGATGCGGTCCACAACCTGCCGGATATACGGCCGCTCGTCGAAGACCGGGTTCTGGAAGTACGCCGAGAACACTTCCTGGTGACCGCTCGTGCCGAGCAGCGACTTGGCGACGCAGGCGATCGCCGAGCTGTCCAGCCCACCGCTCAGACACGTGCCGATCGGAACGTCGCTGCGCAGGTGCACGCGAACGGCGTCCACGAAGAGGTCGTGCATCTCCTGCACCAGAATCGGCAGCGGTCGCGTGTCCTCGTTCGACAGGTCCAGCGACCAGTACCGCGTGATCGTCGCACCGGTGGCGTCGAGCACCATGTAGTGCGCCGCTGGAAGCTGCAGCACCCCCTTGTGGAACGTCTCGTTCGAGGCATCCACGGTGCCCGCGGTGAGGAAGTCGGCAACCAGCGCCTCGTTCACTTCGACCTTGGCGCCCGACAGCGCACGCACGGCCTTGATCTCGGAGCCGAACTGAAATGCGTCCGCCGACAGGCGGTAGTAGAACGGCTTGATACCAAACCGATCGCGAGCCGCGAAAATCTGGCGCTTGCGCAGATCGAGCAAGGCAAACGCCCACATGCCGTTGAACCGTCCAAGACAGGACGGTCCCCACTCGGCATAGGCCGCGAGAATGACCTCCGTGTCGCAGTGTCCGCGGAAGGTGTGTCCCTTGCCCTCGAGTTCGGCGCGCAGCTCGACGTGGTTGTAGATCTCGCCGTTGAAGACAATCCACAGCGAGCCGTCGGCCGATGACATCGGCTGGTGGCCGGCCGGCGAGAGGTCGATGATGGCCAGACGGCGGAAACCGAAACCGATGGGGCGCGCGTCGCTCAGCGGCGCGGCAATGTCGGCGTGGGCCGTGCCGCGGCTGTCAGGACCTGAACGTGGCTCGGTTGCTCCGGTGTCCGGACGTGCAAGCAGATAGCCCTCATCGTCTGGTCCGCGATGAGAGATGAGAGACGTGGCATGTGCGAGCCGCGCGCAGTCGACGGAACGTCCGTCGAAACGCCATTCACCTACGATGCCGCACATCTCTTGAACGTCTCATGTCTATGGGAAGGAGGTGAACCACACAGACCGCTGTCGGTCGCCACGCGGATCGCAGTCGGTCTGTGGATCGATACCGGATTGTACTTCAGCCGGTCAGCACGCATGCCCCGGAGATCGCGTCGCGATGCGCCCCTCTCGGAAGGTAGATCAGCCGGTCGGTGAACCCGCGCGGTCGGCAGCCGAGACTTGCAGCACGACGTATTCGCGCGGACAATGTCGGGGCGGCCAAGGCATGCGGCGCGGCCGTCAGTCGGCTGGCGCTCGACGCCTCGAGCGCCCGATTCGCCACCCCGTTCACACCGACGTGATGCCATCTTCTCCTCGACCGAGCGCTGCCAGTCCGGAACAACCCCGAACGATGTCGAGGCCCGGTCGCCTCGACTCGCTCGATGCCCTGCGCGGTGTCGCCGCGCTCGTCGTCGTGCTCTGGCACTGGCAGCATTTCTTCTACGTCGGCAGCACGCTCGGCACCATTCCGGCGCCGGGCTATCCGCTCGTGTCGCTGCTCTTTCCGTTCTACGGGCACGGCGAAGTGGCCGTCGACCTGTTCTTCAGCATCTCGGGGTTCATCTTCTACTGGCTGTACGCGGAGTCCATCGGCGCGAAAGCCGTCTCCGCGGGGCGCTTCTTCATCTTGCGGTTCTCGCGACTCTACCCGCTGCACCTGCTGACGCTCGTGCTCGTCGCGGTGCTTCAGGTCGTCTACCGACACGCAGGGCACGGCGACTTCGTCTATCCAGCCAACACCTCGTCCAACTTCGTGATCAACCTGCTGTTCATTCCAGCCTGGGTGTCGCGTGGATTCTCGTTCAATGCGCCCGTGTGGTCGGTGTCGGTTGAAGTGTTCCTGTACGGTCTGTTCTTCGTGCTGTGCCGGTTTATGCCCCTGTCGGTGGTCACCCTGGCCGCCGCCAGCATCTTCGGCCTGCTCGGAGTGCCGCGGTTCCCGGCCCTGCTCGGTCGCGGGATGATCTCCTTTTTCATGGGAGGCATCGCCGCGCTCATCTACGCCAGGGTGATCTCCAGGCCCGATGCGCGTCGCTGGTCGCTCATTGTCGTTGCCGTGACGGCGCTCGCTGGAGTCGCGCTGCTCGTTGGCATCGAGCTGGACATGATGCGTGTGGTGGCGCGCGAGACCATCAGGAAGGCCGCCGTGCTCACGCTGTTTCCGGCGTCCGTGCTCTCACTTGCCCTGCTCGAGCGGACGTTCGGCTGGCGCCTGCAGCGGCTTGGCGTGCTCGGCGACATCTCGTACGCGGTCTATCTGTGGCACTTCCCGCTGCAGCTCGTGACGGTCCTGCTCGTCGACCGGCTCGGCATCTCGAGGCACGTCTTCACCAATCCACTGACGTTGCTCGCCTTCTTCATTGCCCTCATCAGCGTTGGCTATGCCAGCGTCTACGGCTTCGAACGTCCGGCCCAGGCGTTCCTGCGGTCACAGCTGCTGCCTGCCTCGAAAACGAAGCGCGGGTAGACCTCAAGCGCATCTCGGGTCGCGCAGATTCAGGCGGCGCCGGCGCTTCGCTTGTTCGCGAGCGATTGCAACGAGCCGAGCAGCATGCGCACGTCGGCCGGAGTCGGCACCAGCAGCTCTCGCAGCGAGATATGTGACAGCCGCCTGTAGTTCCAGATGGTGAGCAGCGTCGAGGTGCCGTAGGTGAGGGAACTCGCGATGGCTGCGCCCGGGATGCCGTAACGCGGAATCATCCAGACGTCGAGCGCCACCGACAGCACCAGCGACACGGCCGCCACGTAGCTGTTCCACTCGGGGAAACCGGCTCCGGCAATGCCGCTCGACAACACCACCTGCACGGTGAACAGCACCACACCGGGCAACAGCAGCCGGATGACCGACGCCGCTTCGGTGTAGGCCACGCCGAAGAACCTCGGCACCCACAGATGCGCGGTCAGCCCGACGACAAGCGCGACGCTGAGCGTCATGCCGAGTGCAACGCGCGACGCCGTTCCGAGAATGCGTCGTCGTTCGTCTTCATTGCCGGCCAGCGCAGCGACACGCGGGAACAGCACGACGGCCATGCTGTTACTGAGCTGCCAGAGTGATTCGCCCACCATCACCGCCACCGAATAGACGGCCAGTGCGGCAGGTCCGAGGAAGGACGACACCAGGAAGAAATCCAGCCTGTAGTTCAGCAGCTGCACGATGTTTCCGAGCTGCCCGCGCAGCCCGTACGCGAAGACCGCCTTCCATGTGCCCCAATTCGTATGGCTCGTGTCGACTCTGGCACCGAGACGCGCCGAGGCACGCAGCGACACGAGGAGCCAGGCCCAGTGCGAGACGAGCGCCGCTACGAGCGCACCTGCCACCGAGCCGCCAGCCAGCAGCACGCCGCCAATCGCCACCAGCTGAATCAGCGAGTAGATGATGAGCAGCACGTTGTACTCGCGAATCAGCTGCGCACCGAGGAGGAGCGAACCAAGGAACTGCGCCGCCATGATGGCCGGCACGCCGAGCACGGCAATGGCAATCAGACGCGAGCCGATGCCGGCGAAGGTCGTGAGACCCGAGGTCGCGACGAAGTAGCCGAGCACCGCCAGCGGCACACCAAGAAGGGCGGCAGACACCAGCGCGTTCTCGCGGAGCACGTGCAGCGAGTGACCGCCGCGACCGGCGTGGTAGGTCGTGCCGAGCCCGATGCCGAGATTGCCCGCGGTCCAGAGAACGGTCACGAGCGTGGAGAGCAGCACGTAGACGCCGCGATCGGCGACGCCCAGCCAGCGTGCGGTGAGCACGGTGAGCGCGGCGCTGCTGACGACGGAGGCGGCACGCGCGACGAGCGCGTAAGCGTAGTCGGAGGTCAGCGAGCGCTGTCGGCTCGGTGCGTTCAATGCGAACGAACCCGGTGCAGTTCGACAGTCGCGTCTGGAACGATCTCCGACGGAGGGGTGGCGACCGCTGGCGTGACCGTGTGCGTTTCCGCCGGTCCCTCCATCCACCAGCCTTTGTAGCGGCGTTCAGGCGTGGGTCGGCGCTGCGAGCACACGAACGTCCAGCCCTGTGCGAGCTCAGTCTGGCGAAGCACGCGCACGAGGAACCAGTTCACGAACACCAGCAGCGTGTTGTAGCGATACTTCAAGCCGACCGGATCGATGCGAACGGTCTTGAAGTAGCCGTCCATCACCTCTTTCCAGATCGCGAGGTCGGCCAGGAACTCGTGCGTGGTATCGAGGTGCGCGGAGTAGGTGCCGATGTTCGGCACACGCAGCGCCGCCGTCCCGCTCGGTTTCAGGATGCGGTGAATCTCGTCCATCACCATGTACGGATCGGTGAGGTGTTCGAGCAGGCACAGTGCCTGAATGTGATCAGCCGCCGAGGAACGGAACGGGAGGAATCGCACGTCGGCCACTGCATCTGTGGCAATCGTGCGTCGCGCGTCCACGTTGACGTAACCGGGCGAGAGCAGCGAGCCGCATCCGAGGTTCAGGCGAACCGGACCTTTCGGCCGATCGCTCAGCAGCTCGCGCACATGCGCCAGCAGTGCCGACTCGCGCGCCGCGCGGCCGTAGCGGCGCTGGAAATCGGCGCTCACGTCGGGAAGCGTGGCCGTGTCGTTCAGCGCGGCGTCGATGGCGCGTGCCGTTGCCTGCACATCGCCAAATGGGACGTAGGTTGCCGAATCTCCAAGCACCTCGGGCAGCGAGCCACGGTCGGTGGCCACAACGTGGCATCCAGCCGCGCGCGATTCAGCAGCCGCCAGGCCAAAACCCTCATGTGCCGACAGCTGAGCGTAGACGCGCGCACGAGAGAAATAGCGCTGCAGTTCTTCGCCGCTGACCGCCCCGCAGAACTCCACGTTCGGCGGCGCGATCTGACGCAGGGCCTGTACGGCGGCGGGATCGGCGTGCCGTCCGATCAGCACGAAGCGAGCATGCGGAAGGGCGGCGGCAGCGCGCACGAACGCGTCCAGTCCCTTCTGCTGCACTGACACGGCGTTGATCGAGGAGACCGTGATGACCAGCGGCTCGCGCGCAGCGGCCAGGACCGACGCGGGCATGTCGGCGAACTGAATGGACGGCGCTTCCACCACGATCCGCGACGGATGCGCAAACCGTTCGATCTCCTTGCGTGCAGATGCAGAGAAGGCCAGCACCATGTTCGCGCGCTCGAGCGCGAAGCGAACCAGCCGACGGCGCCACCAGACACGCGCATCACCAAAGTTCACGTCGGGACAGTTGGCGACGTCCGCGCCGCCCGACACGAGCACCAGCGGAACCCCGGCCAGCCGTGTCGCCAGCGCGATGATGGGCGCGTAGCTGACGCCGGCAAACCAGACGTAGACCAGGTCGGTGCCCGAGAAGAGGATGCGCTTGCAGGCGCGAAGCAGCGCGACGATGCGCTGCGTCGGGCTGCCGCCCGTTTCGATGGGCACCACGTGGCAGGCCTTCCGCAGAATCTGCAGGTCAGCCCTCACGAAGGAGGCATCGGGGTTACCGCCGGTCAGGAAGAGGACGCGAGGCTTCGACATCAGCGTAAGGCGTCCGGCAATGCGCGCATCTCAACAGTCATCGGCGATGGTCCGCAACAATCGCCGACACCGCCTCGATGACGCGTGCGACTTCAGCATCGGTCATGGACGGAAAGAGCGGCAACGACACGAACTCATCGTACACACGCTCGGTAACGGGCAGATCGCCGCGTCGGCACCCGAACGTGTCTCGATAAAAGGGATGCAGGTGAACAGGGATGAAGTGTACCGACGAACCGATACCGCGACGGGCAAGTTCCGCGATGAAACCTGCGCGGTCGATGCGCAGCAGGCCCGACCGGACACGAATCGGGTAGAGATGCCACGCGTGCTTCACGCCGGGCCGGACAATCGGCGTAATTATTTCGGGCAACTCGCGAAAGGCGCGGGTGTAGACGTCAGCCAGCCGGGCGCGCTCGGCAATGAAGCCCTCGAGCTTTGCCAGCTGGTGCAGGCCAAGCGAGGCCTGAATGTCGGTCATGTTGTACTTGTAGCCAGGCTCGAGCACTTCGTAGTACCACGAGCCTTCCTTCGAGTACCGCTTCCAGGCATCGGCCGAGATGCCGTGCAGACCGAGCACGCGGATGCGCTCGGCAGCCGCCGCGTCGTTGGTGGTCAGCATGCCGCCTTCGCCGGTCGTCATGTTCTTGGTGGCGTAGAAGCTGAACGACGTGAACGCGCTGATGTTGCCAACCGGCACTCCGTCGAGCGCGGCACCCGCCGCATGCGCCGCGTCTTCAATCACGACGATATCGTGCGCCCGGGCAATCTCGTTGATACGGTGCATGTCGCACACCTGCCCACCGTGATGCACGGGCATCACAGCCCTGGTGCGCGGCGTGATGCAGCGCTCGAAGGCATCCGGGTCGAGTGTGTAACTGGCTTCGTCAATCTCGGCAAACACGGGCGTGGCGCCGCGGTGCACCACGACGTTGGCTGTCGCGCAGAACGTAAGCGACGGCAGAATGACTTCGTCACCCTGTGACACACCGGCGGCCGTTAGTGCCAGGTGCAGTCCTGCCGTGCAGGAGTTCAGCGCGATGCTGTGCGTCGCGCCGGTGTATTCCGAAAACGCCTGCTCGAAGCGGCGCGTCTTCGGTCCGGTGGTCAGCCAGACCGACCGCAGCGTATCGACGACTTCCGCAATTTCTTCGTCGCCGATGGACGGGCGACAGAACGGGAGATAGTCGGTGTCTCCGGAGGTGCTCATAGTGGTCGGCCAGCCCGCGAGCCCGGTCCGTCCGGCACGCGCAGAGCCAGCAGGATGCCGAACGCTGCCGTATTGTACTGCAGCGGGCAATCCCGATGAGCTGGGCGCAGACTGGACGATTGATCCCACAACAGCCTCATGCACGTCCGGGAACGACACTGCCCACGGCTCGATCACGGCCGCTCACGATGGCCGAGCCGGAACGCCCTGCTCGAGAACCCTGACAATCCGCTCGGCGGCGCCGGGCTCCAGCCCGGGAAGGCTGACGCCGGTGGGCCACTTGTGAGAACGCACCACCTGCTCGATCCGCACGGGGTCGGTGTCGACAACGATGTTCATGCCCGCCTGAACGGTTTCCACCCACTCTGTTTCGGGCCGCAGGGTCAGGCACGGTACGCCGAAGAAGAACGCTTCCTTCTGCACGCCGCCCGAGTCGGTCAGCACGAACTTCGCGCGCTTCTCGAGCACCAGCATCTCGAGATAGCTGACCGGTTCGATCATGCGCAGTCGCTCGATGCCCGGCACCGCGTGCTGCACCTCCGCGATCCGTGAACGTGTCCGCGGATGCACGGGGAACACCACCGGATAGGGCAACGCGACGAATGCCCGCAACAGGTTCGTCAGCCTCTCCACATCGTCGGTGTTGTACGGGCGATGCACCGTCGCGAGGACGAAATCCTGCTGGTCGAGGCTTAGACCGGAGAGGATGGACGAACGTTGCTCGGCGCGCGCACCAAATTGCAGGACCGCGTCGAACATCGTGTCGCCAACGAGGTGGACACCGCGCGTGATGCCCTCGGTGGCCAGGTGCGAGACGGCGGTCTGCGTTGGGCAGAAGAGCACGTCCGCGCAGTGATCGACCAGCACGCGGTTGTGCTCTTCCGGCATGGACCGGTTGAACGACCGAAGTCCGGCCTCGACGTGTGCGATGGGAATCTCCAGCTTGCACGCGGCGAGTGCACCGGCGAGCGTGGAGTTGGTGTCGCCGTAGACCAGCATCCAGTCGGGGCGATGCTCGACGAGCACGTCCTCGATACCCGCCAGCATCTGCGCCGTCTGGCGGCCGTGCGGCCCGGAGCCGACGCCGAGATTGACCGACGGCTCGGGAATGCCGAGTTCCTCGAAGAACACGTCCGACATCTGACGGTCGTAGTGCTGACCGGTGTGCACCAGAATCTCGCGGTGTCCCGCCTGTGCAAGCGCCGCACACACGGGCGCCGCCTTGATGAACTGCGGCCGTGCGCCGAGGACCGTGACGACTTTCATCGCGTTCCGGCGACCGGTGCGGGCTGCAGCACGCCGTTGACGGCGACGTAGGCTGACCCGCACGCGGAACAGAACGCGGCCGCCGGCACGTCAGAGGCCGTCGACATCTTCACGCCGCAGCGGCACATCCAGCCGCGCACGCGACCCGGGTTGCCGACGATGAGCGCAAACGGCAGGACGTCGCGCGTGACCACGGCACCCGCAGCAATGAAGGCGTACTCGCCGATGTCGTGTCCGCACACTACCGTGCTGTTGGCGCCAAGCGTCGCACCGCGTCCAACCCGTGTCGCGCGGTACTCGTCTTTTCGCGAGACGTGGCTGCGCGGATTGACGACGTTGGTGAACACCATCGACGGTCCGCAGAACACGTCATCTTCGAGCGTGACACCGGTGTAGACCGAGACGTTGTTCTGAATCTTGACGTTATTGCCGATGGTGACGCCAGGCGAGACGACGACGTTCTGGCCGATGTTGCAGTGTTCGCCGATCGTGGCGCCAGCCATCACGTGGCTGAAGTGCCAGATCTTCGTGCCGCGTCCGATTGACGAGGGTTCGTCGACGTAGCTCGATTCGTGGACGAAGTACTCGGGCACTTACTGACCTGCGACCGCAATCGGCCGTGGAACGACCGTCCCCGTGCGGATGCGGTGGGCCAGTTCGACCGAGGGACGAGCCTCGTCGATCCCGAAGCCGCGCCCCGCCAGAATCTCTTCGTAGACGCGTGTGTGGAGGTCGGTGAACCCTTCGGTGAACTCGACCTCGTCGCCGTCGACGGTGATGGAGCGGAAGGTGCTCTTCTGACCGGCAACCGGCGTGAACGGCAGGTCGGCGGGATCAGCCGACAGGAACCACTCGACGTCGGCGCGCTCGAGCGCCAGGTGGCCCGACGCGCGACGTTCCTCACGCAGGTGCACCTCGCTCTGCTGCACGGCACCGAACAGCCACAGCACCAGATCGAAGAAGTGAATGCCGATGTTGGTGACCAGACCACCCGAGCGCTCGTCTGACCCCTTCCACGACGTGTAGTACCAGAGTCCGCGCGAAGTGACGTACTTCAGCGTCACACGGCGTCGCTTCCCGGGTTCGGTGAGGAGCCGCTCGCGCAGCGCCTGCAGGGCCGGGTGCACACGCAGTTGCAGAATGGTGGTGACGCGGCGTCCGGTTTCGCGTTCGAGGTCCTGCATCGCGTCGAGATTCCACGGGTTGATGACGAGTGGTTTCTCGCAGATGGCGTCCGCGCCGACGCGCAGCGCCAGACGCACGTGCGCATCGTGCAGGTAGTTGGGCGAGCAGATGCTCACGTAGTGCACGCGCTCGTCCTCGGGACCGCGGCGCAGCTTCTCGAGATGCCGATCGAAGCGCTCGAACTCGGTGAAGAACCGGACGTCGAACGCGTAGCGGTCCAGCACACCGACCGCATCGTGCGGGTCGGTTGCCGCCACGATCCGGTTGCCGGTGGCGCAGATGGCATTCAGGTGCCGAGGCGCGACGAAGCCGGCGACACCTGTGATTGCGAAATTCTTGGCCATGTGACGTCGACTGTATCCGACGCGCAGCGAACGCAGAACCGCCCGTGGTTACAGGCGGAAGATGTGCGCTCCGCCCTCGCCCTTCAGCGCATTGCGCGTGTCGACCACGAGCGGCATGGCGGCAATGCGTGCGTAATCGAACCCGGTGTGATCGGTCGCGATGACCACGCAGTCGAACGGCGTGGCCACGGCTTCCTCGAACGGCGTGGACGTCATGCTGTGTCCGCCGTGGTCGAACTCGGGCACCCAGTGATCGGTGTAGCTGATGTGCGCGCCGCGGCGGCTGAGCAATTCCAGCACATCGAGCGCCGGCGACTCGCGCATGTCGTTCACGTCGCGCTTGTAGGCAATGCCGAACAGATGCACGCGCGCGCCGTTGATCGGCTTCTTCACGCTGTTGAGCGCATCAGCCACGCGCATGACCACGTACTCGGGCATCGAGCCGTTCACCTGACCGGCCAGCTCGATGAAGCGGCACTCGAAACCGCTCTGCCGAGCCTTCCAGGACAGATAAAAGGGATCGATTGGAATGCAGTGTCCGCCAAGGCCCGGGCCCGGATAGAAGGGCATGAAGCCAAACGGCTTGGTCTTCGCCGCATCGATGACTTCCCAGACATCGATGTCCATCTTGCGGCTCATGAGCGCAATCTCGTTCACGAGCCCGATGTTCACCGCACGGAAAGTGTTCTCGAGCAGCTTCACCATCTCGGCGACGCGCGTCGAACTCACCGGCACCACGCTCGCGACGACGCGGCTGTAGAGCGCGCACGCCACTTCGGTACTCGCCTTGCCGTGACCACCGACGACCTTCGGAATCTGCTTGGTCGTGTAGTGTGCGTTGCCCGGATCGACGCGCTCGGGCGAGAACGCCAGCATGAAGTCTTCGCCGGCCGTGAAGCCCTTGGCCTCGAGCATCGGCTGCACGACTTCATCGGTCGTGCCTGGGTAGGTCGTCGACTCGAGAATGATGAGCTGACCCTTCTTGAGCGTCTTCGCGGTGGCCTCGACGGCCTTCACCACGTACGACAGATCGGGGTCTTTCGTCTTGCGCAGCGGTGTCGGCACGCAGATATCGATGACGTCCATGTCGGCAAGCTTCGACATGTCGCTGGTCGCACGCAGGCGGCCGGCCTTCACGCACGCAGCAAGGTCGTCGGCTGGCACGTCGGGGATGTAGCTCTGGCCGGCATTGATAGCGACGTTCTTCGTTTCGTCGACGTCGAAGCCGGTGACATCGAAGCCCGCATGGGCGAACTCCACCGCGAGAGGAAGTCCGACGTAGCCGAGGCCGATGATACCGATGCGCGCCTGTGTGGCGCGGATACGTTCGAGGAGCTGTGCGGCTGGTGTCAGTGGACTAACGCCTCCCCGCCGCGACTGGCGCGGCGGCGCTGAGGCGCGCGAGGTCGGCATCGACCATCATCTGAACGAGCCCCTTGAAATCGACCTTCGGTTCCCAGCCAAGTTCCTTCTTTGCCTTCGAGCAGTCGCCGAGCAGATGGTCGACCTCCGCCGGACGCAGGAACGCCGGGTCGAGTTCGACATGCTTCTGCCAATCGAGATCGACGTGCGAGAACGCAATTTCCACGAGTTCTTTCACCGAGTGGCTGATGCCGGTCGCGATGACGTAGTCGTCTGGCGTGTCCTGCTGCAGCATGCGCCACATGGCTTCGACGTAGTCGCCTGAGAAGCCCCAGTCGCGCTGCGCGTCCAGATTGCCCAGCCCCAGCTTGTCCTTCAGCCCGAGCTTGATGCGCGCGACGCCGTCGGTCACCTTGCGAGTGACAAACTCGAGACCGCGACGCGGCGACTCGTGGTTGAACAGGATGCCCGACACCGCGAAGAGGTTGTAGCTCTCGCGGTAGTTCACCGTGATGTAGTGGCCGAAGACCTTCGACACGCCATACGGACTGCGCGGGTAGAACGGCGTCAGCTCCGTCTGCGGCACCTCACGCACCTTGCCGTACATCTCGCTCGACGATGCCTGGTAGAAACGGATGCTCGGATCGACGCGGCGAATGGCATCGAGCATGCGCGTCACACCCTGCGCGTTGAACTCGCCGGTCAGCATGGGCTGATCCCAGGACGCGGGCACGAACGACATGGCGGCCAGGTTGTAGATTTCGTGCGGCCGAACCTCGTCAATGACCTTCAGCAACGACAGCTGATCGAGCAGGTCGCCGGGTCTGACG
>Ga0209023_10002881_pt1 | contig 20997 bp, 23 predicted proteins | sample LakOneMetagenome_FD_187468 | JGI IMG/M metagenome (GOLD analysis project Ga0209023, IMG submission 187468) | Freshwater and sediment microbial communities from Lake Erie, Canada (SPAdes) (version 2) | ecosystem: Environmental > Aquatic > Freshwater > Lentic | place: Lake Erie, Canada...
GGGCAAATTCTGGCCGTGGATGGTCAGGTGCCGGAACTGGTCAGCGGTCGTGACAAGCAACGCATTGCTAAATGCCGCATTCGGTCAGATCGTGAGTCCAAAATGGGCAGGTCGATGGCGGTTTGCAGCGGCACGCCGAACAGGCCGTTACCCGCCATGAGGCGCGCCACGCGGTTCAGGCTGGCGGTCTCGCCTTCATAGCCCAGTTCCTCGCACATGCGCGGTGCGCCCATCACGCCACCGCTGTCGGTGTGATGCTGGTGGATCCTCTCCAGCAAGCGCGTATTGTCCCGCGCACGCTTGCTTGGAACCCGCTTTACCCAGTCGTGGAAGCCACTGGCCGAGACCTTCAAACAACGGCACATGAGCCGGACCGGGTACTCGCCGCGGTGACGTCGGATCGCCTCGTACCTCAAGACGATTCCTTGGCAAAGAACGCCGCCGCATCTCGCAAAAAATCCCGCTCCTTCTTCACCCGGGCCAACTCAAGCTTGAGTGCCAGCATCTCCTGGTCTCTGGGAGTGCCTGCGCCAGGAAACGCCTTCTTGCCACTCGCATCCAGCTCACGTCGCCATCGATGCAGTTGATTGGGACGTATTCCCACGTCCCTGGCAATCTGGGAAACGTTCGCTCCGGGTAGCCGTGTCAGACCGACCGCCTCACGCTTGAACTCGTCGCTGTACTTCTTCCGCTGTTGCATGACACTCCTCCTGCCCCATGATGGGGCTTAACTGAAGTGTCCGTGGTATCGGGGTAGAACCCGAATGACCGCTTCATGGGAGACGTTGGAGGTGATGCGATCCGACGCCAACAGGAGGATCGGAGTCGTCAGAGTCGTGAGGACGATACCCGACGTTACCTAGAAAGCACTTATGGGGATGATGTAGGTAGCGCGGGAGGTGGCAGCTTTGGGGAGGTCTTGCTCAAAGGCGCAATGGGCATGTTAGGCGTGATTGCGTTTCTGCCAGGCGCGTCGCTCGGGGTGGTGGTATTCATCAAGCTGATTGGCAGCGTGACCGAATCCTGGCACGTCCTCGGCCTTGTTGCCGCGTTCTTTGTCGGGGGCGTAGGGGCGAGCATGCTGGTTGTGTTCGTTTCGGCCGCGGCACTGTTGGCGGCATGGCGCGCACTGGTGCATGTCCTTAGCCGTGCGTGGAATGACGTGTTGTTGCGTGCGGTGATCCTGGCGACGCTTGCCGCGTGGGTCGCCTGGCAAGCGATAAAGTATTTGGCTCTGTTAGCGTTGCGTGTTGGTAAAAGGCCCGACACAAAGAAAAGGGCCTATGCTGTGGGTTCCCAAGACGCCTGGGCATTCGACTCAGCCCCTTACGCGCAATAGCTGATCCCATCTTGATGTGTAGGCGGGCGAAAGGTTCTCTTGGCGCATGCCCCAAGCGGCTTTCGGACGCCAACCACTGGCTGCGAACCCGAGGGTGCCACGACCGAATTTTTGATTGATGCGGTCGAGTACATCCATGCCCCTGGCAGCGCGTTGGTCAGTACCGGCGAACAAGTCGCCTTGTTGATGATCGCGGTGCGTGAGATCAAGCAAGCCGACGCCTGCTTTTTTGTAGCGATACCCGTTGCGATACATGGCCCGCACAAGGGCGCTTGTTGTCTCCAAGACTTCGCGGGTGTTGGCAGTCGGCGTGATGAAGGGCAGGGCTTTGCTGGGGTGGTATTGCGCGGCACCGTCCTTGAACCCGTTCGTGTTGAGCCACACCCACGCGCCACCGGCGTGCAGACCACGGGCGCGCAATTTTTCGCACGCCATGATTGCGAAGGTCGCCACCGCTTCGCTTAGCTCATCGAGGTTGACGACTTCCTTGCCGAACGATCGCGAGCACACGATTTGCTGGCGGTCTGGTTCGTGCTCATGCAACTCCGAACACACGACGCCCTGCAATTCGCGTTGCGTGCGTGCCAAGGTAACCGCGTATCGGGCGCGCAGCGTCTTGGGGTCAGCGTTCATCAAGTCCGTTGCCGTGCAAATGCCGTCTTGGCCAAGGCGGGCGGCCCAGCGTCGCCCTACGCCCCACAGATCCTCCACCGGATAGCGCGCCAGCTGCTGGTGCGGGTTCGCTACTACGACTACGCCATGCGTCGTTTTCTTAGCTAATTTGTTACCGGCCTTGGCCAAGGTCTTGGTTGATCCAATTCCGACGCAGCAAGGGATGCCGGTCCATTGCAGGATGCGTGCTCGCGCTTCAATCGCCGCCGTTTCAAGTTCGCGGATGCCATCGAACGTGACAAAGCTTTCGTCGATCGAATACACCTCGACTTGTGGGAACAGGTCGCGAAGGATCGAGACGATGCGACCGCTGATGTCACCATAGAGGCCGAAGTTGGCAGAGCGGATGACCAATTGCCTGCGGATGTGCGGTGGCACTTCAAAGAGGGGTTGCGCCATCTTCACCCCAAGCGCCTTGGCCTCATTGCTGCGTGCAATGCAGCAGCCATCGTTGTTTGACAGCACAACCAGTGGCCTTCCGTTGTGTTCGGGTTGAAACACCCTTTCACAGCTCGCATAGAAGTTGTTGCCGTCGACCAGGCCGAACATGGCGCTACCTGCGCAGATGCTTGCGGAACGACCAGGTGACAACACCCCAGACCTGCAACTCGGATTCTCCCGTTACAAGAATCGGTGGGTGTTGGCTATCGCCGGAGACCAGTTCGACGGCATTGCGCCGCATGCGTAGTTTTTTGACGGTCAGACCGCCATCCCACAACAGAAGGGCGATATCGTCATCCTTGGCACTGATGGAGCGATCCAGTACCAGGGTGTCGCCGGGGTAGATACCAAACGCGATCATGCTTTCGCCTTCGACCTCGGCAAAGAACGTGGCCGCCGGGTTGGAAATGCAGCGTTTGGTGAGATCCAGATCCTCACCCATGAAGTCCTCGGCAGGGCTGGGGAACCCACAGGCGGCACGCATGCCGACCATGGGGAGGGCTAACGAGAGGGGGCTAAGGGTGCTGGTGCCCAGCACGCGGATTGAGCTGGTAGGCATGTTGGCGCGCATCGTGAGGGGTCGTGTCAGGGTAGACACTGTACACCGCGATTAGTATTTATACTAACGCTCGCGCTCGCCAATCGCCCGCGCTTTTGCGGCGGCGTGCCTGTCCTGATCTTTCGCAGCATGCGGCGTGTCGATGCCTTGCCTAAGGTCAGCCGCGAGCCGCGCCTTGAAATTCGTCTGCGTGCTTTCAGCTCCTGCAGGTGTTTTTCCTGCATCGGCTAAGCGGCGAGCAGCCGCGGCGAGGGCAAGGTAGCTCGGCACGAGCTCCGGATAGACGGTGCTGCCCTTTTCGGGCGTGTCTTGCGCGAGCCTGTCCGCGAGTCGGTCGCCGTGCAGTACGGCTAGTGCCTGGCTACGCCTGGCGATGTTGGGGCCGTGTTGACGGTCATAGCCAGCCGCCCAGTCTTTGTCTTGTCTTGCGATGAAATGTGCGCGTGCGAGCTCATCGGATCGAAGTCCTGGCCGCTCTGCCGTCGTTGCAATCAGAACCCGCGCTTGCTCAGCTGACAGCGGAGCGTGGGGTTTTTGCTCAATTCGATCTGCGTCTGGATCATGCCCAGGTCCCAATCGTCGGTCGCCGAGCTGGTCACGGAGTGGGGCATGGCCTGCGGCTTGCCGATAACAGGCGTCGGTGATGGTGCCGGCGCGGCGGTGGCGTTCGAGTTCAGCGGCGAGTCGATCTTTGATTTCATCACGTGTTCCTTCCGATTGAAGGACTGGAAGATGCTGCCAGCCTTTGAGTCTTACGGCGTTGCCAGTTTGCGCCACTTCTCGCGTGTCGTGGATCTTTAGTTCAACGGCATTGCCGTACTTTTCATGTATCAGTCGCAGCCCCTCAGCAAGCTCGCCTTGGATTTGCGACATGACGTTGATGCTGGCGCCGCGACCCACGTAATCGAAGCGTTGAAAAGTATTTTCCAACGCGGACTCGGGTCGAGGATGAACCGCAATGATCTCGGGTTTCAGCCCCCTGGCAATGGCGGCATCAAGCTTTTGGAAGGACTGTTCAGGGCGGAACATTTGACCTTCGTACACGACCGCATATTTCTCGGAAACGCCACCTTCGCGCATGACTGCTGTGGTCTTTCCTGCACCAGGGCTTCCGGTCAGAAACGCGACCCGATCACGACCTGGTTGCGCGTTCTCGGTGACGGCCTGTTCAAAGAGTCGGCCAGCAAGCGCGGCCGCGCTGCTGTGCACAGGTGCGTTATAGCGGTTTCTGGCTTCGCGTGACTGGTTGTAGTCGTCAAATAACTCTTTCACCAGATCCGCGCCAACATAGCGCCCGCCTTTCGCATCCTCAAGCTCCCTGTAGCGCGCCACCAAAGCATCGGTGTTATTCATCACTTCGTGTATGGCTTTGAGCTGCACGGCCTGCCGGTCGGCATGCGCGTACTCGGACTGGTTGATGTGAAGCGGGGTAGGGCGATCTTGCGAGGCAAGATCGGTCGGCGCTAAGCCGACCGATTCGTTAGGTTTCATCGCGGTTGTGGACTCACCGCGACCGGGTTTGCGAAACGTCTTGCTCGCGGCGTTCGCGGGCATTGCGCGCCACGTCGGGCAGTTGCTGGCCGTTTGCTAGGTCGGTAGCAATCAAGTCTCGGAACCGTTGTACGAAGGCCGTTCCGGCTTCCTTGTTTCGCAAGCGACTGGAGACCTGGAACGCAGCCGCTTCCATTGCGAACGCGTTGCGAAGTTCCGGGTGGTCGCGCAGGGCGTCCTTGCGGTCTTCCTTGGATCGAGCTTTCAGAAAAATGTCAGCGACGGCAGCACCGGGCTTGCGTGCATCGGTAGCGGCATCCAGCGTCTTCTGGTCGCGATCTCGCGCTGCACGCGCTGCGGCATCGGCTTCCGTTTGTCTGCGCCGCTCAGCTGCGGCGACGGCAATATCTTGCTCTTGGCGGTTGGGCTTATAGCCGGAGACCGTGATTCCACGGCTGGATGCTTCCAGGTACATCGCGGCCCGAAATTCCTTGCTGCCGGACACATCGAGATTCTTCCAGCCGCGTGCCTGCGCAATGTCCACCATCGCGGTGATGGTTTCAGAGGTGGGGGCCTCGGGAGCATCGAGGCGCTTGCCCTTGTCTGACAGCAACACGCGGGCGGGCGCATTGGCGTCCACGATGGTTTGACCGACGCGAATATAGCGGTTCTTAAAGTGCGCAGGTAATGCGGTCGCCAAACCAGCAGCCGCACCAACGACTTCCACAACGTTGCTCGCGGACGACTGTTTCGCTGCGGCCTCGGCCGTTCGGCGATTTGCCTGTTCGGCGGCCCAATCGACCGGTTCCGGACGGCGGGCTTGCTCCTGCGGATCGAGCGGGCGGTCACCTGCGGCAACGACACTCACTTTGCCTGGACGTGCGGCATCGGCCTTGGCGCGTTCGGCTTCGCCGAGTTCGGTCTTGGCGCGTTGCACAGTCGCCAGTGCGGCCGTATCCCCGAGCCTGGCCAAGTGCAGCTGTTCGACGAAGCGGGCAGCACCCGTGCGGGAAGTCGGCGTCATTGCGGTTTTGTCCGCGTAGTCGGCCAGTTCGACGTATAGCGCCGAACGGCTCGCGGAGGCGGCTGCAATGGCTTGGCTGCGCTCCAGGGTGGCGTTGGGGTCGGAGGATGCCAGGGTGTTGCTTTCGGCGCGTTCAGCGACCAGGCGCATATCGGCGTAGGCGTCGCGAATTGCCTGGACTCGATCAAGGGCTTGCGTGACTTCCTGCTTTTCGGAAGGCGTAAAGCCGTCAAAGAATGGTTTTTTTTCCATGATGATTCTCCATGCGAAACCGGCGGCAAATGCCGCCGGTTGAAGGCCAGAAGTCAGCGCGAACGATCGTGATCTTGCGGGGGCGTACTCGTTGCTTGCCGTGCGCCTTCCGGCTGCTGCATCTTGATTTCCTGGCCGCGATGGAGGCTCAGGACGATGTTGTCTTTCGCACGGTCCTTGAATGCTTGTGCGGCCTTTTTCGAGTCGATCTTTGCATCGGCTAAGGCGGATGCCTCAGCGTATGCCGCGAAGGCTTGTTTGAGCTGCGGGTGATCTTTCGTCGCAGCTGCTTGGGCCTTTTTCGTGTCGGCGGCGAGGAAGGCCTTTACGACCGGGTTATCGACAGCGGTTTTACGATCTTCGCGCCGCTGCAGGATCTCCGCATCTTTTTCCGTCGGCGTGTAGCCACGCACGTCGATGTTGCGGCTTGTGGCTTCCACGTACATGGCTTGCTGGAACTTCGCGTTTCCGGAAACTTCAAGAGACTTCCAGCCGCGGGCTTCCGCCGTTTCAGCCATCGTGCGCGCCGTGAATGCCGAAACCGGGTTGTAGGCGTGCATCCGGCTGCCGCGGTCGATGAATTCGATCTTCTCGCGGTTGTACGCAGACCGGAACGCATTGCCGTCCTGGACGTAGTGCTTGGCAACGGCTTCGGGCATCGACCGATTGGGCGGGCCTTGCACGTTCTCGGTGTGGCGGATCTCATTGAGGGCGCGTTTCGGCGCATCGGATGGGGCTTTTTGTTGCTCGCTCATTAGGGAACTCCTTTAGAGTCATTTATCGCGTCATGGCGGCATAGAGCTCGTCCGCCAGGGCTACTGCCTCGTCTTCGGTAATGTCTCCCCGGGGGACGACCACATCGGAAAAGTCGAGGTTGAAGTCCGATGTATCGTAAGTATGCGACACCGCAGCATCATCGTCATCGCTTGCATCGACGGCGGCTTGTAGCGCGTCGGGGCAGGTCGGAATGATCGGCGGCGGGATGCTGCGGGCACTGAATGTCTTGTCAAGAAACCAGCGGATTTTGGTTGCCCGGATCGGCAGCAAACCTTTCGCGAGAATCAGGGCATCATCATTGCTGATTTGCGCTACCTCCTGCGGCAGGAGCAGAGCACGGGCCTGATCGCTGGCGCTATCGGTACCGCTGTTCGCACTGCCCCAGACCTGGCGCGACTTGGACACAGCCTTGACCGTTTGGTTGCCGAGCTCTTCGCTGATTTCGCGGGCGACCTTCATATTCGCAGGTGTGTACACGATGCGGAGCTGATGGTTCTCAAAGTACGTTTCCGCTGCATCGTTGCCGTAGGCCTCGCGCACCTGGGCAGGCGATTGGAAGATCGTCAACAGGCGAAGCCCATAGCCGCGCAAGAAGGCGATGGCGTCGGCGATCACCGACAGTTTGCCGAGCGAGCGGAACTCATCGAGCACGAACAGGCATTGATATTTCAGGCTCGCATCGTGTTCCGGAAGCGTGCGCGTGTTGAGATCGACCACCTGCTGAAAGAACAGATTGAGGATCGGCGCAAGGCGCGAGAGGTTATCCGGCGTGATGCCAAGATAGACCGTCATCCGTTGTTTGCGCACCGCCGTTAGATCGAAGTCGTTGCCGCTGGTCGCGGCGTCGATGGTGGGGTTCAGAAACAGCTCAAAGCGTGAGCTGAACGTCTTGCGGATCGACGTGCGGGTGTTGTCGGATGTGTGGAGATAGTCCTCCAACGCTTGCCGGCAGACGGACGACAGTGGATCGTCGCCGGCAGCGCGTTCCTTGATGATCTTTTTGAACCGCTTGTCATCGCCTGAATACACTTCGCGGGCGAGCTGGCCAAGCGTGGGGGGTTTGCCTGGCGTTTCGAGCAAGTACAAGGACAAGCCGAGGAACAGGCTGCGGCAACTGGCCGTCCAAATCGGGTCGGTGCCCTGAATGTCGGGGAACAGAATGTTGCCGATCTTCTGCAAGTCATCGACGCGGGTAGCTTGCTCATCCCGCACGTAAGCCAGGGGGTTCCAGCGGTGCGTGTGGCGCGTGGGCGAGGCGGGATCGAAGAGAAAGACCTGGTGGCCGTGCTGCTGGCGAAAGCCTGCCGTCAGCTGCCAGTTCTCCCGCTTGATATCGAGCACCAGCGCCGAGTGATTCCAGTTGAGCAAGTTGGGGATGACGACGCCGACGCCCTTACCTGAGCCGGTGGGCGCGGCCAGCAACACATGCGGGTATTGCTCTTTGCCTGCGAACAGGAATTCGCTACCGAGCTTGCCTACGATGATGCCATCGCCGGGGCCGTTGCCAAGCAACCCGCCATCGACGATTTCAGAGCGTTTGGCCCAGCGCGCATCACCGTGCAGGCTGCGTTTCGGGCGAAGGAAGAGCAGGGCGAGGGGTGAGAGAAACAGCAGCGAGGCGGCGAACCCGCTCAGAATCAGATAGCTGTGTGTTTGCGGGTCTTGGTTGTAATGCTTGAAGTACAGCGGCCATGTCATGAGGGACGCATCGGGGAGCTGGCTACTCTTGTGAAACAGCAGCCAATTCACGGCATGCCCGGCCACGAAAAGCCAACCTGGTACTGCGCCGATGGCCAGCACGACGACTAGCAGTATGCGAACCCACAAGGGGGCGGCTTTGTTTTGGCCAGCCATGTATTCGCTCCTTAGCGGGTGCGTTTTAGGGTGACTGATCCAAAAAGCATCAACCCGGAACTTATGTCGATCGTTCCGCTTGTTCCACGCGATGTGCGCATGCTTCCGTCAGGTTCAAATGTGACGGGCATAATGACTTTCGGACTCTTTGGGTCTTGCTGGTATTTCATGATGAAGCCAGCGCCGTTTTGCGTGACTTCAATTGTTCGCCCTTGATACTCAACATCAGTCCATACACCCAGATAGCGGCCTGCGGGTGATGGTGTTGCGATGACTGTCTCTGCCGCCTTCTCCGGCGGCTTACTGCACGCAGCGAGTGCGCAAATGCAGAAAGTGATGGCTACCAGTGCATAGCGGACAGATTTCATGGGGTTCCTTATGCTTGCCCGGCGATCATCGAGCGTTTTTTCTCGGGGTTGTAATAGATGCCGGTGATGCGACGTTTGCCGCCTTCAACGCGGCCAAACTGGATGACAACATCCACCAGCATGTACAGCAGCTGCTTGATATCTTCGCGAGCCATTTGCGCACCGCCAGGCGATTCCTTCACCAGCAGCATCAATTGCTCAAAGGCCAATTCCGGACTGGTGGCATGAACCGAGGTGATGGAACCAGGGTGACCCGAGTTGACGTTGCGCACGTAGTAGAACGCCTCATCGCTGCGCAGCTCAGCCAGCAGAATGCGGTCTGGCTTCATGCGCAAGCACGCTTCCAGCAGCTGTTTTGGTGTTGCGCGTGACACACCTTGCCCATCCTTGGAATAGAACAGTCGGACATGGTTGTGGTGGTGGTGAAGCTCCAGCTCGGGCGTGTCCTCGATCGTGATCAAACGCTCATCGGACGGAATCAAGTCAATCAGTGTCTTGGTCAGCGTGGTTTTGCCGGAGCCGGTCGCGCCCGACACCACAATGTTTTGCCGTGACTGCACGGCCACGCGCAAAAACTCCGCAATGCGCCGCTCGCGCAAGGCCGCGGTTAGGTGCTCTTCAATGCTTCGGTTTGGATTGCCGCCGGTGGAAATATTGTCGAATGCGCCGGATTGCTCATAGTCAGCAAGGGTCAATCGCACTCTTGATGGCTTGCGGATCGTGAAGCTCACGCAATTGGCCGTGGTGCCTGGCGGCACCACGACCTGCACGCGTTCGCCCGTCGGCAGTGCCGCCGAAAGCAGCGGCATTTGATCGTCGATCTTCTGAGTGGAACTGGACGCGCACAGCGTCGCCAGCTGCATCAGGTGCGAAAACGTCAATTCTGCAATGTCATGCCGTTCCCAGCCATTGGCACCTTCTGTCCACGCCTCACCTGGCCGGTTCACGACGACTTCGGTCACATCCCCGGCAAGCAATTGGCGCAGCGGTTCAAGGTAGGCGGCCAGCGCCGGGCTAACGACCGCCCGACGGTGCTCGTCGATTCGTGATGGCTCGTTAGTAGCCAGGGCGACGGGCGAGGTCATAGACGTTTCCAAAGTACAGATCGCGGGCGAAGAAAATGGCCACATGCGCACCTTGGTTCTTGCGCAAGGTTGGCGGGATGTTCACGGTGTTCTGAACGATGATGTCCGCAGCACGGCTCATCGCATCGCCGCTGGAATTGAATTCGAAGCTATTGCCGCTGCTGCTGGAACGGCTGTCGAACACGCCCTTCACGACATCATCCACCACCGAAACCAGCATGGCCGAGCCGAACCGCAGCCAGAAATGATTGTTGACGTTGCCGTCGAGGCCTGCGCGACCCAAGCTGTCTGAGGCCGGCGAATCAATGTTGACGATGACGCCCTTGGGTGTTTCGATTCGCGACCAGAGCATGAAGATCCGGCGCATCCCCTGGCGGAGCTGGCCAGACTGGTACTGTCCGACCACCTTGCTCCCGCGTTCCAGCAGCAACACGCGCCCGTCAGTGGAATAGATATCGCGCATGAGTACACAACTGGTCATGCCGGGCTGGGTGCTGTCGATGGCGGTTTGCAATACGCAGTCACCGATGGTGCCTAGCGTGATCGTCATGCTGGGGTCGGCCAACGTGCGAGCCGACACCGCCGTGGTCTGCGTAGCTTTCATGGCGTCCCCAAGCGAACCGCCGCCTTCGCGACTCGATGCGTCGCCTAGGCGGGCATTACCCATTCCCGCAGCAGCTTCACTGAACGCGAGCAAGGGGGCACGCTTACGCCGCTCTTCACGATCTCGTGCGGCTTTTTGCTCCGGCGTTTCGCCCGGTGGACCGGCAGTGCCGCCCGGCTGTGCCGGCGCCGTAGGCGGAGGCGGTGGCGGCGTTTCGGTATCAAAGGCAGAGGAGTTCAGTGTTGGCGCGTTGTTGCTGGCGTTCTTTTGCTGCGCTTGTGCATCCTTCGGCCCGAGCTTTTTATAGACAACGAACGCACCCAGGGCCATGACGCCCAGCACGGCAACAAGGATGCCGACGATCAAGAGCGGGTTCGGCTTGCCGCCGGCCCGCCCGACCTGGGGGATGCCGCGCCCCGGTTCAATGTGGTTGTTGTTGGCATCTGCGGGGCCAGTGACTGTACTCATGGGGTGCCGTCCTTGCTTGCAGGTTGCGCTGGGGAGGGGAGGGCTTGCTGCTGGAGAGTGTTGATTTGATCGAGCATGTTGCCGAGGTCGAGCGTCGGCGTGCCCATTGGCGGCGTGGCGGGTGACACTGCTTCCGGCACCGTGTCCCGATTGGGCGCCGGGGTGGGATCGGCTTTCAGGACGCGCTGAACCGATGGGCTGGTACTGCCGTTGGTCGTGTCGATGCCGTACCAGTTGTAAGACCGATTTTCGATGCAAGCGACCGCGTTACCCTTGCGCAGAATGAACTTTGCGGCGGTGGTAAAGACAACAAAGCGGCTGCCGCGCATTTGCCCGTTGGTCAGGCTTTCGGTGCCGTCAGAGTTGATGACGAAGATTGCCGGAATCTCTTGCGCGCCGGGGAAGCGCATGTAGGTAAAGCGGCCATCGTCATAGACTTCCACGGGCCGCAATTGCTGCGCGCCACAGGCCCAGAAATTCCAGTTAGCGGGGCGCTCTTCCTGTTGTAGCGCAGCACGGGCGCGTTGCTCTTGGGCTGCCGTGGAGGCTGCGGCAGCGGCTTCCATCGGATAATGGAAGCGCACGCCGAACGCGGCGCTGGCCGAAGGATATTTACGGTGCTCCAACGCCTGCAGCATGAAATGGTAGATGCGGCGATTCGTGACAACGGTAAGGTTTGTGGCCGCATTGTCTTCACGGGGTTTGAGAAAGAGCAGGTTGCGGTTGGAGCTAGGTGCCACTTCCCACGCCAGCGTGTCACCGAGGGCAAGATCGGTCACAAGCTCATCATGGCCAAACTCGATCAAGGTGTTATAGCCATACCGGCCTACGACTTTCACAACGTCGCTATCGCTGTAATTCACGTCCTTAACGCGGCCGTCTTGTTTGGTCCCGACCGGGATTTTTTCGGCGAACGAAACCGCGGGTGTCAGCAGCAAGGCGGCGCAAAGCAACGCGCCAGACAGGACGGAGCGAGTCATGGCGTCACCTGCTGCGGTGCTTCTGCCGGAGTAGCGCCTGCATTCGTTGCTGTGGCAGCCGGGGTATCGCTGGGGGAGGGCGTCGGATCGGCGGGTGACAGCTGGATCGAACCCGGCGCCTGGGCGGGCTTACCGCTCTGGATATTTTCCGGATCAAGGCGATAGTTGATGACGCGGAAGCCCACAGGATTCACCAGGCGGTCTTTCTCGGCCGTCGGTGCATTGGTGTATTCGTAGGTGACCGTTGCAATCCAGCTGCTGGCGTCCCAGGGAGCGCTGCCGGACATGCGCGCCTGCCGCTGGAATCGCACCTGGGCAACGTTGTTGCCCATGAAGACAACGCTATTGACCTTGACTTCGACCTCGCCCTGTCTGCCGTAAACACTGACCGGCGATGCTTTGTTGCTGGGGTTGATGGCATTGAAGTAAACGCTCGCAATGTCCTGTGTGGACATGGCCGTCACGGCTTCATAGTTCGGGAAGGCTTCGGCGTTGGAATACTCTTCGCGGTAGTTGATGTATCGGGCAAGAAAGTACTTGTCGATCGCTTCGCTAGACGACACGGTTTTCTGATCGAGCAGCGTCACGACATCCGATTGCCCGGTGTTCTTATCCACACGCACCACGAAGGGCTCGACCGTTTTGAGAGGCGTCAGCATGGCGACGGCCACGACCGACACAGTAGCGATGGCTGCGCCGACACCCGCCACCATCCAGGCCAGCTTTCGACTGCCCTTCAATCGGGTGATTTCGTCGGTTTCCCATGCCTTGGCGGCAGCCAGATAGTCGCGTTGGTTGGTCATGGCGGTCATGGGGTTCCTTTGCCTGCGGGGGCAGGGCTTGGGTATTTGTCGGGTGAATTAATTTGCTCGTACTTGCCGTTGCAGTCGGCCAGCTTGGATCCGGTGCTGGCGCAGCCAGCCAACAACGCCAGACAGAGCCCGGCGAGAAAGAGACGTTTCATGGATTAACTTCCTTTGGCCGAATTGGGTTGCTTAAAGACTTTGCGGGCCATACCTACGGCAAGACCCGCGCCGCCGGCGGCGACACCAGCAGCGGAAAATGCGTTGGGCGCAAGCCCGGATTTGGATTCCCGTTTCCACTGGATGCCGCGGTTGGAATCGCCTGTAACGCCCGCGCGTGCGAAGCCTCCCAACTTGCCTGCAAGACCCTGGCCTTGAAGCGCAACACCATTTCCGAGAGCCGCCGCCATGGAACGGGTTTGGAGCAAGACCGCGACGATGGCGAGACAACCGCCTACAACTTTGACGGTATCAATAACGGATTCCTGCCATGTGTGTCCGGCGAGGGTGGTGATGAACTTGTCGAACAGATGGAAGCAGAAGCCAACGCAAACGGAAACAAGGATGAAGAGGATGGCAAACCCCAGCAGCTGTCCTAGCCATGCTTCAAAAAACCGCTGTGTGGCCGGGAAAAGGGCAAAGAGAATGAAGAGTGGTCCGACTGCCAGCATGAGCGCCATCGCGATGTACGCCACTACAACAAGCGCGGCGGCAATTGCGACAACGCATGCAACGGCAATCCAAATGAGAATTGCCAAAAAGTAGTAGCCGACGCCTCCCAAGCCTGTGATCCCGGATTCAGCGGTTCCTTGATCCCAGGCCTTGGTTCCAACTTCAAGTCCCTTTCCCATGGCCTTATCAAGCGCAGTTGCAATGGTTTCCGGGGTGTATCCGGTCGGAGCATCCGGAAAGGCAATATCTGCGGCGATGGCCGGTGGGGCATCAAACAGGAAGTCGCTCACCGTCCCTTGGTAGATGCCGACCGTCAGTGCGAAAGCAATGATGGCGCACATGCGTAAGATGCGCTTGGCACCGTCCACGAATGGTTCCTGGATGGTGCCTGCGGCTATGCCTGCGCCCCACAACAGTACATAGATACCAAGAAGTGCGGATGCGGCAACAGCGATAATGCCGACCATTTTTGCGCTGGCCATATTGGCGTACTCACGTACGTCGGAGACCAGTGTTTCCAGCAGGAATTGGGCAATGAGCGTGGGGTCACTGGCTGCGCTACTTGCGAAGTCAGCGATTCCTGCAACAGAGTGCATAAGAGTGTAGTGGTCGGCATTCATATCTGTGTTCCTGCTGCCTTCTTATTTCTTGTCGGAACCTAGATAGTCACGCTTGTACTGGTACAGCGACTGCGTGGCGGCTTGTGTTTGTACACGGCGCTGGTTTTCAAGCAATGCGTTCATCGCATTGAGCTTGATCATTTCGTTCATGAGCATGGCGTTCTCCGCCGCCAGACGACCGTTCAAGTCGGTGATCGCTTTTAGGTCGGTTGCGCCGTCGATCTTTTGCATCAAGTCCTGGATGCGCTGGAAGCGTTCGCCTGATCCGTTGAAGGCTTCCGAGTTGAGCGCCTGGGCGTTGGCGTCGGCCATCATTTGGCTCTTCAACCGATCGACAACATCATTCGCGACATGCTCGAAATTGCCGCCTTCGAGCTGGTTTGCGTCTTTGAAAATGCTTTTGGTCAGGTCGCCGACCTTGCCCAGGCCCTTGATACCTTCAAGCGTTTCCTTCCAGTCACGCGGGAGCTTCTGGAGGTAGTCCTCTTTGTAGATACCGGCCATATGCCGAATGCCGGTGATCGACGTGTATTGCTGTTTGAGCTGGGTCAGCTGCTGTTGCAGCTGGGTGAGCTGTTTGATCATGTTGAGGTAATGCAGAATCTGCTGGCTCAGGTTCGCCGGATCGAGCACCACCATCTGCGCGTGTGCGGTGGGTGCGGGAAGCCCACAGGCCAGTGTGATGGCGAGCGCGAGGGGCAGGGCGGCAAAGCTGCGGGTATTCAATTTCATCGTGCGTTTCTCCTGATGGCTTGGAATTCGGGGAGCCAGAGCTCGGGGTTGTCACCGACTTTGGCAATGGCGCGGTGGCACCACTCAACGCTTGTGGACGTGCCGGACAGCACCGCCAGTTCGTCATCGAAACCTTGCAGGTTCAATTCGCAGACCGTCGAATTGGCCCCTTGTTTGAGCAGGAAGCCGCGCAGGTTTTGTTCCACCATGTCGCTGCGGATGATTTGATACTCGCGTTCGGTCAGGTTGAAGCCGGTCAGGTAGTCATCCCGGCGCGCCTTGGGGTTCGGCAAGTACAGCTGCGTCACGCACTGCTCCAACAGCGGGCGGCTGATTGAGGAATTGAGCACGTCGGCAGGCGATTGCGTGGCAAATACGGCAATGGCGTTGCGCTTGCGGTAGGTCTTGACCGCATCGAGCGCCTTGTTGGCCATGCGCTCATCACTGAGCAGCTTCCAGAATTCGTCCATCGCCAGAATGAAACGACGCCCGTCAATCAGTTGCTCCATGCGGTGGAACAGGTAGAGCGTGCCGGGCGTGAGCACATCCGGGTTGTCCAGGAACTCGGTCATGTCGAACCCGAAATGACGTGTCCCGTCGAGCGTCAACAGGTCGTGTTCGTTGTCGAACATCCATGCCAGCGGGCCATTGCCAACCCACTTGCGCAGGCGCGCCGCGACGCCGTGCGGGTCGGTGGCATCAAAGAAATCGATGATGTTGCGCAAGCGGCGGTCTTCAAACGGCAGGCCAAACAAGCCGTTCACCGCGTTGGACAATTGGCGCTCCTGGGCGGGCGTGAACTCGCCGCCCGCGCACACGCGCAGCAGCAGCAGCAGGAAGTCGCGATTCGCGGCCGTGTCAGGCATGGCGCACGGGTTGAAGCCCGTGGGCTGGCCGTTGCGCAGGGCTTCGTACTTGCCGCCCATCGCCCGAATCTGGATTTCCATGCCGCGATCCTTGTCAAAGACAAAGACCGTCGGCGAATACTTTTCCGCCTGGGCAATCAGAAACCCGACCGTGACCGTCTTACCCGCGCCGGTCGGGCCGATGACCAGGGTATGACCGGGGACGCGTTCGTCGGCGTCCTCTTCATTGACACCACGCTTGCCGGTCGGCGGCAGGTGGAAGTTGAAGTAATACGGCGTGCCGCTGGTGGTTTTGAGCAACGACAGCGCAGGCCCCCATTGGTTGCCGGTGGCGCGTCCGTTGGGATAATTATGGAAGCCGGTAAAGCCGATGAAGTTGCGCGACGACACCGCGGATGGGCGTGGACGCAGCTTGAAATTCCCCGGCAGGTTGGCGAAGTAGGCCGCTTCGACCGTGCCGGATTCGCGAATGACCACAAAGCCGCTTTCCGAGAGCGCCGCCTTGACCATTGCAATGCGCTTTACGAGCTCTTCATTTGTGTCGGCCAAGACCAACATACTTAGGTCGTGGTCGCCGAAGACGATGCGGTTGGAAGCCAGGTCATCGGTCGCGGCGCTGATCGACTCGATTTGCGACACGCTTTGATCGCCTGCGTTCAATAGCAGGCGTTGTTGCTTCTGCATCCACGACATGGCGTGCTGGCGCGGCAACATCGCGTAGCTCTGGGTGAGCACATACGGGAACGGCAGCGTGAGGAGCAGATTCAAGTGGCCGGGTTCGGTGCGTTCGGTCTGGTATTCGTTGACCGCCAGCACCGCGCCGAGTTTGGCCCCGGTCGGGCCGCGCACTTCCAGCACGTCCGCCCCGAAGCTCAGGCGGTGGCTGCACATGGCGTAGCGCACCTGGCCCTTGGCGAGCGGGATGCGCTGCCATTCGCCGTTGAGGATTTCGGCGAGGAACTCCAGGGTTTCCGAGCACAGGAACCCGTTGTATTCGTAGATGCTCAGCCGCTGCGGGCTGTAGCGGGCGAGGGTGGCCATCGCCATGTCCGACAGCTCATCGAGCCTGCGGTTGGCATCTTCCAGCTTGGCAAGCTCACCCTCTTGCGTCTTCTTGACGCCGAAGTTGAAGACCTGCTGGATCTTCGACGGCGGGCGCAGCACGATCGTCAAATAATGGTTGTTGACCATCATGACCTGATTGCGCAGCTTCGCCTTGTACTTGTCGTTCAAGTCACCGGCAAAATCCGGATCGAATACGCCGCCGGGGTATTCGTTGCGCGGTACGCGCAGCGTATGGATATAGACCGCGACAGGTTCAGAGGACAGGTTGCGCAGCAAGCCGCACAGCACTTCATGCCAGCCCTGAATGTCGGCATCGTCTGCCGCTTCGTGACCAATGCCGGTGACTTTCAGGACGGTCAGCACATCGCCGGATTCGGTGCGGACGTTATGCGGCGAGGAGTGAATCGTGTAGGGCACACGGTTGGTCACGGGCAGGTCGGCGCTGCCCGGCTCAGCGAGACGGCTCATTTAGCGTTTCCGATTAGGGACGGGGGAGTAGGAACCGCACTTCCAGTAGCCGCGCGTGCGGTGCATCGCCTTGGTTTCAAGCATCAAAGCGACGTAGCGGAACGATCGCGGGTCTTTGGCGCAGATCAAGCGTGCGATGCCGTACAAGACGGCACCGACGCCCAGCGACATGAGCTGCCAGAACAACCCGGCCTGCACCATCATGCAAACGAGGAAGCACATGATGGAGCCGCAACCGATCAAGACCATGGCCTCGATCGGCAGGCCAAAGATCGTGGCGGGGCGCGTCAAGCCGCCAAACAGCGGATCGGCGCGCAGGCCGCGTTCGTCCTGGTGATTGCCCATTACGCGAACCACTGCCCATAGAGCGCGGTGACCACGGCAGCGGCCAGACCGGCCACGATGCAGCCGACGATGATTTGACCGACCGTTTTCCAGCTGATCGCACCGAAGGCCGCGAGCACACCGGAGCCGAGCACCGCCACGCCAAGGATGAAGGCCACGGCAATCTGGAGCCACTTGTAGGCTTCCTTGGCTTTGTCGGTGAGCTGGCCGGCGGCGGCGTGGGCGGTTTCGGGGGCAAACACGAAAGCCGCCAGGACAAGTGCGAGAGCGATGAAGCCAAAGACGCGAAGCAGGTTGTTGGAGCGGGAGGTGAGTGGCGCGGAAAGGGTTGCAGCGGTCATGTAGGAGGTTCCCCAAGAAGAATGGTGGGCGGCAGTGGGCCGAATTTCGTAATCGTGGACAGCAGTCGATCAAGGCTCGCGTAGGCGCGCACCTCCTTCCTGTGGTTGTGATTCACGAGCGTGAGGAAGTCGTGTTTCCACGACGGCAGGACTTTGAGCAGCCAGCCGTCTTGCGTCTGGAAAATGCACAACTGGCGCACCGCCTGGTGCTGGAGCATGTCCGCGAGTTCCGCCGGAAATACCGTGGTCTTGGCTTGCAGCTTCGCGGTCGGAACGTAAAAGACTTGGCGCTTGTTCATGGGCGTCGGGTGCGATCGGTTGAGGCGTGACCGTCACGATGAAGGCTTCGCGATTCCGTTTCCAGTCCGCATTGGCATACACATCCCAGGGTTCCGGTTCGCGCTCGACCTTCGCCCCTTGCTGACTCAGGGCTTGGGTCAACGACGTTTCGACGGCGGCGGGCGCTTCGCCTGCGGCAATGCGTGCATTGGCTTGCGCGACCAGGGTTTCGACCGCTGCCGTGCGGGCGTCTGCGGGCGTCGTGGTAGGCAGTGCAAGAAGGGCGATGGCAAGGAGTGTGGACACGTCGGGGCTCGTTCAATGTCGTTGTATCTAAGAATATTACTGTCTAAAAGCTATTGTCAAATATGCAGAAATGATTAATCAATACTGCAAGTACCACTTTTTCGCATAATGCTAATTATGTCAATAAGTCATTGATTCATAACGTTTCTATAGCAGTTTGCGGAATGCTTGTCGCGGGTGAATTCTGCATCAGTCTGAACGGCGGCATTGTGCCGTTCGTGCCCCAGCGCCAGACCCACTCGACCGGCCCGTAGGCGAACCGTTCGACGTACCAGCGCGCTGCGCGCAGCTGGATCGCCAGCACCAGCACGCACAGCAAGGCTTGCCCGGCGCGGCCGACGTGGCCCCACAGGCCAAAGCCGTAGCCGTAGAACAGCGTCGTGCCGATGAGCGATTGCACGAGGTATACGGTCAGTGACAGGCGTCCGAGGCTGGCCAGCGGCTGCATGGCGCGCTTTGCCGCTGGCAAGGTTTCATGCGCTTCCACGAGGCCACAGAGCAACGCAATGCCCAGCAGTGGCGCGGCGGCGATTTGCAGCATTGCGGCGAGCACTACTTTGCCGGGCACGGCGTAGGCGACCAGTTGCGGGTTCGGGTCGATGACCAGGCTGGCGGTCATGACGGCTGCGCCGGTTGTGCCCGCGCCAATCAAGAGCCAGCGGCGCAGGCGGGCGGTGCCCGCCTGCGCGGTGATGACGCCGCTTTGATAGAGCGCTTTGCCGATCAAGACCATGCCCATTACGACGGGGATGAAGAGCCACCAGCCCGAGTCATGGGCTTTGAGTTCTTCCCAGCGCAGGTGCGTGGCTTGCGCCCAGGTGCCGTGCGAGTAGGCCGCGATTTCGTGTGCGCGTTGGGCGAGGTTGAGCGTGTCGCTTGGGTCGTGGATGGTGGTTTCATTGGCTGCGGCGACGCCTTTCGCCAGCGTGATGAGCAGTGGTAGCGTGGCGAGGATGACGCCGAGCAGTGCGGATTTCTTGTCGTTGAGTTGCGGCAGGAAGGCGAGTGCGAAACCTGCGACGGCATAGGTCACAAGAATGTCGCCCGACCAAATCGCGATGGCATGGATCAATCCAATGCCAAGGAGCATGGTGACGCGTCGAATCCATCGGATACGGTTGTGACCGAGCATGCCGTAGGACACACCGAACAGCAGGGTGAACATGGCCCAGCCCTTTCCGTGCATGAAGACATAAATGAAGGCGTCCGCGAACCAGTTCAGTCCAGTCAGGTTTTGGGTAATGCCGTCTTGCAGATCCGTGAGTGGACGTGTGAATAGTTCGATGTTCATGAAGCAGATTGCGCACAGGGCGAAGCCGCGCAAGCTGTCGAGCAGTGCGATGCGTTGGGTTGCTTGGGTGTGGTGTTTCAGCGTTTCCACCATGTACCTCCCTGCGCCTCGGGCTTGCTGGCCGTTGGCGTTGTGTGCCGTGTCTCGTGGCTGGTTTGCGTCCCCTGCGGGCCGGGCTCTTCGGCCTGCGGCCCGCCCCCTCCGGGGTCGCTCTTCGACTTGATCCCTGACGCCTGCGCGCTCCGCTTGCCGCAGCCCCTGCCCTTCTTTCGCGACGTATGTCGCATTATGAAATCATAACTGCACTATTGATAGTGTAAATTCGTCACTTTCTGACGAAATTTGCATGCGGTGCAATTTGCGTTTGACGCGGCTTTTACTTCGTGCTAGCGCGGTTTCTTGGCCTTTTGAGGGAATAATTCATGCCGGTTTGGGTGCCAGCAGTCATTGTTCAGTTTCCATACGCTGGCGCATGGCGAGGGATGCCGCGTGCTGGCCGTCGTTCTTTCCGTGGACACGCTCGCGGTGCGTGTGCCTGGTGGTCTGTTCGGCCCCTGGCCGGTGGCCATGCCCGCCCGTGCGGCGTCGATCGGCGGTCTGCCGCCTTGTCGTTCGTGGCACCTGAAACTGCGCGTGACGGCGTTGCGGCCACCTGTTGTTGCGTGTGTGCTGATTCGGGGCAGTGGACGTCGGTCCGCTTCCCGCGCAATGGCGTTGCCATCCTTCACGTTGTTGCGGCCTTCGGTGCGCAGACCGCTTTTCGACCGACGTTTTTCCACCCCGCGCACCCGCGCTTTCACAACAGGAGTTCACCATGAGCAACACCGCAAACCGCTTCAACGTCTTCGTCGTTCGTGAGTACAAGGCGGGCGAAGAAGACCGTTCCGAGTGGATCCGCGTCGGCGTAGCGTTCCCGCACAGCGATGGCAAGGGGTTCAACCTGACCCTTTCCGCCCTGCCGGTCGATGGCAAGCTGGTGCTGCGCGAGCCCAAGCCCGAAGAGGAATAAGCCTCACGGCTTCGCAACAAGGCGGCTTCGGCCGCCTTGTTGTGCGTTGGTTGCAGGGTTGCAGCGCGCTGCAATCACAGGTGGTGGTGTTCCTGGCCCGCCGAGCACGGCGGGGCGTGCGTCCAAAGAAAGTAGCCGGTTAGACGGTCTTTTCTTTGGAGCCTTGCAAGCGCCCTGCGGGCGGTGGGCGCGGTGGTGCTGCGCGGTTGCTGCCCTGCCCTTTTCTCTTTGATTCACGGTCATTGCCAGTGCTGTGAGCTGGTCATGCCGAGTGCGCTTTGCCTTG
>Ga0209023_10002882_pt1 | contig 20993 bp, 19 predicted proteins | sample LakOneMetagenome_FD_187468 | JGI IMG/M metagenome (GOLD analysis project Ga0209023, IMG submission 187468) | Freshwater and sediment microbial communities from Lake Erie, Canada (SPAdes) (version 2) | ecosystem: Environmental > Aquatic > Freshwater > Lentic | place: Lake Erie, Canada...
CGCCGCAGCCCAGGCCCTGGGGCGCGAGCCGGTCATCGAGGCCAGCCTGATCCTGCAGGAAGGCCGCACCCGCCTGGGAAGCATCGACACCGGTCCCTCGCCGCGCGTTTATTGAGCGTCGGACCGGCGCGCCTCCGGCGGATGGCGCGCAAGTTTCTTGCCGTGAACGCCAGCTATTGCGCCGGCGGCGGCAAGGACTATGGTCCGGCCTCCAATTTCGGGGATAAACATGGGTACCGACGCGGCCGACGCGCCTCCGTCTCTCGACGAGGTCCGATGGCGACTGGACGCCATTGATGGCGAACTGCTGAAGCTGCTGGACGAGCGGGCGGCTCTGGCCAGTTCGGTGGCGGCGGCCAAGCGCGCGTCTGGCGACACCGGCTTTGGCCTGCGTCCCGGCCGCGAGGCCCTGATCATCCGCAAGCTGCTGGCCGCCCCGCGCACCGCCGCCAATGACGCCCTGATCATCCGCGTCTGGCGCGAGGTGATGAGCGACAATCTGGCCCGCCAGGGCCCGTATCACCTGGCCGTCTGGGGCGGCAAGGATCCGACCCGCACCGTCGAGCTGACCCGCCTGCGTTTCGGAACCGCGCCCAGGATGCAGGTCCTGGGCGAAGCCAAGGACGTGCTGGCCGCCGCCAAAACGCCCTGGGGGGTCGGCGTGCTGGCCCTGACGCCGGACAGCAGCTGGTGGGGCCGGCTGCTGGCTGAGCCGAAGCTGAAGATCTTCGCCGCCCTGCCCTGCCTGAACCGCTGGGGTCCGCAGGCCGCCCTGGCCGTGGCTGAGGTCGAGGTCGAGCCCACCGGCGGCGACCAGACCTTCTGGGTCACCGACTCAGGCAAGAGCAGCGCGGCCATCGTCGAGGCCCTGAGCCCCAGCGGCGTCGCCGCCGAACCCCTGGCCGAGTCCGGCGGGCTGAAGCTGTTCTCGCTGTCGGGCTTCTTCATGCCCAACGACGAACGCCTGGCCCCGGCCCCGGGCAAGCTGACCGGCGTCATCGGGGCTGCGCCCACGCCGTTCGACGTGTAAGTCGGCGACGTGTAAGACGACGGCCAGTTCAGACTGAGTTCCAAGATGACCGCTCCCGCCCCCGACCGCTTCGCCGCGCCGCGCCCCATGCCCAAGCCGGGCCTGATGGACATCCACGCCTATGTCGGCGGCAAGTCGAAGATCGAGGGCGTCGCCCATCCGGTGAAGCTGTCCAGCAACGAGAACGTCCTGGGCTGCAGCGAGGCGGCCAAGGACGCCTATCGCGCCGCTGTCGATCGCCTGCACATCTATCCGGACGGCAAGGCCAATGTCCTGCGCGCCGCCGTGGCCCAGCACTATGGCCTGGAGCCCGAACGCCTGACCTTCGGCGACGGCAGCGACGAGATCTTCGCCCTGCTGTGCCAGGTCTATCTGGAGCCCGGCGACAATATCGTGCAGGGCGAGCACGGCTTCGCCGCCTACGCCATCGGAGCCCGCGCCTGTCAGGGCGAGGTGCGGATGGCCCGCGAACCGAACCAGCGCATCGACGCCGATGAAGTTGTCAAATGCATCGACGAGCGCACCCGCCTGGTGTTCATCGCCAACCCTGCCAACCCGACCGGCACCTGGCTAACCGGCGAGGAAATCCGCGCCCTGCACGCCGCCATTCCGCCGTCGGTGGTGCTGGTGCTGGACGGCGCCTACGCCGAATTCGCCACTGATCCGCGCTTCGAGGACGGCCTGGACCTGGCCCGCACGGCGCAGAACGTCATCGTCACCCGCACCTTTTCCAAGATCCACGGCCTGGCCGCCCTGCGCGTCGGCTGGGGCTATGGCCCGGCCGGGATCATCGAGCCGATCGAGCGCATCCGTCCGCCGTTCAACACCTCGATCCCCGGCCAGGAAGCCGCCGTCGCCGCCCTGGCCGATGTCGAATTCCAGGCCCGCTCGGTGGCGCTGGTCGAACAATGGCGTCCGTTCCTGACCCAGCAGCTGGGCGGGCTTGGCCTTGAGGTCACGCCGTCGGCGGCCAATTTCGTGCTGGTCAACTTCCCCGACGTCCCGGGCAAGACCGCCCGCGAGGCCGAGGAATTCCTGGCCAGCCGGGGCTATCTGGTCCGCGCCGTCGGCAACTATGGCCTGCCCGACGCCATCCGCATCACCATCGGCAAGGAAGAGGATAACCGCGCCGTGGTCGATCTGCTGACCGAGTACATGGGTCGCTGATGTCACACCCCGGTATCCTCTATCCCAAGATGACCGTGATCGGCTGCGGCCTGATCGGCGGTTCGGTGATCCGCGCGGCCCGCGCCCACGGCGTGGTCAGCGAGATCACCGTGGCCGACGCCAGCGAGGCCCACCGGGCCCGCGTGGTCGAGCTGGGCATCGCCGACCATGTGACGGGCGACATCGCCGAGGCGGTGCGCGACGCCGACCTGGTGGTCATCGCCACCCCGGTGCTGTCGGTCCCCGAACTGGCCGGCCTGGTGATCCCGGCCATGAAGCCAGGCGCCACCTTGACCGACGTCGGCTCGACCAAGGCCAATGTCGCCGAGGCCTTCCGCGCGCAGGACATCTCGAAGATCTTCGCCATTCCCGGCCACCCGATCGCCGGCACCGAGCAGTCGGGCCCCGACGCCGGCTTCGCCGAGCTGTTCGAGAACCGCTGGACGATCCTGACGCCCTTCGAGAGCGACGACGAGCACTACGCCGCCGCCGTGGCCCGGCTGTCGGCCTTCTGGCGGTCGTTCGACGCTCAGGTCGAGCTGATGGACGAGAAGCACCATGATCTGGTGCTGGCCGTCGTCAGCCACCTGCCCCACCTGATCGCCTACACCATCGTGGGCAGCGCGGCCGATCTGGAGAACGTCACCGAGAGCGAGGTCATCAAGTTCTCGGCCTCGGGCTTCCGCGACTTCACGCGCATCGCCGCCAGCGATCCGACGATGTGGCGCGACATCTTCATCGCCAACAAGGACGCGGTGCTGGAAATGCTGGGCCGCTTCACCGAGGACCTGCAGGCCATGAGCCGCGCCATCCGCTGGGGCGACGCCGACACCCTGCACAGCCACTTCACCCGCACCCGCGCCATCCGTCGCGGCATCGTGGCGGCCGGCCAGGAAAGCGCCGAGCCGAACTTCGGACGCGATCGCGGCAAGCACTGAGGCGCAGGCTACAGTTCGGGGGCTGCCAGCCGTGAACGGTAAGCCTTTGCAAACGGCTATCGGCTAGGTTGATCGCGTCGAGCGACGGGAGAACCGCATGGAGTTCCTGCTTACGATCACCGCGATCATGACCCTGTGCTTCCTCCGACCGAGCTATCGCGAGTTCAAGTCGGGCAAGTACCGGTTCAGCCAGACGGTATGGATTGTGATCTTCCTGATCGTCTTTGTTGCCGTCGCCTGGGTTGGTTCCTTGGCATGGGAGAACAAGCTACCGGAATTCTGGGCCAAGGGACTGGTTGGCGCGATCGTCGGCTGGACGGGCGTGGCGACGTTCGCTGCCCTGTTCGTTGTCCCAACGGTCATCGGATGCCTTCTGTCCCAGGCCTTGGCCGGCGCATTCTGGGCCATGGGGATTAAGCGCGCGGCCGGACGCGGTTGACCGCCGTCCGGTCGAAAGACCGGGCGATGTTTCGCGTTCAGGTCGCGCCCAGAAGCCGCGCCCGCAGCATCGACAGGGGCAGAGTTCCGGGTAGAAGCACCGCGTCGTGGTAAGCCCGGATATCAAAACCGGGCCCCCGCAGTTTTCGAGCGTCTTCGCGCAGGCGGACCAGCTCCAGCCAGGCCAGCCCCTGCCCCGCCGAGGCGGCCGGGCCGATGGCGATGCGTTCGATGCCTTGCGAGACGGGCGAGAACACCGGCGGCGGGCCCTGCAGATTGTTGAGGAAGACCGTGGTCTTCTCGATGCTCCAACCCTTCAGGTGGACGCCGAGATCGGCCAGCAGGCGGCCGACGCGGAACAGCATCCACTGGAGATAGCCCAGCTCGGCGAGCGGATCGTCCGCGAAGGCGCCCTCCTCGGCGGCCAGTTGTTCGGCATAGATCGCCCAGCCTTCGGAGAACCCCGGGAAAGCCAGGCGCGTGCGTAGCGGATGGGCGCCGGAGCGTTCCTCCAGCGGCATCTGCACCATGTGGCCGGCCACGCTCTCATGGTGGACCACGCTGGGCAGGGTCCAGCTGGGACGGGTGCGGATGGTGTTGAGGTCGGCGTAGTAGACGCCCGGCTTTGAGCCATCGAAGGACGGCGCCTCGCGATAGCCCTGGCGGCGGGCGGCTTCGTCGGCGGGGGTCATGCGGCTCATGCTGACCGCGCGACTGCCCGGCGCGATCGTGGCGAACGAGACCGGCAGGCGCGAGACGGCCTTGGTCAGCGAGGCGTTCATGTCGGCGATCAGCCGGTCGCGGCCGGCATCGTCATCGCTGTAGAGCCAGCGTTCATCGCGGCTGAGAGCGGCCAGGCGCGCGCCGACCGTCCCCTTGCTGAGCCCCTGGGCTTTCAGCAGCGTGTCGGCGCGGGCGGTCAGGGCCTTGGCGGCGGCATTGGCGCGATCCCAGGCCTGGGCCGGCGTGATCTCGGCGCCCATCGCCGCCTTCAGCAGCAGGGCGTAGTAGGCCTCGCCATTCTTGAAGCGTCCGACGCCGATCCCCTTGCCAGCCTTGGGGCGCAAGGCGATCAGGGCGTCGCGCTGCCGGCCCAGGGCGGCGGCGAGATCGGGCGTGGCGGTGACGGCTCTCGCGGTTTCGGCGAGACCCGCGGCGACCTTGTCGATCACAAACGCCGGCAGGACCACGCCCCTGGCGGCGTCTTCAGTGATCCTCGCGGTCTCGGCGTCCAGTCGCCTGACGGTGTCAGCGGTCGCGTCGCCCGACTTGGCGGCGTCAACCGCCTTCAGCCAGGCGCCCGCGCGGGTGGTCACGACATAGGGCGAGGTCGCGCCCGCGCCGAACGGGAAGCGGCGGACGATCTCGTCCTCGATGGCGAACGCCGACAGCACGGCGTCGTAGTCCAGGCGCGCGGCGGGGCTCAGGGTGGTCGAGGAAAAGGCTTTCAGGGTCGCCAGCTTCTGGTCGGCTGGGCCGCCCCTGGCCAGCTTGTCCAGCAGCGCCTTCAGCCCCGCGTCGTCGCCGGCCGCCTGCGCGCCGCCGGCGGCCAGGAGCGCCGCGCCGCCCACGGCGGCGCCCATCACTTCGCGCCGACTGATCATGGCGTCTCTCCCAGGAGGTCTCGTTGCGGTCAGGTCTAGGCGATCTGACACCGGTGTCCAGCCATTCGCCGACTTGATCACGCCGGCCCGGCCGCTAGGGTGCGCCGAACAAATGTTTGAGAGATCCGCCATGGCCGAAGCCTTCATCTGCGACGCGATCCGCACCCCCATCGGCCGCTATGCCGGCGCGCTGTCGTCGGTGCGGGCCGACGATCTGGCGGCGATCACGCTGAGGGCCCTGGCCGCGCGCAACCCGGGCGTCGACTGGAGCCTGGTGGACGACGTGGTGCTGGGCTGCGCCAACCAGGCCGGCGAGGACAATCGCAACGTGGCCCGCATGGCCGCCCTGCTGGCGGGCCTGGGCACGGAGGCCTCGGGCTCGACCATCAACCGACTGTGCGGCTCGGGGCTGGACGCCGTGGGCGTGGCCGCCCGCACCATCAAGTCGGACGAGGCCCAGCTGATGATCGCCGGCGGCGTCGAGAGCATGAGCCGCGCGCCGTTCGTGATGGGCAAGGCCGACAGCGCCTTCTCGCGCAACGCCGAGATCTTCGACACCACCATCGGCTGGCGCTTTGTGAACCCGGCCATGCGCAAGGCCTATGGCGTCGACTCCATGCCCGAGACCGCCGAGAACGTCGCCGACGACTACGGCGTCAATCGCGCCGATCAGGACGCCTTCGCCCTGCGCAGCCAGGCCCGCGCCGCCGCCGCCCAGGCCCGCGGCCGCTTCGACGCCGAGATCGTTCCGGTCAGCATCGCCCAGCGCAAGGGCGACCCGGTGGTGGTCAGCAAGGACGAGCATCCGCGCGCCACGACCATCGAGGCCCTATCGGCCCTGAAGCCCATCGTCCGGCCAGACGGCACGATCACCGCCGGCAACGCCTCGGGCGTCAATGACGGCGCGGCGGCGCTGGTCATCGCCTCGGAGGAGGCGATCAAGCGTCATGGCCTGACGCCCCGCGCCCGCATCGTTGGCTCGGCCGCCGCCGGCGTCGCGCCGCGCGTCATGGGCTTTGGCCCGGCTCCCTCGACCCAGAAGCTGCTGGCGCGCCTGGGGCTGACCATCGGCCAGATGGACGTGGTCGAGCTGAACGAGGCGTTCGCCGCCCAGGGGCTGGCGGTGCTGCGGGCGCTGGGCCTGCCCGACGACGGCGAGCACGTGAACCCCAATGGCGGCGCCATCGCGCTGGGCCATCCGCTGGGCATGAGCGGCGCGCGTCTGGCGCTGACGGCGGTCGAGGAGCTGCATCGCCGGCAGGGCCGCTATGGGCTGGCGACGATGTGCATCGGCGTCGGCCAGGGGATTTCGATGGTGGTCGAGCGGGTCTGAGCGCAATTTTGCGGACGACAACGCTGTCAGGTTACCGCTAACCTCCTTGCGAAGACGCGCGGCCATGACGCGTCGACAGGCAGGAAGACGCATATGACCAGGATCAGCCCGGCCCTGACGGCCCTCGCCCTGACCCTTGCCCTGGCTGGCGGCGCGGCGGCGCAAGACACCGTCCAACCCATCCGCCTCAACCAGCTGGGCGTCGAGGCGACGGGTCCCAAGCGCGCCATGCTGGCTGATCCCTCGACCCGCCCGCTGGCCTGGAGCCTTTACGACGCGAAGGGCGGGGTCGTCGCCAGCGGCGAGACCTGGGTGTTCGGCGCCGACGCGGCGTCTGGCGAGCATGTCCACCAGATCGATTTCAGCGCCTTCAGGGGCTCCGGCGACGGCTATCGCCTGAGCGTCGGCGCGGCGCAGAGCCGACCCTTCGCCATTGGCGGGCGACAGTACGGCGCGCTGAAGGCCGACGCCCTGGGCTTCTTCTACCAGAACCGCGCCAGCATCCCTATCGAGGCGCGGTTCGTTCAGCGCCCGGATCTGGCCCGCCCCGCCGGCCACGCGCCGGACAAGGCCACCTGTTTCGACAAGGCCGATGAACGCGGTCAGGTCTGGGCCGGCTGCGACTATACCCTGGACGTCAGCCGGGGCTGGTATGACGCCGGCGACCACGGCAAGTACGTCGTCAATGGCGGCATATCGGTCTGGACCCTGCTGAACGCCCACGAACGCGCCGCCGTGCTGGGCAAGACCACGACCCTGGCCGCCTTCGCCGACGGCAAGGGCAGGATTCCCGAGAACGCCAACGGCGTCTCCGACCTGTTGGACGAGGCCCGCTGGGAGATGGACTTCCTGCTGGCCATGCCGGTTCCGCAGGGCAAAACCCTGGCGCTGCCCGTAGGACATCAAGAGGTCGGCCCGACCGGTCGCCTGGTCCTGACCGACCTCGACGCTTCCGGCATGGCTCACCAGCGTATGGGCGACGAGCGCTGGACGGCCCTGCCCACCGCCCCGGCCGACGACAGGGAAACCCGCTACCTCTATCACCCGACCACCGCCGCCACCCTGAACCTAGCCGCCACGGCGGCCCAGGCGGCGCGGATCTGGAAGGCCCTCGATCCGGCCTTCTCGGCCCGCTGCCTGGACGTCGCCAAGCGCGCCTATGCCGCCGCGCGGCGCAACCCCGAGGTCTACGCTCTGGGCGCCTTCACCGGCAGCGGCGGCTATGGCGACGGCAATGTGGAGGACGAGTTCTACTGGGCCGCCGCGGAGCTGTACGCGACGACCGGCGCTGCCGAGTACGAGACCGCCCTGCGCGCCTCGCCGCTGTTCCTGGCCGGGCCTTCCGCGGGCGGCAGGCCGACCGGCGACATCGGCTGGCCCTCGGTCGGCGCGCTGGGGACGATCACCCTGGCGCTGGCGCCCAATGGCCTGAAGCCCGCCGAGATCGCCAGGGCCCGCGCCAATCTGGTCGCCAGCGCCGATCGCTATCTGGCCGACGGTGCCACCCAGGGCTACGCCCTGCCCTATGCACCCAGGGGCTATCCCTGGGGCTCGACCTCCTCGGTGCTGAACCGCGCCATGGTGCTGGGGCTGGCCGCAGACTTCACGGGCAAGGCCGCCTATCGCGACGGCGCGGTCGACGCCATGGACTGGATCCTGGGCCGCAACCCGCTGGACCGTTCGTTCGTCACCGGCCATGGCGCGCGACCGATGCGCAATCCGCACCACCGCTTCTGGGCCTGGCAGGCCGACGCCCGTTATCCTGCACCGCCACCCGGCGTGGTCTCGGGCGGTCCCAACTCGACCAGCATGGGCGACCCCGTGGCCAAGGACATGAAGGGCCAGTGCGCGCCCCAGACCTGCTGGACCGACGACTACCGCGCCTTCACCCAGAACGAGGTGGCCATCAACTGGAACGCGCCTTTGTTCTGGGTCGCCGCCTGGCTGGATGAGCCGGCGCGCTGACAGGAACACGCCTATCGCCAAGCTACGCGACATTTTGCCGCTCAGTTTGGCATATCTTCGTTCACCCTGGCGGCCGTATTGAAGAAAATGATGGCCCGGTGCGAGTTCTGGAATGCGATCTGACGGCGCAGAGGAAAGGCCGCGGGGCGAAGCCCTGAGGCTCGCCCTGCTGGGGCACGCGCAGCGCAACAGCATGGCCACCATGGCGGTCCAGGCCGCGGCGGCGATCGGCGTCACCCTGATCGCGCAACCGGCCGAGCGCCCCTTCCACCTCGGATGGCTTGTCGTCGTCCTGACCCTGCTGGCCGCCCGCCTGGTGATCGACCGCCTGCTGGGCGCCGCCCTGGCGGGACGCTTCCTGGCCGATCACCTGTGGCCTCTGGCGCGGCTTCACAGCGCGGGCCTGATCCTCAGCGCGGGCCTGTGGGCGCTGCTGGCTTACCTGCGCATTCCGGCCGACAGCCTTGTTACGCGCTATGCCCTGATCGTGGTGCTGTCGGCGCTGGCGGGCGGCGCTGTCGGCGTTCTGTCGCCCCAGAAATGGACCGGCCGGATCTATGTCTCCCTCATCCTGCTGCCCGCCTCCATAACCCTGATCACGCTGGGCGGCGTGGATGCCAGCCTGGGCGCCCTGGGCGTCGTCTTCTGGGTCGTGATGATCGTGGGTCATCGCAACAACCACGCCCTGCTGGTCGACTGCCTGCGGCTGCGCGACGAGAACCGCGAGCTGCTCGAGGATATCCGGCGACGCAATCACGACACCAGCCTGCTGAACCGCGACCTGGAAAGCCGCGTACGCGCCCGCACCGAGCAGCTGGAGCGCCTGTCAGAAAAGGCCCAGGTCGCCAACCGCGCCAAGTCGCAATTCCTGGCCATGGTGAGCCACGAAATGCGCACCCCGCTGAACGCCATCCTGGGCGAAGGTCAATTGCTGGCGCGCGAAGACCTCACCCCGCCGCAACGCCAGCGTCTGGGGGTGATGAAGACCGCCTCCCGCGTGATGCGGCAACTGATCGACGACATCCTCGACATCTCGCAGATCGAGGCCGGCGGCCTGCAATTGCGGTTGAACGTGTTCTCGCTGGAGACCCTGGTCAGCAACATCCGGGAACTTCACCAGCCCATGGCCAGGGAGCGAGGCCTGTCCCTGACCATCGCCCTGCAACCCGATCTGGCGCGTTTCCGGCGCGGCGACGGCGACAGGCTGGCGCAGGTGATCGCCAACCTGATCTCCAATGCGCTGAAGTTCACCAAGCAGGGCGGCGTCACGGTCAAGATCACCGGCGACGATCATCAACTTCAGATCGCGGTGATCGACACCGGCATCGGCATCGCCGCGAAGGACCATGAGGCGATCTTCGAGCGCTTCGTCCAGGTCGACAATTCGTCGACCCGCCAGGTCGGCGGCATCGGGCTGGGCCTGGCCATCTGCCGCGAGATTTCCGAACGCATGGGCGGCGCGCTGACGGTCACGTCGGCTCTGGGCATCGGCGCACGGTTCGATTTCACGGCGCCGATCCCGTCAGTGCTGTCGTCCGAAGCCCCGATCGAGGACGAGGACGGCGAGTTCGCCGGCGAGGCGCCCGCTTCGCTTCTGGTGGTGGACGACAATCCGGTCAACCGGCGCATCCTCGCCGCCCTGGTCGAACCCTTCGGCGTCACCTGCGGCTTCGCGGTCAGCGGTCGCGAAGCGGTGGCGGCCTGGCGCGCCCAGCCCTGGGACGCGATCTTCATGGACGTGCACATGCCCGACATGGACGGGGTCGAGGCCACGCGGACGATCCGCCGTGAAGAGGCCCTGGCCGGCGCCGCCCGGACCCCGATCATCGCCGTCACCGCCAGCGTGCTGAACCACGAGGTGGAAAGCTACATGAAGGCGGGTATGGATGGCGTCCTGCCCAAGCCGATCGAAGCCTCGGCCCTGGCGTCAACCTTGTCGCAGTGCGTAGCCGCCGCGGCCTAGAGCCGATCGCGGCCCATCACATCGAGACCAGGGACGATCGAAACGTCCAAGACCGACGGCGCCGCTTGCGATTTGCTCCAACCGGGCGCCAGATCACGGGACGCTCGATCGCTCTGGAGCCTGGCATGGTCTTCTATCTCCTCGCGCTGCTGATCGGCGTCATCGCCGGTCTTCGCGCCATGACCGCTCCGGCGGCGGTCAGCTGGGCCGCCCATCTGGGCTGGCTGCCCCTCGCCGGCACGCCCCTGGGCTGGCTTGGCGCCAGCCTGACGCCCTGGATCTTCAGCGCCCTGGCCCTGCTGGAACTGGTGGCCGATCAGCTTTCCAAGACCCCCAGCCGCAAGGTTCCGGTGCAGTTCGGGACCCGCATCCTGACCGGCGGTCTCTCTGGCGCGGCGATCGGCATGGCGCATGGCGCCTGGATTGGCGGCGCGGTCGCGGGCGTCATCGGCGCGGTGATCGGTACGCTGGGCGGGGCCGAGATCCGGGGCCGCCTGGCCCGGGCCTTCGGCAAGGATCTACCCGCCGCCCTGCTGGAAGACGCCGTCGCCGTGGGCGGCGCTGTGCTGATCGTGACGGCGCTCTCGTGAACCAGACCTTCGACGCCATCATCATCGGCGCCGGCCAGGCCGGTCCCGCCCTGGCCGGACGACTGACCGCGGCCGGCAAGACCGTGGCCGTGATCGAGCGCAAGCTGTTTGGCGGAACCTGCGTCAACACCGGCTGCATGCCGACCAAGACCCTGATCGCCAGCGCCTATGCCGCGCATCTGGCCCGCCGCGCCGCCGAGTACGGCGTCACCCTGGGCGGCCCGGTCGGCATCGACATGAAGCGGGTCAAGGAAAGGCAGCAGACCGTCGTCCGCAACGCCCGCCACGGCGTGGAAACCTGGCTGAACGGCATGACGGGCTGCACGACCTTCGCGGGCCACGCACGCTTCGAGTCCGCCACGACGGTGCGCGTCGGCGAAGACCTGCTGAGCGCCAGCCAGATCTTCATCAATGTCGGCGGCCGGGCCAACATTCCCGAGATGCCCGGCGTGGATCAGGTTCCCTACCTGACCAACACCGACATGATGCAGATGGACAGCGTGCCCGAGCATCTGGTCATCATCGGCGGCAGCTATATCGGGCTGGAATTCGCCCAGATGTACCGCCGCTTTGGCGCCGCGGTGACGGTGGTCGAGATGGGGCCGCGTCTGATCGGGCGTGAGGATCCCGAGGTCTCGCAGGCCGTGCAGGAAGTCCTGGAGGCCGAGGATATCGCCGTGCGCCTCAACGCCGAATGCATCAGCTTCGCGCCCCATGAAAGCGAGGGGGGCGATGAAGGCGTCTGCGTCCACGTCACCTGCGAGGCCGACGCGCCCCAGGTGACCGGATCGCACGTGCTGCTGGCCGTTGGCCGCAAGCCCAATACCGACGACCTGGGTCTGGAGGCCGCTGGCATCGCGGTGGACAAGCGCGGCTACATCGTCGTCGACGACCAGCTGCGCACCAGTGTGCCCGGCGTCTGGGCGATGGGCGACTGCAACGGCAAGGGCGCCTTCACCCACACCGCCTATAACGACTTCGAGATCGTCACCGCCAACCTGCTCGACGTTGACGCCCGCAAGGTCAGCGACCGCATCGCCGCCTACGCCCTCTATATCGACCCGCCTCTGGCCCGGGTCGGCATGAGCGAGGCCGAAGTCCGCGCCACGGGCCGTCCGGCCCTGGTCGGTACGCGGCCGATGACCCGCGTTGGCCGGGCGGTCGAGAAGGGCGAGACGAAGGGCTTCATGAAGGTATTGGTCGACGCGGAGACCAAGCAGATCCTCGGCGCCGCGATCCTGGGCGTCGGCGGGGACGAAGCCATCCACGGCATCCTCGACATCATGTACGCCAAGGCGCCCTGCACCACCCTGCAGCGGGCCGTGCATATCCACCCGACGGTGTCGGAACTGATCCCGACCGTGCTGGGAGAGCTGAAGCCGCTATAGGGGGAGCCTTGACTGAGGCTCGTGCGCTACGCGGGCGCGACCCTGCCCACAGGAACGCGACTTCCCGCCTCATTCCATCTATAGTAGTCTTGTGTTCGGCCTCGGGGGACGGCGCATGGAAGTCGGTGAGCTCTTCGACTTGATCGACGAGGCGTTCGGACGGCGCCGGCTGCTACAGCAATCGCCCATCTCGCCCGACGTCTGGGAACTCTTTCTCGAAGACGACCCCGACGACGGCAGGGAGCGTCGTCGCGATCTGTTGCTGACGGCCGCCAGCGGCGCGGAACCAGGGCAAATCGCCAATACCCTTCGAAGCGCCCTGACGACGGTGGTTAGCAGGCTCATCGGCGGCACCCTGACGCCGCGCCGGGTGTCGGATCCGGAGCAAGCCCAGATCGCGGCGAACGCCAACAGCGTCGTCGCCCGCCTTACCCTGGCCGAGCTTGTTCGGGCCGTCGTGCCGATGACACGCTGGTGGCAAGAACTGCCCCTATGGCTAAAGGCTGGAAAGCTCTTGTCGCCAAACTTCCAGTTCGACCAGACGGCGCTGGCAACTTCCGAAGGGGTGGAATTCTATACCTTCGCGGCGACCGCGGGCCTCGTGCATCTTCTCACCACAAAACGGGGCGAGAAATTCATTCGTCGAATGACTGAGAAGCGTCTCCAGACACCTCGTCATAGGCGCGATGGCGCCGGACGCATCAGCAAGCGCCAAATTACGCCCGAGATTGAGGAGATGCTCAGCGCGTTCAATGAACTTTGGCAAGGAACCACCGAACCGGGCAGCGGCGATCTTTTCCTCAATCCGCCCCCGAAAACAGCAATTGACCACATCTATCCCAACCGGCGCAGCGAACTGGCCGTGGCCTATGGCCGGCGCACGATCAAGGCCGACGCCAGCGAGAACCTCTTTCATGCGTCGACCGCCGCGATCACCTGGGCGATCGTCGATAGTGGCGTCGACGCGCAGCACCCATGCTTTGCGGACCCTAGGGCTCCATCCCCATCCGAGACCTTCTCCTCGCGCGTCTATGAAACCTACGATTTTAGCCGCGTCCGGCAGATTCTCAGCAATCCAAGGCGCTCGGTCGGGGACGCTAAGGTGCGCAACACCCTGCTGGAGCGCTTGAATCGCGGCCTGAACATCGACTGGTCGCTGATCCAGAGCGAACTGCGGATCGCACACGACGCAACCTACAAGGTTCCCGTGCAGGAACATGGGACCCACGTGGCGGGTATTCTCGGCGCCAATGCGCCAGCGACGGAGAATACGCCCGAAGTCATGGGTGTGTGCCCCGACATTCGCATGCTCGACGTTCGAGTTTTCGATGACCAGGGCACGACCGATGAATTCACCATACTCTCCGCCCTGCAATTCCTCGTCTACCTCAACAGCCTTTCGTCCACGCCCGTGGTGCACGGCGCCAACCTAAGCTTCTCGCTGGTGCACAAGGTCCGCAGCTTCGCCTGCGGCAGTACGCCGGTCTGCGACGCCTGCGAGGGACTGGTCAAAGCCAGGATCGTGGTAGTCGCGGCCGCAGGCAATGCAGGCTATTCCGGCGACAGCAGGCGTCCGAGTCTCGATGATCGCTATGCTACCGTCTCAATCACCGATCCCGGCAACGCGGAAGCCGCGATCACGGTGGGCTCGACCCACAAGATCAGCCCGATGACCTACGGGGTCAGCTATTTCTCCAGCCGCGGCCCGACCGGTGACGGACGTTCCAAGCCCGACCTCCTGGCGCCGGGCGAGAAAATCCTGTCGGCCCTGCCAGACGGCCGCTTTGGCGAGCTGGACGGAACAAGCATGGCCGCACCACATGTGAGCGGGGCGGCGGCTATTCTGCTCGCTCGCTATCCGGAACTCCGCAAGACCCCCGCCAAGGTCAAGCAAATCCTCTGCCAGAGCGCCTTTGACCTGGGACGGGAAAAGTCCTTTCAGGGTGCGGGCCTAGTTGATGTTCTGCACGCCTTACAATCTCCCTGGAGGAACAACTGATGCTGAGGTTTGAAGTCCTGCAGGCGCAGGAAGGCGATTGCTTCATCATGCGATGGACCGATGGCGACGACATGCGCGTCGCGGTTATCGATGGCGGGCCCCGCGCCTCCGATGGCCAACAGCACCCGTACAAGAACCTCGTCCGTAGGCTCGATGAGCTCAAGGGCGACGCCCAGAGCCTGACCCTAGACTGGGTGATGGTGAGCCATATCGACGACGATCACATCAATGGTCTTCTAAAGCTGATGACCACGCTGCGCAACGCAAGCGACAGCGGAGACCCGCTGCCCTACGACGTGCGCCGCTTCTGGTTCAACGCCTTTGAGGACATCGCCGACGCCCGCCCGGCCGAGGCGGCTCAGGTCGCTGGCGCAGTAGCGTCATTGGGCCAAGACATCGTTGGCGGGCTGAGCCATCGGACCGATGCGGTTCTGGCCAGTATCGGGCAGGGCCGCAACCTGCGTGACGCGCTCGACACCTTCGGCCTTGGCGACAATCAGCCCGTCGGAGGCTTGGTCAAGTCGGGCGTTCCGCTGGCGGACATCGACGGCCTGAAGGTCACCGTCGTCGGTCCGCTCGAAACTCAACTCAAGGCGCTTCGCGAGGATTGGAAAACGCAAAAGCCGCGAACGGCCCAAGAGGCCGCCTATGCCGACAAGTCGGTCGCCAACCTCTCCAGCATCGTATGCCATGTCGCCTACCAGGTCTCGCAAGGCAAGTGGCGCACGATCCTGCTCACAGGCGACGCGCGCGGCGACTACCTGCTTGAGGGCTTGAAAGCGGCCAATCTGCTCAAGGGCGACAGGTTGAAGGTCGACCTGATGAAGGTTCAACACCACGGCAGCGACCGCAATGTCGAGAAGGCCTTTTTCGAGAGGGTCCTCGCCAAACACTACGTCATCTCGGCCAACGGGAAGCACGACAACCCTGACAAGGAAACCTTGAAATGGCTGATCGAAGCGCGTGGGAACGGCGCGTACACCCTGCACATCTCCAACAAGCTCGACTGGATGGAGGGGTTTTTCCAAGCCCAGAAGACCGGCGGTCGAAAGTTTAAGGTCGTCTATCGGGGCGAACCGGAGGATGATGACAGCATCGATGAGATCAAGCTGGCCTAGCGCGCGCAGTCCGCGAGCCGGGCACGGCGCACCAGTATGAACGGTGCGATCAATCATGCCTCGCTTGAAATGACCGCCTTGGAGCGGGCGATGGGAATCGAACCCACGACATTCTGCTTGGGAAGCAGACGCTCTACCTCTGAGCTACGCCCGCGAGGCGTTCGGGTCGTCTAGCGGGTCTGGGCCGGGTTCTCAAGAGCCGCAGACCGTGAAACGGGCTAGGCCCGGCTCTCGTCCTCGACCAGGCCCTTGCCCAGCACCGCCTTGAAATGGGCGATGGTCTTGGCCAGGCCTTCCTTCAGCTGGGTCCTGGGCTCCCAGTCCAGCGCCGACTTGGCCAGGGTGATGTCGGGCTGGCGCTGGCGAGGATCGTCCTGCGGCAGCGGCCTGCGTTCGATCACCGAGGTCGAACCGATCTGGGCGATGGTTTGCTGGGCCAGTTCCAGGATCGTGAACTCGTTGGGATTGCCGATATTGACCGGGCCGGTGAAGCCGGTGGGCGTGGCCATCATGCGGATGAAGCCTTCGACCAGGTCGTCGACATAGCAGAAGCTGCGGGTCTGCTGGCCCTCGCCATAGATGGTGATCGGCTGATTGGTCAGGGCCTGGACCACGAAATTGCTGACGACCCGTCCGTCATTGATCGCCATGCGCGGACCGTAGGTGTTGAAGATCCGCACCACCTTGATGTCGACGCTGTCCTGCCGGAAGCTGTCGAAGAACAGGGTTTCGGCGCAGCGCTTGCCCTCGTCATAGCAAGCGCGCGGGCCGATCGGATTGACCCGGCCCCAGTAGCTTTCGACCTGCGGGTGGATCTCGGGATCGCCATAGACCTCGCTGGTCGAGGCCTGCATCACCCGGGCCCCGGTGCGCTTTGCCAGGTCCAGCATGTTGATCGCGCCCATGACATTGGTGCGCACGGTCATCACCGGATCGTACTGATAGTGAATCGGGGAGGCCGGGCAGGCCAGGTTGTAGATCTGGTCGACCGGAATGAAGATCGGATGGTTCACATCGTGGTTCACGAACTCGAAGTTCGGGTGATCCAGCAGGTGAGCGATGTTGTCCTTGCTGCCCGTGAACAAGTTGTCCAGGCACACCACCCGGTCGCCCCGCGCGATCAGCCGATCGCAAAGATGAGAGCCGACAAAGCCGGCCCCGCCCGTCACCAGGATGCGAAGCGCTGTGTGTTTCTTGGCGGCGGTTTGGGCGGACATGGCGGGTCTCTGCGGCGCGATCTTCACCGTGGTCTGATTTGCGTAACGGGTCTCGCCCTCTGGCTCAACCATCGCCTGCGCGGACGGATGCGACCGACCGGCGCACCCGTCCCTGGCCCGGCTATTTCACGCGCTCGGCCTGGACGCCCAGCGTGGCCAGCTGCGCCTGCAGGCTGTCGGGACCCACGAGGTGGCCTGCGCCGACGGCGACGAAGCTGACGCCCGAGCCGGCGAGCTTGGTCTTCAGCTGAGTGGCCCAATCGCGATTGCGGTCGGTCAGCAGCACGCCATAGACCTCGGCATAGTTGGTCTTCATCTCGGTGATGAACTGCTCCTCCAGGGCCAGGACGTCGCCGGCCGCCCAGGCGGCGACCATGCTGTCGATCTTGGCGGGGCCGGCCTCGGCGTCGTCCAGGGTGGCCTGCAGCATCTCGACCTCGGTCCTGGTCGGCATGTCGGCGAAGAAGCGGATCTGCTGCTCCACCGTCTCAAGCGATGAGACCGGCTTGCCCGCGGCCTTCATCTCTGCGGAAATCACCTGCTCGACGCCGCTGCGCGGATCATAGCCGGCCTTGATCACCGGCAGCATGGCCAGCGAGATCGAGGCCAGCCAGGGCCGCATGACCTCCATGGCCTGGGGCGGCATGCCGGCGGCCTGGGCCAGGCCCTGGGCGCGCTTGAAATCCTCTGGCGACAGCTTCCGCGACAGCGGCGTGGCGCGATCCAGGCCATACTGCATGACCAGCGGCTGCATGACCGCCGGATCGTCGGCGCCCAGGACCTCTATGACCAGATCGTCGCTGGTCTTCAGGGCCTGATTGATCCGGGGCGAGCGCCACTGGGTCTGGGGCTTGAGCACATGGATGGTGCCGAACAGATAGATCGTCGAGTCCTGGTCCTTGATCGCCCACAAGGCGGGCTCGGCCGTGGCCGGGGCGGCGAGGCCAAGGGCCAGCAGGGAAACCAGGCCGATGAACGCCCGGCGGGCGGGCTGGAAGACGGTGCGGAGCATGTGATTCTCTGAACGGATGCGAGGACGAGTTAGGGGTGAACCCTCACCGGGCGCAATCTGGCCCGGCGACGGCGGCTATTTCAGGAAGCGCTCGACCGCGCCGGCGAAGGCGGCCGGCTGGTCGACCATGATGAAGTGAAAGGCGCCGTCGACGCGCTCCAGCCTGACCTTGGGCAAGGCGGCATAGGCGCCGGCATAGGTCTGGTCGACCATGGCCTGGGGCGCGCCCATGGCCGGATCATAGGGATAGAGCATCGTGGTCGGCGTGGTGACGGCGGCCAGCTCACCGCGCATGTCGGTGGTCAGCACATCGTACAGCGCCCGCGCCACGACCGATTGCGACGAGGTCTTCGACCAGTCCAGCGCGGCCTTCTGGCCATCAGGCGACTTGACCAGGCGGGGCATGGTCATCGCCTGCTGGCCGGCGAAGGTCTCGGTCGACATGGCGGTCATGCTGTCGCGCATGGCGATAGCCTGCGGTTTGACGCCCTCGACCGTGGCGGCCGGAGAGAACAGCACCGCATAGAAGGGCAGGCTGTCGACGATCATCAAGCGGCTGAGGTCCTCGGGATGGCGGCGGGCCAGCATCAGGCCGGTCAGGCCGCCCATCGAATGGCCGATCACGGCCGGCGACTTCAGCCCAGCGCCCTTGATGTATCTGTCGACGGCTTCGACCAGGGGCTCAAGTACGGGCCCCTCGGCATTGCCGCCGACCGGCGCGCCGGCGAAGCCGGCGACCTGGACGACATGGACGCGATAGCGGCCCGACAGCTGCTTGACCGTGACGTCCCAGACCGCGCTCGACGAGGCGAGCCCGGGGATCAGCACCACGTCAGGCCCCTGCCCGCTGACCGTCACCGCGATGCGATCGGAGACTAGTGGCGCGGAGTGGGCGTGGTTGCCGCCAAAGACGCCGATGGCGGCGAGGATGGCGATCAGGCACGCGAAAGCGCGCGCCGAAAAACGGCGGTTACACATGGCGACGATCCTTGTTCGACAGTTGTGAGACGGCGGGTCAACCCACCGCGTTCGGGAGGAGGCTAGGCCTCGTCCTGGAAAATGGCTTCGATGGGTTGGCTGAAGAGCCGGGCGATCTTGAAGGCCAGCGGCAGGCTGGGATCGTACTTGCCCGTCTCCAGGGCGTTGATGGTCTGGCGCGAGACCTCCAGGCGTTCGGCGAGGTCAGCCTGGCTCCAGTCGCGCTCGGCGCGCAGCACCTTGAGCCGGTTCTTCACTGGTACCTCCGGCGAACGAAGGGCTGGGCCAGACCAAAGCTGCCGCAGAACAGCGGAAACACCAGATAGAGCGGGATGTGCGGCACGACGTCGGCGTTCTCCAGAAAACCCCACGCCGTGCAGGCCGACAGCGTGATCCCGACGCCCCACAGCATCGACTGGACCAGGACCGAGCGGATGAACTCGTCGGTCTCCTCGATCAGATAGAGGCCCATGATGGCGATCACCGCGATGACCGGGAACGCCGGGGCGACGGCCAGGAGCCAGAGCAGCGGTCCGGTCGGATGAAGGTTGCTGATCGCCCACAGGGCGCCGCACAGCACGACGACATAGGCCAGCATAGCGGGAATGAACCGGGCGATGTAGCGGCGCCCGGCGACGGTGGTTGAACTGTTCATGTCGAGTCTCCTGTTTCCGGATCAGCGCGACCGAAAGAGCCACCAGCCGACCCAGGCCAGGACGTAGCCGGCCAGCTGGATCAGAACGACAGCCTGGACGCCGGCCATGACCCAGTAGCGGGTGTCATGGGCGCCCAGAAGGGCCTCCCAGATCGAGGCGTCGATGAAGAACAGGGTCGGCAGGGCCAGGATCAGGGCGGTGCTGCCGCCCCAGAACCAGGCGAACTTGTGGGCCTCCCGGGCCGCCTCGTCGATCAGCCGCCAGTAGTAGATCGACGCGCCCGCACCCACGACCAGCAAGACCGCGGCGACCGTCAGCTGAACCGGCATCGGGAGAGGCCTGTCCAGCCCCTCAAGAAAGCCCCAGACAAAGCCGGTGACGGCGCCGATGGAGACGCAGCCGATCAGCACCGCCTGGGCTTTGGTTTGACGCGGCCATCGCGCGCCGGATTTAGTTTCCATGACAAGCACCCCTATCGAAATGACAAGGGTATTTGTCATACACGCCCACAAAATGTCAAGCGTGCTTATCTTTTTGTATGGGAGAGACGACTAAATGTAAGGTCCGTCAGCTCTTCAAGCGGCCTTGGGCAGATCGAAAACGTCGCGGGCCTCATCGCCCAGAACACCGCGCCAGTGGATGGCTTCGATCGTGTGGCGCTTCAGGGCGCGGGCCAGAACGCCCGTGCTTTTGCAGCTGCGCATTTCCCAGCCATAGCGTGAGAAGCGGTCGCCGAAATCGGCCCAGCGGATCACCCGGCCGGCGGCATCCTGCCGCCATATGGCCTTGTCGCAGCCCGGGATCCTGGCGCATCCCTCCCAGGCGCGAATGCGGGTCTGAAGGATCGAAAACGGGTCAGAACCGAGACGGGCCATAACGCGGCCTCCTTGGAAATTCGGGGCGCCGGTCCAGGTCGTTGCCCGACTCTTCCGACCTTTCAAATCTATCACTAGTATTCAGATCAATCTCGCCCACCACATGTGGTGTGACGCAATGCCGCGAGGGTGAGGCTGGCGCCATGACATGCGCGCCGCCGCTACCAGAGCGCGCGCCAGACGCCGCCCTGATCCAGTCTTGTGCTTGTCCATCACGACGCTCCGGCTCGTGCGAAATCCGTGAGCCAGAGCTAAGCGTGAGTCGGTTTAAGGCGGGACTTAAGTCCGGCGCGACCTAACGCCCCAGGGGCATGTTGACTCAGGTCCAGGCCTTGAAGTGCTTGGACAGTTTCAGGCCCTGGCGCTGGTAGTGCGACCCGCCCTCCCCGTACAGCCGCGCAGGCCGGGCGGTCAGGGGCTCATAGACCAGCCGGGCCACGGTCTGGCCGTCCTCCAGCAGGAACGGCGTCTCGTGGCTGCGCACTTCCAGCACGCCCTTGGAACCGACAGCGGCGGCTTCCTCGGTGCCGAAGCCCGGATCGAAGAAGCCGGCATAGTGGACGCGGAACTCGCCGACCGACGGATCGATCGGCGTCATCTCGGCCGCTTCCAGCACCGGGATCTCGATGTCGTCCTTGGACGCCAGGATATAGAACTCGCCCGGATCCAGCAGAAGCTCGCCATGGCGGGTTTCCAGCGGCTCCCAGAAGTCGCGCGGATCG
>Ga0209023_10002883_pt1 | contig 20988 bp, 20 predicted proteins | sample LakOneMetagenome_FD_187468 | JGI IMG/M metagenome (GOLD analysis project Ga0209023, IMG submission 187468) | Freshwater and sediment microbial communities from Lake Erie, Canada (SPAdes) (version 2) | ecosystem: Environmental > Aquatic > Freshwater > Lentic | place: Lake Erie, Canada...
GTTCGCTGTACATCGCCAAGACCGGTCTCGAGGCGCAGCAAACCAACCTCGACGTCATCACCAATAACCTCGCCAACGTCAGCACCAACGGTTTCAAGAAGTCGCGTGCGGTGTTCGAGGACCTGCTGTACCAGACCCAGCGCCAGCCCGGCGCCCAATCCTCGCAGCAAACCAACCTGCCATCGGGCCTGCAGCTCGGTACCGGTGTGCGTGCCGTCTCGACCGAGCGCATCTTCACCCAGGGTAACCCGCAGGAAACCGGCAACGCGAAAGACGTCATGATCAACGGCACCGGCTTCTTCCCGGTGCTGCTGCCCGACGGTACCCAGGCCTACACCCGCGACGGCTCGTTCCAGACCGACTCCAACGGCACCCTGGTCACCTCCAGCGGCTACCCGCTGCAGCCGCCGATCACCGTGCCGGCGAATGCCGAAACCATCACCGTCGGCCGCGATGGCACCGTGTCGGTGAAGACCGCGGGTTCCACCGCCACCACCCAGATCGGCAACCTGCAGTTGATGACCTTCATCAACCCGGCCGGCCTGGAATCGAAGGGCGAGAACCTGTACCTGGAAACCACCGCCTCGGGCAACCCGAATGCGAACACCCCGGGCACCAACGGCGCCGGCGTGATCATGCAGGGTTACGTGGAAACCTCGAACGTCAACGTGGTCGAGGAAATGGTCAACATGATTCAAACCCAGCGGGCCTACGAGATCAATAGCAAGGCGATCACGACGTCCGACCAGATGCTGCAAAAACTGTCCCAGCTCTAATTCGTACACGTCTGATCTTACTTCTGGAATCCATGAAAAAGCTCGCTTTCATCGCTACTGTCGCTGCGGTCCTCGCCGGCTGCGGCACCACCCCGACCTCGATCGTGCAGGAAACGCGCAGCGCGCGTCCGGCCCTGGCCGAAGTCGCGCCGCCGACCGACGGCGCGATCTACAACGCCGCGCGCTACCGCCCGATGTTCGAAGACCGCCGTGCGCGCCAGATCGGTGACCTGCTGACCATCAACATTGTCGAAAAGACCTCGGCCAACAAGGCCGGCACCAGCTCGGGCAACAAGTCGGGCAGCGCCAGCTTCGGTTTGCCGGGCGTGATCCAGTCGAAACTGGGCGCCAACGTGGCGGCCGAAGGCAGCACCAAGTTCTCGGACGGCGACAACCAGAGCGCCAGCAACGCCTTTACCGGCACCATCGGCGTGACCGTCACCGAAGTGCTGTCGAACGGCAACCTGATCGTGGCCGGCGAAAAGCAGGTGGCGATGAACAAGGGCATCGAGTTCATCCGCTTCTCGGGCATGGTCAGCCCCGACACCATCCAGAACGGCAACGTGGTGTCGTCGACCGTGGTGGCCGATGCGCGTGTGGAATACCGCACCAGCAGCCAGCTCGACCGTGCCGAGATGAACTCGATGATGTCGCGCTTCTTCCAGTCGTTGCTGCCTTTCTGATTCCGGAGTGATCATGCGTTTCAATTTCCCGCTGCTGGCGCTGTGCGCCGCTCTCACCGCCGCTGCTCCGCTGGCCCAGGCCGAGCGCCTGAAGGACATGACCAGTATCGCCGGCGTGCGCCAGAACCAGCTGTCGGGCTATGGCCTGGTGGTGGGCCTGGACGGCACCGGCGACCAGACCAGCCAGACCCCGTTCACCGTGCAGTCGATCATCGCCATGCTGCAGCAGAAGGGCGTGAACCTGCCGCCGACCGGCCAGCTGCAACTGAAGAACGTCGCGGCCGTGATGGTCACGACCTCGCTGCCGGCCTTCGCCCAGCCGGGCCAGAACATCGACATCACCGTATCGTCGATCGGTAACGCGAAAAGCCTGCGCGGCGGTACGCTGCTGATGACCCCGCTGCACGGCGCCGATGGCCAGGTCTACGCAATGGCGCAAGGTAACGTGCTGGTCGGCGGCGTTGGCGCATCAAGCGGCGGCGGCGGCGCGCAAGTCCAGGTCAACCACCTGTCGGTGGGCAAGATCTCGGCCGGCGCCACCGTCGAGCGCGCCGTCGCCTCGAACCTGGGCGAAAACAACCAGATCCGCCTGGAGCTGAACAACACCGACTTCGCCACCGCCAGCCGCGTGGTCGAGGCCGTGAACAACCAGTTCGGCGCCGGCACCGCCACCGCCCTCGACGGCCGCGTGATCCGCGTGCGCACCCCGGCCTCGTCGGACGCCCGCGTCAGCTTCATCGGCCTGCTGGAAAACATCGACGTCAAGCCGGCCGCTGCTGCCGCGAAGGTGATCCTGAACGCCCGCACCGGTTCGGTGGTGATGAACCAGGCCGTCACGCTCGACACCTGCGCGATCTCGCACGGCAATCTGTCGGTAACGATCGGCGCCGACACCAACGTCAGCCAGCCGGCGCCGGGTTCGCGCGGCCAGACCGCGGTGACGACCACGCCATCGGTGGAAATCAAGAAGGATCCGGGCAAGGTGCTGCTGGTGAAGGGCGGCGCGTCGCTGGCGGAAGTCGTGAAGGCCATGAATTCGATCGGCGCTTCGCCGCAAGACCTGCTGGCGATCCTGCAGGCCCTGAAAGCGGCAGGTTCGCTGCGCGCCGAACTCGAGATCATCTAAGGACGCACCATGATCGGTAACAGCCCATCCACGAACGACCTGAGCAACAAGTTTGCGCTCGACGCGCAAGGCCTCGGCTCGCTCAAGCAATCGGCCAAGGCCGGTTCGCCCGAGGCCCTGAAGGGCGCGGCGACCCAGTTCGAAGCCATGTTCATCAACCAGATGATGAAGAGCATGCGCGACGCCACGCCGCAGGATGGACTGACCGACAACCAGCAGACCAAGATGTTCACCTCGATGCTCGACCAGCAGCTGAGCCAGAACCTGGCCAAGCGCGGCATGGGCCTGGCCGACGTGCTGACCCGCCAGCTGTCGGTGCAGACCGACGCTAAGGCGCTGGCCATCGGCAGCGAGTCCTCGACCGCCGTCGGCCGCGACGGCGTGGCCGCCGCGCTCGAGATTCCGCTCAAGCCAAAAGCCGGTCCGCTGAAGGAAGGCCTGGACGCCGGCCTGCAGACCCAGGGCATCAGCGCCAGCGGCCGTACCCAGGCGCCGCACGTGCAGGCCTTCCAGGAAAAGCTGGGTGCCCACGCCGCCGCCGCCGAACAGGTGACCGGCGTGCCGGCCAAGTTCATGCTGGGCCAGGCCGCGCTGGAAACCGGCTGGGGCAAGCGCATGATCCGCAATGCCGACGGTACCAACAGCAACAATTTGTTCGGCATCAAGGCCGGCCCTGGCTGGAAAGGCAAGGTTGCCACCGCCGTCACCACCGAATACGTGAACGGCGTTGCGCACCGCCGCGTGGAGAAGTTCCGCGCCTACGATACGCCGGCCGATTCGTTCAAGGATTACGCCCGCATGTTGGCGAACAATCCACGTTACGAAAAGGTCATCAACAGCAACGGCGATGCGGCGGCGTTTGCCCACGGCCTGCAGCGCGCCGGTTACGCGACCGACCCGAACTACGGCCACAAGCTGTCGAAGATCATCAAGAACTCGTTGGCATAAAGACAGGCATCAGATTCGTCAAAAAGGCGCTCAAGTTTTGACGAACGCTGCCGTAGAAGAACACAGCACATAGAGAAAACGTCATGTCCGGAAACCTCCTCAGCATCGGCAAAACTGGCCTGTACGCGGCGCAAACCGCACTCGCCACGACCGGCCACAACATCACCAACGCCAACGTGGAAGGCTACAGCCGCCAGGGCGTGGTGCAGGCCACGTCGACGACGATGGAGTACGGCTATGGTTTCGTCGGCACCGGCACCAAGATCGCCGAGATCAAGCGCTACAGCGACGATTTCCTGAACAACCAGGTGCGCACCACCACGGCCGCGAAAAGCTCGCTCGATTCCTACTACAGCCAGATCAGCCAGATCGACAACCTGCTGGCCGACACCACGGCCGGCCTGTCGCCGGCGATCCAGAACTTCTTCTCGGCGGTGCAGGACGTGACCGGCAACGGCGCCTCGGTGCCGTCGCGCCAGGCGCTGCTGTCGTCGGCCGAAACCCTGGCGGCGAGCTTCCAGCAGATCGACGCGCGCCTGGAAGAAATCGACGCCGGCGTGAACACCTCGATCGAAACCAACGTCAACCTGATCAACACCTACGCCAAGCAGATCTCGGAACTGAACGCCAAGATCGGCTCCTACGGTTCGACCGAAGGCCGCCAGCCGAACGACCTGCTCGACCAGCGCGACCAGCTGGTGATGGAGCTGAACAAGCACGTGAAAGCCACCGTGACTGCCGGCAGCAACAATGCGCTGAACGTCTCGATCGGCAACGGCCAGCCGCTGGTGGTGGGCCAGCAAGCCTTCCAGCTGGCAACCATGAAGTCGCCGACCGACCTGACCCGCGTGACGGTCGGCTACGCCACCGGCGACAAGGTGGTGCAGCTGCCGGAAAGCGCGCTCTCGGGCGGTGAACTGGGCGGCCTGCTGGAATTCCGCAGCGGCACCCTCGACCGCGTGCAGAACTCGATCGGCCGCCTGGCGATCGGCCTGGCCCAGACCTTCAACGACCAGCACAAGCTGGGCATCGACGGTTCCGGCGCCCAGGGCAAGGACTTCTTCGTGCAAGGCCCGGCCTACGTGGCGGCCGCCGTCGACAACGACCGCACCAGCACCGCCAAGGTCGGCGCCGTGGTTACCGACCCGACCAAGCTGACCGACAGCGACTACAAGGTCGAGTCCGACGGCAGCAGCTTCTACGTCACCCGCCTGTCCGACAACAAGAAGACCAAGATCGAGCCCTACGACCCGGCCGGCACCAAGCAGAGCATCGACGGCGTCGAGTTCAGCGTGTCGGGCAATGCCGCCTCGGGCGACAACTACCTGGTGCGCCCGACCGCGCTGGGCGCCTCGAACATGGCGCTGGCCTTGTCGGACGTGAGCGAAATCGCCGCCGGCGCACCGATCGCCACCGCCGCCCCGACCGCCAACAAGGGCACCGGCCAGATTAGTGCAGGCAGCGTGTCGAAGGAGTACTACACCGACAAGCCGGCGCTGCCGGTGACGCTGACCTATGACAAGGAGAGCGGCAACCTGTCGGGCTTCCCGGCCGGCGCCACCGTGAACGTGACCGTGAACGGCGAGACCAAGAGCTATACCGGCGGCAGCGCCCCGTTCGCGGCGAATGCCAGCTACAGCTTCAACGGCGTGAACATGAGCATGAGCGGCGTGCCGCAGACCGGCGACACCTTCACGATCAACGCGAATACCGCCGGCAATGCCGACACCCGCAACATCCAGGCCCTGGGCGCGATCCAGACCAGGAACATCTTCAACGGCGCCAGCGCCACGCTGCAGTCGGCGTTTGCCCAGACCGTCAGCACGGTCGGCAACAAGACCCGCGAAGTACAGGTGAACGCCAGCGCCAACGAAGCCCTGCTCAAGCAGGTGCAGGGCGCCGCGCTCGACGTGTCGGGCGTGAACCTGGACGAGGAAGCGACCAATCTGCTGAAGTACCAGCAGGCCTACCAGGCCGCCGGCAAGGTCATGCAGATTGCCAACACCATTTTCGACACGCTGTTGTCGATCGCACGTTAATTCCGAGAATCAAGCGGAGACCGATCATGCGCATCAGTACCAAGACCATCTACGAAAACGCCACCTCGCAACTCAATTCCCTGCAGTCGCAGATGGCGCGCACCCAGAACCAGCTGGCGACCAACAAGCGCGTGCTGACCGCGGCCGACGACCCGATCGCCTCGGCGCGCGCGCTGGAAGTGACGCAGTCGCAGTCGCTGAACACCCAGTACGGCACCAACCGCGCCAACGCGAACAGCTCGCTGTCGCTGGTGGAAAGCGCGATCAGCAACGGCGCCGACCTGGTGATGGACGTGCAGACCCTGGTGGTCCAGGCCGGCAACGGCACGCTGTCGAAGTCGGACCGCCTGCAGATCGCCACCGAGATCGAAGGCCGCATGCAGGACCTGCTGGGCATCGCGAATACCGCCGACGGTTCGGGCGGCTACCTGTTCTCGGGCTACAAGGGCACCACGATGCCCTTCGTGCAGACCGACAGCGGCGCGAATTACCAGGGCGACCAGGGCCAGCGCAAGCTGCAGGTCGGCTCCTCGCGCTCGATCGCGATCAGCGATTCGGGCAGTTCGATCTTCGAGAACAACCGCACCGGTAATGGCAGCTACCAGACCAAGATGGTCGACGGCAACACCGGCAGCGCGGTGGCCGGCTCCGGATCGGTCTCGGACGCCACCAAGCTCACCGGCCACAACTACACGCTGGAATTCAAGGTCGACGGCGACAAGACGACGTATACCGTCACCGACAACAGCACCAGCCCGAAAACGGCGGTGCTGAGCGACGAGCCCTACGTGGCCGGCAAGCAGATCGCCTTCGACGGCACCTCGTTCACCATCACCGGCGCACCAGCCAATGGCGACAAGTTCGAGGTCAAGCCGAGCGAAAAGGAATCGATCTTCACCACCATGACCAACCTGGTCAACGCGCTGCGCGATTCCGGCGAAGACAGCGGCAGCCTGGCCACCCTGGCCAACAAGCTCAGCACCGCCAGCGAAGGCCTGAAGTCCTCGCTCGACAACATGCTGACCGTGCGCGCCTCGGTCGGCTCGCGCATGAAGGAACTCGACTACCTGGAAGACCAGGGCTCGGACCTGGACATCCAGTACAAGGGCACGCTGTCGAAGCTGCAGGACCTGGATATCGTCAAGGCGTTCTCGGACTACGCCACCCAGCAGACCACGCTGGAAGCGGCGCAGAAGTCGTTCAAGACGATGTCGGGGCTGTCGCTGTTCAACTACATCGGCTAAGGCTGGCGATCGAAATGGTGGGTTCGAGAACCCACCCTACGCTATTCACTGCAGTCCCGTTAGCGTTCAAAGCGACCGTAGGGTGGGTTCTCGAACCCACTGGGCCGTAGCGCTGCGTTATCGCGCCGCCGGCCGCAACGGACAATCCGCCCCCAGGTCCTCCACCTTGCGCGCCAGCGCCGCACGCAATTGCGCCAACCCCGCAATCCGCGCATCGATATCGCCCAGCTTGCGTTCCAAGGCCGCACGCAGTTCCGGCCCCGCGTTCGCCGGATCGGCCAGCAGCGGCATCCCCGCCTCGATCTCGGCCAGCGTGAACCCCAGCGCCTGGGCACTGCGCAAATAGCACAGCCATTCCGCCGCTTCCGGCGGATAGTCGCGGTAACCGTTCGCGCGCCGGCGCGCCGCCAGCAAGCCGCGTTCCTCGTAGAAGCGCAGGGTGTCGCGGCTGAGGCCGGTCGCCGCAGCCAGTTCTCCAATGCGCATGCGCATTTCTCCAAAAATCCCTTGACCCTGGAGTGTACTCCAGGCTTCACCATGGGTCTTTCGATCATGGGAGCATTCGATGCAACTTTCCGCCTACCGCAAGCTGGTGCAGGCCAGCGCCCTGTACGACCTCGCGGTCACCGCACCGCTGGCCACGCCCTGGACCCTGGCGATCATGCACGCGCTGATGTCGCACCTGAACGTTCAGCTCGGCGGCGCGCCGCTGCCGGCGTTCGAACCCTTCCACATGTTCATCGCCGGCCTGCTGGGCAGCGTCGTGACCGTGTGGTCGCTGCTGCGCCTGCGCCACCCGAGCCGCCGGCTCGGCCTGTACGACGGCGCGGCGCGCTTCCTGTTCTCAAGCTGGATGGCCTGGACCCTGATGGCAACCGGCGCGCCGCTGCTGTGGCTGCTGCTGGTGCCGGAATGCGCCTGGGGCGTGGTGCAGTGGTGGCCGCTGGCCGGGCGCACCGATGCGGCGACCGGCGCCAGGCCGCTCGGGGCATGAAAAAAGGCCGCTCCGGCGAACCGGGAGCGGCCTGGCTTGCTGCGACGCAGCGCCTGGTTGGCGGCGCTTAGTTGGCGGCGCTTAGTTGGCGGCCCTTATTTGGCAGCGCGGCGGCGGCGTGCGTAGGCGGCGCCCAGCATGGCCACGCCGAACAGGGCGATGCTCGACGGTTCCGGCACGTCGGCGGCTTCGATGCCGTTGACCTTCAGGCTGGCGCTGCGCAGGATGAAATCGCTCGACAGCCAGGAATCGTCGCGGAAGGACAGGTAGAACTTGCCGTTCGCGGCGATGTTCGCGAACACGTCGGCGTGGCTCGCGGCGTCGATGTGGAAGGTCTGGGTGGTCAGGGCGAGGCTGTTCAGCAGGTCCATTTCCACGGCCGATTTACTGGTGGCCGAATCGCCCACCTGCACGCGCCAGTCTTCATAAGTGCGGGTCGGGCCCAGCACGAAGGAATCGTTGGTGTTGCTGAAGGTCAGGGTCAGGTCGAAGCTGTCGATGTTTTTCGTGCCCAGCGCGCTGAAATCGAAGACGTCGTTGAACCAGGTGCAGCCCGATGGCGTGTCCTTGACGGTCACTGCGTTGGTGCCCATCTTGTCGCACGGCTTGCGCACGCCGGTGTTCGTGTTGACGTAGCCCGTCGCGCTGCCGTAGTTCTTGTCGACCGACCCCAGATCGATGACGCTTGCGTTGGCGGACGCCGCGCAGGCGAGCAGCAGGGCAGGAAGGGCGCGCTTGATGATTGCTTTCATTATTTCTCCAGTTGGAACAGGTATCGAAAAAGGACTTCGTTACCTATTTAGCAAGCGCCGTGCCAGCTGGAAATTACCTTATAAATTCAGCAACTTATGTAAAAACAAGCTTTGTTGTCGATAAAACATTGTTACGCATTGTAAAGAATTTCGACAGGAAATTACTAGTTACGAAACACCATTCGTATTTACGTCGTTAAACGGTCGTCATTGCTCACCATTTCCTGCAATTTTTCCTGGGTGAGCGCCCCGCTGAAGTAGTAACCCTGCATCTGGTCGCAGTGATGGTGGCGCAGGAACGCCAGCTGTTCCCGGGTTTCCACGCCCTCGGCAATGACCTTCATTTTCAGGCTGTGCCCGAGCGCGATGATCGCGCGGGTGATGACGGCGTGGCCGTCGTGCACGCCGCCGCCCAGGAAGGAGCGGTCGATCTTGATGAAGTCGACCGGGAATTTCTGCAAATGGCTGAGGCTCGAATAGCCGGTGCCGAAATCGTCGATCGACAGGCGCACCCCGAGCGCCTTGAGTTCGGCCAGCGCTTCCATTGCCTCGGCCGGACGGTCCATCAACTGGCTTTCCGTGACTTCGAGTTCCAGCATGCGCGGGTCGACCTGGTGTCGTTCCAGCACCTCGGCCAAATGGCGCGCGAACTGGCGCTGGCGCAGCTGGCGCGCAGACAGGTTCACCGAGATCACGAAGTCGTGGATGCCGAGCGCCTGCATCGCCTTCAGGGCGCCGCAGGCTTCGGCCAGCACCCATTCGCCCAGGGGCACGATGAGGCCGGTTTCCTCGGCCACCGGGATGAATTCGTCGGGCGAGATCATCCCGTGTTCCGGATGGCGCCAGCGCACCAGGGCTTCCGCGCCGACCACCTTGCCGCTGCGCAGGTCCACCTTCGGCTGGTAGCCGAGCATCATCTCGCCGTTGCGGATCGCGCGGCTGAGGCTGGCTTCCAGCATCAGGTGCTGGTGCACGATCTGGTTCAGCTCGTCCGAATAGAACTGGCAATTGTTCTTGCCCAGGGTCTTGGCGTGGTACATGGCGGCGTCGGCGGCGCGCATGATGCGGTCGACGTTGTCGCCGTCAACTGGGAACAGGGCGACGCCGATGCTGGTGCCGGGCACGATTTCCTTGCCGGCCACCTCGATCGGGTCGCGCACGCTGCGCCGGATGCGTTCGACCAGCTCGGCCACGTGTTCCAGGCTCGGCTGGTCCTGGATGACCAGCACGAACTCGTCGCCGCCGACGCGCGCCACCGTGTCGTTCTCGCGCATGTTGGCGCGCAGCCGCTGGGCGATTTCCTGCAGCACCGCGTCGCCGGCCTCGTGGCCCAGGCTGTCGTTGATGTGCTTGAAGTTGTCGAGGTCGAGGAAGGCGAGGGCGCCCAGCACCCCGTTGTGGAGGGCGAATTCGATGGCGTCCTTCAGCTGGTCCTGCAACAGGGTGCGGTTGGCCAGGCCGGTGAGCGGGTCGTGGTGGGCCAGGTGGTGCAGGCGGCGCTCGTAATGGCGCGCCTCGGTGATGTCGTTGATGACGGCCACGAAATGCGTCACCTCGCCGTCGATGTTGCTCACCGGGTCGATGCGCAGGTCGTTCCAGAAGATGTCGCCGTTCTTGCGGCGGTTGCGCAGCACCGAGCGCACGCTTTCCTTGCGCCGCAGCGCGTCGTGGACACGTTTGTGTTCCTGCACGTCGCAGCCTTCGATGCGCATGAAGCGCGGGTTGCGGCCCTTGATCTCGCCCAGCGTATAGCCGGTCATCTGCTCGAAGGCGGGATTCACGTACTCGATCTTGTTGTCGCCGCCTTCGCAGCAGGTGATGACGATCGCGTTCACGCTGGAATAGATGGCGCGCTCGCGCACCCGCAGTCCCTGCTCGGTCCGCTTGCGCGCATCGATGTCGAGCCCGGTGCCGAAGACGCAGGGCAGGCTGCCCAGGCTGGTGCGCGCGCAATGGAACAGGAAAGTGGTGCGCCGGCCGTGCTTGCCGATCAGCTCGGCTTCGTGCGAGGAACTGCCGTAGTCGAAGGCGTCGAGGATCTTCTGCACGATGGCCGGCCGCTCCTTCTCGTCGAAGAAGAATTTGACGTTACTGGTCGGCAGTTCCTCGCTCGACATCTCCAGCGCTTCCTCGAGCTGGTGGTTCCACAGCAGCAGATGGCCGCTCTGGTCGATCACGTAGAACACGCAGGGCAGGCCCTCGATGATGTCGGCCACCGGCAAGTCCTGGATCAGCGAATAGCGCGGCGGCACGATGCCGGTGCGCGGAATGACGATCACGCTGAAGCTGCCGGGCTGGTCAGGGTCAAACGACTGCGGCGCGACCGTCACGCGGATCGGCAGGCGGTTGCCATTCGAACAGAGCAGATGTCCGGTCGAATCGGCATCCGCGCGGGCGGCGACCGGTATCGCGCCTGCGGCGCCTGCATCGTCGAATGCGATCAGGCGCTCCAGGGTCTGGTTGCGGATGTCCGCCGCCGTGTACCCGGCCAGCTTTTCGCAGGCCCGGTTCCAGCTCGTGATGCTGCCTGTGGCATCGACCACGAAGACGGCAAGCGGCAAGGGTGAGAGATTCAAGGTGCTCTCCGTGGCCGCTGAGCAAATGCCCGGCGGCTCGGCATGTATGACAGGCCATGATAGCGCAGCGACTGGTGCCGTGCGAGCGGTGATTTCTCGCGTGCGGCAGGTGGACGTTTATTTTTACTATTGACTCGGCAGCAAGAATGGCTGAGTGATTATTGACTGGGAGGCTAAAATTCCAGGCCTGGTGCTGCGCCCTCCGGATAGTCAAACCACGGCGCCGCCGAACGACTCGGGCCGCCGAGCAAGCAGGTGCGACAGCCGTTGCAGACCCGCCTGCAAGCGTCCGCGGTCGGGAATGCTGCCGAGGGAAATCCGGATGGCATTCACGGATGCGCCGCCGGTTGCAAAGGCCTCCGCCGGTGTTACCGCAATGCCCTCGCTGTCGGCCGCACGCGCAAGCTGGGCGGAGTTCCAGTAGGCCGGCAAGGCGAGCCATACGTGCAGGCCGTCGCCCAGGCCGCTGTAGCGCCCCGCCAGGACATCGCGCGCCATCCGGTGCCGCAGGCGCGCTTCCTTGCACACGCCTTCCAGCAGGCGGCCGGCCGAACCGTCGCGTATCCACTGGGTGGCCAGGGCGGCCGTCAGCGGCGCGGCCATCAGCGCGAACGACCTGAGCGCGACCAGGAAACGTTCGCGTTCGGCGGGATCGCGGATGAGCACGAAGGCGACACGCAGGCCGGGCGTCAGGCATTTCGACAGGGTCGAAATGTAGACCACCTGTTCCGGGGCGAGCGCGGCAATCGGCGCGGGCGGGGAGTCGGCCAGCAGCCAGTAGGGATCGTCCTCGACGATGCGCACCTTGCAGCGCCGGGCGACGCCGGCGAGTTCCTTGCGCCGCCGTTCCGGCATGGTCACGGCGGTCGGATTCTGCAAGGTCGGATTGAGGTAGACCAGCCCGGGCTGGTGCCGGCGGCAGGCTTCCTCCAGCGCCGCGGGCAGCATGCCGTGCCTGTCGGCGTCCACCGCAACGATGCGCCGGCCGAACTGGGTCGCCGCGGCGCGCAGGCCGGGATAGGTCGCCGGCTCCGCCAGGATCACGTCGCCAGGCGCCGTCAGCGCAAGGATCAAGGCGGCGATCGCCGCCTGCGCACCCGGGCAGACAACCAGCTGGCCGGCATCCACCTGGCCGAACATCGGCGCCAGCCAGGCGGCGCCCGCCTTGCGGTCGGCCTCGCTGCCGCCGCCCAGGTGGTAGGTCATCAGCAAGGCATTGTCCGCCCGCATCAGGACCTGCGCCAGACCCTGCTGCAGCAGGTCGTCGAAGTCCACGCCGTCCGGCGGCGGCGGGGTATTCATGCTGAGGTCGAGGACCGCGGTCAACTCGGCCTTCGGCGCCGCCACATAGGTGCCGCGCGCGCCGCGGCCCTCCAGCAGGTTGCGGCGCCTGGCTTCGTCGTAGGCGCGCGTGATCGTGGTCAGGTCGACCTGCAACCGCGCCGCCAGCCGGCGCTGGGGCGGCAGGCGGTCGCCGGGTTGCAGCGAGCCCTCGGCCACCGCCGCCTGCAAGGCATCCGCAATCTGCAGGAAACGCGGCCCGCCGTGCGCGGCCAGGCGCGGCAGCCAGCCCGGCGCATCCTCGTCTTGTATGGTTTTCAACTGGGACATTTTGTCTCGATGTATGGAAATTGTTTTTGAGTAGAATGCCTCAGAACCCGCAACACTACCCTTGCAGCGCGGTCGCCGGCGTTTCTTCCTCTCTCATCCGCATCCGGCACATCCTCTACCGGACATTGTGTCAACTCATCACCTGGAATACGCAACATCATGGAATGGTTTCCCATCGTCGCCGTCACATTCAAGTTTCTCGTGCTGGGCACGGGGATGTTTTTCGCCATCAAATGGCATTACGACCAAGGAAAGAAGGGACGGGAAAAGGAGCGGCGCGAGGTGCTGCGCGCGGCCGGCAAGATCGCCGTACTCTTCCTGGTGTTGTGCGTAGTCCTGGTGTTCGGGACGCTCTTCATTGCCAGGAAGCTCGGTATGGACTTGAACCTGTCGTGATGGCAGGGAAGGGCCGGCCGCAACCGCGTGATGCGGGCGCCTAGTCCTGCACAGGCGCTGCGGGCGCCGGCCCCGGCGCCGGCGGCACGGACGCCGGTACCCGTTCGCTGGCCACCCGCGGAATCCGCCGCCCCGCCTCGATCCCCTCGTTGAACAAATTCACGATCGGCGTGCCCAGGTAGGGCAGGGCAATGCTCAAGGTCAGCAATCCGACACCCAGCGTGATCGGGAAGCCGATGCCGAAGATGTTCAGCTGCGGCGCAGCGCGCGTGAGGATGCCGAGCGCCACGTTGACGATCAGCACCGCGCCAAGGATGGGCAGCGCCAGTTGCAGCCCCGCCGAGAAAATCCGCGAGCCCCAGCGCACCAGTTCCAGCGGCGCCGCCAGCGACAGCGGCGTGGCCGAGATCGGCAGGCTGACGAAGCTCTCGGCCAGGGCCGCCAGCAGCACCAGGTGGGCGTTCACGGCCAGGAAGGCCATGGTCGCCACCATCGACAGGAACTGGCTGATCGCCGCCGAACGGCCCTGGGTCGACGGATCGAAGAAGGACGCGAAGCCGAAGCCCATGGTCGAGCTGGCGAGTTCCCCGGCATACTCGACCGCCGCGAACACCAGGCGCATCGAAAAGCCCATCGCCAGCCCGATCAGGAGTTCCTGCACCAGGATCAGCAGCCCCGCATACGACATCGGGTCAAGCGCGGGCACGGCCGGCACGGTGGGCGCGATGACCAGCGCCAGCAGCACGCCCAGCACGACTTTCACCGACACCGGCACGCTGGCGTGGCCGAACAGGGGCGCGGACGCGACCAGCCCGAGGATGCGCGTGAGCGGCCACAGCAGGCCGGCGATCCAGGCATTGATATCGGACGAAACCAGCGTCAGCATCGGGCAGGACTTAGCCGACCATGTTCGGAATGCCGGTGAACACTTGCCGCATGTAGTCGAGCATGACCGACAGCATCCACGGCCCCGCCACCACCAGGGCGATGAACACGCCGACCAGCTTCGGAATGAAGGAGAGGGTGGCTTCGTTGATCTGGGTCGCGGCCTGGAAGATGCTGACGATCAGGCCGATGATCAGCGCCACCAGCAGCAGCGGCGCCGACACCAGCAGGGTGATTTCCATGGCCTGCTTGCCGAGGGTCATGACGGATTCCGGAGTCATGGCGCGTTCCTAGTTAAAACTCTGGGAAAGCGAGCCCAGCAGCAATTGCCAGCCGTCGACCAGCACGAACAGCATCATCTTGAACGGCAGCGAAATCACGGCCGGCGACATCATCATCATGCCCATCGCCATCAGCACCGAAGCCACGACCATGTCGATGATCAGGAAAGGAATGAAGATCGCGAAGCCGATCTGGAAGGCCGTCTTCAGTTCGCTGGTGACGAAGGCCGGGATCAGCACGCGCAGCGGCACGTCTTCCGGGCCCTGCAGGGCCGGGGTGCGCGAGATCTTGGCGAACATCGCCAGATCCGACTGGCGCGTCTGCTTCAGCATGAAGTCCTTCAGGGGCGCGGCGCCGCGGTTCATCGCTTCCGTCATCTGGATGCGGTTTTCCTGCAGCGGCACGTAGGCGTCGGTATAGATCTTGTCGAAGGTCGGGCCCATCACGAACAGGGTCAGGAACAGGGCCAGGCCGACCATCACCTGGTTCGGCGGCGCGGTCTGGGTGCCGATCGCCTGGCGCAGCAGCGACAGCACGATGACGATGCGGGTGAAGCTGGTCATCATCAGGAGGGCCGCCGGCAGGAAGGTGAACGCCGTCATCAGCAGCAGCGTCTGCACCGGCAGCGAGTACTCGGTGCCGCCGCCCGGCGCGGGGCTGGTGGTGAGTGCCGGGATACCCGGCTGGGCCAGCGCGGCCAGCGGCAGCAGCGCGGCCAGGCCGGCGATCAGCAGGAATTTCTTATTTCGCATTGCGTTTGTCGATCGTCTTTTTGAGCCAGTCGGAAAAATTCGTGGTGGGCAAGGTGTCGCCGGCCAGGGTGGCGCCCGATTGTACGCCAGCCGCGCCCGTGGCCCCCGTGTCCTGGCGCGGCATGGTCGCCAGCGCGTTGACCCGGCCGGGCGAGGCGCCGACCACGATCCACTGGTTGCCCACTTCCACCACCATGATGCGTTCGCGCCCGCCGATGTTCAGCGCCCCGACCAGGCGCAGGTTGGCGGAATTGCCGGTCAGCCTGGGGCCGAAGCGCTTGGCGGCCCAGGCCAGCGCGGCGAGCAGGCCCAGCACCATCAGCAGGGCGAAGATGGTCTGCATCAGGATGCCGGTCGACAGGCCGGGGGCGGGCTGGGGAATCGTCGCGGGCCGCGCCGGGGTGCCGGGGATCGCGGCCGGGGCGGCAGGGACCACGGTGGAGGGCGGATCGTTGACCGGGTTCCGGGCGGTGGTCGGCACTTCGCCGACGGTGGTGGCGCGCTCGGGCGGCACGATGTCGACCTGGGCGTCGCCGGAGGCTGGGGTGTTCGTGGCGCCGCTTGCGGGTGCCGGTGTGGCCGGCGCCGGTCTGGCGGCGCTTGCGGCAGGCGCGGCGGCAGGTGGTGCGGCAGATTGTGCAGATGTGGCCGGCGCCTGGGCCGATGCCGCCAGCGGCAGCGCGCAGGCCGCCGCCAGCATCACGCGCGCCCCGAGTCCGCGCAACAGGGAAGACAGCAAGGCAGATCCATGTGCAGTCGTGCGGGCAGGGGCAAGCGTGGGCATCATTTATTCAATTTTCTGATCCGTTCCGATGGCGTAATGATATCAGTCAGGCGGATGCCGAACTTGTCGTTCACGACCACGACCTCGCCCTGGGCGATCAGGCAGCCGTTGACCAGCACGTCCATCGGTTCGCCGGCCAGGCCGTCGAGCTCGACGACCGAGCCCTGGGCCAGCTGCAGCAGGTTCTTGATCGCGATTTTCGTGCGGCCGAGTTCCACGGTCAGCTGTACCGGGATGTCGAGGATGAAGTCGATGTCGTTCGGCGTGTCCGGGCGCGGGCTCTTGGCGCCGAAGTCCTGGAACACGGCGGCGCTGGCGGTCTGCTGCTTCTGCAGCGCGGCGGCTTCGGCGGCGGCCTGCTCGGCAATGGCGGCGCCCCAATCGTCGTCGAGGTTTTGATCGTCCTGGTTGTCAGACATTGTGTTTCTCCTGATTGAAGCTGTCGCTGTTGGCCAGCAGTTTCTCGACCTTCAGCGCGTACTGGCCATTCGCGACGCCGTAAGTGCATTCCATCACGGGCACGCCGTCGACGGTGGCCTGGATGGTGTCGGGGACGGAGATGGGGATCACGTCGCCGACTTTCATGTTGAGGATATCGTCGAAGTTCGCCTTGCCGTGGCCGAGCTCGGCCACCAGTTCGACTTCGGCCACCTGGATTTGCTGGGTCATCAGGCGGATCCAGCGTTTATCGACTTCCAGCGCCTCGCCCTGGATGCTCGAGGTCAGCGCATCGCGGATCGGCTCGATCATCGAGTACGGCATGCAGAAGTGGATCTGGCCCGACACCGGACCGAGCTCGATCGTGAAGGTGGACGATACCACGACTTCGTTCGGGGTCGCGATGTTCGCGAACTGGGTGTTCATCTCCGAGCGGATGTACTCGAATTCGATCGGGTAGACCGGTTCCCACGACTTGCCGTAGGCCTCGAACACGATGTCCAGGATGCGCAGGATGATGCGCTGCTCGGTCTGGGTAAAGTCGCGGCCTTCCACGCGGGTGTGGAAGCGGCCGTCGCCGCCGAACAGATTGTCGACCAGCAGGAACACCAGGCCCGGATCGAAGACCATCAGCGCGGTGCCGCGCAGGGGCTTCATGTGGATCAGGTTCAGGTTGGTCGGCACCACCAGGTTGCGGATGAACTCGCTGTACTTCGACACCCGCACCGAGCCCACCGAGACCTCGGCGCTGCGGCGCAGGAAGTTGAACAGGCCGATGCGCAGCAGGCGTGCGAAACGCTCGTTGATGATCTCGAGCGTCGGCATGCGGCCGCGCACGATCCGCTCCTGGGTGGCCAGGTTGTAGGTGCGGACTCCCGAGGTGTCTTCAGGCGCGGAGATATCGTCCTGATCGCCGTTGACCCCTTTTAAGAGGGCATCGACTTCTTCCTGTGAGAGGAAATTATCGGCCATGATGTTTCTTTACTGGATGATGAACGAGGTGAACAAGACGTCGGACACTTCCTGTTCGTCGCCTTCTTCTTCGAACGGCACTTGTACCACGGCCTTGATCTCGGATGCCAGCTGCTGCTTGCCTTCGACCGTGCTGATCTCGGACGCCTTCTTGCCCGACAACAGCAACAGCACGCGGCTGCGCACCTTGGCCATGTTGTCCTTGATCAGGGTTGCCTGTTCAGGGCCGTTCACCTGCAGGGTAAACTGAATCTGCAAATACTGGTCGCCGTTTTCGGGCTGCAGGTTCACCACAAACTGTTCCACCGGCACGTACTCGGCCTTGTGGGCTTCCTTGGCCTTTTTCTTTTTCTTCGGTGCTTCTTCGTGGGCCTCGGCATCGCCGCTGCCGTGCAGGAAGAACCAGCCCGCACCGGCGCCGCCGCCAAGCAGCAGCACGCCCGCGATCGCGATGATCATGAGCTTCTTCTTCGACCCGCCCGCCGGAGCGCCTGCGTCTGCTTTCGGGTCGGCTTTCGTTTTCGGATTCGCTTTCAAGATACCTCGTGCCAAATGGGTTGCGTGATTATGGCATTATCGGGAAAAAGTGCGCAGCGGCAAGCTTTGAAAAGAAAGGGGAAGGTGGGCTATCTCGGGGTTTGTCGAGTGGCATCGTGCCAATCGGATGAGCATCCAAGACAAACGGCCGCATTCCGCGGCCGTTGAGTTCGTACGGTGGGCACCCCGTGCCCACGCGAAAAGTGGAATGACGTTATCGGTGTTCGATGACGCGGCGATGAAAAATCGAAACGCGTCCAAATGATCATCCGGGGACGTCAACAATCATCGACGGAAACGACAGGAAACGCGTTATCGCGACGCGCCTTTCCGCGTGGGCACAGCGTGCCCACCGTACGGGACGCTGCGGCGTCATGCCATCATATCGATCAGGCGAAGGTGTCGACCGCCCCCGCACCACCCAGGATGCTGGTGCGCTGGCGCGGCGTCACTTCCGCCACGGCGCTGTCGCCGCCGCCATTCCCGCTACCGCCGCCGCCCGAACGGCCCGAACCGGGCTGGTTCTGCTGTCCATTGCCCTCGTTCCCCGCATTCACGCTCGCATTCCCCAGCGCGATCCCGCTCTCGCTCATCATCTCGCGCAGGCGCGGCAGGGAATTTTCCAGGGCCTGGCGTACCTCCAGCTGCTGCGACGAGAAGGTCACGCTGGCCATGTCGTTCGACACGTTCAGCACCACCTGCACCGGCCCCAGGTCCGGCGGGTTCAGTTCCAGCGTCGCGCTCTGCTCTTCGCCGCCCACCATCCAGATCACCTTCTGGCCGACCTGGTTATCCCAGGCGGGCGTGCCCACGCGTGCGCTCAGGCGGTCGGTCGGCACCGCGCCCGCGGCCTGGGCGTTTTGCAGGGCATTCGTCTGGGCCACCAGGCTGGTGAAGGTTTCCGGCGCGGCCGTTTCCTTCAGCGCGGCCGTGCTGTCGTGCAGCTTGGCGGCGAACTGGCCGGCGTCCGCCTGCAGTTTGGCCGCCTGCTCGCCGGCCTTGCCCAGCTCCATGCCGCGCAGGTCGATGCCCTGCGCCGCCTTGTCCTGGCCGTCGGCCGCGGCCGCCAGCGCATTGGTGTCGAGCTTGATGGCCGGCTCGCCTTCCAGGCCCAGCTTGCCCTTCAGGCCGGCCTGGGCGCCGCCGGCGGCGCCGGTGTCGAGCGCCGGCGTGGCTTTCGCGGCCGCTTGCGGCTGGCTCAGGCTGGCCAGCATGGCGAGCATGTCGGTGACCGAATCGGCCGCCTTGGCGTCGCCCTGCGCCGCTTCCTCGCCTTCGCCGCTGTCGGCAGTGGCCTTGGTGTCGGTGCTGGCCTGGGCCGCATCCGCTTTCTCGGCGCTGTCGGATTTCGCCGCTTCCTTGGCCGGCTCCCTGGCGGCTTCGCGTGCCGGCGCCTTGGCTTCGTTGGCGGCCGGCTTGTTCGCTTGCGCCTGCGGTTTCGCCACCGCTTGCGGCTGGGCCGGCTGCGGCTGCATCTGCGGGGCCGGCTGGGCTTGCGCCTGGGCCTGGCGCTGTTCCAGCTGGCGCTGCTCGACCTGGCGCTGCAGGGTCGCGCCGAAGTTCACGCCGTCGTTGTTCAGCACGGCATTGCCGCGCATGTTCTGCGACTGGTTGTTCAGGCCATTCGTGCCATTGACCTGGAACGGAAGGGAAGTGGTTTGCATCGTCATGGTGTGTTCAACGTTGGTTGCGGACGGTACGCGCAGCGTGGTCATCCATCATTTTCTGGTCGCGCTTGTCGGCGATCTTCTGGGCCTCGGCCACCGCGCGCTCGTTCAGCGTGCGGTAGGACAGTCGCTTGCGCTCGCTTTCCTGCCAGGCTTTCTTTTCCTGGTCGCTCTTGTACTTCGCGTGTTTCACGACTTCGGCCTGGCCATTGATCGCGTTGTCGAGCTTGCCGACAAAGGCGACGAAGTTCTGGTAGGCGAAGGGCGTGATGCCCGCCATTTGCTGCTGGTCCAGCCGGTTGGCGTAATCGTCGCGGTAGCCGAGCAGCATCTGGTGCTTCTGCTCGGCTTCCTCGACCGCCTTCAAGGCGGCGCCGAGACGCTTTGCTGCGTCGTCGGAGTCGCGCTGGGCCAGCTCGATCAGGGTTTCAAGGGCGGAGGTATTTGCCATAGTGGATTAGTATATCCACGCAGCAACCATACCGATCAGCTGAATAGAGAGGTTAATTGCCCCAAGCTCTGGTCCATGCCCGTGTTTTCGAAGATTTCCTGGCACAGGAATTCCTCGATTTTTTCGTTCAGCGCAATCGCCTGGTCCAGCACCGGGTCGCTGCCCGGCGCATACGCGCCCACGCTGATCAAGTCGCGCGAACGCTGGTAGCGCGAATACAACTGCTTCAGTTTGCGCGCCGCCAGCTGGTGCTCGTGGGTGGTAATGCCGTGCATGGCGCGGCTGATCGATTGTTCGATGTCGATGGCCGGGTAGTGGCCGGCCTCGGCCAGGTGTCGGTTCAGCACGATGTGGCCGTCGAGAATACCGCGCGCCGCATCGGCGATCGGATCCTGCTGGTCGTCGCCCTCGGACAGCACGGTATAAAAGGCCGTGATCGAGCCGCCGCCTTCCAGGCCATTGCCGGCGCGTTCCACCAGCACCGGCAGCTTGGCGAATACCGATGGCGGATAACCCTTGGTGGCCGGCGGTTCGCCGATCGCCAGGGCGATCTCGCGCTGGGCCATGGCGTAGCGGGTCAGCGAATCCATGATCAGCAGGACGCTCTTGCCCTTGTCGCGGAAGTGCTCGGCAATCGCGGTCGCATAGGCCGCGCCCTGCAGGCGCATCAGCGGCGGGCTGTCGGCCGGTGCGGCGACAACCGCCGAGCGCGCCAGGCCTTCCGGCCCCAGGATCTGCTCGATGAACTCTTTTACTTCGCGGCCCCGTTCGCCGATCAGGCCGACCACGATGATCTCGGCCGTGGTGTAGCGCGCAATCATGCCCAGCAAGACGGATTTACCGACGCCGGTACCGGCGAACAGGCCCAGGCGCTGGCCACGGCCCACGGTCAGCATGGAGTTGATGGCGCGCACGCCCACGTCCAGCGTGTCCTTGATCGGCGCGCGGTCGAGCGGGTTCACGGGGCGGGCATTGATCGGCGCCATGTCGTTGGTGCCGAGCGGCCCCTTGCCGTCGAGCGGACGGCCGGCGCCGTCGACCACGCGGCCCAGCAATTCGATACCGACCGGCAGGT
>Ga0209023_10002884_pt1 | contig 20984 bp, 23 predicted proteins | sample LakOneMetagenome_FD_187468 | JGI IMG/M metagenome (GOLD analysis project Ga0209023, IMG submission 187468) | Freshwater and sediment microbial communities from Lake Erie, Canada (SPAdes) (version 2) | ecosystem: Environmental > Aquatic > Freshwater > Lentic | place: Lake Erie, Canada...
AGGGGTATGACGATGTCCATGGATGAACAGCAGACACGCACCGCCATACCCCTCGCCCCCACGTCGGACCCCGACCGGTTCGTCCGGCTCCTCGCCGGGATGGTCCAGGCGGGCCTCGCCGACGACATGGTCCGCTCGCCGAAGTGGGGCCACCTCCTGGCTGCGACCGGGTTCAGCAACGCCGACGCCATGAACGTCATGCTGGCCGCCGAGGATCTCGTCCGTGCCGACGCACCGATGGCGACCGCCATCGGTCGACTCCCGCAGCAGGGCGACGGTCGAGACACCGGCGAGCTGGCTTCGCAGCCACCCACCGTCGAGACCCACACCGCCAGGCGAGCCGTATCGCAGCCTGACGAGCTCCGGAACCGCACCGCCGGTGCCAGGCACGCCATCCGCTTCATCCGGACCCTGTCCGACGAGGTGCTGCGCTCCGCCGTGGACGACCCAAACGGTCAGGCCAGCGTCCACATCGCGACCGCCGCCGGCCCCGGGACCAGTCCGGCCTGGGTCACGAGCCGGTGCGCGATCGAGTTGTACGAGCGGGGCCTGATCACCGAGCAGATCCTCGACGACCTCTGCGCGTGACCGCTCGGGCCGTCGTCGTCAACAAGCGCGCCACCGCTCCCCTACCAACCGACCGCTACATCGGGCGGCCAACGAAGTGGGGCAACCCGTTCAGCCACCTCGACGGGACCCTCGCCAGCTTCCGGGTGGCGGATCGCCGCCAGGCGGTCTGGGAGTACGCCCGGTGGCTGCTCGGCCAGCCGGACCTGCTTGCCTCGCTCGACGAGCTCCGCGACGGCCGACTGGTGTGCTGGTGCCATCCGGCGAGTTGTCACGGTCACGTCCTTGCGTTCGTGCTGGACCACGGCATCGAGGCCTTGGCCGCCCGAGTGGCCGCTCACGACTACGGCGCGTCATAGAACCTGGTCGGGGCCGTCTCTGTGACAGGGGGTGCCACCCTCCGTTCTGAGCAAGGAGACGGGATGAACCGAAGCCGGGTCCGCGCGCTGGTCGTTACGGCTGCGATGAGCCTCGCAACGATCGGTGTGGGTGTCGCCGTTCCCGCTACCGCAGCGTGGGCGGCCGGGTTGAGCACCAACCAGGGCACGTACTCGTTCGTGTGCAGCGGTGGGGCATCGCGGTCGATCGGGACGCTGTCCGGGGCGCAACCCGGCGAGACGGTCACCTTCACCTCCCCCGAACTCGGAGCGCTGCTCGACGGGCACGCCAACAGCGCCGGCCAGGTCGGGCTGATCTGGCAGTGCAACCCGAACGAGGCAGGCACCACCTGGCACGTCAACGCCGCCGGCAGCACGAGCGGCCGCACCACCACCTTCACCGTGAACGGCACCTCGAGCGGGACCACCCCCACCTCCGCACCGCCGACGACCGCCCGAGCACCGCGGTACATCGTCGGGACACTCGGGCCGTCGTGGAACATGAGCCATCCGACCCTCTACGTGAGCTACGGCGGCGCCCATCGCTACCTGGGCAACATCGTCCAGGGCATCTCGAACTGGAACAACGCCAACGCCAACGTGACCCTCGTCCGTTGGCCCGGCGTGCCGTACCGCATCCACATCTACGTCCTCGACTCCCCCCAGCCGAACGGCACCCTTATCGGCCTGACCGTTCACGCCCCTGGAATGGGGCAGATCTACACGAGCGCCGTCATCACGCTTTACCAGGGTCAGATGGATGGTAAATCCGACTTCCGCAGGACCAAAACCGCGACCCACGAACTGGGCCACGCCCTTGGCCTCCCAGACGAGGTCAGCGCCGATGCCAACAGCATCATGCGCAAGGGCGAGACCCCCAGCTTCAACACGCCACGCAGCTACGACATCGACCGAGTGCGGAGCCTCTACTCATGAGCACGTTCACCACGAAGCGAAGCATCACGGCCATCGCCGTCGTCGGTCTCCTGCTCGTGCTTCTCGGCACCGTCGTAGCCATGTCAGGACCAACCCATCACCCTCGGGTGACCGCCGCTCCGCTGCCTCTCGGTGACTCCGGCGGTCGCGGCCGGAGCGTCCGGTTCGACGCCGACTACGACACCTACCCGGACTTGGCATCGCTCGTCGCGGCCTCGGATCTGGTCATCATCGGCACTGTCGGGTCACCGACGGTCGTGCCTGACCCGAACCCGGCCGTCGGTGAGGACGGCTCCACGCTGCCGACGGTACCGACGACCTTCTACCCCGTCGCGATCACGGAGTACGTCAAGGGCAAGACCAACCCATCGGTCACCGTCAAGATCGCGGGCGGCCGGGTCGGGGATGAGGAGTTCGTGGAGGAGGTCCCACCGCTCGACGTCGGCGGCACCTACCTCTTCTTCACGATCAAGGATCCGGATGACACGACGAGCGCCTTCCCTCTCGCCGGCGGCCATGCGCTGACGATGGCAGACGGATCTCCGAGCTTCACGATGTCCGGCGACGTCAGCGGAGCCGATCCGTTCAGCTTCACCCTGCGCGATGTGCAGGCGCTCGCCGGTAGCCCCACCGAACCGACGAGCGCGACGAGCACGACGACGATCCCACCGACCGACGATGTCGTCCCGACCGTCATCGTGTCGAGCACACCCGCGACGCCCGCATCGACTGAGTCGGCCGCGTCGACCACCCCCGACGTCTCGACCACGACGGTCGGGTCGTCCACGAGCTCGACGCCGACGACCGGATCCGCCGGGACGCCACCGCACGGCACCACCGGCGAGGGCCCTTCCCCGTCGGCCGCCCAGCCGTCTGTAGCAGGCGCCGGGAACAGCAGGGGCGCCGTGCTCCCGCGAACTGGCTCCGACTTCTCCCGGCTCGCCTGGACCGGCGTCGCCATGGTGGTCATCGGCCTCGGGCTGGTGGCCTGCGCCCTGAGCCTCTGGCGCCGTACCTCGTAGCGCTGCGGCGGGAACTGAACCCGGGCAGCCGGAGACCCCGACCCGGGTCTGGCCGGGAGCAGATCGACGGCCACCCACAGATCCACCATGCCAGCCCCCGTAGTCACCCGCGCCTCCGAATCCACCAACTTCGACCCGGCCACGCTGCGCCGGATGGCGACGCTGCTCACCCATCCCACGGACACCGAACTGCAGGCCGGTCTCCGCGATGCGGCCGGAACGATCGAGACGCTCGAGGGCCACGTCCTCGACCTCCTCTCGGCGCTCCGCAACGTCGACCACCGTTCCGGCCTCAAGGCCGGCGAGAAGCTGCGCCTCGACGAGGCGGCGTCGTACTTCGAGCGGACGCCGGCGTCGCGGTAGATCCGTGCTCGCTCCTGCCGTCGACGAGCTTGCACCGGGGACAGCGAAACACCCCGATCAGCTGCACCCGGCCGCCCTGGTCCCCGGCTCGGCCGTAGCCCGGGCACTTCACCAGGTCTGGTCCGGTGACCGGCTTGTCGAGGTGGTCGTCCGCGACGAAGCCGAGCGCACGTACGCGGCTGCGACCATTGCCGCCCACCTGGCCGTCCGGTCCCAGGTCCCGACGCAGGTAAGGGCTCCCACGAGCCAGTGGCTCGATGACGTCTGGTCGGCGTTCAAGGGGCAGGTCGGCATCTTCGGGGCCACTAGCCGACTCGACTTCGACACGATGGAGCCCGTCCGGAGGGATGCGTGGTCGACACCTCGTCCGCATGCACGACGGAAGCTGGTGGTGTACGTCGGAACCTCGGCGCTCGACGACCACATCGCTCTGACCACCTTGTACGAACGCGTCATCGTGGTCGTGGACCGGACGATGTTCTGGGCGCCCCGCCACGACCCGCTTCTCGCCCTACCCGACATGCCGCTCGACGTGGCCGTGGCGGGAGGCATGTAGCCGCCACCCACGGTGGCGGACATGCAGCTCTTCACAGTCACCGTGCGGCCGTGGTCCCCAACGGACGGACGCCGACTCGACACCCTCCCGATCGCCGAGGTCACGGGCCAGCCCGTGTTCCGCCCGGTCAAGTCCATCGCCTTCCCCAGGGGCCACGACGGCTTCCAGGTCGACGTCATCGCTAACGGTCCAGAGGTCCGCGACGCCGACTCGGGGGTGTGTCGGATTGCCCGCTTCGAGCTCGTCCACGCCGCGGTCGATGCCCTGACCTGGCACCCGTCGGTCGAGGCGGTCGGGTGGATGGAGACCCTCCGGGTAGCCGAGGTCGTGTTGGACCACCCGGGCGGCGAGCCCCGCTACGTGCCGGCCGAGGACCCGGACTGGGTGCCGCAGTTCGTCTACCTGAGGGCCTGCCCGGTCGGGGGCGCGTGATGGATCTCACCGGTTACGACTCCGTCGACGAGGCCCGGGCCGCCGCACTCAGCTTCGCCCGGTTCGTGGGGACCCCACAGCTCGTCGTCACGCGGTACCGCCCGGACCGGTCGGCTGCCACCACCGCTCACGTCCTCACCCCCGCCCAGCTGGACGCCGCTCGCCTCAATGACGCCGGCTCTGGATGGCAGCACGAGGTGATCTTCGAGGCCACTGCCGGCACCAACGTCGAGCAGTGGCTGCGGGGGATGGTCCGGGGCGGACCTCCCCCACAGCCGGGCTGGGCCTACGCCAACCACCTGCAGATGCTCCTCGACCTCGGCCGGAGGTGGATCGCCGCCCCGCTACCCGACGGGATCGAGCGCAACGATGCGCCGTGCTACGTGGCGGCCTGGGTCCTGTGCGGACAGCGGAGCGACCTGACCTACGTCGAGGGGATCACGATGCCCGACATGGTCCACCACGCTTGGGCCGTCGACGGCGACGGCCGGGTCATCGACACCACCCTCGATCATCCCGAGGACCGCGCCTACTGGGGTCTGGCCTTCCCCGACATCCAGGAAGTCAGCAGAGCCATCACCGAGGTCGGGAGCTTCGGGCTGATCCCGAACGATTTCCGGCGCGGGGACGTCCTGCTGCGCCACGGCAGGCTCCGCCGGGTGGGAGAGCGGCCCGGGCCACCCACGACCATTCCGTGATCATCACCAACGAGGACCTCACCCGCATCGAGCAGATCGCCGGCACTGGCGGCTTGTCCCAGATGGATGAGGCGATCGAACCGCCGACCATCCTCGGCCTCGTCGGCCGGATTCGGGACACCGACGCACCGTTCGCGGACTCCCACGAGAGCTACCAGGACCTCGAGGCACGAGCACTGAACGCCCACCAGTCCCTCGTCGCCCTCGCATCGGGAGCCGGTGACGACCAGGAGCGTCGGCGGCTGATCGCGAAGGCCGAAGGCGTACACCTCGTCGTCGAGTTCATGGCCGAGCATCGCCAGGCCGTCCTGGGGTCTGGCCGATGACGCTCACCAGCCCCCAGCCGCCCGTCACCGACACCGGGTGGACGCCGGCGATGTGGACGCTCACCCGGTGGGCCGATGACCTCGGCATCGAGGTCATCGACGCTGGCCCGTTCGGTCCGGTGTGGGACGGTCGCCACCTGTTCGCCGGTGCGTTCATGGCCGCCTCGGACCTCTCCCACGAGATCGCCCACTGGCTCATCGCCCCGCCGGCCCTGCGGGCGCTGCCGAACTTCGGCCTGGGCCGCGACTGGCAGGGTGGCGACGCCGGCCTGGTCTTCGGGCGCGCGGAACGACTCGACGCCGAGGCGCTCGCTTCGGCGCTCGGCATCGCCCTCCTGAAGGCCGTTGAGCCGCTGACCTGGTTCGCCCAGGTCAGCTGCTGGGGCCACACGATGGCCGCCGACCCGTGCTGGACCGGGCGGTGGGCGGCGCTGACGGCCGCAGTCGAGGAGCACGTCGAGGCATTCCGGGTCTGGCTGGCGACCTGCGACTAGCTGCCGGGTGAAGTCGGACGGCCTCGGGTCATCGACCAGCGCCACCCACCCACTGGTCGATGACCTCGACCCCTGCCGCCACGTTCCCGTCCGGGACCATCCACCGGATCCATCCCGAGGACGCTCTGCGTGAGAAGGAGATCGTCCAGCTGACCGTCGGCGTGCTCGACGCCGACGCGGTCGCCGTGTTCACCGAGGGCTGGTGCTGGGCCCTTGCCGTCGCTCTCGAGGCGCGCACCGGCTGGCCGATCGTCCTGTTGGTCACCTCTCATGGCCTCTGGGTTCACGCCGGCGTCCGGCGTCCGGATGGCAAGGTCGTCGACATCGAAGGTCCGTCCGACCCCGAGACCTGGGTCCGGAAGTGGGAGGCCAGGGAACGCCAACGGCTCCACGACGATGGGGCGTCCGGCACCCTTACCGCGTGTCGGGCGAGCGCTGCGCAGCGGTACACCTTCGGGTTGCTGTGCGGGTCGATCGAGGATGAAGCGCTCGCGATCGCCGGCACCTTCGTCGAAGCGGTCCTGCAACTGCGTCTCCCGTCACCGACGGTTTACAACCGCCGGGCGTCATGATCGGCGCCTCGTCCCGTCCTCTGTCCGTGCGCCAGATGACCGACCTCACCGCCCTCGCCAACTTCGACATCGAGATGCTCAACCGGGTGCTGCTCAGTCCCCTCCCGGACGGCGACTGGTGCGGGATAGACCCGTTCGGATCCCTGATGATCTGGGACTACGACATGGCCGTCGCGGCCCTCGAACACCCTGACCTGTGGGCCCCGACGGTCGAGGAGACGTCCCTCGGGATGATCACCGACGGCCCCGCGCTCGAATGGTCACGGCTGATCTCGTCCTTCACCGACGGACCGGTGCAGCGTCACCAGCGCGCCGCGATGGCGCCAGCGTTCATGCGTACGGCGATCGAGCCGCTCCGCCCGATGGTGGCTGAGGTGGCGGCGGGACTGGTGGGCCGCCTCGGCCCGGAGCCCGAGTTGGTCACCGAGCTCGCGTGGCAGTACCCGCAGGAAGTCTTCGCCCAGGTCCTCGGCGCCGACCCCGGCCAGTTGGCCGAGCTGACCGACGACGTCGCCGTACTGACCCGCCTCTGGGGCTACACCTCCGGGGAGGTCAAGACCGAGATCGACGCTGCAGTCGTGAAGCTGGACTCGCTGGCCTCCGAGTTGCGGGCCTGCCCGTTCGGGATGGTGGAGCGCATCGAGCAGATCGACCTCGACGAGGCTCAGCGTCAGGCGCTGGTGATGCAGCTCGTCGTCTCCGGCTGGGAGACGACGGCGGCGCAGACCGCGAACCTGCTCTGGCTCCTGGCGGCCGACGCCGGCCGTTGGTCATCGCTCACCGACGGGACCCCTGCCGTCGCAGTCGCTCTCGAAGCCATCCGGATGGAGCCCTCAGCGACGGCAACGGTGCGGCTCGCTCACGTCGACACGGTGCTCGGCGATGTGGCCATCCCCGCCGGCACCCGCGTGATCCCGTCGTTCGTGTGGGCGTCGCGAGACCCGTCGGTCTACGTCCGCCCCGACGACTGGCTTCCGCGGCGGTGGACGACGGCAGAGCCGCCACGGGGGCCGATCGCGTTCGGGTCGGGTCGGCACCGCTGCCTGGGCGAGCGTCTGGCCCTGATGGAGCTCGAGGAGATGGTCTTGGCCCTCGGGCAGGTTGGGCCGACCGGCGGCTGGGATGTCGTCGGTGAGACCGAGTGGTCCGGGATCGGTCGGCCTCATCGGCCGTTGACGCTGCGTGTGCGTGAGCGGCAGGGCCGCAGCTGACGGTCCGTCCTACTTGTCGGTCAGCTGCTCGGTGGCGCTGAGGGCCGCGGCCGCGGCCCTCATGTGCGACCGGAGGCCGCCGACGGTCTCCTCGACGGTGGCGATCCGAGCGTCGAGGGACGCGACGGCGGAAGGGGGCGGAGCGACCCCGTAGCCGTACTCCTCGTGGACGCCCATCAGCACGGTCCTCCACTCGTCCTGCCAGGCGTAGAGGATGCTCGGCGGGAGCGCCAGACGGTACCGGTGGGTGTCCAGCTCGAGTACCTGCTGCCATGTGCCTGCCGGGGTGTGCGACGCGATGCGCTTGAGGTCGTCGGGCATCCCGCTCTGGATCATCGCCACCTTCTCGAAGAGGTGGAGGTCCCGGAGCAGTAGCGGCTCCAGCGGCACCAGCGACTGGTTGTTGGATCCCTGGGAGTTGGCGAGCAGGAACCGGCACTCCTGGTAGCAGGAGCGGGTGTGGGTCTGGAACCAGCCGTTCACCAGCTCGGGGACCGACACCGCGATGACGAACGCGAAGTGGTCCAGTGCCTCGGCGGCCGTCGCGGGGGTGGCCGGTTCGTGCAACTCCAGGCTCTCGGTGATCGCGTCGCAGGCCCCGGTCAGCTGGGCGTGACGGTGCGACACGTACGAGAGGACGTTGCGTGGTGCAGTGGGGGGCACGGACTTCCTTAGTCGAGGAGGGAACGAACGACGGACATGGCGATCTCGATGCGCTGCGGGTCGAGGCCGGTCTTCCGGAGGATCAGCTCGATCTGGTTCAGAGCATCGGAGGTCGACACCGGTTCGAGCTCGGTGGTGCCGATCGTGTCGGGGTCATCTCCGACGATCAGCCGGTCGAACGATTCGATTCCCCATCCGAGGGCCAGCATGGCGCTTCGTCGACTCGACTGGGTGGTCTTGTCGCCCGCTTCGAGCTTGCCCCAGGTGGGCGTGCTGAGGCCCGCCTTCTGCGCCGCGGCCACCTGGCTCAGACCGAGGTCGGACCGACGGGACCTGACGATCCGGCCGACCTCCGCAGGTGTTCGCAGCGTGCCCATCTCTAAACTGTACCAAGATTTCTTGATCCGAATGCTTGTGTTGTTGATAGAGTCTGCCTAAGGCGGCACATACTGCAGCTTTCCATACATGGGACGCCCACCGGTTGTGAGGATGACGCCAGAACGGCGGGCCAACGCAGGACCCCGAAAGGCAACACCATGACCACCGACCCGACCGGTCACAGCGACGGCCCGAGCCGAATCGACTACCACGCCGCCCAGACCGTCGTGCACAACGCGGTGGAGAAGTTCGGCCTGACCCGGCTCAGCCCGTCGATCAGGGACGCCCTCACCAGTCAGCTCACGATCGTCGCCCTCATGGAGGGGGCCTCTGGCCTCGCCGATGTACGCAACCGGGCCACCCGTCTGATCAACAGCTTCCGATACCCCGAACCCCGCCTGCCGGACCGCAGCGCAGCCCAGCGCGAGATCGTGAGCGTCCTCGCCGCCAGCCTGGGGCGGGCTCCCAGCATCACGGAGATCGTCACCGAGACCAACCGAGTGGGTATCCGGTCCCGCCGGGTCTGACCGTAGGCGGCTCAGGCTGCCTCGACACCCTGGGCCTTCGCAACCCGCCGGGCCGCCCCAGCCAGTTCCTTGGTGCGACGCTGCAACCGGTCGACCGCGATCTCACACACCATCTCGCTCGGCGTGTCGACCTCCTCGATCTGGTCGTCGGTCACCGTCACCGCATGGTCGTTGCCGGACAGGACGATCTTGAGCACGTCGAGCTTGGAGTTCAGCTTCGCCTGGATCCGCGCATCGAGAGTCCCCGGGGCGATCATGGTGTTGACGGTCACCGGGCGCCGCTGACCGCGGCGGGCCTGCCGATCCTCAGCCTGGGTAATCACCCCCGGGGTCCAGTCGGGCTCGACGATGAGCTGGTCGCAGCCCCGGGTCAGGTTGATCCCGACGCCGGCCGCCGCCATCGACGCCACCACCACCGGGATCCGTCCGGCCTGGTAACCGTCGACGACACGGTCGCGCTCCTTGGATGAGATCCCACCGATGATCACGCCCGCCGTCGGGTACAGCGCCGGCACCGCGGCGGCCAGGGCCTCGCTCACCTCACGGTGGTAGGACCAGACCAACAGCGGCCGGTCGAACTCGGCATCGTCCGGCTCGGCGTGGTAGCTGACCCAACTGTCGATGTAGTCGACAGCGGCCTGGACCTTGCACAGCCCGGTCGCCTTCCGCAGTCGGGCCACCAGCGACACCTCGGACCTGGCCCAACCCTGGATCTCGTCGAGCGTCGGGACCGACCCGTTGTCGTTGACGAACCGATCGAGGAACTCGTCGATGACCTCGATGACCTCGCCGTACGCGGCTCGGTAGCCGACCAAGTCGACATCGACGACCAGCTCCTGCCGTCGCTTCCTCGGAAGGTCCGACTGCACGTCCATCTTGTTCCGCCGGACCCAGACGCGTTCGTCGAGCTCGCGCTTCAGCTGCGGCAGCTGGCGCTTGCGGGTCGTCCACCCGAACTTGGTCTCCCTGGCGTAGGTCTCCCGGAAGTGGTCGAAGCCACCGAAGGTCGGGCCCAGGTGACCTGCGATCTCCAACGGCCCGGCGAGATCCATGGCGTCGGCGAACAGGGCGGTCCCCGTGATGGCGATGGGTAGCCGGCGGGCGCTCTGGGCGATGGCCCGGAGCGCCTTGGCCCGGCTGGACCAGTACCCCTTCGTGCGGTGAGCCTCGTCGACGATCACGACGTCGGCCTTCCATTCGCGCAACGCCTGGGCCGTCGCCGGGCGTCGACTGAGCAGAGAGTCCGGGACGACGACGACGCCCGCGTCCGGGAGCTTCGGCTCCTTGCGTCCACTCCGGAATGGCACGACACGCGGTGAGATTGGGATAGATGCGTCGGGAACTGCCACCCGATGGGCCACACTGGTGGGCGCTCCCGAGCCGTCGGCGCCTGGTTTGGTCGGTGGTGCGTCCCCTTGTCCTGTCGGCTCGGGAGCTTCCAGCAGCGTCCAGTCGGCGACCCCCGACGCGGTCGCCTCCCGGCACCAGTTCGTGACGGTTGACGGCGGGGTCAGGACCAGGATGCGCCGGGCCCCGATGATCGCGGCGGCCGCGAGCGCCTGGCGGGTCTTGCCGAGGCCGGGTTCGTCGGCGAAGAGCCGGTGCCCGGCGACGGCGGCGATGGCGCCGGCCACCTGGTAGCCGTCGAGCTCGAGCCCGAACCAGTCCGGGATGTCGCCGACCGCTTCGAGGACCCGTTGGCCGTGCTCGCCCGCGGCCTCCATGTCGATCGAGGCTGCGGTGACCGCCGCGGACGCCAGGACCTCGTCGGGGAGCAGGGTGCGGCTGGCAACTGCCAGCGCCACCCCGATCCCGAGTTCGAGCCCCGGTCGCGGGAGGGCCTCCATCGGCAGCTCCCAGTGCCGGGCGCCGGCGACCCAGTGGGCGGTTGGTCCGAGCATCTCCCGTCCCGCCTCGAACCCCAGGAGCCGTGGCCAGACCGCCACGTACCCCTCCTTGTCGCAGACGGTGACCAGCGGGGCCACGACATCGTCGACGCTGTCGACGAACGGGTCGTCGAGGTCGATGAAGTACGGGTCGAACCCGGCGTCGCCGAGCAGCCCGGCCGGGTCCGGGCCGGTCCCCCGGATCGACCAGCAGCGCCGCTCACGGTTCCAGTTGCGGTCCGGAAGGCTGCGCACCCAGTCGATCAACTTCTCGCCGGTGGTGGCGTGTAGGTCGTGGTACTCGAACCGGACCTCGATGACCGGCTCCTCGACCGTGCCGACCAGCGCCGCCAGGTCGCCCGACAGCGGGCGCGGACCCCACTGATCAGCTGGGGAGGTCACGGCCCGACCCGCAATCCACCCAGGTGGCCGGTCGGGTCCGACGGCTGGACCGGCTGGAGCCGGCCGGCGTAGGCGACCTCCCCGGTCCCGTCGCTGGGAAGCCAGCGAGCCGCCGTGAAGATCACCCCGGGACCGGTCGGCGGCGCGATGGCCGCGACGTGGGCGACCGATGCCGGTCGGTCGAGCGCGTCGGCAGGGCTCCGCTCCATGGTCAGGCGGCCCGGTCCACCGATTCACGGTGACCGTGGGCGAAGGCCACGACGTTGTCCCAGCGTGACGTCCGGTTCGTGAACGCCACGAGGCCGTCGAGGTACACCTTGCGGTCCCGGGCCGCCATGGAGAACGGCCCCTTCGGGTGAAGGCGCGGGTCGAGGACGGCCACGATGCCAGAGTCGGTGGTACTGCGAATCAGTCGGCCGGCCGCCTGTTCGAGGAGCGTGGCGGCGTCGGAGACGTAGGTGCTCGACGTCGCGGTCCAGTAGTCGATCTCTGCGGCCGCGGCGACGCTGCGGGTCCGGGCCTCGTCCACCGGGTTGTTCCGGCTCCGGGGCACCCGGTCGAGGATCACCAGCGAGCAGGTGCCGCCGGGGGCGTCGACGCCGGTCATCAGGCTCTTCGTGCCGACCAGGACGCTCGACGTGTCGCTGCGCCAGGCGGCGATCGTCTTCGACTTCGGGGCCGGGTCCCACTGGGACCGGACCTTCCATCGGCCGGCTGCGGCGCGCTGGAGGGCCTCGGCGTAGCGGTTGCCGCTGGCGGAGGTCGCGGACAGGACGAGAGCTGACCCGCCGTTGGCCTCGACCAGCTCGAGGATGCGTTGCATCGCCCAGCCAGCGTGGCGGCCGGTGTCGAACTTGGCCTTCGGACCGCTGTGGCGGTTATCGACCAGGGCGTCGAAGTCGGCCGACCCGGCCGGGACCATCGGGACGTACAGGAGACTCCGGGCGTAGGCGTCGGCGAACGGCGACGGGTACCGGCGGATCTCGCTGCGGACGCCGCCGTCGCGGGCGAACACCCGTGGGATCGTGGCCGACAGCGTGGTGACCGACAACGAGTAGAGCGGCGAGTCCTCGGTGGTCTGATCCGAGCCGTCGTCAGGGTCGAAGTCCTCGTGGCCCCAGGTGGCCGGGTCATCCGGGTCGTACCCGTCATGGTCTCGCTCCGAGGTCGGAGCCAGCGTCGCGTTCGCGGCCGCCGACGCCGACGCCAGCTCCGTGCTCGGGCGTCGAGCCGGGATAGGACGACCGTTCGACGACGGGTCCGCTTCGAGTCTCGCCGACCACACCCGGCCGGTGAGCAGGCCACCGACGTTGACCGGCGACAGCTTGATCACCGCGTGCTCACGGTCCCCGGTGCCGTCCCATTCCATCCAGCGGGCGACGTCGACGTCAGGCGTGCACGCATCCTTCAGGTCGGCCTTCAGACCGTCAACCGCCTCGGTGGCTCGCCACGCCGCGATGACCTGGTCCTTCGGCGCCGAGATCGAGGTGAGCTCCGCCCGCAGGTTGTTGAGCCCGTCGGAGCAGCGGGTCAACCACCGGGTGAGGGCCGTCTCGATGTCGAGGAGGGGGTTCGTCTCCTCGTCGAGCTCGATGAGGGCGTCGCTGCGGGGCTTGTTGCGCTGCTCGCGTGACGCCTGCTGGAGCTCGGTGGCTGCGGCGCCCAGGATCTGGTCGACGAGCTCGGCGACCGACCGGCCGTCGCTGAACAGCCCGTCCGGTGACGGGCGCCGATCCCAGGCTCGTTCCATCGAACGGACCAGGCGCTCGACCCGGGCCGACGACACCTCGCCGGCCCCGGCGTTGCGGACCCAATCCGGAAGGGCATGAGCCTCGTCGACGACGATGTGATGGAACATCCCGAGGCGCTTCGACGAAAGGACGACCGGCACCCCCTTGGCCGCCTGGATGCCGAGCAGGGCGTGGTTGGTCACGATGATGTCGGCGTCGGCGGCCCGCTCCCGGGACCGGCTCGGCAGGCACACCTCTCCGAACCCGCAGTCGTCGACTCCGAGGCATCCACCGGTCGAGGTGGATAGGAGCCCCCAGAGCGCTTCGGGGATGTCGACGGGGCAGCGGTCCTTGTCGCCAGTCCGGTCGTCGTAGTCGGTCGAGCCGGCTGATGCGGCCAGCGCCCAGTCGAGGACTTCGACCACAGGCCGGGCCGGCAGGTCGACGTGGTCGACTCGGATGCGCAGCGCATCCAGGCGGTGGCCCGGGTCGGCGGCGATCCGCTGGAGGTCGGCTCGCATCATGGCTAGGCCCCGACGGGTCTCGGGGTACTCGGCGGGACGCCACAGGCTCCCGGGACTGGTCGGCGAGAGCTGCTCGAGGGCGATCTCTGCGACCCTGACCGTCCGCATGGTGCACACGAAGTTGGACCAGCCCTTGTGGATCGCGAACGTCGGCCGTCGGCCGGTGATGGTCTCGGCGGCGGCAGCCACGGTCGGGCCGTCCTTGTCGATGATCTGGGCCTGCAGGGTGAGCGATTCGGTCGAGACGATGGTCCGCTCCCCCAGCTGGACTGCGAGGGCGACGGCCGGCGACAGGTACGCCAGGCTCTTTCCCGATCCGGTTGGTGCTTGGCCGAGGAGGTGACCGATCGAGTCCATGTTGGCGAACACGTCGGCGCTCAGTGCCGCCTGCCCTGGCCGGGGTTCGGTCACGGTCCCGTCGGTCACGATGCTCACCGCCTCGGCGAGGATCGCGGCGGCCACGCCAGCAACCGACTGACGAACTCCACCGGGAACGACGGGGCTGTCCTCCATCTCGGGCATGTCGTGGCGATCCACGAACGGATCAGTCACGTCGACCGCCAACCCGTCGGCCCACGGTCTCGGCGAGGATGCAGACAGCGGCCACCGCGACGAGCGTCCGGGCTGCGAACGTGCCGGCGCGAAGCCAGGTCCGGCGGGAGGCGGCGCGCTGCTCCGCTTCGACCGCTCGGGCCAGCTGGTCGAACTGGGACGGCTCCAACCGGGGCTGCGGAGCGGGCATGGTCAGTTCCTCTTCATGTCGGGTCGGGAACGGCGGGTGCGGGGCTGGCCCGCGGTGGGTGCCGCCCGACCGGCCTGGTCTTCCGTGTCGGGTCGGGCGTTGCGGAGCGAGCCGGACTGAGCGGCAGCGACCGTCGGCGCCCGTGGGGTTGGCCGCGGGGCCCAGTCGAACCCGAGGCGGCGCTGGCTGATCCACGCCCTGCGCAGGAGGACGGTCTCGCCGATCACGATGGCGACGAGGGCTGCGTAGCTCCCGGACAGGCCGACGACCACCAGCAGCACGAGCCACCGCCACCAGCCCGAACGGGCCTGCGGGATCTTGATGCTGGTGACGACGACGGGGATCGCCATGCAGCCGAGGAACGCCACCGAGGCGAACGGTCCACCGCCGGTTGCGTAGGTGACCCAGTTGATGACGGCGACGTGAGCCCAAGCCACGAGGCCGGCTGCGAACCAGCCGCGGATGTAGAGGCCGATGCCCCCGTACCAGGCGATCTGTCGCCGCACCTTCCCGAGCCCCGCGACGTCGACCTGCGCCCCGGTGAGGGTCGTCGAGCGAGGTGCCCGGCGGTTCAAGGCTCGGCGGAGGCCGCTCCCCCTGCGGGCAGGACCACTCTTCGTAGAGGAGGGCCCGTGGGGTTCGGCTGTGGTGATCGACATGAAGTCCTCGGTGCCGCTCTCGTCGTTCGACGGGAGCGCTCTCCCGTAGTGGGTGGCGGTCGCGGTGCTCCCGGGGCTCAGGGGGCGGTGCCGGGAACCGACCCGCCCCCGCCCGAGAACACCTGGTTCGCCAAGACCACGACGAGGACCAGGGCAACCGCGATCAGCACTGCGACGAAGACCCGCAGCGGCAGCGGGGTGTCGTGCTTGTGGGCCATGGTCAGCGGACCGGGCAGGCCCCGCCGACGCACTCGCCGTCGTTCGAGTCCCCGGACATGGGGGCGGTCAGCACCGGCTCGGACCGCTCCTCGAACTCCTCGCGGGTGAGGGGCTCGTACGGGGGCAGGTCGAACGTCGTGTGCTCCGGGAAGACCGTGATGCCCTTGAGGCTGCCGAGGTACTGCCGGATGAGGCTGGCGAGCTCGCCCGGGTCCGAGCCTTCGGGGATCGACCCGGTGGCGGAGACAGCCTGGCCGTCGCCGTGCCCGCAGAAGGTCTCCTGGACGCTGGCCACCAGCTCGAAGAACTGGGCCGGGCTGATCTCGTTCGACTGCTCGATGAGATCTTCGGGGAACCGGTCCAGGACCGAGTCCCTCACGATGAACTCGACGACCTTGGTCTTCGCGGCGTAGGTGTCGTCGACGACCTTGAAGCCGTTGGCCTGGTGGGTGCGCCACGCGTCGTCGGTGTCGGCGAAGCGGACCCGCCGGACGAAGTAGCGGGCGAGCACGGCGTGAAGACCGGGTTGGGTGCCGGGGCCCTGGGAGATCGTGCCGACCGGGGCAACGGCGGTCACCTTGATCGGACGAGGGTGGCCGAGGGCGTCGGCGAGGGCGTCGGCAGCGCGACGGGCGGCGATCCGGTAGTCGACCATCTTGGTCATCAGCAGCTCCGAGGTGGCGAACTCGGTGAGGCGCAGACCGTGGGCGGCACACCACGCCTGCATGCCCATGAACCCGACACCGATCCGACGGTTCCGGGCCTCGAGCCGGCCCACCTCGTCATCGGGGTGTTGGTTGAGCGTGGCCCGGTAGAGGAACCGGGCCATCAGGGCGAAGGCGCGGGTGGCGCCGGCATGGTCAGTCCCGAAGGCGTCGAGGTTGACCGACCCGAGGTTGCAGGACTCGCCTTCAGCACCGTTCCCGAAACCGCCGGTGTCGAGGAAGGACTCGCCGCACGGGTTGCAGATCCGGAGGCGGCGGGGTTCGTCCGCGCTGGCCAGCTCGGTGTCGATGAATCCGGGCTCCCCGTTCGCGACCATGCCGGCGGCGACCGCGTTGAGGACGAGGTGAGCGTGCAGGTCGTTGGCGTCGAGGGCCACCTCGAATGCCTCGTCGATCTCGACCGAGATGTTCGCCGACCAGTGCGACGCCGAGTCGGCTTTGCAGCTGACAAACTCGAAGATGTCGGGGTCGGCCCAGTGCATGGCAGCCAGACGCGCCGAGCGGCGGGCGCCGCCGGCGACGACACTCGCAGCGATCTCGTGGTCGATCCGCATGCCCTCGAGACCGGTGATCCGCCGTGGGGCGTCGACGGCGTCGTCGGATGCTGCGACGAGGATGTCGGCGATGTTGACCAGGGCGGTGACCAGCGGGGCGGGGCCGGAAGCCTTGCCTCCGAAGGTGCGCAGGATCGCCCCGTGCTCGCGGACCGGACTCACGTCGAAGATGAGGGCCGTGTCGCCGGCGACGGTGGCGGCGTCGATGACCTGGCTGTAGGCGTCGGTCCATCCCTCCCGGGTGTCGGCGACCTGGATGACCTGGGCCCCGGCGTCGACAAGCACTGCTGCCTCGTTGAGGAAGATGAGCGCATCACCGGCAGCGTCGGCCACGTCGGCGAAGTCCGGGTGACCGGGGTGACACATCACCCGGACCGTGACCCGGCCGGTCACCGGGCTCGTGACGGAGAGGAGGTCGCGGGAGTAGTTGGCGCCGACACCGCCGCCCTCGAACAACCGGGCGGCCAGGAACGCGAAGTGCGCGGAGAGCTTCTGGTCCCAGCCGCTGACCCAGCAGTTGCGGCTCAGCTTCGACGACGCGGTGCCGGTCACCCACAGGTGGCGGCCGGCCGGGATCGAGTGCATCCGGTGGAACAGATCGAACAGCTCGACCGCCTCGTCGGGCCAAGCGGCCTCGGCCGGGGCGAACCCGAGGTTGCCGAGGACGACGCGCTTCACGGTCTCGGCCCAGGACTCCTTGCCGAGTACCTCGTCGGTGTCGGGGTGGACGATGTCGCGCAGGTAGGTGCGCTCGAAGACCTCTCGGCCGATCGGACCCCAGGGCGGCTCGGCGATGACGGACTCGACCGTCGCGGCGTCGATGCGGCCGTCGAGGAACATCTCGATCGCGGAGAAGGTGACGGGCTCGATCCGCTCTCCGGCGGACGGGAGGATCGGCTCCGGGAGCGAGTCAGCTGCAGTGTCGGGGGTCGTCGAACGGGCGTCGATGATGGTCATGTCGATAGGTCCCTGGTCTTCGTCGGTGGCTGGTGGTGACCCCCTATGGGTGGCTCCAGCGCGGACCGGCAGCGGACCTGCGAGGTGGTCCAGTTGCGGCCCGCTGCGGTCAGACGAAGGGGTCCGGGGTCTCGTTGGCCAGGTCGGTGGTCGTCGCTCCGCAGGAGGGGCAGTTGCTGCGCCACGGACGGGTGCGGTCGCCGCAACGCACGCAGACGATCAGGCGGCGGCCACGAGCCCGGGCCGCCTCGACTGCCGCTTCGATCTGACTGCGCCGCTCGCCTTCCACCCGGAGGGCCTCGTCTGCGGCTGCGGCGGCCTGCCCGTCGCTCTCGGCCTGCGCTCGGCGGGCGATCTCGAACGCCGAGTTGTACTGCTCGCTGTGAAGCCCGTGCCCGTAGCAGGACGACGTCCAGTCGAACGCGTAGGAGTTGGCCCCGACGAACCGTTTCGGGCAGGTGCACCAGCCGTGTGGCACCTCGTCGAGTGGCTTGACGTTGGCCGGGACGGAGTTGGCCACCTCGGCCGCGAACCACGCCCGGCAGCCGTCGGTGTGGAGGCGGGGGCCGGTCTCGTGGCCGTCTTGGCAACGGCCGCAGCTGCACCCGCAGCAGGGCCCGGCGACCCTCGACCCGGCGGTGGCGCTACGCCCGACCGAAGCCAGGTATTTCACGATCGTGGTGGCCGCGAGCTCGGTCCAGTTGTCGACCACCTCGCGCTCGAAGATCTCGCCGCCGTAGCCGTAGTCGCCGGACGTGCCGTAGTCGACGCAGTCCCGAGCAGCCTCGGTCGCCAGGAACAGGGCAACCCCGTCGATGTCGCCGCCGGCCATCACGCAGCCCAATCCGGGACGACGACGGCGTCGGCGGATGCGGCAAGCTCGATGACCTCGGTCATGGACAGGTGGTCCGTGAAGCGGTGGCCGATCTCGACTTCGACGTCGGCGTACTCGCGAGCCAGGGCCGGTCGTAGCTGGGCAGCGAGGATGAGGTCGGACCGAGAAGCCAGGACGCAAAACGAGCAACTGAGCCTGCGCATCCCGGCGTCATAGGCGGGATGGTGCCGGACGCCCGAAGCCCGGATGGTCTCCCACACCTCGTCGAGCGTGACCTCGAGCACCGGGAGCCATTCGTCGACGTGTCGACGGGTGTTCGTCGCCCGGGCGTCGTGACGGAACGCCTCCTTCTTGCGGCGGGCCGGGGACTCCTCACGGCGGAAGCCGAGACAGTTCAGGATCCGGACCTGGCCCCCGCCAGCGGCCCGATGTTCCTGGGCCAGCATCGTCAGGACCTTGGCGACCTGGCCTCGCTTGTGGTCCGAGGTGCAGTAGCGAGTGGTGGACGACGGGAACTTGCCACGCTGGCGGATGTGATCGACCAGGTCACCCTGGGATCGACTGACCTTCAGGAACCGGATCCCGTAGTGGGCCACCTGCTCCTCGGCGAGCTCTGCGGTACCGGGCCACTCGACTCGTCCGAGGTCGGCGTGGACGGCGACGAGTCTCTCGCTCAGGCCGGCTTCGCTGGCGAGCCGGGCGACCCGGTCGATCATCGCCTGGCTGTCCTTGCCTCCGGAGGTGTTGAGCAGGATCAAGTCGTAGTCGGCCAGTCGCGGAACGTCCGTCTCGTTCGACGCTGGGTTGTAGGTCTCGTCCATGTCCCGGGTCTTGGGTGGTCCGGTCGTTCCGCCCAGGACTCGGGACGGCCGCCAACACGATCCGGTTCGCCGGGCGACGCATCGGCTGACCGGCAGCCCCAGTGGCCCGAGCCAGCCGGCCTGGTTCGGGGTCCTTCGAGGCTGTCGGCCACCCATGCAGGGCTCCGTTGGGGCTCGCCCGGGCGCATGTTCCCCGGCAGCCCAACGCTGACCCCCTGTTCGACAACCCGCGAGGCCGCCCGATGAAGACCGATCACCGACCCCCCACGGCCGCCAGCGGCCAACCGCGTCGACAGCGTCGACGTCACCGAGGAGCGAGGACCCTCTTTGCCGTGGCGGCACTGAGCACCACCCTCGGACTGGCGACCGGAGCGGGCGCCGCCGGCACCCAGCCTGCGACCGCGGCCGCCGCGGCGACTCCGCCTGCGGTGTCGATCGTGGAGTTCATCAACGGCAGCGACGCCAACGCCTCCCCTGGCATCCGCGCCACCGACGGGTCCACCCTGAACGTGAGCTTCCTCGTGACCAACACCGGCGGCGTCACCCTCGACCCCGTGAAGGTCACCGACGACACGATCGCCGACATCACCTGCCCGCAGACCGCTCTCGATCCCGGCCAGCAGATGACCTGCACCGCGACCACCCCGGCGCCGGCCGCCGGAACCGTGCACACCGACACCGGCACCGTCGTCGGCACCCCGTCGGCGTCCCTCACGAGCGGAACCGCCCCCGCCGACGTCGCCGACAGCGACAGCGCCAACGCCTACGTCCCCACCGGGACCGCCGGGTCCACCATCCAGATCGTGACCTCGATCAACGGCGACGACGCCAACACCGCACCGGGCATCGAGATCGCCAACGGGGCCACGATGAACCTCACGTTCGACGTGACGAACACCGGCACCGTCGACCTCGAGAACGTCGCCGTCACCGACGACATGATCTCCGCTGCCGGCCAGACCGTCACCTGCCCGCAGACCACCCTCGCAGTCGGCGAGCAGATGACCTGCACCGCCACCTCGCCGTCCACGCCGCAGGGCAGCATCCAGGCAGACGTCGGCACCGCCACCGCCACCCCCGTCGGCTCCCCCGCTGGCAGCCTGGTCGGCCAGGTCACCAGCTCGAACCCGGCCTACTCCTACGTCGCCGCCCAGAGCGGTACCGGCCTGACCAACACCGCGACGCTGGCTGCTCCGCCGACGCAGGATGCGTCGGGCGTCTACACGATCAAGTACCTGCTGTCCGCAGCGAACGCCGCCGACGCCGCAGCCGGCACCTACACCCTGCAGTCCGACCTGATGTTCGGTACGGGCATCACCGTCCAGTCCTCGAGCGTTCAGGCCCTCGACCCCGTCGGCCCGGTCGCAGTGAACCCCGCCTGGGACGGGACCAGCGACGGCATCGTGGTGACCGATCAGACGATCCAGCCCGGCGGGTTCCAGTCCTACCTGGTCACCGCAACGGCGACCGTCACCCCCGGCGGCACGCCGGCGTCGACGGACTGCACCTTGGGCGGCAACGAACTCGGCACCGGGTTCTTCAACCGGTCCTCGTTCATTACCGGCGGCCTGGGTGTCTTCACCGGCGCCTGCGCCCGGCCGACTCCGAACCCGGCTGTCACGGTCGTCAAGTCGATCAACGGCAACGACGCCAACACCGCACCCGGCGTCGTCGTCGACGACGCCTCGACCATGGCCGTCACCTACGTCGTGACCAACACCGGCGACATCGACCTCGACCCGGTCACGGTCACCGACGACAAGATCGCGGCCACCGACATCAGCTGCCCGAAGACGGCTCTCACCGCC
>Ga0209023_10002885_pt1 | contig 20975 bp, 21 predicted proteins | sample LakOneMetagenome_FD_187468 | JGI IMG/M metagenome (GOLD analysis project Ga0209023, IMG submission 187468) | Freshwater and sediment microbial communities from Lake Erie, Canada (SPAdes) (version 2) | ecosystem: Environmental > Aquatic > Freshwater > Lentic | place: Lake Erie, Canada...
TGTCGCCGCGCGGCCGTCGAACCTGCCATTACAAACTCAACCGCGCGACGGCTGATCTTCCATGCGGAACACCACGCGCAGATTGACCGGTGAGCCCACAGCATCGCGCCCGTTCGGCAAAGTGCGCGCGTGCTGGAATGTCCGCGCCACGCGCAGCGCCGCTGGACCAAAACCGCCGGGGGTTTCTTCAACGCGCACGCAAGCCAGTCCGCCATCACCTTGCACCGTGCAATGCAATTGCGCTTCGCCTTCGCGGCCCCATTCGCGCGCGTGTTCTGGATAGAGCGCCGAAAGGCGTTGCGCGCTCGGTGTGCGGCTCCATTGCGGGCGCGGCGGTCCGTTGACGATGATGTCGTCGCCGGTGTCGGTCGCACTCTCGCCCGTAGTCGCATTGATCGGCGTAATACCAATCGTTTCTTCGGGCACGGCCGACGAGGACGAGGTGGACGCACGCCGCGTTGAAGCATTTGCGCTGTTGCGGCTTGCGCTTGAGGGAGCAAGCGGCGCGCTTTCATTGGGCGATGCTGGGTTTTCGGCGTTGGCGCCCGATCCAGAATCCACCGGCCCAGCGCGGAGCTGATCGGCCGAATACGTGTCGTTGTAGGCCGTCTGCGTATCCGAGGGCGGCGGCGAGTAGTTCTTCCAAGCAAAGTAGCCGCCGCCGGCGATGACAAGCGCGGCCAGACCGCCGAGCAGCCATTTGCCGGCGCCGCCGCCGCCCTCCGAGGCATGGATTGTCGTTGCGCCGTGTTTTGGATCGTCGCTCACGTTTGTCTCCCTGACGTTGCTTGGAAGGAACCCGTGACGCCCAAACGCGCGTGGCGGTAAAGTGTTCCGCGCAAGCTTGGGGACAAGCGCGTTAGCGCGCGAGCAAATTCAGTAAGATGCCGTAGTCGTTGTCCATCAGCCCGTTGGCGCGCGCGCGATGAACAGCCTCGCGGCCCGCATCGGCGGTGCGTGGCGCCCAATCGGTCAGCGCTGCGCAGCGCTGCGATGAGGGGCGTTCGCGGTGCGATGTGAAGAGTGAGGCGAGACTGCCGACATAGCGCTCAACGCCTTGGCGCACTTCGCGCTGACCGCCGCCGCTCGCGGCTGCATTCATCGCGCCGATCTCCAACGCGCCGACCAAGCCTGCGTCGATCACCGAACGCATGCGCACGCCGCAGGCTGCGCTATCGCTCAACGTAGTCGACCAATTCTCAGTGACTTGATCAACCTGTCGCTGATTGGGCCGTCCCGCCATGAATGCTGAGAACGCGCCACGGCTGGCTGCATCTGCGTAGTGCAATTGCGGCAGACCACTCGGCACAGTGGCGCAAGCGGCAAGAGCGAGGAGGGCGGCGAGTAGGGTGATGCGCATGCGGAAAACCTAGCGCCAAATGTGACCACGTCGAGGCTCACGCCTGCGGCATACGCTCGCGAAGCCATGCTAAAATCACGCTCATCGCGTCTTCGCGATCGAGATCGTTCAACAATTCGTGCCGGCCTTCTGGATAAAGTTTCAGCGTTTTGTCCGCCGACGCGATCGTCTTGAAGAAGCGTTTGCTGCCCTCCGGATCTGTCGCCGTATCCTTCTCGCCGTGCAGCACCAGAGTCGGCACGCGCCATTGCGCATACTTGGCCCATGCGGTTTCCGACACCGCGATCGCACTCGCTCCCGTCTTCGCCGGTACGCGCGGGTCGCTCACCATCGGATCAGCTTTGTACGCCGCGACTTCCTCCGGAATGCGCGACAAGCCCGCCGTGTCCAACGGCGGCGCCAAGCGCGCGCCTGGCGCGATCGCCGAAACCACGCCCGCGATCGCTTTCAAGTGCGCTGGCGCAGTGATGAGCAGAGAAGGCGCGCTCAGCACAACACCCGCAACGCCATCTTGATCTTCCGCAACACTCGCGGCCGTCACTAAACCACCGAGCGAATGTCCAAACAGGAAGAGCGGCTTGTCCTGCAGCTTCGCGCGCGCCGCGCGATGATCACGCACGGCGCCGCGCAAATCTGCGACCCCACGCGCGCCGGGCGATCGCCCGTGTCCACGCATATCCCAGCCGTACACATCTAAGCCGTACGCATTCAGCTTCGGGACAAGCATGTGATAGCGGGGGAAATAACGCTCAGCGTACTCAGCGAAACCATGCGTCAGCAAAATGTTCGCGCGTGGGTTAGGCACGCGCCACGCATAGCCGCTCAAGCCCCGCCCAAAATCCCAGTTGTCCGCCATCACCGCTCCAGATACGCCGCCGTCGCCATGCCGCCCGCGGTGCAGACGCCGATCACCGCGCGCTTGGCGTTGCGACGGCCAAGCTCCATCAGCGTCTGCCCGAGATAGCGTATGCCCGACATGCCGTAAGGATGGCCAAGCGCAATCGCGCCGCCGATGACGTTGGTCTTCTCCCACGGCGTTTCGAGCTCACGCTGATTGTAGAGCGTCGTCACTGCGTAGGCTTCGTGAAGCTCCCAAAGATCGACATCGCCGGCATTGATTGCGTTGAGCTTCATTAGCTTGCGGATCGCCGGGGTGATGGCGATGCTCATCTCCTCCGGGGCCACCGCGCCCAGCGCGAAGCCGCGCCAATAGCCGAGGATCGGCAATCCACGCTGCACCGCCAGGTCCGCATCCATCATCACGCAAGCCGCCGCGCCATCCGAAAGCTGCGACGCGTTCCCCGCTGTCGTCGTGCCGCCTTCGTACACCGGCTTCAGCGACGCGAGTTTCTCCAACGTCGTATCCGGCCGCGGTCCTTCATCGTGATCGAGCGTCACCTCAACCATTTTGCTTTCACCGCTTGCTTTGTCCGTCACCTTCATCGTCGTCGTGATCGGCACAATCTCTTCGGCGTACTTGCCGGCCGCCGCCGCCTCGGCGACGCGCCTCTGGCTCATCACCACATACGCATCGAGCGCCTCGCGCGTGAAGCCATAGCGCTCCGCCACTAGGTCGGCTGTCTGGTTCATCGTCCACCACACGGCAGGCATTTTCTGCTGCAGCGGCTCGTAGAAGAAGCCGTTGAAGTTCAGATTGAACTGTACCAGCGAAATGCTCTCGACGCCGCCAGCGATGCCGCACGCAATCTCGCCGCGCGCGATTGCGTTGGCTACAAACGACGCCGCCGTCAGCCCCGAGCCGCAATAGCGATTCACGGTCACGCCCGGCACGCCAACGCCAAAGCCCGCGTGCAAAGCGGCGTTGCGCGCCACGTTGTGTCCTGTCGCGCCTTCCGGCAAACCGCAGCCGAGCACCACGTCTTCGACCTCAGCCGCGTCGATCTTCGCGCGCGTCACCGCGTGCTTCATCACATGCGACGCCATCGCGATGCCGTGCGTTTGATTGAGTGCGCCGCGTTGCGCCTTGGCGATCCCGGTGCGGCAATAGCCAATGATGGCGACGTCTTTCATGGGGGACTCCGAGTGCCAAAAGCCAAGTCTATTCCGATCGCGTAACGTTACAGCGTGATTCTGTGCATAACGCGCAAATCAGTTCATCATTCCCATCCGTCACCGTTCCGGACCCGGTCCGGAATAACGCGAAGAGGGAGCGCGTAATGTCTGCGTTGCGAAAGTATAGCCCGCTGCAGTGTCATCTCGAACGCCGCCGCGGCCGGCCTGAAATGCTCACTTTCGAAGACATTGAAGAGATCATCGGCAAAGAGCTGCCGATGAGCGCCACGAAGCACCGCTCGTTCTGGTCGAACGACAATCGGGTGGAGGGCTCCGCGGCCCACGCTTGGACCCGCGCCGGCTATCGGGTGGCCTATCTGGACCGGGAGCAAAAGGTCGTCCGCTTCGAGCGGGTCCGCTGAGCGCATCCAAGCGTCTCTAGTCCTGCATCTCTGACTCGCGGCCATGCGCTTGCCCGCCTTGCGGGCTGCTGCTTGGGCGCGGATGATCCGGGTCCGGAACGGGAGATGAGCATGCGTTGGATGATTGCCGCCGTGGCGGCTTTGGCCCTCATGGGCTGCAAGGACGACGCGAAGGGCGCGGAAAACGCGGCCGCTTCTGCGCCACACGGCTACCGCATGGAAATTCGCGCCGCCAACAACGAGCAAATCTACCTCGTGACCGCGCCAGACGGGCGCGTGACTGCCGCTCATGCCGGCAATGGCGCGTCGGCGCTGATGGACGCCAACTCCGCGCAGCGCTTGGCTGCGGTGCCCACTGGCGCGTCGAATGCACCAGAAGTGGTCTCCATGCGCTTCCCGGGCTTTGACCTCCACATCAACGCCAACAAAGACGAGAACGGCGACGTCAGCAGCGACAATAACGGCCAAGTGCAGCTCTCAATGGGAACCGGCAACGGCCAGCGTGTCGAGATCAACGCCAACGAGGGCGGCCCCGGCGACGCCGATGACAACGCCCACGTGCTGGTCACCGGCGCGGACGCAGACGCAGCACGCGATTTCATCAACGATCAGGATGAGCTGTCGCCCGAAGTGAAGTCGCAGATGCTCACAGCCGTCGGTCTGAGCTAATCGCCGCTCAGTGCTTGCGTCGCACGCAGGCGCTGGCTTTGATGCGCCCGATTTAAGATTCGGGGACGCCTTATGCGCCAGCGCCTGCGTGCACTTTCGGCCGCTTTTTGCATCATCGCCTTTTCCTCCGCACCGGCGATGAGCGAAGAGGGGATGTGGACGTTCGACCACTTCCCCACGGCGCGCATGCAGCAGCAAATGGGCTGGGCGCCGGATCAGGCGTGGCTCGACCGCGCGATGGCCGGCACCGCGCGCTTGCCAGGTTGCTCCGCCTCAAACGTGAGCGCTCAAGGCTTGGTCATGACCAACCATCATTGCGTCATCGCCTGCGTCACCGCGCTCTCATCGACCGAGCACAATTACATCACCGACGGCTTCATGGCGGCGACGCGCGAGGAAGAAACGCGCTGCCCCAACATGAACGTGCAAGTGCTGACCGGCATCACCGACATCACCGATCGCATCAACGCTGCCACCGCCGATGTCGCGCCCGAAGGCTTCGCGCACGCACGCGACGCGGAAATGGCGCGCCTCGAAGGCGAATGCACTAATCCGCCCAGCGTTTGCGAAGTGGTGACGCTCTACCAAGGCGGCCGCTACGCACTTTATCGCTACAAGCGCTACGATGACGTGCGCCTCGTGTTCGCGCCCGAGCATCAGATGGCGGCATTCGGCGGAGACGCGGACAACTTCAACTTCCCGCGCTACGACATCGATTTCTCGTTCATCCGTCTCTACGAAAATGGTGCGCCTGCTGCGACGCCGGCGCACCTCACCATGCGCTTTACGCCGCTCACCGAAAACGAGATCGTGCTGATCGCCGGTAATCCCGGTCGCACATCGCGTCAGCGCAGCACAGCCGAACTCACGTTCGAGCGTGATCTGAACTTGCCGTGGCAGATTGAGAACCTCACCGCCGTGCGGGCTCAGATCGCCGCGTATTCAGCGCAAGGGCCTGACCAAGAACGCATCGCGTCAAGCGCGCTACAGAGCGTTGAAAACGCCCTGAAGGGTCTCACCGGTCGTCGCCAAGCGCTACAAGATCCCGCAGGGTTTGCGCGTGTGGCGAGCGCTGAACAGGATTTGCAAACGCGCGTACACCGCAATCTCGCGGCGCAGCGCGAAGTTGGTGACGCCTGGGGCGAGATCGCCACCGCCGAAACCGCCTACCGCGCCATTTTCTATCGCTACCAATATCTCGAAGCGCGCGCCGGCGAGCGCTCCATGCTGTTTGGCTGGGCGCGCGACATCGTGCGCGGCGCTGCCGAGCGTCCGAAGCCCGACGCCGAACGCGTTCCGCGCTTCAGCGATGCGCGCTTGAACAGCGTTACCGCCGGCCTGCGGGCGCAACGCCCGGTCACGCCCGAGTTCGAAGAGCTGATGTTGTCGTTCTGGCTCACCAAGCTGCGCGAGCGTTTGCCCGCCAGTGACCCGCGATCGCAGCGCATCTTCCATGGGCTGACACCGCCGGTGCTGGCGCACCAGCTCGCGCAGTCGCGTCTCGGAGACGCCGCGTATCGCATGCAGCTGTGGGACGGCGGCGCGGCTGCCGTGGCGGCGTCGGACGATCCCATGATCCAGTTTGTTCGCGCTTGGGACGATGACGCGCGCACCATTCGCACGCGCTACATTGAGACCATCGAAAGTCCCATCGCGCGTGCGCAGGAGCGTATCGCTCAAGCCCGCTTCCGCGCCTTCGGCGAAGATCGCTATCCCGACGCGACGTTCACGCCGCGCGTTTCCTATGGTCGTGTCGAAGGCTGGGCCGATCCGCAGCACGGCCAAGTGCCCTGGTCCACCAACGTCGCCGGCCTATACGCGCACGCGACCGGCCAGGCGCCGTACGCGCTGACGCAGCGCTGGATCGACGCGCGCGCCTCGCTTGATCCGAACACGATCTTCGATGTTTCGACCTCAACGGATGTGATCGGCGGCAATTCCGGTAGTCCGCTGCTAGACCAGCAAGGCCGAGTTGTCGGCGCCATCTTCGACGGCAACATTCATTCACTGGGCGGTGAATATTTCTACGACGGCACGCTCAATCGCTCCGTCACCGTCGCCAACACAGTCATCGAAGCCGCGCTAGCGCACGTCTATCACGCGGATGCGTTGCTGGCGGAGCTTCAAGCGCACTAACAAAAACGCCGGCCCACGGGCCGGCGTTTTCATTTCTTATTGGTGAGCGATCACCAAATCTCGACGCGCTGATCATCTGCCAGGAACAGCGTGTCGCCTTGCTGCACATTGAACGCCGCGTACCAGGTGTCCATGTTGCGCACCACTCCGTTGACGCGGAATTGCGGCGGTGAGTGGGGGTTTGAGGTAATCTGGGCGCGCATGGCCGCATCACGATACTTGCCGCGCCAGGCTTGGCCCCACCCCATGAAGAAGCGCTGGTCGCCGGTGAAGTTGTCGAGCACCGGCGGTTCGGCGCCGTTCAGCGTCGCACGGTACGCATAGTGCGCGACTTGCATGCCGCCATTGTCGCCGATGTTTTCGCCCAGTGTATTCTGGCCGTTCACGTGCAGCCCCAGCGCTTCGAAGCCTGAGTATTGCGTGGCGAGCGCTCCGGTCAGCGCCGAGAAGCGCGTCTTGTCTTCCGCCGTCCACCAATCGCGCAGTACGCCATGCGCGTCTGATTTCGCGCCTTGATCGTCGAAGCCGTGACCCATTTCGTGGCCGATGACGCCGCCGATGGCGCCGTAGTTCACCGCAGCATCCGCGTTCGGATCGAAGAAGGGCGGCTGCAGGATCGCCGCCGGAAACACGATCTCATTGAAGACCGGGTTGTAGTAGGCGTTGATGACCTGCGGATCCATGTAGAGCCACTCGGTCTTGTCGGTCGGGCGGGTCAGGCGCGCGACTTGGTAATTCCAATCGTACACTGCGCCGCGCTTCTTGTTTCCGAACGCATCGCCTGCGCGCACCTCATACGCCGAGTAATCGCGCCAGCTGTCCGGATAGCCGATCTTCGGCAGGAACGTGCGCAGCTTCTCGTGCGCTTGCGTCTTGGTTTCCGCCGACATCCACGTCAGTGAATCGATGCGCTGGCCGTAGGCCGTGCGCATGTTCTCGACCAGCGCCAGCATTTGCGCCTTTGCTTCCGGCGAGAAGTGGCGCGCCACATAGAGACGGCCCACTGCTTTGCCCAGGCCGTTATTGGTCGCCGTCACCGCGCGGCGCCAGCGCTCGCGCTGTTGCTGTGCACCACTCAGCGTCGTGCCGTAGAAAGCAAAGCGTTCATCATCGATCGGCTTAGGCAGCACGTCGGCCACGTTCACCAGATACTTGTAGGTGAGGTAGGTTTTCCACGTCGCCACCGGCGTCGACAGCACGGTCCGCGAGAGCGGCGCCATGGCGCTCAGTTCGTGGATGTTGACGTCGGTGACGCTGCCGAGGTCAGCCCCGTCAAAATATGCACTCCACGGGAAGCGCGGGTTGAGCGCCTGGATTTGCGCGCGGGAGCGCATGTTGTTGGTGGTGTCGGCGTCGCGGCGCTGTTCAACAGCCCAATGGTGCGTGGCGATTTCATGCTCAAGGGCGTAGATCGCGTTGGCCTTGGCGGCGCCGCCGCTCATGCCTGCCGCCGTGAACAGACGGGCGACGTGCGCCTTGAAGGCTTGACGCGTTTCTTCGAATTGCGCGTCGCTGCTCAGATAATATTCGCGATCCGGCATGGAGAGGCCGGCGTGCGTCATATGCACGATGAAGCGATCGGGGTTACGCGGATCGAGATCAATGAAGCAGGCAATCGGGAAGTCCGTCGGCACGTCCGGCCGGGCGACAAAGCGCACGACATCTTCGTGATTGCGCAGCGCGTTGATGGCTTGCAGGTCGTTCTGCGCCGGCGTCAGACCGGCCGCATCGATGGCCGCTTGGTCGGCGTATGCTGCGTAGAGGTCAGCGATCTTTTGTTCGTTGCTGCCAGCGGCGGGGTGCGTCGCGACGGTTTCATCGATGATCGCCTTCACATCGCGCTCGGCCTTCTCGGCGAGGATCGCGAACGTGCCCCAATTGGTGCGGTCAGCCGGGATTTCCGTGGTGTCGATCCAATGGCCGTTGCAATAGCGATAGAAGTCGTTGCCCGGCTTCATGCTGGCGTCCATCGCCGTCAGATCGACGCCCCAAGCGCCGATTGCGGCAGCCGGACGCGCCGCCGCTGGCGCCGTTGCGCCCGAACTCGAAACAGTTTGCGTGGCGCAGCCGGCGAGGAGCGCAAGGCTCGACGTCGACATCGTGCGGCGCGTTAGAGAAATCATGGCGTCCCCTCCAAGGATCTGTGGCGGGGCGAGCCCGCTTTCCCCGGCTTTATACCCGGTCAAATCCTTGGAGACGAGCGCTCCCGGTCGCGCGTAAGCGCCGCAGGGCTACCAGATTTCGACGCGCTGATCGTCTGCAATGTAAAGCGCATCGCCTGGCTGCACACCGAACGCCGTGTACCAGGCGTCCATGTTCCGCACGACGCCGTTGATCCGGTAGACGTTCGGCGAGTGGGGATCGGAGAGCACCTGATTGCGCAGCGCTTGATCGCGAATGATCTGCCGCCGCCCTTGTGCGCGTGCGAGGAAGAAGCGCTGCTCGCCGCTCAGCCCGTCGAGCACCGGCGCCGCCTGCCCATTGAGCGAGAGGTGGTAGGCGTGCAGCGCAACTTGCAGCCCTCCATTGTCGCCAATGTTTTCGCCGAGCGTCAGCCGGCCATTCACATGGATGCCCGGCAGCGGCTCGAACGCATCATACTGTGATGCCAGCCGTCCCGTGATGCCTTGGAAGCGCGTCACGTCTTCTGCGCTCCACCAATCGCGCAACACGCCGTGTCCATCAGACTTCGCACCCTGGTCGTCGAAGCCATGGCCCATTTCGTGACCGATGACGCCGCCAATGCCGCCGTAGTTCACGGCTGGATCAGCGTTCGGGTCGAACAGCGGCGGCTGCAGGTAGCCCGCCGGAAACACGATTTCGTTGAACGGAGGATTGTAATACGCGTTCACCGTGTGCGGGTTCATGAACCACTCGTCGCGATCGCTCGGCCGGCCTAAGCGCGCGATGTCTTTGTTCGCGGCCCACACCTGAGCGCGTTGGCGATTGCCGTAAGCGTCGCCCGCGCGAATTTCCATCGCAGAATAATCTTCCCAGCGATCCGGGTAGCCGATCTTCGGACGGAAGAGGGCGAGCTTCTCGAGCGCGCGCTGCTTCGTCTCTGCGCTCATCCAGGTCACCGCCTGGATGCGGTCCGAATAGGCGCGGCGCATGTTCTCCACGAGCTGCAGCGCTTGCGCTTTCGAGTCCGCTGAGAAATGCCGCTCGACGTAAATTTGCCCAACGGCTTGTCCCAGCGTGTTGTTGACCGACTGGATCGCGCGCTTCCAGCGTTCGCGCTGTTGCTGCTGGCCGTTCAGCGTCTTGCCGTAGAAATCGAAGTTCGAGTCATCGATCGTCTTCGGCAGGACTGCCGCGCGCGCCCGCACGAAATGCCAAGTGACGTAGCTTTTCCACGTCGACACCGGCGTTGCCAAGAAGAGCTGGGACAACGGCGCCATCGCCGAAAGCTCAGCAATCACCACTTCGTCGCTGTTGGTCAGCCCAGACGCCTCGAATTGCGCGTCCCACGGATAATGCGGATTGATCGCCCGCACGTCGGCGCGATGCCGCAGATTGTAGACCCGCTCACGCTCGCGGCGGTCGGCGATCGGCCAATGCCGCTCGGCGATTTGTGTTTCCAGCGCCAACACCGTGCGTGCCTTCGCGTCGGCGCCGGTTTGGCCGACCAGGCCGAGCATCTCCGCAATCTTGGCTTGGTACGCAGCCCTTAGCGCCGGGAATTGGCCATCGCTGCGGCGATAGTATTCGCGCTCCGGCAGTCCTAACCCGCCATGCGAGATGTTCGGCAGATAGCGATCGGGATTGCCCTCATCGAGCCCAACCGAGAGATCGATCGGCGACGACATGCCGACATCCGGCCGCGCGATAAAGCGGATCACGTCTTCATGCGTACGCAGCGCCGCGATTTCCGCGAGCGCTGGCTGGATCGGCGCCAAGCCTGCGGCATCGATCGCGTTTTGATCGCAGAATGCATTGTAGAAATCGGAAATCTTCTGCGCGTTCGAGCCAGGCGCGCCGCCTGAGTGCGCGGCGTCCTCAATAATCTCGCGCACATCGCGCTCGGCTTTTTCGGCCAGTATGTCGTTCGTACCCCAGGTGACGCGATCAGCGGGGATGGTGTTTGCCGCCATCCAGGCGCCGTTGACATGCCGGAAGAAATCGTCTCCCGGTTTCACGCTCATATCGCGCGCGGTGAGGTCCACGCCCCAAGCGCCAATTGCCGCTGCTGCGTGAGGCGCAGCCGGCGCGGTCGTGGTTGCCGTCGTACCGGTAGCGCAGCCCGCCAACAGCGCAGCACTCGAAACCGCAACGTCGCGGCGCGTCATAGAAGTCATGAAATCCTCCCGTTCGCCGCTAGCGAGCGAAGCTCAGACGTCCTGTCAATCAGCTTTTGACGAGGCGACCCGTCGGGACGGCGAATTGTCAGCCTAGCGTGGCGTTAAGGAACGCCGCCTGCCGCGTGATCGAAGCGAAGGCCTGTGCGTATGGAAACGCAATGAACCCGTGGCAAGCGCCCGGATAGATGTCGAGTTCGCCCTTGTTTCCTGCGGCCACCCAGCGCGCATGCATGAAGAGGCTATCGTCCAGTAGCGCATCGCGCGTGCCGATGGTGAAAAGCGCCGGGCAAAGCCCGCGCAAATCCGCAAACAGCGGCGACACTGCCGCTGAGCGTCGATCCGCTTCGCTCATGCCAGGAAGGAACGCGCTGCTAAATTTCTCGATGTCGAGCGTCCGTAAGACGAGGCGATAGTCATTGCCGAATTGCCGAGCGCTCGGCGTGAAACCCATATCGAACACGCCAAACACGAGGTTCGCCGCTTTGAATGGCGTGATCCCGTGCTTGTCACGAAGACGCAGGATCGTCAGCGCCGACAAATGCCCGCCAGCGCTTTCGCCGCCGATCGCATAAGCGCTGCCGCCAAAATCGGAGAGATGCTGGCTCACCCACAATGCCGCAGCTTCGCAATCGTCCGGCCCAGCAGGGAAGGGGTTTTCGGGCGCGAGGCGATACTCGACGCTGATCGCGGTCAAGCGCGTTTCATCCGCAATGCGCTCAAGCAGGCGATCCTGTTGATCAGCGGCCCCCAACACGTGCCCGCCGCCATGGATATGCAGATACACTCCTCGCGATTTCTCCGGGGCGATCACGCGAAGCGGAATTTTTCCTGCAGGCCCATCAATCTCGATCCAACGCGCGCGCTCGGACTTCACGGCCGCTGGAAAAACGCCTTCGCCGCGCGTGCGTGCGTCGCGCGCCTTTTGCGCGCCGACATCCCACCACTCCGGCATGCCCGTCATCAGCTTGACGATGCCGTCGTTGACCGCGCGCGTTTCTGGCGTGATCGCGTCGTCGCCAAACAGCTGCGGATCGAGTTCGCTCATTTCAAACCACCCAACTTTCGGATCGCGTTCCATTCCGCAGCCGTCACCGGCTGCACCGAAAGCCGCGAATTTTTCACCAGCACCATGTCTGCAAACTTCTTGTCCGCTTTGATCGCCGCGAGAGTCACCGACGTTTTCAGTGGCTCGACTGCTTTCAGGTCGACGCAAACCCAATCGCCTTCCTTCGCCGTGGTATCCGGATGGGCTTCCTTCACCACCTCACTGACACCGACGATCTCTTTGCCTTCGCCGGAGTGGTAGAAGAAAACGCTATCGCCTTTCTTCATCGCTTTGAGATGCGCCTTGGCTTGGAAGTTGCGCACGCCTGTCCAGGCGTCGGCGCCCTTTTTTACGTGCTGATCCCAAGACCACGTATCAGGTTCGCTCTTCACCAGCCAATGGGCCATGCACGCTCCGCGCTTTCGTTCGCGCCGATTGTGCTGGCCCGCGCGGTCCGGTCAAGCGGCTTCAAGCGCGCGCTTCAAACACCAGATTGAAGGGCGTCTCCGCCGCGCGCCGGAACTTGGAAAAGCCCGCGTCCTTCGCGACTTTTTTTAGCCGCGCCTCGCCCGCTTGCGCGCCCAACCCCAAGCCGACCTCCTGCGAAAGCGAAGCGGGCGTGCAGATCATGGTCGACGCTGCGTAATAGACGCGCCCTACTGGGTTGAGATTGTCCTGCAAATCGTCATGCGCAAACGGCTCAACCAGCATCCATGTCCCGTCCGACGCGAGCGCTTCTTTGACGTGCTTCCCGGCGCCGACGGGATCGCCCATGTCGTGCAAACAATCGAAAAACCCGATCAGATCATAGTCCAGCGCTGGATAGTCTTTGGCGCTCGCTTGTTCAAAGGTGATGCGCTTGCTGACACCTGCATCCTTTGCGCATTGCTTGGCGCGTGCGATCGACGGCGCGTGATAGTCATACGCGTAGAATTTCGACTTGGGGTAGGCGAGCGCCATCAGGATCGTCGAGGCGCCATGTCCACAACCGACATCGGCGACCTTCGCGCCTTTCTCCAATTTTTCTTTCACGCCCTTCAACGCGGGAATCCAGCTCGAGACTAAGTGTGCATTGTAACCCGGCCGGAAGAAGCGCTCAGTTCCACGAAACAAGCACTGCGAATGCTCGTGCCACCCGACTCCTTTGCCGCTCTTGAACGCGGCGCGGACTTTCGGTTCGTCCAGCCACATGGCTTGCGCCACTTCAAACGCGCCGGCAAAAAACGCCGGGCCGCCTTCATCCGCGAAGGCGCACGCCTGTTCTGCGTTGAGTTTGAATTTTTTGCTTTTTGAATTGTAGTCGACATAGCCCGCCGCAGCCTGCGCCGAGAGCCATTCGCGCAAATAGCGCGCGTTCAAACCGGTCTTTGCCGCAAGATCATCGGCGGTCACCGCCTTGCCGTCAGCCATGGCTTTGTAGAGGCCAAGCTGATCGCCGAGCACTACCAAGGCGGCCGTCGCCACCGCGCCTAAGTCGCCCACTAATTTTCCGAGAAGCGCGTTGAGTTTTTCCTGGTCGGGCGTGGCCATCGGCGTCTCCCTTCTGGAACTTTCGCGACCTAACGCCTTCGCGCGCGCGCCTTCAAGCGCGCATTCGCGCGTTAAGCCGTACGTGGGAATTTGTGATCGACGAGCGAAGGCCGCGCGGTCGCGTTTAGGCCTTGTACCAGCCAAGTAGTGCCAGGCGATGGCCTTCAGGGTCCACGAACGCGCGGACCATCAGCACATGACCATCCTTTTGTTGCACTGGCGTCGGCGGCCCCACAAACGCGACGCCGCGTTTTTGAAACGTCTCGTTTGTCTCGTTCCAGTTCTCTGGCTCGAAATAGAGAATGGTGTCGCCGCCGACGGTTTGGCCGGGCTGTGTCGGCCCGATCATGAAGCGCACGCCGCCTGTTTGGAAAAACGTCATACCGTCGCCGCTGAACGCCACCGGGATGCCCAGCACGTCGCGATACCAGGCCACCAGCCTTGGCGGATCCGCGCTGGCAAGCGCCACCTGCACGATGCCGTTGAGCAATGCCATTTTCAGCTCCTGCTTACCGAGGCGAAGCTAGCGCGCGACGCGCCAAACGCAAAAACGCCGCCTCAGGGCCGAGCCCGGGCGGCGTTTTCTTTTCCCCTCAGAAACTGAGTGTCTTACCGCGGACGTGGCGGCGGCTTCGGCAGCAGGCCTTCGCGCTGAGCGCGCTTGCGGGCGAGCTTACGGGCGCGGCGGACGGCTTCCGCTTGTTCGCGCGCACGTTTTTCCGACGGCTTTTCGTAATGGTTACGGCGCTTCATTTCGCGGAAAGTGCCTTCCCGCTGCATCTTCTTTTTGAGCGCCTTCAACGCCTGGTCGACGTTGTTATCGCGGACGAAAATCTGTACCAGGACCGTCTCCCGTAACCAAAACGACTGCGGCCTCGGCACGTTTTCGCGCCGGGCTGAAATTCACGAAGGCGGCGAGATAGCAAAACGCCGCGCCTGTGTCCATGGCGCTTGGGCCACGGCAGGCGTACCTTTTGGTCATGCCCGAAGCCCCTTCAGCCCGGTTCCGCGCCCGGATCCTCGAAGCTTTCCCGGCCCACGCCGCCCGTTTGGGTTGGACGGACGCTGCTTTCAAAGCCGCCTGTGAGGAAGTCCAGCTGTCACCCGGGGAGGCGGCGCTGGCGTGCCCGCGCGGGGCGGTGGATTTGTTCGACCCCTTCGCCGACCGCGCCGACCAGGCCATGATCGAAGCGCTCGATAATCTCGATCTCCCCAGCATGCGCTACAACCAGCGCGTGAAGGCGGCGGTTCAAGTCCGCCTCGAAGCGCAAGCGCCTTACAAAGAGGCTGCTCGCGCCATGACCCGCGCGCTCGCACGCCCAACCCGCGCGCCCGAAGCCGCGCGTCTCGTTTGGCGCACCGCCGATCGCATCTGGCGCTATCTCGGCGACACCAGCACGGACGAGAATTTCTACTCCAAGCGCGCCATCCTCTCCGGCGTGCTCGCCAGCACCTATGCGCGCTGGTTTTCAGACTCGAGCGCCGATCACGAAGACACCTGGGCCTTCCTCGACGCGCGCCTCGCCAACGTGATGCAGTTCGAGAAACTCAAAGCCCAGCTCAAACCCATCAGTGAACACGTGCAAAGCGCCGTCGGCGCCGCCGCACGCTTCCGCTACGGGCGCTAAAGCTTAGTACTGCTTGGGTTCAGACTATGGATCATCATCGTCGCTACCGCGTCGAATACCTAGCGGGACTACCGTATCGCGTGGTCGATAGTTTCCGATGCGAAGGCAGTCTTGCCGACGCGCTAACTGAGGGCTCCTTCTTTTTCGAACGCGCGCAGCGCGAGTACCGCGCCGAAGACTTTCGCGTCATCGACACGGTGGCCCCAGAAGCTCAATTTCATGACTAAGGCAGGCAGAGAGAAGTGCCTCGCTCAAATCTGTTTTTCCTTACCACGACGAGGTGACGACCATGGACGTTCGGCTTCATTTCTTCGGAGCCGCGGGCTCCGTCACCGGTTCTTGCTACATGCTGCAAGCGGCAGGGCAGACGCTGCTGATCGATTGCGGCATGTTCCAGGGCTCGAAGACCGAGAAGGAGCTCAACTACAAACCATTTCCGTTCGACGCGAAGACGATCGACGCCGTGCTGCTGACGCACGCGCACATCGATCACTCCGGCATGTTGCCGAAACTCATGAAGGCCGGCTTCAAAGGCCCGATCCATTCAACGCCCGGCACCAAGGCGCTTGCGAGTTTCCTGCTGCCCGACTCCGGCGGCATTCAGGAGATGGAAGTCGAGCAACTCAACCGCCGCAACCAGCGCTTCGGCAATCCGGAGGTCACGCCCGTCTATACAAAGCGCGACGCCATCGCCTGTCTCGAACTGTTCCGCACCGCGCCGCTGAATACCTGGGTGCAAGTGCGTCCAGGCATTCGCGCACGCTGGTGGAACGCCGGCCACATCCTTGGCGCGGGCTCCATCGAAATGGAGATCACTGACGGCGGCGGCGTTGAGCGCTTGCTCTTCTCCGGCGACATTGGTGCGGGCAACAGCGAGTTTGCCCAAGACCCGGCCGGCCCCGTCGGCGTTGACCACATCGTCATGGAAAGCACCTACGGCGATCAGATTCGCGAATTCCTGTCGCCCGAACAACGCCAAGCCAAACTGGTCGAGGAAATGCAAAAGGCGCACGCGCTCGGCGGCCCGCTGCTCATTCCGGCTTTCGCCGTCGAACGCACGCAGGAGCTCGTTGTCGATCTCCTGAACGCCATGAATTCCGGGCTCGCGCCGCGCGGACCCATCTTCGTCGACTCGCCGCTCGCCATCCGCGCCATGGATACGTACCTGCAATACGGCCGCGACGATGACGGCTCCAATCCGTTCAAGGATTTGCGCGAGTCAAACTGGCTGCAATTCACCGAGAGCGTCGACGAGAGCAAGAACATCGAGCGCGTGAAGGGCTGGCACGTCATCGTCTCGTCCAGCGGCATGTGCGACGCCGGCCGCGTGCGTCATCATTTGCGCCATCAGCTTTGGAACAAGAACGCCACGGTGATGCTGGTCGGCTATCAGGCCATCGGCACGCTCGGCCGCATGCTGCGCGACGGCAAAAAAACCGTGCGCATCATGGGCGATGAGATCACCGTCAACGCCACCATCCGCGCGCTTGATATTTATTCGGGTCACGCCGACGCCAACGGCCTCATCGCGTGGGTGAAAGCGCGCAGCCCCGTCAGCGGCAGCGTCTTCCTCGTGCACGGCGAACCCGAAAGCCGCACCGGCTTCCAACAACGCCTCATCCAAACCGACATTGTCGGCGATCGCGTCATCGCGCCTGCGCTCGACCAGTCTTACGCGCTCGAGCCCGGCAAAGCCGCGAGGCCTCAAGCTGAAACGCCTCCACGCATCCCTGCGCACGCGCCGGCACGCCTCGATTGGCACAACAAACGCGCGGATTTGCTGACAACGCTCAATAAAAAACTCGCGGACGCAAAGAGCGACGCCGATCGCGAAGCCATCCTCGCCAAGCTCGGCGCGTCATTGGATTGAACGCGTCTGTCATAAACTTCACGCCTTCGTGTTCGAAATCGCGTATGGTGTCCGCATAAACGGCGGCGCGCTGCGCTTGTAGCCAGCGTTACAAAAAATCATTCGCCGCCGATTGCACTGGAGGCGCTGCCATGACCGCTAGCCCGCTCCGGTTCTTGAACGTCGCGGCTTGGCCGTTGACGGTCTGGACCAGTCTTTTCCGCTTCAATGACCATCCTGCTGACGACTACGTTGAGCGAACATTTCCTATCGTCGCGAGCGCCGTGGCGTTTTGGATCGGCGCCATCGCTCTGGCGGTGGTGACGCAGCCCCTGGTCACGCACTTCGTCACCAGCATCGCTGACCAGCAAATTAGCGGCGTCATACGCCGCACGCCCGGCAGCATTGTCGGTGTGCTGTGGTTGTTCGTTCCGCTGGTCTATCTGATCGGCTTCTGGCTCTTTTCGGCGCGCGAGGAAGCGTTCCAACGCTAACGCAGCAGGCGCGTCACGTGGCCCATTTTGCGGCCTGTGCGCGCGTCGCGTTTGCCGTACAGGTGCAATCTGGCGCTGGGATCGGCCGCCAGCGTCGCCCAGGCGTGCGCTTCTTCGCCGATCAGGTTCAGCATCTCCACACGCCCGCGGATCGTCGTCGGCCCCAGCGGCCAGCCGGCGACGGCGCGAATGTGCTGTTCAAACTGCGAGGTCAGCGCGCCTTCGATGGTCCAGTGTCCAGAATTGTGCACGCGCGGCGCCATCTCGTTCGCCACCAGCGAGCCATCCGGCATGACGAAAAACTCAATCGTCAGCACACCGACATAGTCGAACGCCTCAAGCACGCTCTTCATCGCGGCTTGCGCTTCGATCACGATAATGTCGCTCGCGTGCGCTGGCGCGACAGTGCGCGAGAGGATGCCGCCCGTGTGCTCGTTTTCGCAGAGATCGAAATAGGCGACAGCGCCGTCATGCCCGCGCGCCGCGATGACCGAAATCTCATGCTCGAACGCGCAGAAGCCTTCGAGAACTCCCGGCGCGCCCAGTTTTTCGTATGCGCCGCTCGCATCAGCAGCCGACTTAAGGCGAATCTGTCCGCGCCCGTCGTAGCCAAGCCGCCGCGTCTTCAGGATCGCGGGCGCGCCAATCGTGGCGATCGCGGCATCCAACTCCGCTTGCGACGACACCGCCGCAAACGGCGGCGTCGCAATGCCTAACCGTCGAAAGAACGTCTTCTCGTCAAATCGATCTTGCGCTACGGCCAACACGGCGGGGCCTGGCGCCACGCGCGCGCCCGCGGCGATCAACGCCTCCGCTGTTTCCGCCGGCACGTTCTCGAATTCAGTCGTCACCACATCTACACGGCGCGCGAAATCCGCCAGAGCCGCGTGATCGAGATAGTTTCCAACGAATGTCTTCGCCGCCACGCGCGAAGCGGGGCTATCGGGCTCGTCCGTAAAAATCGCGACGTCGAAACCCAACTGCGCCGCCGCGACTGCCAGCATACGCCCGAGTTGACCGCCGCCCAAAATGCCGATGGTTGAGCAAGGCGGCAGCATCGTCATGCGGGATTTTCAGCCACGGATTCTGTTTGCTCAGCGCGGTACGCATCAAGCCGTTCTGCCAGGGCAGTATCGCTCAAAGCCAAAATCGCCGCCGCCAGCAGCGCCGCGTTCGCCGCGCCAGCTTCGCCAATCGCGAGCGTACCCACCGGCACGCCCTTCGGCATCTGCACGATCGACAGCAGGCTATCGATGCCTTTGAGTTCTTTGCTCTTCACCGGCACGCCCAGCACCGGCAGCGGCGTCATCGCCGCCGTCATGCCCGGCAAATGCGCCGCGCCGCCGGCGCCTGCAATGATCACTTTCAGCCCGCGATCGCGCGCGTCGTGTGCGTATTCGTAGAGGCGCTGTGGTGTTCGGTGCGCGGAGACGACCTTGGCTTCGTATGCCACGTCGAGCTTGTCCAACACGTCGGCCGCGGCCTTCAGTGTGTCCCAGTCGGACTTGGAGCCCATGATCACGCCGACCAACGGGCGGGGGGTAGCCATAAGCGGCTGCTCCTAAAAAACGGCCCAGTAAATGAAGCCGCTCACTCCGTAAAGCCCGCTTAGCGCCGAGGGTTAAGCTCGCCTTTACCCACAGAGCGCATCCGTAGGCTCGAAAGGGCGAGTCCCGTGCGGTTTGGCTTCGACAGATTGGGCCCCGGAATGACCCAGCTCTTGCAAGAGCTGGGGCTGACGCGCCGTGATCTTTCCGATGCAGGCTTGGCGGCTGTCGCGCGACTCGTTGCGGAGCGGGACGATCTGACGAAGCGCTTGGCCGAAGCCGAGCAGCTCGCCGACCGCGATACGCTGACGCCAACGCACAATCGCCGCGCCTTCCTGCGCGAACTGCACCGCACGATGTCCGAGGTCGAACGCTATCGGACGCCCGCCGCCGTGCTCTACATCGATCTCGACGGCTTCAAGCAACTCAACGACAATTTCGGCCACGCGGCCGGCGACGCCGTGCTGCGCCATGTCGGGAGGCTCCTGGTCGAGTCCGTGCGTGAGTCCGACGTCGTCGGGCGCCTAGGCGGCGACGAGTTCGGCATCCTGCTCAATCGTGTTCCCGCCGACGAAGCCCGCGCCAAAGCGCGTTTGCTAGGTGAGCTGATCAACAACAGCGCCATCATCCACGCCGAGCAAGCACATCGCGTGCGCGTGTCGGTCGGTGTGCATCCGATCGCCGTGGTCGAAGATCCCGAAACCGCCATCGCCCGCGCCGACGAGGCGATGTACGCCGACAAGTTCGCCCACCGCGCCGACACCGCGATCGTCGCCGGATAATTCGCCCTCAAGGTTCATTCGGCGGATGGCGTATCCGCCACACCGACGGCGGCGGCTGGCGCGATGCGTAGGCGATCTGGGCACCCTCGAAACTGCCGCGCATGCCGCAATGGTGCATCATGCAGCCGTTTTCCGGGTCGTGGAGAATGATCGCATCGCCGGCGCGCTCAATCCTGAGTGCGCAGCCCGGCAAGCCATCATCTTCGGGCGGGGCGGGTAAGATAAGCACGCCGTCTTCGAGCGTCGCGTCGCCCGACAGTGAGCATGAGTGCCCATTGAAAAAATCCAGTCCGATGCTGACCGCCGCATGCGTTGCATTGATACGCGCGATATCGATGCGATCTTCGGACCAGTATCCCTCGCCCTCGACTGTGCCGTTTCTGAAGCGGTGCGTGTAGGTGCCGGTCAAACCGCTCATCGCATCGATGGTCGCCGTCGCACAGGCGGCGAGCACGATCGTCGTCACAAGTGCAGCGAGCCCCTTCACTAGAGCCGCATACTCAGCGCCAGCGCGCCAAAGTCCTGCGGCGCGTCCTGCGTCTCGAATTCATCGGTGCGCCAGACGTAAGTGTATGCGAGCCGCCAGTTCCCTGCGCTGACGGTGAAGCCAGCCTGGAAGTCGGCAACGTAAGGAATGCGCTCCACATGCGCGCTGTCCTCGAACGTGTTGCCGTCCAGGAATAAATCACGCGCGACAGCGCGGCCCTGCGCTCCGGCAAAGATCGACCACGCAAACGGCCCGCCCGCAAAGTGCTCCACGCCGGCGAGCGAGGGGCGCACGCGCGGTGGCCCGTAGTCACTGTCGAGCCTCGACCCGATCCGCGCTGTCAGTCCAACGCGCGCCTCATCGCGTAGGGTGCCGATCGTCAAGCCCGCGCTCGGAGTCAGATCCGCTTCGAGAAATCCAAACGCCCGATCCCCCAAACTCCACGCATGCCAACGCCGATCGAACGACACATCGAACGCGATTTCGTTGTGCAGCTGGCTGTCCCACCCGTTTGGGTGCGGCGCGCCGAGCAGTTGGTGGATTGAATCCTGCGCTTGTTCACCGAGCGCCCACGGGCCCACGACGCCGAGCTCAAGCTCATACGTATCGAGATGCTTCGGACGCTGACCTGGGTTCGGATCATCCTCCGCGGCGACCATCAGCTGCATGTAGAGCCATCCCGCATACGGATGCTGATCCGGCGGGGCAGGGT
>Ga0209023_10002886_pt1 | contig 20968 bp, 16 predicted proteins | sample LakOneMetagenome_FD_187468 | JGI IMG/M metagenome (GOLD analysis project Ga0209023, IMG submission 187468) | Freshwater and sediment microbial communities from Lake Erie, Canada (SPAdes) (version 2) | ecosystem: Environmental > Aquatic > Freshwater > Lentic | place: Lake Erie, Canada...
GGCGCTCACAGCGCTGGTGGCCCTGTTCATGCTGGCGCCCATCGCCCTGTCGGTCATGGCCGGGCTGGTGAACAACTACAGCGCGGGCCTCAAAAGCGGTCTCACGCTGCGTTGGCTCTCCGAGGTGTGGGAAAACTATGGCGGCACCGTCGGTGCATCGCTGCTGCTGGCGCTGCTGTGCGTGGCAGGCAACCTGCTCATCGGAGTGCCCTGCGCCTATGCGCTTGCGCGCAGCCGCTCGCGCTGGGCGCGGCTGTTCGAGGAGCTGCTGACCCTGCCGGTGGCCGTGCCCGGGCTGGCCAGCGCGCTGGCACTGATACTGGCCTACGGCACGCTCTCGGGCTTTCGCCAGAGCTTCGCCTTCATCCTGGTCGGGCACATGGTGTTCACGCTGCCCTTCATGGTGCGCACGGTGGGCTCGGCCTTCCAGAAGGACGAGCTGCACTCGCTCGAAGAGGCGGCGCGCTCGCTGGGCGCCAGCTTCGCGCAGCGCTTTCTCGGGGTGCTGGTGCCCGCCGTGCTGCCGGCCATCGTGGCAGGCAGCCTGATGGTGTTCACGCTGTCGGTGGGCGAGTTCAACCTGACCTGGATGCTGCACACCCCGCTCACGCGCACCTTGCCCGTGGGTCTGGCCGACAGCTATGCCTCCATGCGCATCGAGATCGGCTCGGCCTACACGCTGGTCTTCCTCATCGTCATCCTGCCCGTGCTGTGGGGCCTGCAGGCCGTCGGCACCTTCATCGAGAAACACCATGGAACTTGAACGCACGCGCGTGGACGTGGTCCAGTGCGCCAAAACCTATGCCGACGGCACACGCGGCCTGCAGCCCACCGACCTCACAGTGGAGCCCGGTGAAGTGCTGGCGCTGCTGGGCCCTTCTGGCTGCGGCAAGACCACGCTGCTGCGCCTGATCGCCGGGCTGGAGTCGCCCGACGCGGGCAGCCGCATCGCCTTTGGCGGGCAGGACGTGACGCAACTACCCATCGAACAACGCGGCATCGGCATGGTGTTCCAGCACTACGCGCTGTTCCCTCAGATGACGGTGGCCGCCAACATCGGCTACGGCCTGCGCATCCGCGGCGCCGATGCGGCCGAGCAGCGCCGCATGGTCGGCGAGCTGGTGGACCTGGTGCGCTTGAACGGGCTGGAGGGCAAGCGCCCCGCCGAACTCTCGGGCGGCCAGCGCCAGCGCGTGGCCCTGGCGCGCGCCGTGGCCGTGAGGCCGCGCGTTCTGCTGCTGGACGAGCCCCTGACTGCCCTGGACGCCAAGCTCAAGGAATCCCTGCGCGACGAACTGGCCGAGCTGCTGCGCCGCCTGCATATCACGGCCATCCACGTCACGCACGACCAGCAGGAGGCCCTGGCCATTGCCGACCGCCTGGCGGTGATGCAGGCCGGCCGCATCGTGCAGGTGGGCGATGGCGAGACGCTGTACCGCACACCGGCCCACCCGTTCGTGGCCGCCTTCCTCGGCCGGGTGAACCGGCTGCAGCGCGACGAGGCAGCCCGCCAGCGCAACGTGTTGCCCCTGGGCGGCATCGAGCTGCCCTGCCCTGCGGCCTGCGCCGCCGACACCGCGCTGCTGGTGCGGCCCGAGGACATCGAGGTGCAGGTGGACCCTGCGCACAGTGAAGGCTGGGGCCGTGCCGAAGTCACGCGCCGCAGCTTTCTGGGCGAGCGCGTGCAGCTCACACTGACGCTGCCCGGCCAGCCCCCGCTGCAGGCCGACGTGGCCCGCGACCACCCGGCGCGCCAGGGCCAGCCCGTGGCCATCCGCATCCGCCCCGAGCACCTCATGCCCAGCCACGGGGCGTCCTGACCCCTGCCACATATGCCCATGACCACCCTGCTGCTGCAACTGTCCGACCCGCACATCCGCGAACCGGGGCGCCTGGCCTATGGCCGCATCAACACCGCCCCTTACCTGGCACAAGCGGTGCAGACCATGCTGCGCCTGCCACAGCGGCCCGACGCGCTGGTGATCACCGGCGACCTGACGGACTTTGGCCGTGCCGCCGAGTACGAGCACCTGCGCACGCTGCTGGCGCCGCTCGGGCCCCTGCCCACCTACCTGCTGCCCGGCAACCACGACGAGCGCACCCAACTGCGCCAGAGCTTTCCGGAACACACATACCTGGGCACCGAGGGCTTCGTGCAGTACTGCGTGCCGGTGGGCGGCCTGACCCTGATAGCGCTCGATACCGTGGTGCCCGGCGCCAGCGAAGGCAGCCTGTGCCGCGAACGCCTGGCCTGGCTGGCCGATGCGCTCGATGCGCACCGCCACCGCCCCGTGGTGATCGCGATGCACCACCCGCCGTTCCAGACGCTGATCGGCCACATGGATGCCATCGGGCTGCTGAGCGGTGCGGCGGAACTCGAAGCCCTGGTGGCGCGCCACCCTAACGTGGAGCGCGTCATCTGCGGGCACCTGCACCGCAGCATCCAGGTGCGCTTTGGCGGCTCCATCGCGATGACCGCGCCGTCGCCCGCCCACCAGGTCTGCCTGGACCTGGCGCCCGATGCCGCGTCGGCGTGGACGCTGGAGCCGCCGGGGTTCGCGGTGCATGCGCTGCCCGAGGGCGGCCGGCTGGTGAGCCACACCGCAGCCAGTGGCGCGTACGAGGGGCCCTACCCCTTCCACGAGGCCGGCCAGCTGATCGACTGAGGCTCCCGCCGCAGAGGGTGCAACGCCCGTTCTGCGGCCCCGCCCGGCGCAACATACCTTGCCCTGTCATGGGCATGGTTCCTGCGTGATGGATTCAAGGGTATGCTAGGGCGTCCGTAATGTGACAGTTTTGTGACTAAAACGGGCGCTTTCATGGTTTGCGTTCTGCCGCTGTCCCCGCGGCACAGCCCTTCTGGCTCGCAAAGCTTTTCCGCGCCCGCTTCGGGCCACCACACAAGCCTGCCCCAGGGTGCCATCGCTGCCCTGCCCGCCCTGCCCCTCCAGGCAGCGGCAGCGCATATGGCACGCGCCGCAGTGCAGGCATAAAAAGAAGAAAAGTTAGCGTTTACTCATGAAGCATCTCTTGAATCTGCTGGCAGCCGTGTCGCTGCTGATCTGGGGCACCCACCTGGTGCGCACCGGCATCCTGCGCGTGTTCGGCGCCAACCTGCGGCAGTTGCTGGCCCACAGCGTCAGCAGCCGTTTCACCGCCGTGCTCTCGGGCATCGGGGTGACGGCGGTGGTGCAGTCCAGCACGGCCACGGCACTCATCGTGTCCTCGTTCGTGGGCCAGGGCCTGGTGGGCCTGCCTGCCGCGCTGGCGGTGATGCTGGGCGCCGATGTGGGCACCAGCGTGATGGCGGTGGTGTTCTCGATGGACCTGTCGTGGCTGTCGCCGCTGTTCATCTTTGCGGGCGTGGTGCTTTTCATCTCGCGCAAGGACACAGCCACCGGCCGCGTGGGGCGCGTGCTGATCGGCCTGGGACTGATGCTGCTGGCGCTGCGCCTCATCACCGAATCGACCACCGTGCTCACCCAGTCGCCCACCGTGCGCACCCTGCTCGGCGCGCTGACCAGCGATTTGCTGTTGGAGATCTTCACCGGCGCGGTGCTGGCCATCGTGGCGTATTCCAGCCTGGCCACCGTGCTGCTTACTGCCGCTCTGGCGGGCTCGGGCGGCATACCGCCCGACGTGGCGCTGGGCCTGGTGCTGGGCGCCAACCTGGGCAGCGGCGTGCTGGCCGTGCTGACCACCATGAAGGCCAACGTCCAGACGCGCCAGGTGCCGCTCGGTAACCTGTTCTTCAAGATCATTGGCGTGGTCATCATGACGCCGCTCACCGGCCTGTGGCTGGAGCATGTGCGGCCCTATGTGCCCGAGATCGCCGCGCTGGTGGTGCTGTTCCACCTGGCGTTCAACATTGTGGTGGGCATCGTCTGCATCGGCCTCACGGGCACCGTGGCGCGGGTGGTGCAGCGCCTGCTGCCGCAGGAAAAGACGCAGGCCGCGGCGGGCGCACGCCCGCAGCACCTGGACCCGTCGGCCCTGGCCACGCCGTCGCTGGCCATCTCGTGCGCCGCGCGCGAGGCGCTGCACCAGGCCGATGTGGTTGAGTCGATGCTGCTGGGCCTGCACAAGGTGATCCGCACCGACGACATCAAGCTGGCCGAAGACCTGCGCAAGCTCGACGACGAAGTGGACGGCCTGTACTCGGCCATCAAGTACTACATGACCAAGATCTCGCGCGAGGCGCTGGACGAGCGCGAGGGCCGGCGCTGGGCGGACATCATCAGCTTCACGATCAACATGGAGCAGATCGGCGACATCATCGAGCGCGTGCTCATCGACATCGAAGACAAGAAGATCAAGAAGGGCCGCCAGTTCTCCGAAGCCGGCATGGAAGAGATCACCGAGCTGCACGCGCGCCTGACCGACAACCTGCGGCTGGCGATGAGCGTGTTCCTCAACGGCAGCGTGCGCGATGCGCAAAAGCTGCTGGAAGAAAAAGCGCGCTTCCGCGACCTGGAACACGCCTACTCGGCCACCCACCTGGCGCGCCTGTCGGACAACACGGTGCAGAGCATCGAGACCAGCTCGCTGCACATCGACCTGATCAGCGAGCTCAAGCGCATCAACTCGCTGCTGTGCTCGGTGGCCTACCCCATCCTGGAATCGGCCGGGGCACTGGCGCCCAACCGCCTGCGGGCCATGAACGAGCAGGCTTGAGCCTTCTCAGCGGCCTGGCACTTGTCCATCAAGCGCTGGCAGCTATGTTTTTAATAGCATCTTCATTCAACGCGGTGCGCCGCGCATAGTGCTGGGCCAGCACCGCGCACACCATCAGCTGCATCTGGTGGAACACCATGAGCGGCAGCACGATGGCCCCCACCGCGTGGGAGGCAAACAGCACCTTGGCCATGGGCACGCCGCTGGCCAGGCTCTTCTTGGAACCGCAGAACACCAGCGTGATCTCGTCCTCGGTCGAGAACCCCATGCGCCGCGCGGCCCAGGTGGTCAGGCTCAATGCCAGGGCCAGCAGCACCGCGCACACCACCACCAGGCCCAGCAGCGCAGGCCACGGTAGTTGCCGCCACAGCCCCTGCACCACCGCCGCGCTGAAGGCCGTGTAGACCACCAGCAGGATGGAGCCCTGGTCCACGACCTTGAGCACCGCCGCCCGGCGCTGCACGAACCCGCCGATCCAGGGCCGCAGCAGGTGCCCCGCCACAAAGGGCACGAGCAGCTGCAGCATGATGCGGCCGATGTTGGCCAGCGTGCCGTGCTGCGCCGCGGCGCCATGCGCCTGCGCCTGCGCCTCGGGCAGCAGCAGGCCCACCAGCATCGGCGTGATCACGATGCCCAGCAGCGTGGAAGCCGACGCGCTGCAGATCGCCGCCGGCATGTTGCCCCGCGCCACGGCAGTGAACGCAATGGCCGACTGCACCGTGGCCGGCAGCACGCACAGGTAGAGCACCCCCGTGTACAGCTGCGGCGTGACGAGTGGCAGCAGCACCGGCCGCAGCGCCCAGCCCAGCAGCGGGAACAGCACGAACGTGGTGCCCACCACCACCAGGTGCAGCCGCCAGTGCGACAGCCCCGCCACGATGGCATCGCGCGAGAGCTTGGCGCCGTGTAAAAAGAACAGCAGCGCCACGGCCGCGACGGTGGTGGCCTCCAGCGCCTGCGCGGCGGCGCACGATGCGGGCAGCACGCTGGCCAGGGCCACCGTACCCAGCAGGGCCAGGGTGAAGTTGTCGGGGAGAAATCGGGAACGGGCCATGGAAACACCATCGAAAAAAACAAACTGAACCCACCGAAGGCTGGCACCAGGCGGGCACCACATCGGACGATGGCGCTATTGGACGGGCTTGGCATTCCAAAGAGAAATGGATTTCTCTGATGGATTTATGATTCGGCTGCATGAATGTCACCCTGCGCCAACTGCACGTGTTCCAGTCTGTGGCCGCCACGCGCAACTTCAGCCGCACCGGCGATGCGGTGGGCCTGACCCAGCCGGCCGTGAGCCGCAGCATCACCGAGCTGGAGGCGCAGATGGGCCTGCAATTGCTCAACCGCACCACCCGCGAGGTCACGCTGACCGACGCCGGCCAACGCCTGGCCGCCCGCCTGCCGCGCGTGCTGGAAGAGCTGGAAAGCACCCTGCAGGACGTGCAGGAGATGGCCACCGAGCGGCGCGGCCGGGTGCGGGTGGCCAGCAGCCCGACGCTGTCGGCCAACCTGCTGCCCGACTGCATCGCGCAGGCCCAGACCCGTCTGCCCGGGCTGGACTTGGTGCTGCTGGACCGCATGCAGAGCGCAGTGCTGGCCAGCGTGCTGTCGGGCGAGGTGGACTTCGGCGTGGTGATCGACCCCGGCGAGCGCGACGCGCTGCACTGCGAGACCATCCTGACCGAGCCGTTTTGCCTGGCCTGCCCGCCCGGCCATCGACTGGCGCGCAAGCGCACCGTGCGCTGGACCGACCTGCAGGGCGAGCCGCTGGTGCTGCTGGACCACGACTCCGGCAGCCGCCGCCTGATCGACCGCGCCCTGGCCGAGCACGGCGTGGCCTACACCGTCGCACAAGAGGTGGGCCACCCCACCACCATCTTTCGCATGCTCGACACCGGCCTGGGCATCTCCGTCATCCCCACCCTCGCCCTGCCGCCCGAAGGCCTGGCCCGGCTGGCCGTGCGCCCGCTGGTGCCGCGCGTGGACCGCGAGGTCATGCTGGTGCACCGCCGCAACCGCGCCCTGTCGCCCATCGCGCAGGCGGCGTGGGACCTGGTGAGGGCCGTGGCGGGGCAAAGGCCTGTGGCGGGCTGACGGGGGTGGCTGGATGATTCCTGGCGCGCTCAACGGCGGGCGCAGCCACGACGCCAGAAGAAAGAGTTGTGTAAGCCACTCTTACCGCAGCAGCGCCAGCACCCCTTGCGGCAGCTGATTGGCCTGCGCCACCATCGCCGTGCCCGCCTGCTGCAGGATCTGCGAGCGCGAGAGGTTGGCGGTTTCGGCGGCGAAGTCGGCATCCAGAATGCGCGAGCGCGACGCCGACAGGTTTTCCGACGTGACCTGCAGGTTGCTGATCGAGGTCTCAAAGCGGGACTGCAGCGCGCCCAGCTTCGCGCGCTCGCCGTTGATGAAGCTCAGGGCCGCATCGGTCGTCTTGAGCGATTCGGTCGCCTTTTCAAAGGTCGTGACATCGAGGTCAGACACCTTCTTCAAAGACGACGCCCCCGCCGCAGCCGCATTGGTGCCGGTGGGCGTGACCGTGAAAGACTTTTCGGAATCCAGCGTGACATATCCGCTGACTTTGGCATTGTCGACCGCCGTGTTCACGGCCAGCACGACCGGTGCCCCCGCATTGTTGCCATCGGCATCCAGCTTCTGCACGGACACCGTGCCGGGGTTGGCCGTGTTGGTGTCCGTGATGAGGATGTCGTTACCCCGCGCGTTGCTCAGCAGCACTCTGGAGCCGTCGGAGTTCAACGCAGCGGTCACCCCCGTCTTGGACGATTGGTCATTGATGGCCGTGACGGCTGCTGCCAGGCCATCGGCCGTGTTGCTGGTGGACAGGGTGAAAGAAAGCCTCCTGGGGGTCGTGTTGTCCGACGTCAGGTCCAGCACATAGGCCCCGGTGCTGCCAAAGGCAATGCTCATGGAGGTGCGCGCCGTGGCGCTCACGCCGGTGTCTGCCTTGACGGCATTGATCGAATCGGCGATCTGGGACGACGTGGCATTGGACGCCACTGAAACGGTGCGGCTCCCCGCAAAACCATTCACCGCCACGCTGCCCGCCGTCACGCCATTGAAGTTGTTGTTGGGGTTGGTGGGTGGTCCCAAGGCCACCACCTGGTTGCTGCCGTAGGCATTGGTTCGCAGATTGGCAGAGGCAGCAACAATCGTCTGGTTGGCGTTGGCCCCGACCTGGAATTGCTGCGTACCGAAGGTACCGTCCAGCAACTTGGCGCCATTGAACTCGGTGGTCTGCGATATGCGGTCCAGCTCGGACACCAGCTGGCCCACCTCCTGCTGCAGGGCCTGCCGGTCGCCCGCGCTGTTCGTGGCGTTGGCCGATTGCACGGCCAACTCACGCACCCGCTGCAGGATGTCGCCCGACGCCTTCAATGCGCCTTCCGCCGTCTGCGCCAGCGAGATACCGTCGTTGGCATTGCGAACCGCCTGGTTCAGGCCGCGGATCTGGCTGGTGAAGCGCTCGGAAATCGCCAGGCCCGCGGCGTCGTCCTTGGCGCTGTTGATGCGCTGGCCCGAGGACAGGCGTTGGATGGACGTGTTCAGCGACGTTTGGCTGGTGCCCAGGTTGCGCTGAGCGGTGAGCGAGCTGATGTTGGTGTTGATCGTGGACGCCATTCAAATCCCTCGGCCCGTCCCGCTCGCAAGGTGTGCTCGGGGTGCTTGTTGTTGGTAGGTGCCCCGCCGGGCGGCTGAATGCCTTCATTTCGGCAGCTTGCGTGTTGACTTGAGCCAGTCGCCGGAAATCAGGCCGCAACGCACCACCACGATCAGGTAAAAATCAAGAAAAACTGCCACCTACCACTGGATAGCAAACACTTTTACGCTATCAAAAACAGAGCAAACAGAACAGGCAGAATTTACGCCTTGTCCGTGCCTTCTGCGCCCCTGCCCCGCTCTGCATAACGCTGCAATCCCTGCGCCAGCGCATCGAACGTGAATTTGCAACGCAGGCTGCTGCGCAGGTCTTCGTGCATCACCACCCAGGTATCGAGCCCCACCGAGAACTGCGATGCCAGCACGCGCACCAGACCGGGCGTTTTGGCGGCAAGCCCCACCTGGCACACCCCGATGCCGCAGCCCGCACGCACCAGGGCCAGCTGCGCCAGGTCGCTGTCGCTGCGCAGGGCAAAGGCCTCGCGACGCCAGGCGGGCGCGGCCTTGCGGGCGGCGCGCAAAAAGGGGGTTTCCTCGTCGTACCCGACAAGCCGGTGCTGCTGCAGGTCGGCCGACGACATTGGCGTGCCGTGCGCCTGCAGGTAACGGGTGTGCGCGTAGAGCCCCACCTGCACCACGCCGACGCGCCGGGCGATCAGCGCCTCTTGCCGCGGCTCGGTCATGCGGATGGCGATGTCGGCCTCGCGGAGCAGCAGGTCCTGCACGCGGTTGCTCAGCGCCAGCTCGATGCGCAGCGCCGGGTGGTCGGCCTGCAGCTGCGCCAGGATGGGGGGCAGGACCTCCACGCCGATCACCTCGCTGGCCGTGATGCGCACGGTGCCTCTCACGCCACCGCCGTCGCCATGGCCGCTGGCGGCCCGCACCAGGGCAGCTGCGGAGTGGCCCATGGCCTCGGCATGCGGCTGCAGCGCCAGCGCGGCCTCGGTGGGCAACAGGCCTTGCTGCGACCGGGTGAAGAGCGTGAGCCCCAGCGCCTGCTCCAGGGCCACGATGTGGCGGCCCACGGTGGGCTGCGTCACGCCCAGGGCACGGGCGGCGCCGGAGAGCGAGCCTTCGCGCAGCACGCCGAGGTACGAGCGGTACAGCTCCCAGCCCAGAGGGCTATCGAACGAAGGCGCTTGAGTCATACATAAATGTATAGCCTCACCCTCATTTTCAGCAATTTCCTTTTGAACGCACACCGCGCACACTGCCCTGCATCGCAACAATTTTTGGAGTGCACGCATGGCACACGGCAACAAGGTTCTGGTCCTGGGCGCCACCGGCGGCATTGGCGGCGAGGTGGCGCGCCAGCTGCGCGATGCGGGCTGGCAGGTGGTGGCGCTGCACCGCAGTGCGCCGCAGGCGGGCGAGCAGCGTGACGGCATGGCCTGGCTACGCGGCGACGCCATGTGCCGCGAAGACGTGCTGGCCGCCGCCGCGGGCTGCGATGTGATCGTGCACGCCGTCAACCCGCCGGGCTACCGCCGCTGGGGCGAGCTGGTACTGCCGATGATCGACAACACCATCGCTGCCGCCACGGCGGTGGGCGCCACGGTGGTGCTGCCCGGCACGGTCTACAACTACGGACCCGATGCCTTTCCGGTACTGCGTGAAGACGACTCGCAGCGCCCGCTGACCCGCAAGGGCGCCGTGCGGGTGGAGCTGGAGCGGCGTTTGCAGCAGGCCACCGTGGCGCACCCGCTGACGCCCGCCACCTGCCGCGTGATCATCGTGCGGGCGGGCGACTACTTCGGCCCGCAGGTGGGCAACAGCTGGTTTGCGCAGGGCCTCGTCAAGCCGGGCCAGCCGGTGGCGGCGGTGTCGCTGCCCGGCAGCGCGGGCGTGGGCCACCAGTGGTCTTACCTGCCCGACGTGGCGCGCACCATGGTGCAGTTGATTTCGCGCCGCGCCGACCTACCGGCGTTCGCTCCATTCCACATGGCCGGGCACTGGGACGCGGACGGCCAGCAGATGGCGGGCGCCATCGGTCGGGCGGTGGCAGCACGCGGCGGCGCGGCGCCCAAGGTGCGTGCGTTTCCGTGGTGGCTGATCACGCTGGCATCGCCCTTCGTGGTCACGCTGCGCGAACTGCGGGAGATGCGCTACCTGTGGCGCGAGCCGGTGCGCATGGCCAACGACAAGCTGCGGGCGGTGCTGGGCACCGAGCCCCACACGCCGCTCGATGCGGCCGTGCAGGCCACGCTGGAGGGGCTGGGCTGCCTGCCGTCCTCGGCGCAGTCTGCACCGCAGCCCACAGCAGGCATCACAGCCCCAGAAACCCCGCAATCACCAGCCCGGCTTCCAGCGTGAACTGGCCTTGCGCCACCTGATCGCGCACGGTGCCCGGCGGCAGCAGGTCGAAGCGCTCGACCTCGCCGTCCTGGTTGCAAGGCTCCATGCCCGCAGGCACTTCGGCGCGGAACCAGTCGATGCGCTCGAGCATGTAGCCCGCACCGCCGCCCTCGCGGCTGGGGCGGCTGAAGTCGACATGGCCGCCGTGCTGCAGCGCGTTCAGCGCGCCGACCTGCAATCCCGCCTCTTCCCAGGTCTCGCGCGCGAGGGCCTGCGGCAGCGTGTCGGCAGCCGACACCATGCCGCCCATCAGCGTGTCCCACAGCCCCGGGTTGTTGGGCTTGGTCATGGAGCGCTTTTGAACCCACATGCGGCCGTCGGGCGCCAGGCCCACCAGGTGGACCGCGCGGGTGGTGATGCCCAGCACCCGCACGGCGCCGCGCTCCACCGTGCCCACCACCTCGCCGGCCGAGTTGCATACGGCCAGCTGCTCGTCGCGCCACGGGCCACACAGCGCGGCGTCGCGCAAGTCTGCCGCCAGCGTGTTGAGCGCATCGGTGGTGGCATCGGCCGGCACATCAATGCACCATGCCATGGCACCCGAATGCTCCTGATTCGATAGCTGGTAGCGCTTATTCATCAAGCGGTAGGGGCTGATTTGATTCAAAAACCCTTCCGCCACCGACCCCACCACCTGCCCCGCCACCACCAGCGGCTGGCGTGCCTGCGCAGGCGGGCGCTGGGCGGACTGCCGCGCACCTGCCACCCAGGCCTCGAACGACGGGTTCTGCACAGCCGCGCTCACAGCGTGAGAATGGTGCAGCCGGTGGTCTTGCGTGCTTCGAGGTCGCGGTGCGCCTGCTGCACGTCGGCCAGCGGGTAGCGCTGGTCGATGTGGATCTTGACCTGGCCGCTGGCCACCACCGCGAACAAATCGTCGGCCATGGCCTGCGTGCTCTCGCGCGTGGCGATGTGGGTGAACAGCGTCTGGCGCGTGACGTACAGCGAGCCCTTGGCCCCGAGCGAGCCGGGCGCAAACGCCGGCGCGGGGCCCGAGGCGTTGCCGAAGCTGGCCATCAGGCCAAAGGGCCGCAGGCAGTCGAGCGATTGGTCCCAGGTGTCCTTGCCCACCGAGTCATAGACCACCTTCACGCCCTTGCCGCCGGTGATCTCCTTCACGCGGGCCGCGAAATCTTCAGTGTTGTAGTTCACCGCATGCGCCGCGCCGTTGGCCAATGCCAGCTGGCATTTGGCGTCGGTGCCCGCCGTGCCAATGAGCTGCAGGCCCAGGGCCTTGGCCCACTGGCTGGCGATCAGGCCCACACCGCCGGCAGCGGCGTGGAACAGAACATGGTCGCCGGGTTGCAGGCCTTCGACGGGCAGCGTTTTCTTGAGCAGGTACTGCGCCGTCAGGCCCTTGAGCATCATGGCCGCGCCGGTCTCGAAGCTGATGGCGTCGGGCAGCTTGCACACCGTCTTGGCGGGCATCACGCGCACTTCGCTGTAGGCACCGGGCGGGTTGCTGGCATAGGCCGCGCGGTCACCCACCGCCAGGTGCGTGACGCCCTCGCCCACCGCCTCGACCACGCCAGCGCCCTCCATGCCGATGCCTGCGGGCATTTGCAGCGGGTACAGGCCCGTGCGGTGGTACACGTCGATGAAGTTCAGCCCGATGGCGTGGTGGCGGATGCGGATCTCGCCGGGGCCGGGTTCGCCCACGGTGACATCGGCCAGGTGGAGTTCTTCGGGACCGCCGTGCTGGCGGATCTGGACGGCAAGGCTCATGGACTGGGTCTCCTGGAATGGGGGATGCACAACAACGGCGGCCATCCTGCCACGAAACCTGCCGCCTTGCCGCCGCGGGCGACCGCCACCGGCCAAGGGCATTGGCGCGCCCGGCGGCACCGCCTGCAGTGCACCGTTACAGTGCTGCCCCATGACACAAAAACTAACGCCCGGCACGGCGGCGATGCTGGTGATTCCGCCGATGCTGTGGGCGGGCAATGCCGTGGTGGGGCGGCTGGTGCACGAGCTGATTTCTCCCATCGCTCTCAACTTCATCCGCTGGGTGCTGGCCTTTGGCGTGCTGCTGCCACTGGCCCATGGCGTGCTGCGCAAGGACAGCCCGCTGTGGCCGCACTGGCGCCGGTACGCGCTGCTGGGCCTGCTGGGCATCGGCCTGTACAACGCGTTCCAGTACATGGCGCTGCAGACCTCCACCCCCATCAACGTGACGCTGGTGGGATCGAGCATGCCGGTGTGGATGCTGGCGGTGGGCAGCTTGTTCTTCGGCATGCGCGTGACGCAGCGCCAGGTGCTGGGCGCGCTGCTGTCGATCTGCGGCGTGCTGATCGTGCTCAGCCGCGGCGAGTGGGCGCAGCTGCTGGCCTTCCGCCTGGTGCCGGGTGACCTATTCATGATATTGGCGACCATCTCGTGGGCGTTCTACAGCTGGCTGCTGTCGCGCACCACCGAGCCCGCACCCATCCGCGGCGACTGGGCCGCCTTCCTGATGGCGCAGATGGTGTTTGGCCTCGCGTGGTCGGGCAGCTTTGCGGGTGTGGAATGGGCCACGGGCCACACGCACGCAACCTGGGGCTGGCCGCTGGTGGCGGCGCTGGTGTTCATTGCGGTGGGGCCTGCGGTGCTGGCCTACCGCTTCTGGGGCGTGGGCGTGCAGCGTGCGGGGCCGGCGGTGGCGGGCTTCTTCGTCAACCTCACGCCGCTGTTCGCGGGCATTTTGTCGGCCGCGTTCCTGGGCGAGACGCCGCAGGTGTTTCACGGCGTGGCGTTCGCGCTCATCGTGGGCGGGATCATCGTCTCCTCGCGGAAGGCTTAGCGCGCTGCGCCTGCCGATGTTGCCGATGTTGCCGCTGCCGCATCAAGGTGCCCGCTGAACCGTCCTAGGGGCGCACCTCAGGCGATGCAGCGCTCTCATCCGCTGGGCCGGGCAACGTGCCCTGGCCTGGCACTGCAGGGCCATCGCCCGCCGCACTGCGCAGCAGCGCCTCCAGGTCCGCCACCGGGCCGGGCATGCCCAGCAGGTAGCCCTGAAACAGAAGGCAGCCGTAGTCCGCCAGCAGCGCTTTCTGCGCCGGGGTTTCCACGCCTTCGGCGATCACGTCCAGCTCCAGGTTGCGGGCCATGCCGATGATGGTCTGCACGATCACATCGTCGGTATGCCGCACGCCCAGGTTGCGCACGAACGACTGGTCGATCTTGAGCTGGTCGAGCGGCAGCCGCGTGAGGTAGGCGAGCGACGAGTAGCCCGTGCCGAAGTCGTCCACCGAAAAGCGCACGCCCTTGGTCTTGAGCAGGCCCATCTTGGCGATGGTGTCGTCCACGTTGTCCAGCACCAATGACTCGGTCAATTCGAGCTTGAGCAGGTGGGGCCGCGCGCCGGTCTCGCGCAGCACCTCGACCACGCGGGCCACGAAGTCGCGCTGGCGGAACTGTCGCGCACTCACGTTGACCGACAGCTGCACATGCCGCAAGCGCGGGTCGTCCTGCCACTGGGCCAGCTGCTCGCAAGCGGTGCGCAGCACCCAGTGGCCCATGGGCACGATGAGCTCGCTTTCTTCGGCCACGCTGATGAAGGCGCCGGGCGCGATCAGGCCGCGTTCGGGGTGCTGCCAGCGGATGAGCGCTTCGGCACCCACAATGCGGCCGTCCATGTGGAACTGGGGCTGGTAGTACAGCACGAACTGGCGCCCCGCCAGCGCCAGCTGCAGGTCGCTTTCAAGCTGGGCCCGAACGCTGATCGCGATCTGCATCTGCGGGTCGAAGAAGCACAGCGCGTTGCGGCCCTGCGACTTGACCTGGTACATCGCGATGTCGGCCTGCTTGAGCAGGTCGACCGAGGGCTGCAGCGTGCCGCCCATCAAGGTGGCGCCAATGCTGGGCGTGCTGTGGTGCGTGTGGCCGTTCAGCGAATACGGAACGTTGAGCTTGCGCAGGATCTTCTGCCCCACGCGGCGGGCATAGGCCGCGGCCTCTTCGCTGTGCAGCGACAGCTCGTGCAGCATGACCACGAACTCATCGCCACCCAGCCGCGCCACGGTGTCCTCGCGGCGCACACAGGTCTTCAGGCGCTCGGCCACCTGGCGCAGCAGCACGTCGCCCACTTCGTGGCCCAGCGTGTCGTTCAGGGTCTTGAAGTGGTCCAGGTCCAGGAACAGCAGCGCGCCGTACTGCCCGCTGCGTCCGCTGGCGGCGATGACCTGCTGCATGCGGTCCATGAGCAGGCGGCGGTTGGGCAGGTTGGTCAGCGGGTCGTAGAAGGCCAGGCTCTCGATCTCGGCGCTGGCCCGGCGCAGCGCCGTGACGTCGTGGTACGTGATCACGAGGCCGCCTTCGGGCGTGGGGCGTTCGGTGATCTGGATGGTGCGGCCATTGGGCAGCACCTGTTCGTGGGGTTCGAGGTGCTGGTTCTGCTTGAGCAGGCGCAGTTCCACCCAGCGCATGCGTTCATCGTCGCTGGCCCGCGGCATGTGGTGTTTGGAGGTTTCTTCCATCACACGCCGAAACGGCACCGTGGGCGCCATCACGTTGCGCATCCACGGGAAGATCTCTTCAAACCGGCTGTTCCACTGCACCACGCGGTGCTGTGCGTCCAGCAGCAAAAAGCCGCTGACCATGGACTCTAGCGCCTGGTCGAGCGTGGCCTTGGACTGCGCGATGGCCAGCCGCGCCTGCGACAGGCGCTCCAGGTACCGCAGCGCCAGCCAGCCGGCGGCCAGGATCATCGCGGCAAAGAGCAGGCCTGTGAGGCCGATGGCATTGCGCTGTTGGCGCCAGCCCGCCAGCGCATCGCTGCGCGGCACGCTCGCAGAAATGCGCAGGTCCTGGTACAGGATGGGGCGGTACACCACAAACGCAGGTTGGCCGCTCAGGCGGGCCGGTGCGTTCCACGATGGGCCGTCGGCTGCCAGCTGCTGCAGCGGCGGGCTCAGCGTGGGTGTGAGGTTTTCTTCGCGGTAAGGCACGCTCAGCAGCAGTTGGCCGGCCGCGCGCTCCAGCGTGACCTGCAGGCCGCTGATGTCCACGCCCTGCACCAGCACGGAGCTGAGCGCGCTGACCGGCAGCTCGGCAATCGCGATCACGCGGGCGCTGTCGGCCATGCGCAGATGGCGTGCAAAGTAGAGCACGCGCTCGGCCGTGGCAAAGCTCACCACCGGCGGGCTGATGACGAGCGTGGAGACCGGCTGCTGCAGCACCGATTCAAGAAAGCCCACCGGCAACTGCACCGCCAGCGCACTGCCCGCGGCGTCGGACGACGCGATGATCTTGCCCTGGGCATCCATGAGCGCCACGTAACGCACCATGAGGTTCTGCCGCGCAGAGCTGCGCAGCCGCTGGCTGGCGGCGTCCGGGTCGATCCAGTCGCTCATCGCGCCCGACAGGCCCAGCAGTTCGTCCAGGCTGGCCAGCAAGACGTCGACGGAGAGCAGCGACCGGTTCAGTGCGGCCTCGGCCCCGGCCACGAAACGGGTGGCCTGCCCGGCGTTGTCGTCCAGCGCCACCTGGCGCGCATTCCACACCAGGGCGGCAGACACCAGCGCCACCGCCCCCATGAACACCGCCACTGCGGCCCATACGAAGGCTTTGATACGAAGCGGGGTGGTGGACTCGCTCATTCAGTCCATGCGCCCACCAGCGTGCATCCGCGCTGCACCCGTGGCAGGGGTGGCAGGGGTGGCAGGCCGGCAGCCGTGTTCTTGCGCAAGTCGGTCATGGTTTTGCGGGCGCCGCCATCAGGCCCCGCACGGGGCCGATGGTCTGGTTCCACACCTGGGTGCACCGCGCGCCGCAGCGCTGCACCCAGCGCGGCAGCACGGTGGATGCAAGGATCTCCTGGCGGCTGCGCTCGTCCTGCGGGGACACGGGCACCACCACCATGCTGCCCTTGCGGCCGCCCACGCAGGCCGACGCGCCGCGGTTGCAGGCCATGCCGTTCAAGGTCTCGCGCTCGGACTCGTCCCAGATCGCGGCCTCGAGCCGCGGCAGCTCGCGCCGCAGCAGCGCCCGCAGGTCAGGGGGCAATGCCTCCCACGCGGCCTGATTGGCACCGAAGATGGCCAAGCCCCATGTCACGGGCAGGGCATGCACGTGTGACGTGACCGTGGGCAGGCCCAGCGTGTTGCCGGACATGGTGCCGGTAATGGCGCACTCGGTATTGCCGGCGGTGAGGCTGGGCATGATCTGCGCAAAACCGGTGAGCACCGGCACCCCGCCCAGGGCACCGACAAAATCAGCCTGGGTGGACGACGACACGCGCGTGCGGCGGCCGGCCAGGTCAGACAGTGTGCGCAGCGGCTTCTTGCAGAACACCACCTGCGCCGGGTAGACGTACACGGCCAGCGCCTCTACGCCGTGCTGGTCCCGCAGGGCTTTTTCAAGGTAAGGGCGAAACGCGGTGAGGGTGGACTTGAGGGTGGCGATGTCGGGGTTCAGTCCCGCCAGGTCCGGCGCGGTGTACTCGGGGTACTGGGCCGTGAAGGAGCTCATCAGCGTGGTGCCGAAGGGCACGACACCGAGCTGCAGCAGCCGCAGCATCTCGGCGCCCGGAACCCCTGCACGGTCGAACGGCACGATCTCGGCCTCGAAACGGCCGCCGCTCAGGCGCGACAGCTCTTTGCTCCAGAAGGGCTCTTCCTGCCGGGTGTATTGGTTGATGCCTGCCAGCCCCCCGACGATGCGCAGGCGGTAGGGCGCTGCAGTGCTGCCACCGGTGGCCGCAGCGCTTTGCGCGCCAGCCTGCGGCAGGCAGCACAGCGCTGCCAGTGCAAGACTGGAGAGCGCAGTGCAAAGGCGAGGACGTTGGGTCAGGAAGGGCCTTGATTGCATGGCAAGTGATAGGCCGCCATTCTTCACCAAGTTTTTCCACCTGACGAAAAGGCTGTCGGCAAAAAGCCACGAAGACAACACGTGCCGCCCACGAACCCGCTGGGGCGGCTGCCACCCTGTTTATATCAATCCATGGCTGTACATGGACAGAGAGGAAGCCCCACTGCCAACAGAGGAGTCCTGCCGCGCCTGTGTAAAGTTTTAACTCAGAAGGTGCCGGGGTAGGCGCCACCGTCGGCCAACACGTTCTGGCCCGTCATGTAACCCGCCTGCTGGCTGCACAGGAAGGCGCAGATGGCGCCGAACTCCTGCGCCGTGCCGTAGCGCCCTGCCGGGATCTGCGCCTGCTGCGTGGTGCGCAATTCGTCCACGCTCTTGCCGGCCTTGGTGGCAGCGGCGTTCACCGTGGCGGCGAGCCGGTCGGTGTCGAACTTGCCGGGCAGCAGGTTGTTGATGGTCACGCCGCGCGCTGCGATCTTGCTGCGCGAGACACCCGCCACAAAACCCGTGAGCCCGCTGCGCGCGCCGTTGGACAGCCCGAGGATGTCGATGGGCGCCTTCACCGCGCTGGAGGTGATGTTGACGATGCGGCCAAAGCCGCGGGCCGCCATGCCGTCCACCGTGGCCTGGATGAGCTCGATGGGTGTCAGCATGTTGGCGTCCACCGCCTTGATCCACGCATCGCGGTTCCAGTCGCGGAAGTCGCCGGTGGGCGGGCCGCCGGCATTTGTCACCACGATGTCGAAATCCCGGCCCGGGCCACCCGCCACCGAGAACACGGCGTCGCGGCCCTCGGGCGTGGTGATGTCGGCCGCTACAGCCAGCACCTGCGGGCTTTTCTTGCTGCCCGCGCTTGCTGCGCGAGCGCCTTCAGCTATCAACTGAGTAGCAGCCAGCGCCAGGGCGTCTGCGTTGCGTGCGTTGATGACCACGTTCACGCCTTCCTGTACCAGTGCCAGCGCGCTGCCGTAGCCCAAGCCCTTGCTGGCGCCGCACACCAACGCCCATTTGCCTGCAATACCCAAATCCATAACAATCTCCAAGTTGCATACTGATACACATAAAACCTTCGGCAAATCATAAATGGAGAGCACCCCCATGAAATGGCTGTACCGCGGAGCCCTTGCCGTGTGGCTGGTGGCATCGGCCGCATGGAGCATGACAGGCGTTGCGCATGCGCAAGAGACCGCCGTCGTCAAACGTGCCACCCAATTGCGCGATGCGCCAGCCGACACCGGCGCCAGTGTGGCGCCCCTGGAGGCCAACGCGGTGGTGACCCGCAGCGCCGAGCGCAAGGGCGCGTGGACGAAAGTCAGCACCGCGCAGGGCGCGACGGGCTGGGTGCACATGTTCGACCTCGGCCCGCAGTCCGGGTCTGCCACGGCCAGCAGCAACGCCGCCACCAGCGGCTTGCGGAGCGTCGGCAGCTTGTTCGGCGGCAACAGCGGCTCCAGCACCACCGCCACCTCCACCGTAGGCATCCGCGGCCTGGGTGCTGAAGACATCGCCAATGCCCAGCCCAACCCTGCAGCAGTAGGCCAGGCAGAGGCGCTGCGGGTGAACGCGGACCAGGCGCGGCAGTTCGCCACCACGGCGTCGCTGAAGCCGCGCACGGTACCGGCACTCGCCGCGCCGCCGCGGCCTGCATCGGGCGGGGGAGCCACCGGCTCGTCATCCAACCCGTCGGACCCCAACTTCAGCCCCAATTGAGGAGCGTTGCCATGCCAAACCGCTTTCCCCTCACCCACCGGCGGCTGGCGGCCGCCTGCGCTGCGGTCGCCCTGGCCCTGCTGCCCGCCACCAGCCAGAGCCAGAACGTGATGAACATGCTGCTGGGCGCCGTGACTGGTGGCGGTAGTGCGCCGCGCGGCGACGACCTTATCAGCCTGCTGTCCGGCTCGGTCGAGAGCATCGACGAGCCACGCGAGATCGAGATCGGCCGGCAGCTGTCCGCCGTGCTGCTGGGCAGCAAGCCGCTGCACCCGGACATGGCGCTGCAGCGCTATGTGAACCAGCTGGGCCGCTGGATCAGCCTGCAGTCCGAGCGCCCCACCCTGCCCTGGACCTTCGTGGTCCTGGACGACCCAGGCTACAACGCGTTTGCAGCCCCGGGCGGGTACGTCTTCGTCACCAAGGGCCTGATAGACCGCTGCGCCGACGAGGCAGAGCTGGCGGGCATCCTGGCGCACGAGATAACCCACGTCACCGCCAAGCACCACCTGCACGCCATGCGCAAGACCGCGCAGTCGGGTTTGTTCAAGCAGTTTCTGGCGTCTCAGATCAAGACCAGCGCGGTGGGCAATCTGGTGGCATCGCAGTTGCTCGAACTGGGCCGCAACCTGTACTCACGCGGCCTCGACCAGACCGACGAATACGATGCCGACCGCACCGGCGTGGCGCTGGCCACACGGGCAGGCTTCGACCCCTATGGCCTGGTGGCCGTGCTGCAGCAACTGCGCACCGCCAAACCCGACAACCCCATGTTCACCCTCGCCCTGGCCACCCACCCGCCCGCACAGGCGCGCCTGGAGCAACTGGAGCTGGCCATGGGCAAGAACCTGGACACCTTCACCGGCGCCGCACCGGTCACCGTGGCCCAGCGCGTCAACGCGAAACCGGCCGCAGCTGCCGCCACGGCACCCGCCGCCGCACCGGCCCGCAAACCTGCGCCCCCGCCGAAGAAAAAGACTTCGTGATCTGCCACCGGGCTTAGGGCCGCCGAGCCAGCAAAAGAGACCGTCAAGGGAACAAAGAAGAGCGCCGCCAGACAATGCCATTGGCTGATGAATGCGCAGGTCGATTTGCACCACAAGCTCATCGGGCAACTCGCGCTTGGCGAAGCCCTCGTCTGCATGAAAGTCAGGCGCCCAGGCTCCCAACGAAAAATGCCAGTCAGTATCAACTGCCTGGCATTGGGTCCTCGGGAGCCTTTTTTGTCCAGTGGCCTACCCGCTCAGCGCCGGTTATCAGCGCACAGACACATCCACATAGTCCGCCACCGGTGGCAGGTGCTCCGCCAGCCAGGCCGAATCCAGCTGCAGCGCCTGCTTGATCTCGGCGGGCAGGCTGGCGATGGTGTCGGCGGGCGACATGGGCTCTTCCAGCCCGATCTCGGCCAGCAGCGTGGCCACGTGCAGGATGCCGCCCAGGCGGCAGAACGGGGTGGAGGCGACGGGGTCTTCGGCCGTCTCCAGCGCCTGCACAATGGTGTCCGGAAAGCGCCAGCGCCGGGCCAGTTCGGCCGTGACCTGCGCTTCGGTAAACCCGAGCAGCGTGCGCTCGCGTTCCCAGCGGCCGCCTGCGTGGTGGGGCAGCTGCTCGATGGCCGGAATCTGTTCGGGCGCCTTTTGCGCAATGATCAGCTCGCCCAGCCGCACCAGAAAGCCCGCCAGCCACGACTCCTGCACGTTGGAGCCCAGCGTGCGCGCCAGCCATTGCGAGTAGCCCGCAATGGCCATGCTCTCCTTAGATC
>Ga0209023_10002888_pt1 | contig 20956 bp, 21 predicted proteins | sample LakOneMetagenome_FD_187468 | JGI IMG/M metagenome (GOLD analysis project Ga0209023, IMG submission 187468) | Freshwater and sediment microbial communities from Lake Erie, Canada (SPAdes) (version 2) | ecosystem: Environmental > Aquatic > Freshwater > Lentic | place: Lake Erie, Canada...
CATCGCAGGATGAGCGCGGGCCGGGCTGTTTGTGGAGGCGTTCAGTTCAGAACGTCATACCCGCTTTGACCATAAAGAGCCTGCCGGGCAGGGGATAGATCGCGTAGGAGCCGGGCGTGAATGCGCTGGCGATGCCGTAGTCATAGTATTGCCTGTCGAGCAGGTTGATGACCGCAGCCGACCAGAAGAAGTTGTTATACTGGCCGCTGAGCTTGAGATCGATTGTCGCATTTGCGCCGATCAAGCTCTGCGCGTTGGCCTGATCGTTATCGAGACGACGGCTGCTCCAGAAACGCGCGCTAGCATCGAGCACGGCGTACCGCTGCCAGATATTCCATGTGAAGCCCGCGCTCCCTGACAGTCTCGACACCAGCGGCACATCCTTGCCCGCGAAGGGGCCTTCCTCGAACACCGCGCGGGTGTAGGCGAAGCCACCACGCAGGCGGAAGTCCTCGTTGATCCGCAGCGATGCGCTGGTTTCGGACCCATAGCGATGCGTCGGATCGAGGTTGTAATTGAAAAACGCCGCTGGGTTGTAGTGTATCTCGTTCTTCAGATGCATGTCGTAGTAGCTGGTCTGGATATCCAGCCCGCCGCCACGAATCTTGAGACCGCCTTCGAGGTCGTAAGACGTCTGCGTTTTCAGCTCGAAGTTTTGAGCGATCGGCGGATAGGGGAAATTGCTGCCAAACGCCGGCCCGGTAACGACGCGTTCGTCCACGTTCGGCGTGCGGAAAGCCCGCGCGGCACGTCCGAACACCGCAAAGTTCTCGTTGAAGCGGTGTTCGAGACCGACATGTAGCGCATGGTTTGTCTCGTCCTTATCCAGCGGCGTCGCCTGCGCCATAAGGCTGCCGGCAGGGGCTGTCGGATCGTAAGTATCCCGAGCTCTCAGGTTGAACTGCTGAATGCGACCGCCATAGGAGAAGTCCGTGCTCGGCAGCAGGCCGAGCGTCTGCTGGAAATATCCTGCGATGGTCTGCTGGGACAGATTGTAGACGTGGTTCGGCGGGTCGGAGATCGTGTAGCTGCGGTTCGAGGAATATTGCGAGTTGTAGTAATCGATGCCGGTCAGAATGTTCGACGTGACGCTCCCGAACGTATTCTTCATGCTGAGGCGCGGCGTGATCGACCACGTCGTCAGATCGGAATCGACGTAGGCGTAGGGGAAACGGTCGCCAAAATATGAAATCATATAAGCCGGATCGCCGAAGAAGCCCGCCTGCTGCTTTTTCACGCGGACGCCTCCATCGACGATCAACTCCGCGCCCTGCCACAGCGATTTGGTGAAACCGGTCGTGACATTCACGCCTTGCTTCTTGCCATAGTCGTTTGGCGTGCTGGAGCCGCGCAGGTCGAGAAGCTGGTTAATGGCGGGTGGAGGTGGAAAGGTTTGATCTGCGAAGTACATGTTGGCGCGCGTGCCCGGAAAGCCGAGCCGCTGGTTGTCGCCCGAAACATTCAGGAACGCCGTGAACTCAGGTGTCGTGTATCGGATTTCGCCGACGCCGTTTTGCTGGCTCAGCTTATTGTTGACGCGGAAGCCGTCGGAATGAACGACATTGCCGTACATGACGGTCGACCACGGGCCCGAATTCGTCGTGAACGAACCATTGGCTTCGATCTGGCCGTAGGATCCGCCGCCGATTTCGGCTCGCGCCGACACAGGCTTGCCGACGCCTGCGCCGGTTTTGGTCACAATGTTGATGACGCCGCCGACGGCATTGTCGCCGTAAAGAACAGCGCCCGAGTTGCCGCGGGTGATTTCGATGCGCTCGATGGATTGAATGGGAATTGTCGACAGATCGACACCCTGCAGATCGGCTTCATTGAGACGACGACCGTTGATCAGAAACAGCGTGTTCGACGATGCGAAAGCGCCGAACCCGCGAAGATCGACGACGCTGCCAGTGCCGTTCACCGCACCGAATAGGTTTGTGAGCTGGACACCCGGAGCGGTGGCGATGATCTCCTGGATTGTCTGGTTAGGCGAATGCGCAATGTCTTCCGACGTGATGACAGTTGTGGACGCGCCGACAATGCCGATGGTGGCTGCAGGGGTGCCCGTGGTGCTACCTGCATTGCCGCCGGTGCCGACAAGTCGTGTCGCATCGACATTGATCTGCGGCAATTGATCGGCAGCGCCTTGCGCGAAAGCAGGGTTCACCAGCGCGGTGCTTGCGAGGCAAGCTGCGGCGAAGGGTAGGCTGAGTTTATCCGCCGAAGAAAAAAGATTCGAAAAAGATTTCACGTTGTTGCCCCGTCGATGCGTGAGATCGCGGAGGCGCGGTAAAAACGCGCACAGGCATGACGTTGCGTTGCGAACATTTGCCGCCGCACACATCAAGACTGAGGAAACGAGCCATCGGCCGAACCTCCGCAACAGTTACGTCACGTCACCGCTGCGGAACGCCGCCCCTTCGCACGCCCCGTGCGACGGAAGGATGACCGGTACAGGCAGGTCTCCTGGCTCGCGGATCGTCGCCGTTGTCCGCCTTCCCAAGCGTCAGGCCATAAGGCCTTGGCTCAGTGGCATATTGGACAACGGCTCACCGCTGACAGTTGCGGGGGCAGCTTCGGATTGGCCGCTCGACATAGCGCCGACGAATCGACGCGAAACCTCGCGGCGGCACCGAATTCCCTATTGGCCAACTTGCGCTGGCACCTGTGCCGTGGTTCCAATCAATCGGCGGTGGGTTGTCTTGTCAATCCGACAATTCCTAAGAAACCCAATGCGATAGCTGTGTGCGGGACTTCTTGTCGATGCGTTGCAAATTGGTGACATATGGAAGGCGCATTGCCGTTGCGATGCTCATCGTTGGCGTTGCGGGCTGCACCTCCAACGACGACATGTCCACAATGACTGACCGCGGCGCCATGGAGAATCAGCCATACCCGGCGAACTATCGTCCGCAGCTCCTGTCGTTCCTGCGGACCTACCTGAACGATCCACGGGGCGTGCGCGACGCTGCCATTGCAGAGCCCGCGCAGAAGAAAGTCGCAGGACGGCTGCGCTATGTGGCGTGTCTGCGCTTCAACGCGCGAGGCGCCGATGGCGGTTATAGCGGCATCAAGGAGCGGGGCGCGATGTATATCGATGCGCGATTTGACCGGATGATCGAGGACGTGACCGAGCTTTGTGAAGGTGCTGCCTATGCGCCGTTTCCCGAGATGGAAAAGCTGGCGCGTTGAGTGTGCACGGTTGAGGATTGAACGATGCTGAAATCGACAGGGCGCCTGATACTGTGCCTACTGTTGTGCCTCGGCGTCGGCATCCTTGGCTCTTTGTTGACGAAGCCCGAAATTGCCGGATGGTATGCGACGCTGGCGAAGCCATCCTGGACGCCGCCGCCATTTGTTTTTCCGATCGCGTGGACGTCGCTCTACATCCTGATGGCCGTCGCTCTCTGGCGGCTGTGGGATCGCGCCGCGCTATCGGCCGCGCGCGCATCCGCGATCACGTGGTTCATGATCCAGCTTGCGCTGAATGCAGTCTGGTCGCCGGTGTTTTTCGCCTGGCACGGCATCCGCACGGGGCTTGCGATCATTGTCGCGTTGCTGGTTGCAATTGTCCTGACCATCCTCGCGTCATCCCGTGCCGACAAGATTGCGATGTGGCTGCTGGTGCCATACCTGGCATGGGTGACGTATGCGACCACTATCAATGCGGGCGTCGTCGCGCTGAACTAGAGAGAATCGGACTCGGAACGGTCAAATTGGCAAGGGGACTCGTGAAAAACATCGCGCGAGACTCATTGCGGGGCGGGCCGTCAAGATCAACGCATGACGATGGTGATTCTCAGATTGGCTCCTCGCGAGTCGGTTTCCGTCGATACGGCGCTTGCTGTCACCTTGACGCTCGCGGCAGTCGTCAATGCGATCTGCCTCTGGACGTATCTGGGATGATGCAGGCCTGACGGTCGCAGCGGAAAGCCGGACACGGTCGCTTGACCGGGCCCGGCTTTGTTTCGCAAACGGATCAGAGATTACTTGTTGTAATCCGAATATTTGAACGCAGGCAGCGCCTTCAACTGATCCTTCGTGCCGCTCATCACGGCATGATCCGGATACCAATTGTCACGCGGAGCGGCCGTTGCGCTGCCGCCCGCCGAACCCGTGGTCGTGGTCGTCGTCGTGGTTGTTGCGGACGGCGACACGCCCGGTGCGGCCGACGTGCGGTCCGTGGTCGCAGCAGTGCGGACCGGCTCATTGACCCATTTCAGTTTGTCGAATGTCACGGCGATGTCGTGCTGACCAACGCCGAGGAATCCTCCGATGCCGACGATGACGGCGTTGATCTTGCCGCTGTTGTCAACGAGCACTTCCGAAATGTCGCCGAGCTTCTCGTTGGTGTCGTTATACACGGCGAGGCCGACGAGCTTCGAAGCGCGCCATGTGCCTTTGAGATTGGTTTGAGTGCTGCTGGATGAATCTGATGACGCGATGCTCGGCGCGGGAGTTGCCGGTGCCGTCGTCTGTGCGAATGCCGCACCGCCGATCAATGCGGTACCAAGCAGAGCAGTCGCCATATATTTCGCAATCATAGAATTCTCCTTTTCAATATCGATTGAAATGTAAGAACCCAGTGTATGCGTTTATGTTCCGGGAACTGCGGCGATCCCGGCGATTCTCAATTCAGATATTCGCGTGTAGCGATCTCGCTACGACACGGAACTTCACCCGTTTCAATCGCAGCATGAAGATTGCACAGTTCCGCTTCGAGATATTCGTTCGCGGCCAGCAGTGCTTTTAGCGCGCTGCGTGTGTCGCCGCCGCATTGGGCAATGACATCATCGAGTGCGTTTTCGTACTGCGCGTCATGTCGCTTCGCCAAAGTCATGATTGTTCCCCGCTTGTGAAAGCATGAATCGCAAATCAACCTGCTTTGAGAACGATGACAGCATGGCGACGGTTCGTCGAAATCATGGCCTGTCCACATAATCCACAGGCATACAGCCATGCGATTACGTCAGCGCGAAAAATAATGACGTTATTTCGCGGCCTGATCGACGGTCCAGATGTCGAAAACACCGAGATTATAGAGGAATGCGAGCACGGCGATGATGCCGATGGCCGCCATCAGGTATTTGTGGTGGGGGCGAAGACCGCCGCTGTCGCTCATGATTTTCTCCGGCGCAAAATTTGCGCACGGACCATTGGTGACGCAAAGCGTGCCGCGACGCAAATCGGAAATCTGCTTGGATTGGTAAAAAGCCTATGCCCCGCTTCCCGCCAGTTCCGACGAGCGAGCTAACTTCGAATTTCGTCTTACACTCAAGCGACGAATATCGCGATTCCAGCGTCACACCCGATAGCGATACTCGTTTGCTCATTACATTGAGGGCCTTATCGGCATACTGCTAATGGTATGATGCGAGGGCGCGTGATAACACGCGCGCGTAATCCAAAAAAGCGAGACATCGCCAGAATGTCGGAAAATCTGTTCAACAAGTCTGCTTTCGATTTCCCGCGCACGTTTGTTCCCTCGGCTTGGACGCAGCACGCGCCGTTTGCGTTCTGGCTAGTGACGACATTGAAGCCGTCCTTGCTTGTTGAACTCGGCACCCATCACGGATTTTCATATTTTTGCTTTTGTCAGGCGGTGGCCGATCAGAAATTGTCGACGGCTTGCTATGCGGTCGATACTTGGAAAGGCGATCCGCATGCAGGGCATTATTCTGAAGACGTCTGGCATCGCGTTTCAAACATCAATGCCGAATTGTACGCCGACTTTTCTACGCTCTTGCGGTCGAGCTTCAATGATGCTGTCGATTCATTTGCTGAAGGCAGCATCGACCTTCTCCACATTGATGGCGGTCACAGTTACGCGGAGGTCAAGAATGATTTCCTGACATGGCGTAGCCGCATGTCCCCGAATGGAATCGTGCTGTTCCATGATATTTTCGTCACGGAGCCAGGTTTCGGTGTGCACGCGTTCTGGAACGAGCTGAAAAAACAGTATCCGAGCTTCCAGTTCGAGCACGGATATGGCTTGGGAGTTCTTTGCGTCGGACAGGAGCCTGCGCCATCGATCCGTAAACTTTTTGATGTTTCAGGCGATGATTCCGAGCGTTTGTTTGTCGCTCAAATCTACGAAGAATTGGGGCAAAGGCTGACGCAAGCTGAAGCCGATCATAATGAGATAGCGGCTACTCGGGCAGACCTGGGAGTTTCTCAAGCAGACCTGGCAGTTTCTCAAGCAGACTTGGCAGCTTCTCAAAAGGGCCTCGATTCAGCCCAACGAGAACGGCAGTCGCAAGCTGCCGAGCTTGCCCAACTCCACGAGAGGGTCAAGTTGCTTGAGAGCAATATAGCCCTGATGGTTGATGCGGAATTGGCTACGCTCCAAGAAAAGGCAGCGCTGGAAAAGAGCGCTGAACGGATGGCGCTGGACGGCTATCAATTCCATCTAAATTTTGTCGTTAATTCAAAAGCGCTTAGGCTACGCGATTTTGCGTTTTTCATGCCGGTCAAACACGCGTTCAAACTACTACGCCGTTCGATCAAATTCGCAGTAAAGAGGCGCTTAAGGGTTCTAAGAGGCAAGCCATCATTTAAGCCTGAGCATTTGGCTGCGATCCAAAATCCCAGCTCCCGATCATCCAGCTGCGATGGGCCGACGATCGATGTTATCTTGATCGATGACGGTGCTAGCAATCAGGCGACCACAAACTCCGTTGAAAGCATCGTGGGACAGTCGAGCCAGAACTGGCGGTTGTTGTTGGCTCGCGTGGAGAGGCCAGGCGGGACGCAAGGCGCGTTACTTCGCCAAAAACGAAAGCAATTCAAGCAAGGCAGAATTACGACTCTTGCCGATGGTCACCGCAACTACGGTGCCGCGCTTAACGCCGCTGCCGCTGCGTCTACGAACGATTTCATACTTGTGCTGCGGGCCGGCGACCGTCTCGATGCATCTGCGATTGGGTTTCTGTCCAGTGAGCTTTTGAGCCATCCGTCGGTAGATATTCTCTATGCGGATGAGACATATTGTTTGGATGCCACGAGCACGCGGCTGACCCAGCTCAAGCCCGGATGGTCGCCGGAAATGCTGACCTCATACAATTACTTTGGACGTCCGACGGTCATCAGACGCAGCAAACTTCTGGAGGCGGGCTGTTTTGATGTGTCTCTCGACGATGCGTGCGAGTGGGATATTTCGTTAAAACTGACGGAGCATCATTTAGGTTCGGTCGCGCCGCCACAGATTCGGCATCTGCCGGAAGTGCTATGTCACCGATACGATATGAGAGGAGATCGGCAAGATTGCGAAAGCGCAACTGCCGGGAAAGAAAATGTGCTGTCGCGCTATTGGCAGCGACATGGAAAAATTTCCGACATCACGTCTCATCGTGACGGCACGTTGAGCGCCAGATGGGAGATCGAACACGAACCTCTGGTGTCGATCATCATTCCAAATAAAAATGCAGCTCAACTGTTGTCAAAGTGCGTCGAGGATCTTCTAGACAAAACGGCTTATAGCGCAAAAGAAATTATTGTCGTTGACAATGGGTCCAACGATCCGGCGACCCTTCGGCTCTACGACGATCTGAAAGCCAAAGATGTGCGGATCGTTGATTTCCACGAGACGTTCAACTATTCGCGGGCGTGCAATCGCGGCGCTGAAGTTGCCGCTGGCGAGATGCTGTTGTTTCTCAACAATGACATCGAAGTGATCGACGCCGACTGGCTTGCCGAAATGGTTCGCTTTGCCTGCCGTCCGGGCGTGGGCATTGTCGGCACGAAGCTGATTTACCCCGATGGCATCTTGCAACATGCAGGCGTCGTAATCGGTATGCACCTTTGTGGTTTGGTCTTTAACCGTGCTGACATGAGCGCGTGGGGACCGCTCGGATCGCCCAATGTCGCCCGCAACTGGCTCGGCATTATGGGGGCTTGCCAGCTTGTCCGCCGCGATGTGTTCGACCGTGTCGGCGGATTCAACGAAGATTATCAGATCGCGATGAGCGACATCAGGCTATGCCTGGATGCGTGGCGCGCTGGCTTCAGAACGGCATATGCCCCAAATGCGGCACTGATCCATCATGAAGGTGCCACGCGCGGGCATACGAATCCGACGGCCGATCTGCAGAAGGCGGCCGCCGACATAAGAGCATTGGGCTTTGAGGACGATCCGTATTTCCATCACTTATTGGACCCGGATATCGCAATTCCATCGCTCCGCGCTCCCGCGCGGCCGACATTGCCTAAAAATCTTGAGGCGACGATTGCCCAACTTATCGGATCAAGCGGCAATCCGAAGGTTCCAGATATCTTTGACGACGGCGATATCGCTAAGGCTGCGGGAAGGCGCGCCGTGGATATCGTCTGGTCTCCCGATCCAGTCGATGCAATGCCGGATGGTTTGTGGGCTGCCCGATTGATGATTGATCTGTTGAGGCGACGATCCGATCTGCGGAAGCGTTTTCCACGCGCATTGTCGGACGGCAAGACCGGTGAGTTTGCCCAGTGGTTGAAAAATGACGCGATCGTCCGGTTTGGCCTACCCGCAGGCGCATCGGACGCGATCGACGATGCTTTTGACATCAAACTCGGGGTACGGACCCTCGAAATCATTCTTTATGACGAGGGATTCAGGGAGCGTGAGCCTCTCTTCTTGCTCGCTGACGGAAGACGGACTGTTTGCCGTTACGTGTTCGACCTTGTTGCAGGGAGCCGCCTGGGTCTGGAAGACGTGTGGTGGTTTTTATTGCAAGCCGCCGAGGATGAAGCTGGAGCGGTCGCCACCACATACGCCTTCACGCCTGATTGGCAAAAGAAATTCCCGGCAGGGCTTAGTCGTTTTGGCAGAGAGGGGTTTGCCCGCTGGCTCACGACGACTTTCGGACTCACAGGTGCCGCTGTTGAGGCCGATAACTGGCCCGTCGCTCATTCCGATTCCGAGGAATTTCGCTTGGCATGGCTCAGCTCGAGCGAGTGGCAGCAACGCTTCCCAAACATCGGTCACGTTGCGGAGGCCAAAGAGTTCATCGACATGGTGATTCGCGAAGTGCCGCCAGCATTTGCGGACTGGGCTTCGACTTTGGACACGTCGCAGGTTGCGAAAGAGCTGGCGAAACCGGCGGTGAATTTCTTCTCCCACTTCTCTTATCCGTCCGGACTGCAAACGTCAGCAAGGTCGATCGCCAAAAGTCTGTCGGCGAACGGAGTGGACTCGATCTTCCAGGACGTCCGCGTCGATCTGGACAAGTCGGATCTGACCCATCACCAGTTTTCGCGCCTCGCGACTCAGGACATTTCAATCGTCCACGTTCAGCCGGAACCGTTCTTTGGTTCTTATGAATCCCGCGCGGATCGCAGCGAGCTTTCTTCGTCGGTTTACCGAATTGGCTTTTGGTATTGGGAATTCGATTCCATTCCCGCCGAGTGGCAGGAAGCCGCCGACGCATGCGACGAGCTTTGGGCGGCCACAAAATTCATAGGCGATGCCCTCAAAGCGCGGTTCAACAAGCACGTCGAGGTGTTTTTCCCCGGTCTTGAATTGCCACATTTCACCGCCTTACCAAGAAGCAAGTTCGGTATTCGGGATGACAGTTTCGTTTTCTTGTCGATCTTCCACATGATGAGCGTGATGGAGCGGAAGAATCCCTTGGCTGCGATGGAGGCGTTTTCGAGGGCATTTCCCAACAACGAAAACGTCGTTTTGATCGTCAAGACGACGTTCGGTTTCGGAAATCCGCCCGAACTGGAGCGGCTGATGCGGCATGCAAGCATGGATCCGCGCATTCGGGTTATCGATGAGTCCTATTCGTCCGAAGAATTGCTGGCGCTTATTAATGTTTGCGACGTGTGCGTGTCCCTGCATCGCAGCGAAGGTCTTGGGCTGACGCCCGCTGAAGCGATGCTGATGGGGAAACCGACGATAGCCACGCGTTATTCCGGCAACCTTGATTTTATGAATGACGCAAACAGCGCACTTGTCGACTACACCCTTATTCGGCTGGACCGCGATGTCCCGCCATACAAAAAAGGATTGTACTGGGCTGATCCAGATATCGGTCAGGCCGCCAGTCTAATGAGAAAAATGTTCGAGGATCGCAGCTACGCGACAGATCTTGGCATAAGAGCCAAAAAAGATATGCAAGCGCGATTTTCCTATGCGAGCGCCGGTCGGGCGATGGCCGAGCGACTGCGCGAAATCCGCAAGGCCAGATTCGTTTCTACAGATGCCTCAAAAAACTAAGGCACTGATCGAGATCGAGAGCTTTAAGGGGGAATGGTGCCGGTTGAGAGGATTGAACTCCCGACCTTCGGTTTACAAAACCGCTGCTCTACCGCTGAGCTAAACCGGCATCGGCGGAACAGCTATCAGCGCCACCGCTTCGGGACAAGACGTCGCAGACAAGAACGCGACCGCATTGTCGGTAGCGACATAGAAGCGCAGGCCCCGGAACCGGCCGCATAATGCGCAACTTTCCAAAATCTTAGCGTAATTCCTCGCTTTTGAACGCCGGACCATGCTTACGCGTTAGGCTTACCTGACGATTGGATCAGGCTTTTAACACCTCAAACAGGGCGCTGGATTAGGGTGCGGGCCTCACTGGAAGGCTGCCCTCGATGCGCGCTGCATTGGCATTGGTATTTTCAATCGCGACAGTTGCAACGGCGATGGCCGGGACCGGCCCGCTGATCGTGATTCCGGGGAAGCCCGGCGTTCCGGTCATCATCAATGGTCGCGATGCGTCCTACGCCGTCGTGGAAGGCGAATGGGGTCTCGCCAAGAATTTCAAGAACGTCGACCGCGTTTATGGTGGCTGGGACAGCTACACCACGCCGGAAGTCGGTCACTATTTTCCAAGCGCCGGCCGCACGCCGGGCTATGGCCGGCTCGAGATCGAGCCGCCGGCAAACCGCGTCCTCCCGCAGCCAGCCGAGAGCTATCATCGCTCGTGGTCCGCGCAATCCGCGCCGCCAGCACCGCAGCAGCAATACGACATTCCGGAATATCCCACGATCATCGAAGCGCCGCAGAACAACAACACTCGGCCAAACGGATTCCGGCCGGATCTGCGGCCCAATAGTTATCGGCCGAACGGCTTCCGGCCCGACCTCAGATAAAGAAACGACCAACAAAAAGCGTTCAACAGGAGAGAGTAATGCGTCAGACGTTTGCAGGATTGATTGCAGGAGCGGCACTTGCCGCGACAGTGGCGGCTTCACCCGCTCAGGCATGTGCGGTGAGCGATCCGTGCTCGCCTTATTATCGCAGCCACAGCACCGGCTATCACCACGGCCATGCTCATGGTTACGGCCATGGTCACGCTTATGCCTACGGTAACGGCTGCGGCGGTTACAGCGGCTGCGGCGCGCGCGAGCGTCTGCCAGATCCGACAGGCCCGATCGTACACGGGAGCGGACCGCAGTATTATTACGTGAATCAGGGTCCGAGCTATACCGGCCCTGGCAACTTCGCCCCAGCGCCGACCTATCAAGAGCGCGCTGTGACCGGCTGGCAGAGCTATTCGCGGCCTTACTACTACGGCTACAACGGCGGGCCTTACGCCAACACGACCAACCACTATTACGACGGTGCGCCGGGCGTGCAGGGTCCGGTGGTGACAAGCTATCGCTTCGCTCGCCGCCATCATCATCGCGGCTATCGCCATGCATATCACGCACCGCGGCACTACCACGTGCACCGTCACTACGGTCATCACGGCATGCCACTTCGCTCCAAGTATTGATTTTCGGACAATTCAAAATACGAAACGTCCGTCTGCATCATGCAGGCGGACGTTTTGCTGTTCGCAACTGATGTCAGGTCATCAGGCCAAGGCGGCTGGAGCCGATATAGAGCGCTAGCGCTGCGGCGTTCGAGACGTTGAGGCTCTTGATCTCGCCTGGCATGTCCATGCGCGCGACAACGCGGCAAGTCTCGCGCGTCAATTGGCGCAGTCCTTTGCCTTCCGCGCCGAGGACCAGCGCGAGCGGTGCGTGCAGTGTCACGGCGCTGAGATTTTCGGTGCCTTCACTGTCGAGGCCGACAGTCATGAATCCGTTGTCGTTCATTTCGTTGAGCGCGCGCGCCAGATTCCCAACACTGACGATGGGAACAAGCTCAAGCGCGCCGGACGCAGATTTCGCCAATACGCCGGTCGCCTCCGGGCTATGACGCGCCGTGGTGACGATGGCTTTCACGCCGAAGGCGGCTGCGGAGCGAAGGATCGCGCCGACATTGTGCGGGTCCGTGATCTGGTCGAGCACCAGTACGATCCCGTCTTGCGGAAGGTCTTCGATGTCCGGCGAGGGCAGGGCGTCAGCTTCCGCGAGCAAGCCCTGATGAACTGCGTCGGGGCCGAGCCTGCGGTCGATGTCGCCGGGCCGCACCAGTTCGGGCTGGACGCGGGTGTCGATGTTCTCGTCCGCCAACCGGCGCGCGGCATTCTCGGTGAGAAATAATTTTCTGATGTGGCGGGCGGGGTTGGCAAGCGCCAGCGTGACCGTGTGCCATCCATAGAGGATCACCGGGCCGTCGCCCTTCGCGTGTCCGCGCGGCTCGCGGTCGCGCCATGCGGGCCGTCCGCCCTGCGGCTTACCCTGGTGGCTGCGGTCACGGCCTTTGCCACCGCCGCCCGGCTTCGGGCCTCCGAAGCGCGATTTCCTGTCCCGGTCACTCATGCCGCGCTTGTCCCATGAGACTGGAATAATGGCAATTTCCGGCTTTCGGTAGTCTGGCAACGGCCTGTCACAATCGCACCCGCCTTGGTTGACTTTACCCCGCCGCTTCGCCCATAAACGCGCCGACCGGGCGCCCGTTAGCGGGCACGCTTTTTACCGTCATCCATGACCGTTCAACCACCCCGTTTGGGTGGGTGAGGGTGTCGGATGGCGTCGAGCGGGGGAGTGTCCCGAGTGGCAAAGGGAGCTGACTGTAAATCAGCCGCCGTATGGCTTCGAAGGTTCGAGTCCTTCTTCCCCCACCAATCTGAACGCCCGGAACACACGTTCCGGGCGTTTTGATTTTGAGACACCGCGCCGCAAGACGGCGCCCGCGAAATGTGTAAGTTACGGAAATTCCGTTGCGCATAAGGCCGAACCGATGAAATCGCTGGCTCTGGGACTTGTTCGGCTATGTCGCGGCTTTTACCACGGCACACGCGACCCTGAATTCCAGGCCATCATGTTCCTGCTATTCATGTCGGTGGTGGTGGGTTCGACTTTCTATCATCTCGTCGAAGGTTGGTCGTGGCTCGATTCCGCTTACTTCAGCGTCGTTGCGCTCACCACGGTGGGGGACGCCACGCTTGGACCGAGCACCGGCTTTTCCAAGATTTTCACGATGGTGTTTTCGCTGATCGGTATCGGTCTGGTGCTGGCGTTTTTGTCGCGGCTGGGGTCATACCGCGATGAAGAGCGCGATTGAGGCACACGCCAACGCTCATCGGCATGGGGCTCTGACGCTAGAACTTGATTATAGCGGCGGCCAAATCAGTTGCGTGCGCGCATTGATGGTCGCGTAACATTCGCACGCGCATTTTTCGAGCTTGCTCTGGTCGAGAATACGGATGCGGCCCCGTGCGTAGTTGATCGAGCCGTTTTTTTGCAGACGTCCCGCGACTTCAGAGACGGAGCTTCGCCTCACGCCAAGCATCTGCGCCATGAACTCCTGCGTCAGCGGCACCGACTCATCGTCCACGGCCTTGCGACTTTGCAAAAGCCAGCGGCAGAATCGATGCTCGATCGAGTGAACCGAATTGCAAGCCGCTGTGACCTGCGACTGCATCAGGATCACTTCATTGTAGCGGGTGCAAAAATTGCGCAGCGCCTCGCTTTCCTTTGCGGCGGCCCTGAAGCGCAGAGCGGGAATGCTCGAAATGATTCCCGGCATCTGAACCACGGCGCGAACAAAAGAGCGGTGCTGACCGAGACCGGCCATAAAACCCGCAGCGCCCTCGCGCCCGACCGTTGCGGTTTCGATCGAGGTGCCGTTGTTCATGACAGCGACCAGCGAGATCATTGCGTGGTGAGGGAAGTAAACCTGATTGACTTCGTCGTCAGCATTGAACAGCACCGTACCGCGCGTGAACGAAGCTGTTTTCAGCGACTTCTCGATCAGCGAATACGCGTCGGGAGGAAGTGCCGCGAGAAAACGGTTTGCCGTACGTCCGGGTTCAAAAGCATCCACTGCGCAAATTCTCCGACGAATGAGCCGGGTATCGCCACGTAAATCTGACACGGCGGGACGGCGGTTCCATCTATGCGTGATGCTGAGTATTGTCTGTCCGGTAGGCGGCATACCGCCGCAAACGCGCGCCGATAGCGCCAGAAAACAGTCACAGGATCGAGCCGCCGCGTTCAGGTGGCGTCAGCAACCCTATCCAAAATGAGAAAGTACCGATCAGTATTCGCGGTAGACTCGTCGCGGCCGACGTTGCGGCTGGTCTCCTGCGAACGCGAAGACTGGATTGACCTTGCAATAAGCACGTCTTCCTGACGCGCTCGCCATGCACTGGGCGTAGGTATCGTAATAGCACGTGCCAAAGCCCGACTCCGAGCCTTGAACCAGACAAAAGCGATAATCCTTGGCGGAAGCCGGATTTGAGGAGAGTGCAAATACGCCAGCTACGGCCGCAATTGCCAAAAATGCATTACGCATCGGGCGTCCTCCCATTCGAGTAGTCACACAGAAAAAACCCTGTTCAGGCAATATCGTTCCCGCTACGCAATCCCACAAATCCTTATTGTTGAGGCGATTGGGCAGCCATGCTAGTGCTCGCCGCGCCGCGGGTGTAGCTCAATGGTAGAGCAGCAGCCTTCCAAGCTGAATACGAGGGTTCGATTCCCTTCACCCGCTCCAAGCAATTTCAATGGCTTGAGATCGTTTTTCGGTCTTTAGAGGGCTGTCCGCCTTGACCCTCAAAGTCGTGTCCCGGCCGTCAATTAGATATTTTTGAACTCGGTCGGGCACCGGGCAGACGGCTGTATTCCCTAGTAATACGCTGCTCCAATCACCGCCCCTAAACGTGGCAATTATCGGTGATTGAGAGACCGGTTGTGCTCCCGTCAGATTCACGGGAGTCAATTTTGCCGTTTTTCCCCCATTCAGACACGCCTCAAAAAGTTTTCTTCAGCGTCGGGATGCTGGGCGCCATCGTGCTCCTCGGCGCGCTGATTTACGCCTTCCTTTTCGCAGGAGATAGAAACCATGTCGGAGTCCACCAAACGAAAGCCGACGATCAGCGAAAAGTGGCTAGAGATAGCGGGCCAAACGCGCGATGAAGCAGCCAGATTGCCTTTCGGTAGAGCCCGCGATGCGCTTTTGGCCAAGGCTCGCCAGCTTGAAATTGCGCTCGAGCTAAACGAATGGGTGACGTCGCCCGGTGCGCGCATTCCCGTCGGTGTTGAGAATTTCAAAAAGTAAGGCGTCGTTGATCCGACGAGCAACGTTCTGCCTGCGGCTCAGCGCCTCAAGTGTTCGGGCATCACGAACGTCTCGATTCCATCTATCGGCAAGGCCTCCATCGGAAGCGATGCCAGCGCTTCAACCGCCGTCGTTCTCGCGTGGGATTCGGCGGAGGGGTGTGCGATCAAAAAGGCAGCAGCCAGCGCCAGCATAAAAATCCCTGCGAGTTCGTGGAGGGTCGGCGGCGTCATGGAAAAACTCCCTCGTCATCGGCAATCGTCAAAAGTTATGTCTTGGCATGAAAGAAAACGGTTCACGAATACGTAGGCAATTACATCAATATGGAACCGATGTCGGTGCTCGCGCGTGAACGTATCAGGTTGGCAGCGCGAAGGACAAACCCATGAACGACGATCAACTGACCAACAGCGATGTTGCAGTGCTGTGCGACATCGGAGGTGGCGTTGTGTCTTTCAACGATTCGAAAAAGGCGAGGATCGACGAACTCATTGACCGTGGCTTCCTCGAACATGATTCGAGAGACACCAGCATGCGTTTGAAACTCACGGCGATGGCGCAAGAGGTGCTGGCCGCCCGTGGCGTCGGGATCAACGAGAGTTGAAGATCAGGGCGCTCGCATGTTCGAGGCCACGATGCCTGCGATGTCGGTGTAGGTGTTCACCATCGGTCCAACGACCTTATGCATCGCGTTTTTCGAGACCAGCGTGTTGTGCATCACGAGATGATCGATGCCCGTGGTCAGGAAACAGATGACCGCGTCGCGCGGGGTCTCGATGATCGGCTCGCCTTTCACATTGAATGACGTGTTGATCAGCACCGGCACGCCGGTGAGGGTGTCGAACTCTTTCAAGAGCCGATAGAGCGTCGGATTGGTGGCTTCGCGCACGGTCTGCACACGCGCGGTGCCGTCTACATGGACAATGGCCGGAATTTTGTCGCGCCATTCCGGGCGGACATTCTTGGCGATCAGCATGAAGGGCGAGTCTTCCTCGCCCTCGAATACTTCCTTCGCACGCTCATAGAGCACGATAGGAGCGAAAGGGCGGAACGGCTGGCGGTGTTTCACGCGGCTGTTGAGGATGTCCTTCATCTCCGGCTTGCGTGGATCGGCGAGTAGGCTGCGGTTGCCGAGCGCGCGCGGACCAAATTCGGAGCGATCCTGAAACCAGCCGATCACTTTCTGGTCGGCCAGCAGCTTTGCGGTATCGCGCGCGATGTTGTCGCTTTGCGTGATTGTAGTCTGTACGCGGACGAGCGGCTTGCTGATTGAGGCTGCGACTTCCTCGTCGGAATAGGGGCGTCCTACATAGGAGTGATCCATCACGAAGGTGCGCGGCTTCTTCAGAACTTCATGCCAGCCATAGTAAGCGCAGCCGATGGCGATGCCGTCGTCGCCGGCAGCAGGCTGGATCCATACATTCGGAAAGCCGGATTCACGCGCGACTCGGCCATTGGCCACGCAGTTCAGCGCGACGCCGCCCGCGATGCAGAGGTTCTTAGCACCCGTTGTTTCGCGCAGCCATTCGGCGCGGCCAAGCAGGACTTTCTCTGTGTCGTCCTGCACACGCCAGGCGAGATCTTCCCAGTGCTTCATCGACGGGCTCGTGTCCCACTTCTGGTCGCCGTCCATCACGTAGGGCTTGTTCAGTTCCGAGGTCCAGCGCGGGACATCGAGCTTGCCGTCCTTGAGTTGCATCAGGGACGGGACTTTCTCGTGCCGCCCGTAAGGCGCGAGGCCCATTAGCTCGCCGCACTTGTTCCAGTCGCCGAAGATGTAAGTCGATGCGCGGCTGTAGAGCGCGCCAAGACCGGGCATGTTGTAGAATTCGTCGCTGAGGAAGCCGCGGTCCGGCTCCATCCAGACTTTCTTGAGGCATTCCAGTTTGGTGCCTTCGAATTTGTAATAGCTCTCGGACTCACGCGCCAAAGGCGTCGCGGTGTCGCTTGCGGGAAACGCTTCCTGAACGTCCGAGCGATAGCTGCCGACGCCATCGACGATCATGATGGCGCCGCTCTCATAGGGCGACACCGCGAACGCGCTATAGGCATGTGCGAGGTGGTGGGAGATCGTCACCACCTTGTCGGAATGCGACAGGAAGTAGGGATGCTTCTTGGCTTCCGCCCGTTCATATTCGGGCAGGAAGCCCGGCAGGTCTTGATACATTAGCCGGTCTTCCATCTCGGGAACCGGAAGAATGTAGCAATTGCGAACCACCAACTCGACATCGTCTAGCGTGATGCCTTCGGCATTTAGAACGTAGTCGATGACCTCTTTGTAGAAGCCGCTCGCGTGCTTCTCGCGGGTGATGCGCTCCTTGGCGATGGCGAAGGCGATTTCTCCATCCCTAAGCAAACAGGCGCTGACGTCGTGGTCGTAGGTGTTGAGGCCGAGGACGTAAGTATGTTGCTTGGGCATTGACCGCTTTCAGAAATGAACTTGATGGGATGTTGGTCGTTTAAGTCGTGTCGAGGTTCAGTATTTCGCACGTGCGAAGGGATTAATGTCAGGAGTGAGCATAGTGCGTGGCAACATGAAGACAAACTCGTCCGATGCGCTCCTGTTCGATGGCATTCTTGTGATGGATCAAACCGTTGCTTGACCCGCTATTGAGGTTGACCCTAGTCTGTTTTCGGATGACTCGTGAGATACCGAATTTCGGTTTATCGAAGTGACGCCTGAACGGGACACAGGCCTCAATCGTCTAAAGAGTGGAAGCATCTCAAACATGCTTCTTGAAAATGGAGGTTCTTGATGGCCCAAAACACGACACGATCTAATTTCTTGAAGCGCGGCCTCGCGGCGGCGGCACTGGTCTTGGTTTATTCAATCAGCTTTATCAGCACATCGTTCATCGCGGCGACGGCAACGTCGACGTCCGCTGAAGCGCGTGGCCGTGGCGGCGGTGGTGGCCGTGGTCGCGGCGGCGGTGGCCGTGGGCGTGGCGGCGGCTGGGGCCGTGGTCGTGGCGGCGGCTGGGGCCGTGGTCGCGGCATTGGCTTCGGCTTCGTCGCTCCGGGCTGCTATTGGAGCCCACGTTGGGGCCGGACGATCTGCCCGTATTGATCGGTCACGCTTCGCGCGCTTGATGCGGGAGAAGCAAATCCGGTTTCAAAACATAAAAAGGTGCGGCGGTTTTCCGTCGCACCTTTTTCGTTATGACGTTTTGAATCGAGCGCGTGGCCGCTCGCGGACCTAGCTCTTGCGGCTTCCCACCGCGCGCGCCGCCACCGGCGCAGCCGATTGCCCGATCAGCGCGTCGCCCGCAGTCGAGACGATGCGGCGAATGATATTGTCGACGTCGTTGAGATCGCACAAACCGCCCGACAATTTCCGCAGCCGCTCGCTATCCGTAACGGTCTGCCGGACCATGCCGAGCGCGAAGTGCATGCCCCAATAAATGTCAACTTCATCGCGATGGGGCAGCGCGGCCCGCAATGCGGTGGCGAACCGTTGCAGATGCCGGAATTCGCGGTCGCGAATTTTCTTGATCGGCGGAACCGTTTCGACCGAAGCGCGCGTGAGAAAGCGCGCTGCTGCCGAACGCTGGCGATCGGGGCTGAGACACCATCGCAGCGGCGGACCCACCAGCGCGCTTAGGATGGCATCGACACTGGGTCGCGCGCCGTCAGCCTCGGCGGCCTTCAACTCCGCAAACCGCTCGCGATTGAGAACGCTGGTGCGGCTGATGAAAAGGTCGGCCAGCAATTCATCTTTCGAGCCGAAATGATAATTCACCGCCGCCAAATTGACTCCGGCTGCGCCGACAATGTCGCGCATGGTCACTTCGCCAAAGCTGCGCTCGGCCCATAGTGTTTCGGCGGCGGTGAGAATGGCGGTTTTTGTTTGATCGCTGGACATCTGATCTACGCAAAAGATGAGAGGGGGTGGCATGCAAAAATGAGACGAGCATTTCGCGTTGCGAAACGGTATCAAACAATTGTTTGGTTGTCACTTGTCATTCAAACAAATGTATGAAATTAAACTAGCAGCGATTTCGGAGCGCGACAAGCGGTTCGCTTCGGCAAGAGTGCGTCAACACTATTGACGTGCATTCGCCTAAGTGTGGACAGCGCGGCGCGCGTGTTGCAAGACGAATTCAATCAACAAGAAAGAGGACCGTCCGATGGATTTCACGATGTCTGAGCGTCAGAACGATTGGCGCAACCGCGTTATCGCGTTCATGGACAAGCACGTTCGCCCCGCCGCGCCGACTTACAAAGAGCAGGATGCCAAGGGTGATCGTTGGAAGGTGATCCCGGTTCTTGAAGACTTGAAGAAGAAGGCGAAGGCCGAAGGCCTCTGGAATATGTTCATGCCGCCGAATGAGCATGAAGACGATGAATTCCGCGGCGCGGGTCTCAGCAATCTTGAATACGCGCTGCTGGCCGAGCAGATGGGCCACTTCTATTGGGCCTCCGAAGTGTTTAACTGCTCCGCACCGGACACCGGCAATATGGAAGTGTTCATGCGCTACGGCTCCAAGGAGCAGAAGCAAAAGTGGCTCAAGCCGCTGATGAACGGCGAAATCCGCTCCGCGTTCCTGATGACCGAGCCGGCTGTTGCGTCCTCCGACGCGACGAATATCGAAACCAGCATCAAGCGCGATGGCGATCATTATGTCATCAACGGCCGCAAGTGGTGGTCGTCGGGCGCGGGCGATCCGCGCTGCAAGATCACCATTCTGATGGGCAAGACCGATCCGACCGCAGCAAAGCATGCGCAGCAGTCGCAGATTCTCGTGCCGCTCGACTCGCCGGGCATCACCATCGAGAAAATGCTGCCGGTGTTCGGCTTCGATGACGCGCCACACGGCCATGCGCAGATCCTGCTGGAGAACGTCCGCGTGCCTGCCAGCAACATCCTGCTCGGCGAAGGCCGAGGCTTCGAAATCGCGCAGGGCCGCCTCGGTCCGGGCCGCATCCATCACTGCATGCGCACCATCGGTGCCGCCGAAGAAGCGCTTGAAAAGATGGTCAAGCGTCTCTCGTCGCGCGTGGCCTTTGGCAAGCGCATCATCGAGCAGTCGGTGTGGGAACAGCGCATCGGCGAAGCGCGCACCAATATCGATATGACCCGTCTGCTCTGCCTGAAGGCAGCGGATATGATGGACAAGGTCGGCAACAAGGCAGCGCAGGCCGAGATCGCCATGATCAAGGTCGCGGCTCCGAATATCGCGCTCAAGATCATCGACGATGCGATCCAGGCCTTCGGCGCGGCGGGTGTGTCCGACGAAGCCGGTCTTGCGAAGTCCTACGCGGGCATCCGCACGCTGCGTCTGGCCGACGGTCCGGACGAAGTTCACAACCGCGCCATTGCACGGCTTGAACTCCGCAAATATTCGAATCTTGGGTCGAAGCACTAAGGATCGGAAGACAGCATGGGCCTTGGTGTAAGGAACGACGCTGACTTCTCCGGCACCATGCCGGTCGAGGAGCGTCATCGTGTCAACGAAGCCAGTCTCGCCGACTGGATGGCCTCTCATGTCGAGGGTTATGCGGGACCGCTGACCGTCACGCAGTTTCGCGGCGGTCAGTCGAACCCGACATACCGCCTCGATACGCCGAAGACGTCTT
>Ga0209023_10002889_pt1 | contig 20951 bp, 21 predicted proteins | sample LakOneMetagenome_FD_187468 | JGI IMG/M metagenome (GOLD analysis project Ga0209023, IMG submission 187468) | Freshwater and sediment microbial communities from Lake Erie, Canada (SPAdes) (version 2) | ecosystem: Environmental > Aquatic > Freshwater > Lentic | place: Lake Erie, Canada...
CGCCACGCTTTTCGATGGCGTGGCGCGGGGGGTGCGGCTGACGGCGGTCGGGCAACGCGTTCTTCCCGCGCTGGTCACGGCGTTTGACGCGCTGGGGCAAGCGGTTCAGACGCTGCGCGCCGAGGCCGCGCCGCGCACCGTGCATATCGCCACCCTGCCGGCCATCGCCGATCTGTGGCTGGCGCCGCGCCTGCCGGCGGTGCGCGCGGCGCTGCCCGAGGTCAGCCTGTCGGTGACCGCCCTTGAAAGCCCGCCGGACCTGAAGCGGGTGCCCTTTGATCTCAGCCTCTTCTTCGAGCCGTTGGGCGACGGGCAGGCATTGGCGGGCGATGTCGTTTTCCCGGTCTGCGCCCCGTCGCTTGCCGCCCGCCTGACCCGGCCCGACGATCTGGCGCAAGTGCCCTGCCTGACCGACAGCGCCTGGGCGGGCGACTGGGCATGCTGGGCGGCGGCGGTCGTGCCAGGGTGGGTGTTCACGCCGCGCGGGCCGGTCTTTTCGCTTTATGCGCTGGCCGTGCGCGAGGCGGTTGCCGGTGCAGGGGTGCTGATGGGGCACGAGGTGCTGGTGGCCGCCCACCTGGCTTCGGGTGCACTTGTCGCGCCGTTCACGGACAGGCTGCGCCTGCCGCGCGATCTGACGTTGCGCGCGCTCAAGGGCGCGCGGGCGGGCACAACGGTGGCCCGCGTCGCGGGGCTGCTTGCCACGCTCAGCTGAAGGCGGCGGTCAGCGCGATTTCGACCATGTCGCCGAAACTGCGTTCGCGGTCTTCGGCGGGCAAGGCCTCGTGGGTCAGAAGATGGTCCGAGATCGTTAGCACGGCGAGCGCGCGTGCGCCGTGGCGCGCGGCAACTGTATAAAGCTCGGCCGCCTCCATCTCGACGCACAGGACCCCGTGGCGTGCCAGCATGTCGGTCAGATCGGGGCGTTCGTCGTAAAACACGTCCGACGAATATATCCCGCCGACATGGGTGCGCGTGCCCCTGGCCTGCGCCGCCCGCACGGCGGCCTCCAACAGTCCGTAGTCGGCACAGGGGGCGAAAGACATTTCGCGGAAGAACCCGCGCGACGGGGTCGCCAAGGTCGAGGCAGTCATGGCAATGACCACATCGCGGACCTTGACCGCCGCCTGCATGGCCCCCGCCGAACCGATGCGGATCAGGGTTTTCGCACCATAATCGCGGATCAGCTCGTTGGCATAGATCGACAGGCTCGGCATGCCCATGCCCGAGCCCTGAATCGAGACCCGGTGGCCTTTCCAGGTGCCGGTGAAACCCAGCATGCCGCGCACCTGATTGATGCAGACAGCATCCTTCAGAAAGGTCTCGGCGGCCCATTTCGCCCGATAGGGGTCGCCGGGCATCAGGACGGTTTCGGCAATCTCGCCCGGCTTTGCGCCGATATGGAAGGTCATGTCGTTCCCCGGCTGTGAATCTGGCGGGCAGATTGGCCGGGCCGCGCCCGCGGTGCAAGGGCGATTGCGGGGGCGATCGCGGGAGGCCGGTCAGTTCTGGCGGATATCCCAGCTCGCTGTCTGCGGGTTCCAGGTGAAATCGAGCGTGCCAATGTCCCCGGGGGCCTGAAGAAACGTCGTGCCCTTTTCGTTGACGACCTTCCAGTCCTGCAGGGCAAGGGCGGATTCGACGCCGCTGATGATGAAATGTACCGGGCAGCCCGACGCGCTGCAATAGAGCGTCTCGCCCGTGGTGCAGGAAAATCCGCCCTCGTCGAGCACCTGGTCAAGCGCGCCATCGCCGTTCACATCGATCACCTGATAGGTGCCGGGGTCGACGGTAAAGGTGCCACCGTCGGTTTCGCAGGCGGTCTTGGCCTCGTCCGTCTCGGTCTTGAAGCTTTCGGGCATCTGCACATCCTGCGCCCGCGCGCCCTGGGCCAGAAGACCGAAGACTGCCACCACCGCGGCCACATACCCATATCTGCCAGCCATGCCAGACCTGCCAATCGCCCAATCGTGCCCCGGGTTCGCCCCTTCGCCGCCGATACCCGCACGCTATTTCAGCGCGCGGTTCAGGTAAAGCCCACCCGCGACCGGCGCGACGCCCGGCGCATTTCAGCCGAGCGTGGCGCGCAATCCGTCTGGCGGGCGATGGCTGTCGGCACCCTGTGGTCACAATGGCCAGCCAGGCCGGCCTAGTCCGCCGGCGCATGCGTCGCCAGACCCGCGATATCGAGCATGATCCGGTTCAATTCGAAATCCTTGGGCGTATAGACCCGCGCCACCCCCATTGCCCGCAGCCGGGTGGCATCCTCGTCGGGGATGATCCCGCCGACGATGACCGGAACCTGACCAAGCCCTGCGGCGCGCATCCGCTCGGTCACCTCGGCGATCAGCGGCAGGTGGCTTCCCGACAGGATCGACAGGCCGACGACATGGGCGCCTTCGTCGGCGGCGCGGGCGACGATTTCCTCGGGGGTCAGGCGGATGCCGTCGTAGCTGATGTCCATGCCGCAGTCGCGGGCGCGCGCTGCGATCTGTTCGGCGCCGTTCGAATGGCCGTCGAGCCCCGGTTTGCCAATCAGGAACTTGAGCCGGCGTCCGAGTCTGGACGAGGCATGATCGACCGCCGCCCGTATCTCTTCCAGCCCCTCGGTCCGGTTCGAGGGGTTTTTCGACACGCCCGTCGGGCCGCGATACTGGCCGTGCACCGCGCGCATCACGCCCGCCCATTCGCCGGTCGTGACGCCCGCTCTGGCGGCCGTTACCGAGACCGGCATGACATTGTCCCCGTTCTGCGCGGCCACGCGCAGCGCGGCCAGCGCGGCCTCGACGGCCCGCTGGTCGCGGGCCTGGCGCCACGCGTCAAGCCGCTCGATCTGGTCGGCCTCCACCGCCGGATCGACGGTCAGGATCGCGCCGTCGCCCGCCGTCAGGGGCGATGGCTCGCCCGCCTGCCAGCGGTTCACGCCCACCACCACCGTTTCGTTCGTCTCGATCCTGCCGATCCGCGCGGCATTGCTTTCGACCAAGCGCCCCTTCATGTAGTCGATGGCGGCAATCGCCCCCCCCATCGTGTCGAGCACTTTCAGCTCTTGGCGCGCGCCCTCTTTCAGCGCCTCGACCCGGGCCGCGATCACCGGGCTTCCGTCGAAAAGATCGCCATATTCCAGGAGGTCGGTTTCGTAGGCCAGTATCTGCTGCATCCGCAGCGACCATTGCTGATCCCAGGGCCGGGGCAGCCCCAGGGCCTCGTTCCAGGCCGGAAGCTGCACGGCGCGCGCGCGGGCGTTCTTCGACAGGGTGACGGCCAGCATTTCCAAGAGGATGCGGTAGACGTTGTTCTCCGGTTGCTGCTCGGTCAGACCCAGCGAATTGACCTGAACGCCATAGCGGAACCGGCGGTATTTTTCGTCGGCGATCGCGTAGCGCTCGCGGCATATCTCGTCCCAGAGATCGACGAAGGCGCGCATCTTGCACATCTCTGTCACAAAGCGGATGCCCGCGTTCACGAAAAAGGAAATCCGCCCGACCATCGCCGGAAAATCTGCCAGCTTCACCTTGCCCCGCAGATCGTCCAGCACCGCGATGCCGGTCGCCAGCGCAAAGGCCAGTTCCTGTTCCGGCGTCGCCCCCGCCTCTTGCAGATGGTAGGAACAGACGTTCATCGGGTTCCATTTCGGCAGATGTTCCGCTGTATAGGCCGCGACATCGGTGATCATCCGAAGGCTGGGTTTGGGCGGGCAGATATAGGTCCCGCGCGACAGATATTCCTTGATGATGTCGTTCTGCACCGTGCCCTGCAGATCGGCGATGCGCACGCCCTGCTCTTCGGCCACCGCGATATAAAGCGCCAAGAGCCAGGGGGCGGTGGCGTTAATCGTCATCGAGGTGTTCATCTGGTCGAGCGGAATATCTCGGAAAAGCGCTCGCATGTCGCCCAGATGGCAAACCGGCACGCCGACCTTGCCGACCTCGCCGCGCGCCAGGAGATGATCGCTGTCATAGCCGGTCTGGGTTGGCAGATCGAAGGCGACCGACAGGCCGGTCTGCCCCCTGGCCAGATTGCTGCGGTAGAGCTCGTTCGATTTCTCGGCCGTCGAATGGCCGGCATAGGTGCGGAAGAGCCAGGGTTTTTCCTTGGTGCCCGTGTCCATCGGCCGCTCCTGCGTTGAAACTTTCTTGCGCTGTGAAACTTTCTTGCGCTGTCGATCAGATAGAAGAAAGATCATGAGCTTGTCAATTCGCTGCAATGCGGCATCGCTCGGGGTTTGCCGTGCGCCACCGCCTGTGCCACCTTGGCGCCATGACCCGCACGATCACGCTTCCGCTCTGGCTTTTTCTGCTGATCATCGCCTTCGCGGTGGTGGCCTTTTCGTCGAACTTCCTTTTCCCGTCGGTCCGCTGGTTCTTTCGCCGCCGGATGGAGCGGGTGGTCGACCGGCTGAACCGCCGGCTGGACCGGCCGATCCAGCCCTTCAAGCTGATGGAACGGCCCGACATGATCGTGCGACTGACCCATGACCCCAAGGTGGCCGAGGCGGTCGCCGACGAGGCGGTGCGCACGGGCGAACCCGAAACCGTGGTCTTTGAGCGCGCCCGCCGCTATGCCCGCGAAATCGTGCCGTCCTTTTCGGCGACCATCTATTTCGGTTTCGGCATCCGCGCCGCCAAATGGCTTGCCCGAATGCTGTATCGGGTGCGCCTGATCGACAACCGCATGGGTCCGATCGACCCCGAGGCGACCGTGGTCTTCGTCATGAACCACCGATCCAACATGGATTATGTGCTGGTGACCTATCTGGCGGCGCAGCGGTCGGCGCTGTCCTATGCGGTGGGCGAATGGGCGCGGGTCTGGCCGCTGTCGGGTCTGATCCGCACGATGGGCGCCTATTTCATCCGGCGCCGGTCCGACGTGCCGCTCTATCGCCGCGTCCTGTCGCGCTATGTGCAGATGGCCACCGCCGAGGGGGTGACGCAGGCGATCTTCCCCGAAGGCGGGTTGAGCCTTGACGGGCGCGTGGGGGCGGCCAAGCTGGGTATCCTGAGCTATATCGTCGGCGGTGCGCGGCCGGGCGGGCGCGATGTGGTGTTCGTGCCGGTGGCCATCGGCTATGACCGTGTGCTCGAGGATCGGGTGCTGATCGGCGCGCGTGCCGCCGGTGTCCGGCGCTTCCGCGCCCCTTTGCGCGACATTGCCGCCTTTATCGGTCGGCACCTCTGGCGGGCGGTGCGCGGCCGGTTCCGGCGCTTTGGCGATGCGGTGGTCAGTTTCGGGGCGCCCGTGTCGCTGGCCGGGTTCGCCGCGACCGCGACGGGCGATATGACCGCCGCACTTGCCGATCATCTGATGCGGGCGATCGTCCGCACGGCGCCGGTGCTGTCAGTGCCGCTCGTGTCGGCCGCCTGGGGCCCGGGCGACGCAACGACCCGCGCCGGGCTGACCGCTCGGGCCCTGGCGCTGGCGGCGCGGTTGGCCGATACGGGCGCCGATCTTGCCTTGCCCGAGGGGGGCGTGCCGGCGGCGGTCGAGCGGGCGCTGGCAATCTTTGCGATGCGGCGGATGGTGATTGCGGACGATGACGGGCTGGTACTGACCGTGACCGGTCGCCAGATCGTGCGCTTCTATGCCGCCTCGGTCGAACAGATTTTGGATGCGGGCGCAGCATTTCCGGGGGCCGCGGCCCCAGGTTTCGCGCAGGCGGAAAATCCGAAGGGACATAAAGTTACAAAATAGATCGTCAATCTATTGCAATATTGCTTTTGCGGGGATATTTCTCGGGCAAATGCCGCCGCGATTCTGCGGTGCGGCGAACGGATCAGGAGGCCCCGATGGCACTGGACACGCACCCCGAGATCGCGCCCTACGACGCGCCGGAAAAAGACCTGTACGAGTTGGGCGAAATGCCGCCGCTGGGCCATGTGCCGAAGTCGATGTACGCTTGGGCGATCCGCAAGGAACGCCACGGCGAGCCTGACACCGCCATGCAGGTCGAGGTGGTAGAAACTCCCGAGATCGACAGCAACGAGGTGCTGGTCCTGGTGATGGCGGCGGGGGTCAACTACAACGGTGTCTGGGCGGCGCTCGGCATTCCGATCAGCCCGTTCGACGGCCACAAGGCCCCCTATCACATCGCAGGGTCCGATGCATCAGGCATCGTCTGGAAGGTTGGCGACAAGGTCAAGCGCTGGAAGGTCGGCGACGAGGTTGTCGTGCATTGCAACCAGGACGACGGTGACGACGAGGAATGCAATGGCGGCGATCCGATGTTTTCGCCCAGCCAGCGGATATGGGGCTATGAAACCCCCGACGGGTCGTTCGCGCAGTTCACCCGCGTGCAGGCGCAGCAGCTTATGGCGCGGCCCAGGCACCTGACCTGGGAGGAAAGCGCCTGCTATACGCTGACCCTGGCCACCGCCTACCGGATGCTGTTCGGCCACCGCCCACATATCCTGAAGCCCGGCGACAATGTGTTGGTCTGGGGGGCGTCGGGCGGGCTCGGGTCTTATGCGATCCAGTTGATCAACGCGGCTGGCGCCAATGCGATCGGGGTGATTTCCGAGGAAGACAAGCGCGATTTCGTAATGGCGCTTGGCGCCAAGGGGGTGATCAACCGCAAGGAATTCACCTGCTGGGGCCAGATGCCCACCGTCAATACCCCCGAATATGCCGCCTGGTTCAAGGAGGCGCGCAGGTTCGGCGCGGCGATCTGGGCGATCACCGGCAAGGGCAACAACGTCGACATGGTGTTCGAACATCCCGGCGAGGCGACCTTTCCCGTGTCGGTCTTCGTGGTCAAGCGCGGCGGCATGGTAGTGATCTGCGCAGGCACCACGGGGTATAACCTGACCTTCGACGTGCGCTATCTGTGGATGCACCAGAAGCGCGTGCAGGGCAGCCATTTCGCCAACCTCAAGCAGGCAAGCGCCGCCAACAAGCTGATGCTGGAGCGCCGGCTTGATCCGTGCATGTCCGAGGTCTTTCCCTGGGCCGAAATCCCCGCGGCGCACATGAAGATGCGCCGCAACCAGCACAAGCCCGGCAATATGGCGGTGCTGGTCCAGGCGCCGCGCACCGGGCTGCGTACCTTCGAGGATGCGCTTGAGGCCGGGCGGCGCTGAGCGCCACAAGGTCCGACGCGGCGCCGGGGCGACCGGCGCTGATAAATCGGTGACGGATTATTTGAAATCAACGGCTTGCGCGCCAGGTTCCCGTCAAATCTGGCGGGTTGCGGAATTTGCAGTCTCGAACAGAATTGACGCGTCAAGGTTGCATATCGGCGTTAATTCATCTTCACGAGAGAGTGTTCATGCAATATCAATGGATCCTGGATGTGCTGAGTGATCTGAAGGTGTTTGCGACTTCCAACGGCCTGACGGCGCTTGCCGAGCAGCTTGATGATACGTCGCTCGTCGCCGCCGCAGAGATTACCAAGCGCACGGGAACCTTGACCGGGGGGCATACTCTGGATGCCAGCCAGACTGGAGCAATTCATCGGCGAATTGCAGCAAGCGACCAGGCTTGACGATCTCCAGTCGGTCATTCAGGGCCTGCGGGCGCATCTTCAGATCGAGCATCTGGTCTATCATTCCGTCAACAGCACCGGCCAGCAATATGCGGTGCTGACCTACGCGCCCGAATGGGTCGACCGCTATCTCGATCAGGACTACGCCCGGGTCGACCCGGTGGTGCAGGGCTGTTTCAGGCGCTTCCACCCGGTAGACTGGAAACGGCTTGACTGGTCGGGCCGCGCCACGCGGGCCTTTCTGGGCGAAGCGATTGACGCCGGCGTCGGCCACCAGGGCTTTTCGGTGCCTATCCGCGGGCCGAACGGTCAGTTTGCGTTGTTCTCGATCTCGGACCGTGCCAGCGACGGGAAATGGGCGAAATTCACGCAAGACCATGTCGCCGATCTGATTCTTGTCGCGCATTTTATCAATCAAAAGGCGCTCGAGATCGAACGGGGCACCGACTTTCGCAATGTCAAAAGCCTGAGCCCGCGCGAGGTTGATGTGCTGACCATGCTGGCAATGGGGCTGAACCGATCGCAAGCGGCTGAAAGCCTTGATATTTCCGAGCATACGTTGCGCGCCTATGTGGAAACCGCACGGCTGAAGCTTGGCGCCACCAACACCACCCATGCGGTCGCGCGGGCGGTAGCGGGGGGCTACGTGCTGATTTAGGCTGCCCGCCCGCCTAGGCCGAAATTAACCATCCCTGGCTAAGCCCGCTCCAGCTTCTGGAGGGCTGCCATGCTGAGATATCTGAGCGGCAAGGAACTGCCGCTGTTCCCCGCCCTGGCCGACACGATGTTCCGCGACCGGGCACGGCAGTTCCACGCGCGGCTTGGCTGGGACGTGACGGTCGACCACAACGGCTGGGAGTGCGATGATTACGATGCACTTAACCCGCTCTACGTCATCTGGCAGCAGGCCGACGGAACGCATGGCGGCTCGATGCGCTTTCTGCCGACCGTGGGGCGGACGATGCTGAACGACCATTTCGCCAACCTGGCCGGAGGGCTGCGGATTTCACACCCGAAGATGTGGGAATGCACACGCTTCTGCCTGAACGAAAACGCTGCGCCCAGCCTTTCGGCAGCGCTTCTGCTCGGGGGGGCGCAACTGGGCGTGGGTCTTGGCCTGTCGCGCGCGATCGGCGTGTTTGATGCGCGCATGGTGCGCATCTACCGGCATCTTGGATGGGAGCCGATGGTGGTCGGGTCATCGGGGCAGGGGGCCGCGGCGGTCAGCCTCGGTGTCTGGGAGTTTTCCGAAGAGGTGCGTCGCCGGATGGCCACCAAGGCGGGGATAGCGACCGACCTGTCGCGCGCCTGGTTCGAACGCGCTACGGGCGTGGCGGCGCATGCCGTCGCCGCCCGATAGGCTCTGGCGTCGGGCAAGTGGGGCCGGTAGGGTCGGCCCATGCCTGCCCCAGCCGTCGCGCCCGCCCTGCAATATTCCGATGATCAGGCCGAAGCCTGGGACCGTGCCGCCGCGATGCTGCGCGGCGCCGGGATTGACATCGTGAACGGCACCATCGCCCCCGACGCGCCGTCCGGGCCGCAGGTTCTGGCGCTGGTCGGCAAGGCCGGATCGGGCAAGACCATGCTTCTGGCCGATCTGACCCGGGCGCTGGTCGAAGCGGGGCTCGATCTTGTCTCTGGCGATTACGAGGGCAAGCGTCGCAAGGACCGCCGGACGCTGGCCATTCTGGCCCCCACCAACAAGGCGGCGAGCGTTCTGCGCGGGCGCGGCGTGCCCGCGACGACCATCCACCGTATCCTCTATACGCCCGTTTATGACCCCGAATACGAACGGATCGCCGACTGGCTGGCCGGCAATGCCGACCGCCCCACGGTCGAGGGCCTTACAGACCTGGCGCTCGACCGGGCCAAGGCCTTTTACGATGCGATGAAATCCATTCCCGGCGCCCTGGCGGCGGCAGGCCTGCGCGGGTCTGATTTCATCCTCGGCTGGAAACGGCGCGACGACCCGCTCGACGTGGGGTTCGTCGACGAATCCTCGATGCTCGACGAACGCCAGCTGGACGATCTCAAGGAAATCTTCCCCACACTTCTGCTCTTCGGTGACCCGGCCCAGCTTGCCCCGGTCGGCCAGTCGGGCGAGATGGTGTTCGACAAGCTGCCCGAGGCGCGCAAGATCACGCTGCACCGCGTCCACCGGCAAAGCGAGGACAATCCGATCCTTGATCTGGCCCACGCGCTGGGCGACGACAGCCTGGACTTCGAGACGTTCGAGCAGATGGTGGCCGACGCCGCCCGGCGTGACGACCGCGTGCACTGGGCCGAACGGGTCGATGCCGGGCTGATGGCCCGTTCGCCGGCCCTCGTCTGGCGCAACCAGACCCGCATACGCCTGATCCAGGCCTTTCGTGCCGCCTTCGGCGCCCCTGCGGATGCGCTGCTGCCCGGTGAGCCCCTGATCTGCGATGGGATCGAACTGCCGTTGAAGCACCGCAAGAAACGCATCGACCTCGAGGCGCGGGGCCTCATCAAGGGGGCGCAGGTCATCTATCTCGGGCCGGGCAAGAAGGCGGGCTTTTCGCGGCTCCATGTCATCGGCGCCGAAGATCCGCAGGTTTCGGCTGCCTCGATCATCAAGATCGAACTGCCGGACGAGGAAGAGCCCTTCATCCCCTACGCCGCGCGCATGGGCGCGGCCTTCCTGCATGGTGCGGCCGTCACCATCCACAAGGCGCAGGGTAGCCAGTGGGAAGAGGTTCAGGTCTTCGCCCCGGACCTGTTCGTCGCCGCCCGCATGAACCGCACCGAGGCCGGCGTCGCGCTGTGGAAAAGGCTTGCCTATGTCGCCATTACCCGCGCCGAAAAGCGCCTGCACTGGGTAGTGCGCAATCGCCTCGCCCGCCCGACGGCCGTGCTGACCACCGACGATCTGCCGCGCGGCCTCGCCCCTTTGTCGCTTGACCTGACCGAACCCGACTGATCCTTCGCCGACGGGCCGTTCATTGTGGTCCAAATATCCCCGCCGAAGGCCAGCGCACTGCCGCACGCCAGAAGGGTTCCGCTTGGCTGCGAAACCCCCTAATCTCGGGCCTGAATTTCAGGGAGCCCGCCCATGCGCTGCGTTTTTGTTCAGTTCCGCTGCCACCCCGGCAAGACCTACGAGGTCGCGGATGCGATCTATGACCGCGAGGTCGTGTCCGAGCTATATTCGACCTCGGGCGAATATGATCTGATCGCCAAGATCTATATCCCCGAAGATGAGGATGTCGGCCATTGGCTGAACGAGCGGCTGTTCAACATCGCCGGTATCAGCCGGACGTTGACCACGATGACCTTCAAGGCCTTCTGACATGGGCCGCAGCATCGTCATCACCGGCGCCTCGTCCGGCATCGGGCGGGCGGTGGCTGAGCGGTTCCTGGCGGCTGGCTGGAAGGTCGCGCTGATCGCCCGGCGCGCCGACGCGCTTGCCGCCGTCGCCAGCGGCTCCGATCAGGCGCTTGCCCTTCCCTGCGATGTCATCCGCCCCGATCGGGTCGACGCGGCGTTTGCCGCCGCCACGGCGCGGTTCGGGCGGATCGACGCGCTGTTCAACAATGCGGGTATCTTCCGTCCCGCTGGGCTGATCGACGAAATTCCGCTCTCAGACTGGACCGAAACGGTCGATGTGAACCTGAACGGCATGTTCCATGCCGCCCGCGCCGCCTTTCGCCAGATGCGCGCGCAAAGCCCGCAAGGGGGGCGCATCATCAACAACGGTTCGATTTCGGCGCAAGTGCCGCGGCCGGGGTCAGTTGGCTATACCGTGACCAAACATGCGATCAGCGGCCTGACCAAGGCGCTGGCGCTCGACGGTCGCCCGTATGACATCGCCTGCGGGCAGATCGACATTGGCAATGCCGAGACCGACATGGTGCGCACGGCGAGCGCCGCCGGGGTGCAGGCCGGCCGGGCGCCGGAGCCGATGATGGATGTCGCCCATGTCGCCGACGCGGTGCTGGCGATGGCCGACCTGCCGCTGTCGGCCAATGTCCTGAGCATGACGCTGATGGCCACCAAGATGGCCCTTGTCGGGCGCGGCTAGGCGCGCATCATCCTGAACGCGGCCGACGCGGCCCAGCCCGCCGCCGCCGCGATGGTCAGCGCCAGAACCCCGTAAAGCGCGGGCTGGTTCCGCGAGAGGCGGAAGAGCCATCGCTCCATCCCGACCTTGCGGACGTAAAGGGTCTTTTCGTAAAGATCGACCACCTGCCTGTCACGCAGCAGGAAGATGCGGATCTTGTAGATCCCTTCCACGAGATTGGCGGGCAGTTGCACATTGGTGCGAAACAGCGTCTGGTCGAACAGGTTGACCCCGCCCTCGTTCATTGAATAAAGCCCCTCGGATTCGCGCAGGTGGATCAGCGCCGCAGTGAAATCTTGCGCATCGAGCACATTCTGAGGCGCGCCCACAGAGCGGATCGCGCGCGGGATCGAAACCGAATGGCGCAGATCCTCGGTATCTGAAATGATGTTGGCGAAAGGCGCGGTCGTGGCCACGGCATAAAAACTCGGCGCCGAATCCACCACGACCGCATCGGTATTGATCCACAGACCGAACCGGCGCGCCTTGCGCAGGACCTTTAGCGAGGCCGAAGGCCCTTCGACGGTGACCACGACATCCAACCGGCTGGCGGTCGGGATCGGTTCCTCGCGCTTGACCGCGCCGTAGATCAGGATGTTCGACCCGTCGTAATTCGCCGTGATCTCGATCCGGTCCTGACTAAGCCCGGCCACGACCGTTTCGGCAGCCGGTGTGGCGGCGGGCAGCGCCAGAAGCGCCAATATCGTCACAAGACGCCCGATCATGCCCGGCCCGCCGGGGCCACGGAGAAAAGCTCGGCTGGCTGGACCAGCAGATCGAAGGCCAGCTTGGCCGCGACCGACAGGACCAGCAGCGCCAGCAGGATGCGCAATTGCTCGGGCTTGAGGCGAACCGCCCAGATCGCGCCAAGCTGCGCGCCGATGACCCCGCCGATGATCAGCAGAAGCGCCAGCATCATGTCGACCGAATGGTTGGTCAGCGCATGCATGAACGTGGTGAAGGCCGTCACGAAGATGATCTGGAACAACGAGGTGCCGACCACCACCTTGGTCGGCATGTTCAGAAGGTAGATCATCGCTGGCACCATGATGAACCCGCCGCCAACGCCAAGCGCCGCCGCCAGGACGCCGACCAGGAAGGCAATGCCGAGGGGCGGCAGTACGCTGATGTAGAGCCCCGAGGTACGGAATTTCATCTTGAACGGCAGCTTGTGAACCCAGCCGTGCTGCGTGCGTCTGACCGGCAGCTTGGGTTTGCCCGACCAGTTGAGACTGCGCAGACTGTCTTGCAGCATGAGGGTGCCGACAACGCCCAGCAAAAGCACGTAGGAAAGCTGCACGGCAAGGTCGATCTGCCCGAGCCGCGACAAGAGGTTGAAGACCCAGATCCCGGCGGTCGAGCCCATCATGCCGCCGGTCATCAACACAGTGCCCATTCGGATGTCGACCGTCTTGCGTTTGAGATGTGCTAGCACCCCCGAGATCGACGAGGCGACAACCTGGTTCGATCCGGTCGCCACGGCCACCACCGGCGGCACGCCGATGAAGAACAGAAGCGGCGTGATGATGAAGCCGCCGCCCACCCCGAAAAGACCCGACAGCAAACCGACCATGCCGCCCAACCCCAAAAGCAGGAAGGCGTTTACGGAAACCTCGGCTATCGGCAGATAAATCTGCATTGGTGGGAGTCTCGATCAGGGGGTGAATCCTGATCGAGTGATGACCCCAAGGGCCATGACTGTCAAACCGTCGCGGTATTTATTTTTCGATTTGCAGTCACGTTTTGGAACAAAACTGCAATCTGGCATCACGAATGGCAAACAACTGGCTAGCGTTCCTTGACATAGGGCTCGCCCCCCGCGCGGGGGGGCACCGCGCGGCCGACAAAACCCGCCAGAATGATGACGGTTAGAATATAGGGCAGGGCCTGCATGAACTGGACCGGCACCACGAAAATCCCGATGTCGAGGTTCTGGAACTGGTTGCCGACCGCTTCGAGAAAGCCGAACAGCATGGTGGCGCCCAGCGCATACCAGGGCCGCCACTTGGCGAAGATCAGCGCGGCGAGCGCGATATAGCCGCGCCCCGCGCTCATCTCGCGGCCGAAGCCCGCCGACAGGCCGATCGACAGATAAACGCCGGCAAGCCCGACCAGCACCCCGCAGATCACCACCGCCGTATAGCGCAGCCGCATGACCGAAATCCCCGCCGTATCGACCGCGGCCGGGTTTTCGCCCACGGCACGCAGGCGCAGGCCAAAGCGGCTTTGATAGAGCACCCAGTAGGTCAGGGGCACGCAAAGCATGGCGACATAGACAAGGATCGAATGGCCCGAGACGACCTCGTGGTAGAAGGGGCCGATCAGGGGCACGTTCTTCAGCGCCTCGGCGAAGGGCAGGGTGATCGGGGCAAAGCGCCCGGCGCCGAAAGACACTGCGGGCGTGCCGCCACCAAGGCCGAACCAGTCTTGCCCGATCAGGACCGTCAGGCCCGAGGCGAGAAAGTTGATCGCCACCCCGGAGATCAACTGGTTGCCACGGAAGGTGATCGAGGCCAGCCCGTGCACCGCCGCCAGCATCAGCGACGCGAATACCCCCGCCAGAAGGCCCAGCGTTGCCGACCCGGTGACCGAGGCGATGGCGCCCGCGGCAAAGGCCGAGATCAGCATCTTGCCTTCCAGCCCGATGTCGAAAATCCCGGCCCGTTCGGAAAAGAGCCCGGCCAGGCAGGTGAAGAGCAAGGGCACCCCCAGCCGGATGGTCGAGGCGAGAAGCTGGATGATGATATCGTAGGTCATCGCGCCGTTCCCTTGCGCAGGGCCAGAAACAGCCGCTCGACCGGCAGGCGCACCATATTGTCGAGCGCGCCGGTGAACAGGATCACCAAGCCCTGAATGACGATGATCAACTGGCTCGGGATCGTCGTATCCTGCGCCAGGATCGCGCCGCCCTGATAGAGGAACCCGAACAGGATCGACGCCAGGAACACTCCGAACGGATGCGACCGGCCCATCAGCGCCACGGCGATGCCGATGAAGCCTGCCCCCTCGGCCGAATTCAGGATCAGCCGGCCCGACCCGCCCATCACGTTGTTGGTCGCCATCATCCCGGCCAGCGCCCCCGATATCATCATCGAGATCATGATGATCCTGAAGGGCGAAATTCCGGCATAGACGGCGGCCTTTTCCGACTTGCCGAAGGCGCGGATCATATAGCCCAGCCGCGTGTGCCAGATCAGCAGCCAGACGATAAAACAGCAGGCGAGCGCGATGAAGAACGAGGCATTGGCGGGCACGCTCTTGCTGAAATAGTCGCCGATGAACGGCAGGTCGTGGAACTTCGGCAGTTTCGTCGCCACCGGAAAGCGGGCCGAGGCAGGGTCCATCGAACCGATGGGCCGCAGGACGTTAGACAGCAGGTAGTTCAGGAGTGCGGCCGCGATGAAATTGAACATGATCGTGGTGATGACGATGTGGCTGCCCCGCCGTGCCTGAAGATAGGCCGGCACCGCCGCCCAGGCGGCGCCAAAGACGGCCGAGCCAACCGTGGCTGCCACGAGTGCGATCGTCCAGTGCGGCCAGGGCACCGCCAGCAGCACCACCGCCACGCCAAGGCCGCCAAGTGTGGCCTGCCCCTCGCCACCGATATTGAACTGGCTGGCATGGAAGGCGACTGCCACCGCAAGGCCGGTGAACATGAAATTCGTGGCATAATAGAGCGTATAGCCCCAGCCGTAGGGCGACATGAGCGACCCTTCGACCATGGTTTTCAGGGCCAGCCACGGATTTTCGCCGATGGCCAGGATTACCAGCCCGGAAATCACGAACGCGATCAGCAGGCTGATCAGCGGGATCAGAACCACGTCGGCCCAAACCGGCATCTTCTGCATCACGCCGCCCTTTCCGGCGACTTGCCGCTGACCCCGGCCATCATCAGGCCCAGTTCACGCTCGTCCGTTTCGCCGGGCAGACGTTCGCCCATGATCTGGCCATCGAACATCACGGCGATCCGGTCTGCCAGGCTCATGATCTCGTCCAGTTCGACCGACACCAGAAGGATCGCCTTGCCCGCATCGCGCAAGGCCACGATCTGCTGGTGGATGAATTCGATGGCGCCGATATCCACCCCGCGCGTCGGCTGGCCGACCAGAAGAAGGTCTGGGTTACGCTCAATCTCGCGGGCGAGGATGATCTTTTGCTGGTTGCCGCCGGAAAAACTTTTGGCCGCCAGGGTCGGGATCGGCGGGCGCACATCGAAGCGCTGCATCTTACCCTCGGTGTCGGCCATGATCGCGTCATTGTCCATGAACAGGCGGTTCTTCTGGTAGGCCGGGTCATGGTGATAGCCGAACGCGACATTTTCCCACGCGTGAAAATCCATGATCATGCCCAGATGCTGGCGATCCTCGGGCACATGGGCGATGCCGGCGCGGCGCCGTGATTGGCCGTCGGAATATTTTCCTGTTAGATCCAGGCTTTGACCGTTCAGGCGCACCATGCCTGTGCCATGGGCGATGCCCCCCAGCACCTCCAGCAGCTCGGACTGGCCATTGCCGGCGACCCCGGCGATGCCCAGGATCTCGCCGGCGCGGACGTTCAGCGAAATACCCTTCAGCCGGTCGACCCCGTGCCGGTCGCGCACTTTCAGATCCTTGACCTCGAGCACCATCTTGCCGGGCCTTGCCGGGCCCTTCTGCACATTCAGCAAAACCTTGCGGCCCACCATCAACTCGGCCAGCTCTTCAGGGCTGGTGTCGGCGGTCTTGACCGTCGCGGTCATCTGGCCGCGCCGCATCACACTGACCGTATCGGTGATCTCCATGATCTCGCGCAGCTTGTGGGTGATGAGGATGATGGTCTTGCCCTGATCCTTCAGCCCCTTGAGGATGCGGAACAGGTGGTCGGCCTCGTCCGGGGTCAGAACACCCGTGGGCTCGTCCAGGATCAGGATGTCGGCCTGCCGATACAGCGCCTTGAGGATTTCGACGCGCTGCTGGTGCCCGACCGACAGGTTCTCGATCAGCGCGTCGGGGTCGACATCGAGCTCGTATTCTCGGGCAAGGTCGGCCAGCAATTTGCGCGCCTTTGCCAGCGACGGGCGTAAGAGCGCGCCCTCTTCGGCGCCGAGGATGATATTTTCCAAGACGGTGAAATTCTGAACCAGCTTGAAATGCTGGAACACCATGCCGATCCCGGCGCGGATGGCGGCCTGACTGTCGGGAATTTGCGTGGGCGCGCCGCCGATCAGGATGTCGCCGCTGTCAGCCTTATAGAACCCGTAGAGGATCGACATCAATGTCGACTTGCCCGCGCCGTTTTCGCCGATGATCCCGTGGATCGTGCCGGCCATCACGCGGATCGAGATATCCTTGTTGGCCTGCACCGGGCCAAAGGCCTTCGAGATGCCGCGAAGCTCGATGGCCGGGGCGGCAGGTTCCTGCCGCCCCCCGTTCATGCCCTGCGCCATCGGTCAATGGCTCATTCGACCGGGCAGGTATTGTCCGTCGAATAGTCGTGCACCTTGATGTCGCCCGACTTGATCTTTTCGGCCGCCGCATCGACCGCGGCCTTCATCTCGGGCGTTACCAGCTTGGCGTTGTTGTCGTCCATCGCCACGTCGACGCCGCCGGCCTTGAGATCCATCACGTTGATGCCGGGCTTCATGTCGGCACCTTCCTTGAAGGCATTGTAGACGGCATTGTCGACCCGCTTCATCATCGAGGTCAGGACCGAGCCGGGGTGCAGATAGTTCTGGTTGCTGTCAACACCGATCGACAGGATGCCTTCGTCGGCAGCCGCTTGCAGAACCCCGATGCCGGTGCCGCCCGCGGCCGCATAGATCACGTCAGCTCCCTGGCTTTTCTGCGCCTTGGCCAGTTCCGCGCCCTTGACCGGGTCGTTCCAGGCCGACGGCGTCGTGCCGGTCATGTTCTGGATGATCTTGTCATCGGGCTTTGTGGCCTTGACGCCCTGCGCATACCCGCAGGCGAACTTGTGGATCAGGGGAATATCCATGCCACCGATAAAGCCCACGGTTCCGGTCTTGGAGGCCATCGCCGCCATGATCCCGGCCAGATACGACCCCTGTTCCTCGGTGAAGACCACCGACTTCACATTCGGCTGGTCGACGACCATGTCGATAATGGCGAACTTGGTGTTCGGATAGTCCGGGGCGACCTGGGTCAGCACGTCGCCGAAGGCAAAGCCGGTCATCACGATCGGGTTGGCGCCGGCTTCGGCAAGGCGGCGCAGGGCCTGTTCGCGCTGGGCTTCCGATTGCATTTCAAGTTCCTTGAACGTGCCGCCAGTTTCCTTGGCCCAGCGCTGTGCGCCGGCAAAGGCAGCCTCGTTGAAGCTCTTGTCGAACTTGCCGCCCAGATCGTAGATGATCGCCGGGTCGGCCATCGCCACGCCTGCGGTCAGCGCCAGCGTTGCCGCGGCACCGAGGAATGTCTGCATGAGGGTCATTTCTTTCGCTCCCTGAATGTTTTGGTCGGATCGCAAGGCGACCACCCGCTGGCCGGGGGTCTTTCGATGGGCCGATTAGCGCGAAGTTGGCGGGGGCGGTCAACAGGATTCTGGCCACAGTGCGACCCGGTTTTACCTGTCGGTCAAAAAATGCCCGGCGCCGCAGGACGAGAGGGCGGCCGGTCGACGGTGCGGCTGAAGATCAGCGCGTCGACCGGCCCTGCCGGGCCCTGGTAATAGCCCTTGCGGCGCCCGGCCGGGGCGAAGCCGAGCCCGGAATAAAGGGCGATCGCCGCGCCATTGTCGGCCGCAACCTCGAGAAAGGCGTTGGCCGCGCCAAGGTTGGCGGCGCGTTCGAGAAAGGCCGAGACAAGCGCTTGGCCCGTGCCTTGGCGGCGGGTGGCCGGATCGACGGCGACGGTCAGAAGCTCGCCTTCGTCGGCCACCACCCGCCCGATCAGAAAGCCGCCGGACCTGGTCAGGGCAAAGCACGACGGTTGGGCCAGAAGGTCGGCGATTTCCGCCGCGTCCCAGGGGCGCGGCAGGGTGAAGGCGGCGCGGTGCAGCGCCGCCATTTCATCCGCCGTCATGGCAAGAGTGCCGGAGGCAGGTCGCGCGCGGGCGCGGCATCGGCCGGGCGCAGATAAAGCGGGGCCGGGCGGGCGACGGGCGGTCCCGAGGCGAGAATTTCCGCCGCAAACCGGGCCATCGCCTCGGCAGGCCGATAGACAGGCTCGGCCGCACGGCCCCGGTGGCGGAGGGCGGCGTCGGCGGCGCCATGGCCGACGAAAATGGTGCCGGGGGCAAGGCCGCCGAGGCCATCGGCGCCGGTCAGGATCGGCCCGGCGGGCCTGTCGCCGAACATCTGAAGATAAAGCTGGTCGCGCCGCGCGTCGATCAGGGTGACGCATGGGCGCGGCTGGCCGTGGGCCAGCGCCTCGAGCATCGAGACGCCGATCGCGGGCACGCGCAGGCTGAGCGCCAGCCCCCGCGCCGCCGCGACCGAAATCCTGACGCCGGTGAAATTCCCCGGCCCGACACCCACGGCAAGGGCCGCCAGATCGCCCCAGCCCGCACCCGCCCTGGCCAGCAGATCCCCCAGAAGCGGAAAAAGCCGCTCGGCCTGGCCTTTGGCCATTTCTTCCTGCGCTTCGGCCAGCAGGGTTCCGCCCGAAAGCACAGCGGCCGCGCAATGCGCGGCCGAGGTGTCGAACGCCAGGATCAGAGGGTCAGGCGGCAACGGGCCGCACCTCGACCACCTCGGGGATATAGTGGCGCAACAGGTTTTCGATCCCCATCTTCAGCGTCAGCGTCGACGACGGGCAGCCGGCGCAGGCGCCCTGCATGTGCAGATAGACCACACCCCGGTCAAAGCCGTGGAAAGTGATGTCGCCGCCGTCCTGGGCTACCGCCGGGCGCACGCGCGTATCCAGCAATTCCTTGATCTGCTTGACGATTTCCGTGTCTGGCCCATCATGCGCCGCATGACCGCCGGCGGCCTTTGCGGCGCCGTCCATTATCGGCGCGCCGGACTGGAAATGTTCCATGATCGCCCCGAGGATCGCCGGCTTGATATGCGACCAGTCGACAGGGTCGGCCTTGGTCACGGTCACAAAGTCGGTGCCGAAGAAAACGCCGGTAACGCCAGAAACCGCGAAGATCCGGCGGGCAAGGGGCGATTTCTCCGAGGCCTCGGCGCTCGGGAAATCGGCCGTGCCCATTTCGAGCACATTCTGGCCCGGCAGGAATTTCAGCGTCGCAGGGTTGGGCGTGGATTCGGTCTGGATGAACATGTTGGTCTCCGACTATTCCAGTCGGATATGCGCTCTGGGCCCGTCCAAGTCAAGATTGGAACGGTTCCAGGCACGACGCCCACCGCAGAAAAGGCCGCGTCATGTGATCGCCTCGAGCCGTTCCTTGGACATGTCGCCCGGAACGATGGTCAATGGGATGGGGAGATTCCCGGAATTCTTGCTCATCAGCGTGACCAGGGGGCCGGGCCCGTGCTTTTCGGTGCCAGCTCCCAGAACCAGAACCCCGATTTCCGGGTCTTCGCGAATTTGAGCGAGGATCTCGCCGCTTGGCTCGCCCTCGCGGATGACCAGTTCGGGGTTCACCCCCTGCCGGTCGCGCATCCATTTGGCAAAAACCTCGAAATGTGCCTCGATCCGTTCGCGCGCTTCCTGCCGCATCAGATCGGCCACACCCATGAAATGCTGGAATTCCTCGGGCGCGATGATCGACAGGATGGTGACGCCCCCGCCGGTATGCGCTGCCCGAAGTGCGGCGAACCGCATCGCATTAAGGCATTCGCGGCTGTCATCCAGCACGACCAGAAACTTGCGCATCTATCCCCCGAATCCGCCTGACCCGATCATGGCGTCAAGATCAGGGCAAGGCAATGGGCGCCCGGCGGCAGCGCCGACGTAGAACCAGAACCGGGGTCAGAGGATGAAGTCCGACGGCGCAAGGGAATGGACACCGTCGAGGCGGATCGAATAGTCGGCGATCTTGTCGCCGTCGACATCGAGCCAGACCGTGCAGACCGACCCCGCCACCGTATAGCGCAATTCGTTCGGCTGGCCGCTGAAGCCGTTCGCAGCTCCAAGATGGGTATGCATTCCCGTGAAGCTGAGCTTGTCGGTGCCGGGCTGAAAATCGCATATCTCGTCGCTTGTCTGGGCAGTGCCCATGTCGGACGGGGTCCGATAGACGAAGAGATCGGCCCCAGCCCCGCCATAGAGAGAATCCGCCCCGCCGCCACCGGTCAAAGTGTCATTGCCGTTTTCGCCGTAAAGCAGGTCGTTACCGGCGCCGCCGTCGAGCAGGTCGGCCCCGTCAGCGCCATGTAGAGTGTCGTTTCCCGCGTCGCCATGGAGGCTGTCGTTGCCGAGACCGCCCCAGACATTGTCGTTGCCATTGCCGCCGTAAAGCAGATCGTCACCGGTGGCGCCCGCCAGCAG
>Ga0209023_10002890_pt1 | contig 20948 bp, 22 predicted proteins | sample LakOneMetagenome_FD_187468 | JGI IMG/M metagenome (GOLD analysis project Ga0209023, IMG submission 187468) | Freshwater and sediment microbial communities from Lake Erie, Canada (SPAdes) (version 2) | ecosystem: Environmental > Aquatic > Freshwater > Lentic | place: Lake Erie, Canada...
TGATGGCGTCGTCCAAAACGATCCGCTGGCCGCCCGACCTTTTTTGCGCATTTCGTTTGCGGGCGTGGTCGATCAGCACTTTGCGCATCACTTCGGCGGCAACCGCGAAAAAATGGGCACGATTTTGCCACGAGACGTTTTCCCAATTGACGAGACGGATATAGGCTTCGTGGACAAGAGCTGTTGCCTGTAGAGTGTGATCGCTGTTTTCGTTTGTAAAATATGCGTGAGCGAGGCGGCGGAGGTCTTCGTAAACGAGCGGCAGCAATTCGTCAGGCGCGGTCGTGCTGCCCTCGCTCATCTGATTCAATAGCACTGTGACCTCGTCTTTGGCCGACATACAAGTTGAGTATATTACCGTTGAGCATTGCTCACAAAATTGACGGGCGTTCCTTTGCGACCTTGGCATCTTTGCGTGAGATCATATTGGTTTCAGGAGAGTTTCACGCAAAGACGGAAAGGACGCAAAAAAGATGGAAAGAAGATAGAGATCCAGATCGCCCGTTAATAACCGACCGATCAAAAAAGTTTCAGAGGCGGATATAACTATTAGTCGGTACAACAGTTACACTAGTGCACTTAAGATACTACTTTAATGCAATCGGGGTATTAAGATATCATTTTGTCGGCTTCGAAGGTTCTGTCTTTGGCTTTCCGGCCGCAGCCCCGACGATGTAGCTGTCGCGGGCGCGGAGGACGAGGTTTGGGCGATCGACGCGGACCTTGATCTGCTTTCGCTGGCCGGGTTTTCCTTCTTCGTTTGGAATGTAACCGATATTGTATTGACGTCGAAGTTCCTCGGCGATACCCTCAAAAGCGGCCGTCAGGCCTCCGGGCGTTGCCTCAGGCCGGAAAACGCGTCCGCCGGTGTAGGTTGCGAGTTCTTCGAGATATTTTTTGCCGACGGCGTATTCCTCAGCCGATTCACCCGGTGGGGGACGCATTCCGCCCATATTCCCGGGAAAGCCAATACCGCTTTGTCGCGGTAGTTGGAAAAAGGTGTTGTAGTAGATCGGGAAGATCAGGCAATCTGATTCCTCAGCCATATCGATCGTTTTGTCATAGGTGGATTTCGATGAAGTGGTATCGACACCGTCCGTGAACAGGACGATCGCTTTTCGTCCTTCGACTTTGCTCAGGCGTTTGCGAAGTGAATTATCGACCGCATCGTACAATGACGTTCCTGATCCGACATCTGCATTCCGAATAGCCTTGCGGATACGGTCCCGATCATTAGTTGACTCGGTTAAAACGTGTATATTACCGGCGAATTCGATGACCATTACATTGTCTTGAGGTTTTAGCTGCTCGACGAAAGCGATTGCCGCATTCTGAACATCATCAATAACATTTAGGAAAGAGCCGCTTGTATCAAGTAGCAAAATGACCGTGAATGGTTTGTCGGATGTGCCGAAATACGCTATTTCCTGCTCTTTGCCGTCTTCGAATATCTTGAAATCGTCTTGTTTTAGTCCCGGAATATAAAGCCCGTCGCGGTCGAACACCGAAACCGGGATCGTGATGAGGTCCGTTTCGACGTTGACGACTTCGTCACTTTCGATTGCTACTCCTTTCGGATCTGTCTTTGTATCCGGTTTTGGGGTATAAGCTGGCTTTCCGCTTCCGTCGCCGATGCCGGGAAAACGATCGGTGTAAACGGCCCTCCGCGGCGGATTTGGTTTTGAGTCGGAGTATTGCGGCGTTTCGTCGCGGGTTTCGGGTACGGGAGTTGGTTTGGGCGTTGGTGCAACACGTCTTCCGGACTGGCCGAAGGCAAGGCCTACGGCCAATATTCCGTACAGAATTACAAAAAGAACGTACTTCATTGATATCAGCTCCCGGTTATCCAAAATGCCAGAAAGATTTAGATGCCGCGTTTATTAGAAAAGGTTACCTTTTTTCGCTCGCAAACGTTATTTCTATTAGACGCTTTCGGTCGTTCTGCGGTTGCGCCAAATGAAATATACCGGAATGCCGGTCAATGCGATCAAATATCCAATTCCTGAGGTTGCTCCGGCGAGTATGGCCAGATTGATGACGAGCAAAAGCGAAAGGCCGACAAAAATCACCGGAACGACCGGATATCCCCAAGCCCGGTACGGCCTTTCGGCGTCCGGCTTACGGTATCTGAGGACGATAACCGCGAGCACCGCGAGGGCTCCGAAAACTAGTTCGACCGAAACGATATACTCGAGCAACTGGGTATAAACGTTGCCGAAAACCGGCTCATTTTTGTCGTTGAAGGTGACGGTACGCGGCAGAACGAGGATAGAGGCCCAAAGGCCCTGGGCAATCAATGCGGTTGCGGGAACGTTAAAGCGATTTGTGTTGGCAAGCGGAGCGAAAAACAGGCGGTCTTTTGCCATTGCGTAGTAAACACGGGCTCCGGCGAGGATCAGGCCGTTGTTGCAGCCGAATGTCGAGATCATGATCGCCGCCGCCATCGCGACGGCTCCGGGAGCACCGAAGATATGTTCGAGCAACGCGGTCCCGACTCGATTCTGGGCCGCGTTTTGGATGCCGCTCAATGGCAAGGTCACTACGTACGCGAGATTAGCGAGAATATAAAGTGCGACGGTTATGACGCAGCCGATGAAGAGTGCGCGGGGCAGATTTTTCTGCGGATTTTCGACCTCGCCGGCCGTAAACGTCACGTTGTTCCATGCCGATTGCGAAAACAAAGGTCCCGTCATCGCACGGCCAAGCACCAGCCAAAACGCAAACGCCCCGGCACCGAGTGCAGCCGGCTGAACTGCCTCAACGCTCCAGCCGTTCGCCGCCGGATTCCACCAGTCCGAAGTGAACGCCGCACCACCGGCATTCCAGCCGACAAAGATCCCGAGAACGACAAGGGCGAAAAGAGCGGCGGCCTTGGTAAATGTGAACGTGTTTTGGATCAGTTTGCCGAGCTTGAGGCCGCGTGTATTTACAAAGGTCAGTAGTAATATCACAGCGATCGCGACGAGTTGCTGTGTGGAAAGGCTAAATGCGTAGCTGCCAACGATTACGGGTTGAATTAGGTAGTTTGTCCCGGCTATCGACGGTACCAGCACGCCGCTAAAATTGGCAAACGCGACCGCGACCGCGGCGATCGTGCCGGTTTGAACGACCAAAAACTGCGACCACCCGAACAGAAACCCCACGCCGGGACTATACGCTTCGCTGAGAAAAACATACGGTCCACCCGCACGCGGCATCATCGCGGCGACTTCGCCGAGGCACAGGGCACCGCAAAGGGTCATAATTCCCGCGACGATCCACGCGACCATCAACCAGCCCGGCGAACCGACCAGCCGCGACGATTCGGCGGAAACAATGAAAATTCCGCTCCCGATCATCGATCCAACGACGATGGTCGTCGCATCGACAACTGTCAGCCCGCGAACAAGTGTTTTATTTGCTTCGCTGTTGTTTTCTGCTGTCATTCTGCCTCCTCACCGGTATTCGGCGTTCAAATTGAATCGAAGTAAATTCGATTCAAACGGGGGAGATGTTGATATCGTGCCGACGCAGTTCGCGATCTATCACCCGTGCAAATTCCAATGCATCGGGGGCGTCGCCGTGAATGCAGATCGTGTCGGCGATGATCGCGACGGTCGAGCCATCAGTTGCGACGACGTTTCGGTTTGCGATCATTCGGAATGCCTGTGCAGCGGCGGCGTTTTTGTTCTCGATGAGAGCGTTTGGCTCGCTTCGCGGCGTGAGGGAACCGTCAAATTGATAAGTGCGATCGGCGAACACTTCGCTGGCGGTTCGCAGCCCTAGTTTTTCTGCCTCAGAGATCGATAGGCTTCCTGAAAGTCCAAAGACGATGAGATCGGGATCAATATATTTGACGGCCTGTGCAATCGTGGCGGCGATAGCGGCGTCTTTTGCCGATTGGTTGTAAAGAGCTCCGTGAGGTTTGACGTGCGTTAGTTTGCCGCGTTCTTCGGCGGCTATCGATCGCAGCTTTACTATTTGGTCGGTTACGATGTCGTGAATCTCATTTACAGATAACGTCATCGGCCTCCGCCCGAAGTTTTCGCGGTCGTGATAGCCCGGATGAGCACCGATCGCAATGCCTTTTTTGATCGCGTTTTTGACGGTCATTCGCATCGTCGCTTCGTCTCCGGCATGATAGCCGCAGGCGATGTTGACGGACGAAACATATTCCATCAGGGCGGTGTCATTCGGATAGCCCTCGCCCATGTCGCAATTTAGATCGACGGATAACATTTACGGAATTATTCACCCAAATTGCGTTTTGAGCAAAGCCGCACACCCGTTTTTAGCAAATTGAGATCGCGTTCGAACGCGGCGGTGATCTTTTCTGCGGCGGCGATATCGATCAAGTGAAATCCAACGCCGTCATTGCCACCAAGCTGGGCAAGCAGCGGCAGGTCGCGCTCGATGACATGAGCGACACGCGGATAACCGCCCGAGGTTTGATGATCGGCCATCAGGACGATCAATTGGCCATCCGGCAAAAGCTGGATCGTCCCGAAATTGACGGCTGATGAGAGCAACTCGGTCGGTGTTAATAGAGTTAGCGGCTCGCCGTTGAGACGATAGCCCATTCGATTCGAGTTATTTGAAATTTTATAATTTGAGATCTCAAAAATGTCCTGACTCTCCGCATTGAGGAGGTCAAATTCGCCGCCTTTTATGACGCGTACTGTTGGAAAACGGCTATAACTTGGGATCAGCGACGTAGCTATTTGTTGATGAACGACCGGTGACGCATCGTCTTGATTCAATGCAAATTCGATCCGGTCACCGGATCCGAGCTTTCGACCATCGAATCCGCCGATCTTTGCGGTCAGATTGGTGCTCGCACTGTCGAGCCATTTTTCAATTTGAAAACCGCCGCGAATGGCGAGGTATGAGCGATTACCAAACGCTCGATTTGAAAAAGTGAGCGTGCTGTCTTTCGCGGCTCGATGGACACGCCAATTTATAGCAGCATTTCCATCCAGATGTGCGCCGAGAGAGCCGCCGCCGAGGGCGAATAGGCAATCGCGTTCGAACACGATCTCGCCGGCGGGGAAGTGCATCTCGATGACCGCAGCGTTTTCGTCGTTGCCGAGGAGAATGTTGACGAGACGTGTGGCGGTGCGGTCCATGACGCCGTTCGGGTTTATTCCGAGACGCCGGTAACCGCAACGCCCGAGGTCTTGGACGGTCGATAATATTCCCGGTTTTTTGATCAGAATGCTCATCAGATCGCTGTGAATGTTACGCGGTCGCCCGGCTGCAAATAACACGGCGAATCGCCGTTTGGCGTAAACATCTCTACATCTGTCTGACCGATGATCTGCCATCCGCCCGGCGAAGTAAGCGAATAAATGCCGGTCTGTTGTCCTGCGATCCCGACGCTTCCTGCCTGGACAAGTGTTCTTGGAGTTTCTTTTCGCGGAGTGGCGATCCGCTCGTCTACCTCGCCCATATATGAAAATCCCGGCAGAAAACCGAGCATGTAAACGCGATAGACATTGGATGTGAATATATCTATGACCTGGTCGATCGAAAGTTTGTGTGACGAGGCGACGAATTCCAGATCGAATTCTGCAGCAAGATCAAATCGAACTGGAATTTCTACGATTCGAGACGCACCATCAGCGTAAACGTCAACTGTTGCCAAAGCGTTTTGCACAAGATCACTAACCGCAGAAAACGCTGTTTCGCTGTCCGAGAACTCCCGCCGCACGGTCATCGGGTCAAAAAATATCGTCGCCGAAGCGTACGCAGGAACGGATTCGATATAGCCCGGAAATGGGTTTTTGAAAAAATGTTCGGCGAGTGCGATCGCTTTTTTGTTGAGGTTTTCTGAGATCGTGGTGCCAAATTCGACGGTCAACGCCGATTCGCCGAGGGAAAAGATCCTTATCTCTTCGTTGATCATCGGGTTCGCTGTTTGGGGTCGAGGTATTCGCGGAGGCCGTCGCCGATGAAGTTGAACGCGAGCACGGTCAGTGCGATCGCGAGGCTCGGGAACAGCATGACATGCGGTGCACTCGTCAGGATGTCAAAACTGCGGGCTTCATCGATCATCGTACCCCAACTCGGCGCCGGCGGCGGGATCCCAAGACCGAGGAATGAAAGCGAGGCTTCTGAAAGAACCGCTCCGGCCATTCCCAGCGAAGCCTGTACGATCAGCGGCTGAACGGCGTTTGGCAAAATGTGCGTGAATAAAATACGCATATTGCTCGCCCCGAGAGCCCGAGCCGCCTGCACATAATCGTATTCGCGAACCTTCAGCACTTGACCGCGCATCACGCGGGCGTAGCCGACCCATCCGATGATACAGAGAGCTAGGATCATCTTTCCAAGACCAGCTCCGAGAAATGCGACAAGCGCGATCGCGAGAAGCAAGCCGGGGAACGCGAGAAAAACGTTGAATATGTAACCCGAAAGAAATTTATCGACAAACCCGCCGTAGAATCCGGCAACCGCTCCGATCACGGTGCCGAATATCGCGGAAACAAATACCACCGAAATACCGACTTCGAGCGAGATCCGTGCACCAAACACGACACGCGAAAACACATCGCGGCCGAGGGCGTCGGTGCCGAACCAATGGTCAGCCGACGGCGAAGCGTATCGCAATGCGAGATTTTGCACCGTCACGTCATGCGTCGCGATAAACGAAGCAAAGATCGCGGCCAATATCATGACCAACGCGATGCTCGCTCCGATGTAAAAAAGTCGAGTCATTTACGAAAGTCTTATCCTTGGATCAAGACGGCGATAGACAAAATCGGTCAGCGAATTTGCGACAATGAATGTCACGCTTATGACTAAAACGCATCCCTGGACGAGGCGGTAATCGCGTTTGCCGATACCGTCCTCGAGCAGTAAAAGGCCGAGGCCTTGCCAGTTGAAGATCTTTTCGGTGATGATCGATCCGGCGAGCAAAACGCCGAGTTGCAATCCCAAGATCGTAACGACCGGTATCAGGCCATTTTTGAGGACGTGCTTATAGACGACGACACGTTCGCTGAGGCCCTTGGCTCGGGCGGTGCGGACGTAGTCTTCCCCGAGTTCTTCGATCACGCTGGAGCGGACCATACGCGTCAGGATCGCTGAAAGAGCGGCACCGAGCGTTACGGCTGGCAAAACAATATCTTCAGGATTTGCACTTCCCGTGGGCGAAAACAAACCAAGTTGGACGGAAAATATGTAAACGAGAAACGGCCCTATCACAAACGTCGGCAGCGAAATGCCGAGCAATGCAAAAAACGAAGCACCGTTATCGATCAGCGAATTCTTTCGCGAGCCCGCCAACACCCCGAGCGGCAATGCAATGCCGATCGCGACCAGCATCGCAGCGATCGCCAGTTTGATCGTCGCCGGATAGCGTTCGAATATTAGGTCGCGAACGGGACGGTCGGATCGAAACGATCTGCCGAGATCGCCAACCATCAGACCTTTCCAATAGTCGAGATAGCGGTTCTCGCTGCCGTTCCACTTGAAACCGTTGTCCGAACTGTACGAAAAGAAAAATGCCGGACGGTCGAGGCCGTGTTTGAGATTAAAATTCTCGATCTGCTCCTGCGTCGCCGTTTCGCCGAGTATCACCGTCGCGGGGTCGCCAGGCACGATCTCAATAAGGAGCGTGACAAGCGACACCACGGTCCAAATGACGAGCAGCATCAGTGCCAGTTGGCGGGCAAGATTTTTTAGACGATATTTCATCAAAATCGCGGGCGGGCAAGTAAGGGGATTTTATAACGTACGGCGTGAGATGACAAACATTCAACGCTTTGTACCCGAATGCAAAGCGGCGATGCCGCCTGTGAGGTTGCGGTATTTGACGGAACTGAATCCGGTTTCTTCCATCAGGGCGACGAGATTTTTTTGATTTGGGAATTTCGAGACCGAATCAGGCAGATATTCGTATGCACCACGCGAACCGCTGACGGCACCGCCGATACGCGGCAGAATGTGCGAAAAATAGAAATTAAAAAGCTGTCCAAAGCCGGGAACTATCGGCGTCGAGAACTCAAGCACCGCTAATCTGCCGCCCGGCTTCAGGATGCGGCAAAGCTCAGCAAGGCCATCGGCGAAATTGGTGAGATTGCGCAAACCAAAGGCAATGGTCACCGCGTCGAACATGTTATCGTCGAACGGCAAGGCCATCGCATCGCCTTCAATATAGGGGATCGCAGAGGTTTCCCCCACCGATTTTGACTTAGCAAACGCGAGCATCGGACGGCAAAAATCGGTGCCGATTATCTGCGCTTTTGAATCCTTATTGAGTTCGAGCGAGAGATCGCCGGTGCCGCAGGCGACATCCAGAACGACCGCGTCCGGGCGATCGAGAATGTCCCGAAGTTCGTTGGCGACGATGCGGCGCCAGCGTTTGTCGATGTTTAGCGAGAGGACGTGGTTCAGCAAGTCATAACGCCCGGCGATGCCCGCGAACATTTCGCGGACGGCCTTGGCGTGAGCCGCCTCTTTTGCGTTTAGTTCGTTTTGCACTTATTTTGACGGCGTGTTTACCAGCACCGAAGCGACAGCAGCAGCCTTGATCTTGTCGGCGAACGCACGAACGGCCGGAAGCGTAACATTGTCACCGGCCTTGATCTCGATCGCGGGATCAGCGGATTTGAATGTGTCCATATCGAGCCATAGATCGGCCACGTCATGTTTGGCCCAGCTTGCCGCAAACGCTGCTTTTGCAGCGTCAAATTCGGCATCGGTGACCGGATCGTTCAGTGCTTTGGTTACGAGGTCGTTCGCTTCGATCTTGCCGTTGCCGGTTCCGATGTCGTTCTTTGATGCTGAAAATCCGATCATGATAACGCCCGGCAATATATGTTCGTCGGCACGGACCGACACCCGGTCGGAAAATGCGGATGGAACACGAGAGCGGAGACGGTTTTCAAGGATGGATGCGTAAACTTTTGACACTGCGAAGTCCTTATCGTTCCTTGCCACGCCGCGAACGGCAAACCTGACCGCCGCCACGTCTGCATTGGGGGAGGGAATTGTCAGCAATCCGGTTGGCGGCGGATCGGGCTGGCGAAATGTCGATGGGACGCGCTTGTCCGATTTCAACCAAGGGCCAAAATATCTCCGGATAGCCCGAAAGCCCAAAAGCTTGTCAAAGTTTCCGGTGACCGCGACGGTAGCGTTGTCGGCGGTTAGAAAACGGAGCTTTGCGTCGATCAGATCGGCAAAATCGACCTTGGCGATAGATTCGCTGCTGCCGTATTTCGGACGTCCGTATGGAAATGCGCCAAACAGGCGTTTCGCGGCGGCCTGTTCGGAGACGTATGCAGGGTCGGCTTCGAGCTGTTTGACCTGTGTTATCAATGCCTCTTTTAATTTGGCGGTTGTCGGTTTATCGATCGTCATATTCGTGATCGCCGCCGCTAGTGTGTCGAGGATCGTCAAAAACTCGTCCGATTTTCCCGAAGCATCGATCTGGATGTAATCGTAAGTCGTCGTTACTTCTAGCCCGCCGCCGAGTTCCTCACGAAAGAAATCACGGGCCCCCTCGGTCGGGAAAAGGTTGTCCGCGAGCAGGCGCATATTGCCTTCTTTGCCTTGAGGGTCAAATGCGGCGCCCGCGTGAATACGTATCTTGACGGTGACATTTGCCGCCGCCGGGTCGCTCCACATCAATATCTTGAGACCGTTGAGAAGCCGCTCCTGACGCGGCTGTGACATAGAGGCTTGCGCAAACACGCTCGAACCTGCCATCAAAATAAAAATGGCGAATGCGCCTAGATGAGAGAAACGTTTGAACTGTCTTACTTTTTTCATCGTAAAGTTAATTGGAATCGCGGTCGGACTTGTCATTTAGTTGCAATAACACGTTGTAATGTTGTCAGACTCGAAAATAATGCCCGATTTACCAAAGTGAAATTTTAGAACTGTGTAGGCATCGCGTCAAACGAATGGGGCATCTATAAAAACTGAGCATTCCGAATTTTGGAAACTCGTGAAAAAAGTGCCGTAAAAGGCTTAACTTCCGCGAAAAACGCGGTATAATCGAGTTTGTACTATATTGTCCGGCCATCGGGCAACAAAAGGTGAGAGGCCGAAAAACATGGGAAAGATCGTCAAGTATTGCAGTTCGTGTGATGAGAGTTTTGCGGAAAAATTCGGGTTTTGCCCGACTTGCGGAGCTTCGCTGCAGCCATTTGAAATGAACCCGCTCGCGAGCCAACCGGTCGTCGAAGCGGCTCCGCCGGCACCTGCTTTTATCGAACCACCATCCGTCGAACCCGTAACCGAGCAAATATTTTCCGCTCCGGAGCCTTTTATTTCGGACCCTGAGCCAGTTGTCGAAGCGGCTCCTGAGGTGGTCGAGGATATCGCCGAACCGGTCGCGGTGACTCAGCCCGTGGTTGTTAACGCTCCGGTCTATGTTCAGTCGGCCCCGGTCGATGCGGATAGTATTCGTTCCTCGAGCCCGACGCCGGTTGACACTTATTCGCGTGATGATGGCTATCATGTGACGGTCGTCGAAGATAAAGGCGCGGGCAAACGCATGTCGCTGCTCGCGGGTACGTTTGTCTTTATGGTCTTCGCCTTGATGACCGGCCTCGTTTACAACATCTTTAGCAAAGACCTCGGTATCGCATCGATCGACGACGGCATGTTCAACGCGATCATGGTCGATGATCCTACCGACATGACGGTCGAAGAAAAGGAAAAGAAGAAAGCGGACAAAGGCGGCGGCGGTGGCGGCGGCGGTAAACAGGAAGAAGATCCTCCGTCGGCCGGCGAACGTCCCCCGATGCTGCGACAGCCGCAATTCGTTCCTTCGGCTCACAGCGAGCGGATAACGAATCCGGACATTCCGATCCAGACAGCGATTCAAGGTCCCCGCGATGAAACCACGAGGACGGACGAACGGTATGGCGTGAATAACGGTCAGTACAATACGGTTTCTGACGGTCCCGGAATGGGAGGCGGAATCGGAACCGGTCGCGGAACCGGTGTCGGCGGCGGTAACGGAACCGGAGCCGGAAATGGTAATGGTAGCGGACTGGGAGACGGTAATGGAAACGGTATTGGCGATGGGGATGGCGACGGAACTGGTGGAAGAACTTCAAAGCCGCCAGATGTTAAACCTGTTGGCGTGACGTCGGCACTCAGGATCATTTCAAAGCCGAAGGCGACATACACCGACGCGGCTCGGCAGAATCAGGTCCAAGGCAACGTAACGCTCAGGATCACCTTTAACGCAAATGGCTCGATCGGTTCGATCACGCCGGTCAGTGGCCTCGGATACGGCCTGACCGAACAGGCGATCGCTGCTGCTCGACGTATTCAATTCGAGCCGCAGAAAGTGAACGGCGTTCCGCAGACGGTCTCAAAGACATTCCAGTACGGATTTACGATCTACTAAACTGATCTTCTAAAAAGCTAAAAGGCGAACCGGAAATCTCTGGTTCGCCTTTTTTATCTATATAAAAACCACCGATTGCGACGACGGTATCTCAAACCTTTTGCGGCAGCGAATGTTTTTGCACATCAGCATGTCGTCAACACGCACCATATAATCGCGCGATTTCTGAAACTGGGCCCGGTCCTGCTCGTTTCGCAGATTAACGTTCTTTCGCTTCGTCCGCTTTAACCAACGAACCTCGTAATCATTCCGCTCACGGCAATTCGGACAAGAAAAACTCGCCGTCTTGGTCTCCTGCCGCTCTTCAAAAATATCGCGTTCTTGCATATGTCTATTGTAGCGCCTGCGGCGACAAGTTATGCAAGAACGCAAAACTAAAGATTCCGGTATCATGCCCGTCGGAGAAATGAAAATTCAGGGCATATCGCCCGACGATCGAGATCGAGCCGAACGAGACATCTTCGGGGATATTCCTGTCGTCGAGTATCTTCTGCCCGGTCCACTCGTTTACACAGCTCGCACACGGGCAAGCGCGGCGGAGTTGGGCAGCGGTGTAACGGGCTTCAGTATCGTCGGACCACTGTATTGAAAGTTCGCGATCCGATTCTTCGATTATTTGTGCTGGCTGGATCATTATTTGGATCTTAAATTCTTTTCGATGTTAACGGGATCGATGCCGTAATGCGTGGCGTGGTAGATCGCTTTACCGTCCTTAATCACAAACGCCTGCGGCGACTGATGGCGGTGGCCGGTCCGCTCGGCGATCTCGTTTGAGATCGGGCGGTGTTCCTGGATAACGACGACGTTGACCGTGCCTTCGGCTTCCGAGACAAGTTCCAGAACATGCGAACTGATCCCGCAGCTATTGCTGTGTTTGAGCAAAGCGACCGGAGCGGTAAACGAGCTTTCGAACAAAGCATCGAGCTGTTCGATCGATTCGATCTTAACAAAATTTGCACTCATTGTGAGATTCCTTGGGGTCCCAATGCCGGGAAAACTTTGCGATAGGCGACGATACTGGTCGCTGTGAGGATCGGGATCATCAGATACAAGCCGACGCATAATGCGAGCTCGCCGACCACGGCCAGGCAGAGATTGATGACGATCAAACCGCCGATGCCGCCGATGTTCTTCATCGACGCCCGAGCACTGAGCTTCATAGCATCCCAACTCGACAGATTACGGTCAACGATCAGCGGAAATGCAAAGATCAGCAGCGAATGAACGATCGTCATGACGACCGCCACGATAATATCGACCACCAGCCCAGCTGCAAACGAGCCCATGATCACGTTCGGGTCGGCCTTATTTCCCATCATCGCGGTTGTGATGATCGGGAGATATATCGTCACAAACAAGGTGATTATCCACAAGACCATCGGCACGACTATCGCGAGCGTAACACCCAGACTCGGCCAGAAAAACTTAAAACCAACCCACAGATCGTCGAGAACGACCGTCTTTCCGTCGATCGCTTTGAGATAGCTGTTAAAAATGCCGCAAATCATAGCCCCGATCAGCACATACATCGTCGCGCCGCCGATCAGGGCTCCGAGCATCGAGATCGCAAACAGGATCCAGTATTGCGGCTTGATCAGTTCCCAAGCCTCTTTTAGGCACTCGATGGGCTTTATGGCTCCGGCGTTGAACTCAAGTTCTTGCATTTTTTAATTGCCGTCGTAAATATTCCGCAAATAGTCCGCTACCATTCTGTCACTCGAAAATTGCGGCGTCAGTGTCGCGATCGAATTTTTCATACGGGCGATCCACTCCGACGGCAAACCGTTCTGATCAAGCGAATAATACGCCGGGATCAGTTCGTTTTCGAGCGTAGAATAGAGTGCCTCGGCGTCGGCGATATCCATTTGATCTTCGGTAAGGTTTTCGTCGAGATCGCCGATCGAAAAACCGTTGACGCCGTTATAACCTTCGATCCACCAACCGTCGAGGATCGAAAAATTAAGTGCGCCGTTCATCGCCGCCTTCATGCCGCTGGTGCCGCTCGCTTCCATCGGGCGACGCGGGACGTTCATCCAGACATCGACGCCCTGAACGAGATAGCGGGCGACTTCTTGATCATAGTCCTCGATAAACACCGCACGTTTTTGCCAGTGCGAATCGTGATTTATGCTCATCAGTTCCTGCAAAATGGTTTTGGCGGTGCGGTCCTGCGGGTGAGCTTTTCCGGCAAAAACAAATTGCACCGGGCGATCGGCATCATCGACCATCTTGAGCAGACGCGGGAGATCGGAAAACAGCAGATCCCAACGTTTGTACGCGGCCACGCGGCGGGCAAAGCCGATCGTCAAAACGTCGGGTGAAAATAATCCTTTGGTGTTTTCGTGCTCGTTTATCGTATCGACCACACCGGTTTCTTTAGCACGTGTTCTTTCTCTAATGAATGCGATCAGTAAGCTTTTTAGGGTGCGATGGGCGTTCCAAATGTCTGAGTCCGAGATAAATTCGATAGCGGTCGCCCACGTTTCGTTTCGAACGACCTCATTCCATTCCTCGCCCATGCTTTCTTGATAAAGCGACTGAAAAACCGGTGCGACCCACGTCGGTGCGTGAACGCCATTTGTCACCGAAGTGATCGGCACCGCTCCGGGATCCGCGAGATCGGGAAACATCTTGAGCCACAGCCCGCGCGAGACTTCGCCGTGCTTTTCGCTTACTCCGTTTGCCGAACGGCACATCCGGATCGCAAGCGGCGTCATGCCAAAATATTCAGTGTCGTCCGCCAGGTTTGAGCGGCCGAGAGCAAGGAATTCGTTGTTCGTAAGTTTGAGCGAAGCAATATATTCGTCGCTGAAACATTCGTCGAGTTGCTTAGGCGGAAAGCTGTCGTTTCCAGCGGAAACTGGCGTGTGAGTCGTGAAAACGCACTGTTTTCGTACGGCCTCAACCGCACCGGCAAATGAGGCGTCAGGATTTGACTCAAGATACTCTTTCGCAAGTTCAAGCGTAGAAAAAGCTGCGTGGCCCTCGTTTAAGTGGAAAACCTTTGGCGAAACGCCGAGTTTTCTTAGCAGGCGAACGCCGCCAATGCCTAAAACTTTTTCCTGAACGATCCGCGTCTCCGTATCGCCACCGTACAGGTGACCGGTGATCAGGCGATCGACCTCGCTGTTTTGCTGGACATTCGTATCTAGCAAATACAGCGAAATGCGTCCGACGCTCGCGTGCCAGGCCTGAGCAATAACCTCGCGATCACGAATGTGGACGGAAACTGTGACCCGTTCACCATTTGCGTCAAAAACAGGCGTGATTGCGAGTTCGCCGGCGAAAACATCATTATACGACTCCTCTTGCCAGCCATCGTGGCGAATATTTTGCCGAAAATAACCGAATCGATACAGCAAACCGATCGCCGTTAGCGGCAGTTCCATGTCGCTCGCCGATTTGAGATGGTCGCCCGCCAGAATTCCCAGGCCGCCGGAATAATTAGGCAGGGAATTGTGAACGCCGTATTCGGCGCAGAAATAGGCGATATCGGTCGTTCGCGGAGCAGACGACAGATACGTCTGGAATTTCGAGTTAAAGCCCTCAACTCGAGCGACATAATTCGTATCCGCCGCCCGCTGATACAGGCGTAAACCGCTTATCTTTTTGAGAAAAAGACGTGGATTTTGCTCGCATTTGTCCCACACCGTCGGATCGAGGTCGCGGAAAAGTGCGGTTCCCTCGGGCTGCCATGACCAGTAAAAATTGGCGGCGATAGTCTCTAGCGGTTTTAGCTGCTGCGGCAGCTCACGGTTTAGTTCAAAATCGGTGCGAAAAGTCGTCTCCGTCTGTCGGCTGACTGCCTGTTGTGTAGCGATATCGGTCAAAGCCTCCGTCATAATTGCGATTTCTTTATTAAAAAAGTATCCATCGAATATAAACGATACGAGGCTGAGTATCAAATTTTTGCGGTTAACCCGCCTTGTCTGTGGTCAAATGACCGACGAGCATAAACCTATAATGTGTCGCGACAACAAGTCCGAACACAAAGCCTATCAATGTCAATCCAACTCCAACCGTTAAATAATCCGGGAAATTACCCAACCTGATCATCCACGAAAGCACGCCAGCGATCGCACCGCCGATAGCCAAAACGAGCGGGATCGAGAGAAATTGCATGCGAAATCTTCGCGGCGTGTCTTCGCGTATCGAAAATATAATTGGTTTGAGGCGATCATATTCCCACGCCATCAGCCACGTCGCGGCGAGCGTCATGAATATCGTGAGTATCCACGTTCCCTGAAAACCGACCGACGTCGTGAGCACGGCGATATTTGCGATGATCGGCAGAAATAGCAACGCCCCGAGATGCGAAAATCGTGGTATTAGCAGAAGAATTGCTGCGATCATCTGGCCCCAGCCCAGGAATTCATAGTAGAAGCCGGTCTGCAAAAGAGCATTAAAATAATGCCCGACAGGATTAGAATCCGGGAGCGAAGTGAACGGTTCATGTACGATCTTTTTGTAGCTCGGCGGAATGAATGCAACCGCGAGCAACACCCGCGTAAACGCCGTAAATAACTGTGTCCACCATCGTCGCGTAATGGCAACGTGTAGATCGTCAAGAATGTTTCTGATCCTCATGGAAACTGAAACGACGATCTAGGACAAAAAGTTCTTTTCCCGACTTCGCGTACTTTGCGGTCTCTGCGTTGAAAAGATCTTTCGGCGGTTTTAAACGAAGAGGCCGCAAGAGCCGTAGAGAGAAGGCATCCAAAATTAACTTTCCCAACTCCTTCGGTATAATCTGGTACTTCGCGGCCGCCATAGGTGGTTCTAACAAATTATGAAATACAACATCATCCCCGTAAAGTGGTCCGACGAAGGCGTTTTGATGCTCGATCAGCGTTTGCTGCCGACGGAAACAGTTTGGCTAACGCTTAAAACATACGATGAGGTCGCTGCCGGTATCAAGGACATGGTCGTTCGCGGAGCACCGGCGATCGGCGTTTCGGCGGCGTATGGAATAGCTTTGGGCGCGAAGAACTTTGTCGGCACTACGGTTGCCGACCTTGAGGACGAACTCGAATTTATCAGCGATGTTCTCGCCAAAACGCGCCCGACAGCCGTCAACCTATTTTGGGCCATCGACCGCATGAACCGCACGTTTCAGAAAGCAAAAGTGGACGGGAAATCGGTCAGCGAGATAAAAGAAATACTAAAAACCGACGCCATTGCTATCCACGACGAAGACATCGAATCCCAACGTCTTATCGCCCAGTTCGGCGGCGAATTGCTCGCCGACAACGACGTAGTCCTCACCCACTGCAACGCCGGAGCACTCGCAACCGGCGGCGTTTGGGGCACGGCTCTCGGCGTCATTCGCGGAGCCGTAGATCAAGGCAAGCATATCTCCGTCATCGCCGACGAAACGCGGCCATACCTGCAAGGAGCGCGGCTCACGGCCTGGGAACTGATGGAAGACGACATCCCAGTCACGCTCATCACCGACAACATGAGCGGCCATATAATGAAAAAAGGCAGCATTCACGCCGTTGTCGTCGGATCGGACCGCATCGCCGCCAACGGCGATGTCGCTAACAAGATCGGAACCTATATGGTCGCGGTCCTCGCCAAACGCCACAACATCCCCTTCTACGTCGCTGCTCCGCTGTCGACCGTCGATCTTAACACCCCGACCGGCGACCAGATCCCCATCGAAGAGCGCGACCGAGTCGAAGTAACCCATGTCAAAGGTCACCAACTAGCCCCCGAAGGCGTCGGCATCACAAACTACGCCTTCGACGTAACCCCAAACGACCTCGTAACCGCCATAATCACCGAAAAAGGCGTCGCGAGAGCACCGTATACTGAGAGTTTAAAGAAGCAGTTTGAAGAATAAGTCAGAACCGCCTCCGTAAGCGGGCGGCCACGAAGCTGTAACACCGATCAATTATTGGATGCGGGTCAGATCAGTGCTTTTCCAGGCACTATTGTTGAAATAATACCGTCGTCGGTCCGGTTTCAAATCGACCTTTAGTGGATCATCGACAGAGATGCCATAGCTGCCGCGGCAGAGCGGTTCGTTCCAGTCGTTGCCTTTGCGGAGAAAGTCCTTGATATTGTCGCTGTCGGCGCCCATCTCGAATGCCATCGGAACGGCTTCGTCGACGGGGAAGTCGTTGAACCACGCGTCGCCGGTACACCACGACGCGAGCGATGTCATGGTAAGAGTGACGCCTTCGGGCACTTGTTTTCGCAGGTCTTTCATCATCGACCGATAAAAATCGCGCTCGGAAACGACAGCGTCGAAATCGATCTGGATCGCTTTTACATCGGGCAGATCTAGCGTGTTTTTGACCATAGAAACGACCTTTGTTCTCATCTCGGCGTCAAAAGACGGACGTTTTTTACCGTCCTTGTTTGTCTCGATCCGCGTAACCGCGATTATGTAAGTGCCGGGCGAAACATCGAGTGGCTGACGACGGGGCTTTGGCGTTACTCCCGAGTTGTCGAGGAAGATGGTCTGAGCGAGAAACGCAATGCCGTATTCTTTTGGATCGAGAAAACGAAGATCCTCAGGGCGCTCCCAAGCCCAGATTATCTTGGTCGGCATTTCGGTGTCGAGGCGGGCATTGACCTTATTTGCCCGCGAGCATGAGGATAAGAATATTGTGGTCAATAGTAGAACGGCCAATGCGTTTTGCATAGGTTGATAGTACTTTAGCAAGCGGGCTAAATTCTAGCTGTCAGCCCCTAGCTATTAGCTTTCAGCCGGACTTGGAGTTGGTGCATGTCGTGTTTCGGTCGTTGATTTGATATACTTTTCGTTCAAACTGAATGACCATTCATTATTGAGACAGATAAATAAAATTATGATCGAACGCGAACAAATCGAGATGGATGTGGTTTTTGTGGGTGCCGGGCCGGCGAATCTGGCGGCGGCGCTGCATCTGAAAAATGAGATCGTCAAACACGATGAAATGATCGATAAAGGCCTCAAATTTGGCAATAAGGTCGGCGAGATCGAGATCGCGATCGTCGAAAAAGGCTCGTTTGTGGGTGCACACATCCTGTCCGGAGCGGTAATGGACCCGATCGCGATCCGCGAATTGATGCCGGATTTTCTCGATCAAGGCTGTCCGGTTGATACTGTCGTTACGGAGGACGCATTTTGGTATCTTACTGATACTAAGGGTATTAACGCTCCGCTCGTCCCGCCGCCTTTGAAAAATAAAGGCAAGTACATTGTTTCGCTAAGCAAGGTCTGCGAATGGCTCGGCGAAAAATGCGAGGAAGCGGGGATCAATATCTTTCCCGAGTTTCCGGCTGCTGAGGTGCTGTATGACGAAAACGACGCGGTCATTGGCGTTCGCACAGGCGACAAGGGAATTGACAAAGACGGAAAACACAAGGCGAATTTCGAGGCGGGCGTCGATCTGCTCGCAAAGGTGACAGTTCTTGGCGAAGGCTCACGCGGTTCGCTCGCCAAACAAATTACCGCTCGTCTCGGTCTCGATCACGGCAAAGAGTCGCAGGTATTTTCGCTTGGGATCAAAGAGCTTTGGGAACTACCTGCGGGTAATTTTCCTGAGGGTAAGGTGGTTCACACACTTGGATTTCCCTCAGACACAAGGACCTATGGCGGCGGTTGGATATATGGTTTGAAGGACAATGTGGTAAGCATCGGTTACGTCACAGGGCTCGATTACGAAGATCCGATGATCGATCCGCACGCGGAGTTTCAGAAATTCAAGACGAATCCAAAGGTCGCAGCCGTTCTCGCGGGCGGCAAGATGATCAAATACGGTGCGAAAACGATCAATGCTGGTGGTTATTACACAATGCCAAAACTCTACGCCGACGGCGTACTGATCGTTGGCGATAGCGGTTCGTTTCTAAACGGCCAGCGTATCAAGGGAATTCACACCGCGATGAAATCGGGAATGCTTGCGGCCGAGACGATCATCGGAGCGTTTGAACATCAGGATTTTTCGTCGAAAACGCTCAGGCATTTTGAGGAAAAGGTGAATCTGAGCTGGATCTACGACGAACTGCATCCGGTACGTAATTTTCACGGAGCATTTCAAAAAGGCCGCTGGTCGGCCTTGATTAACACCGGTCTGCAGTTTCTAACTCGAGGCCTCGCATGGGGATTTTTGCCGAAGGAACATCATGTCGCCGGGCATGAGCGGATGCAGACGGTTGGCGATCGGCAGTTGGCGGTTGGTAGCCGGGGTCCGTCGGATCATTTGAAGGATGTCCGCTACGCGGGCGTTCCGTTTGATAAGGAATTGACGTTTGATAAGGCGACGGACGTCTTTTACGCAGGCGTCGCCCACGACGAAGACCAGCCTTCGCACCTGCACGTGCTCGATACCGAGATCTGTGCAACGCGATGTGCGGAGGAATACGGCAATCCGTGCCAACGATTCTGTCCGGCAGCGGTTTATGAGATGGAAGAAAGTGCGACGACCGGACGTCGCGAGCTAAAGGTCAATTTTTCGAACTGCGTTCATTGCAAGACCTGCGACATCGCCGATCCGTATCAGATCATCAACTGGGTCACTCCCGAAGGCGGCGGCGGACCCAATTATAAGGGAATGTAAATAAGAATTTGCGACAGATTACACAAATAGGACGGATACGAGAAATAATTTCCTATCCGTCCTATTGGTAAAATCGGTGGCTGAATTAATTTTCGAGGATCTCGAAGTTTACTTTCCTCTGTTCGAATTCCTTCATCGCGATCCGCGTTGGTTTGGTTTTGCGCATGTCGAGATCGACGCGGGAGATGGCTCCGCGTTGGAGCTGTTTGCTGCGTTGAGCGGCAAGGATGATCATGCGGTACTTGGAATCGATAGCGGGCGGATCGATGATCTCTTCCGCTTCTTCACCATCGAGGACTTCTAATTCTTCGGCCATATTAACTATTCTCCCTGAAATTCTGCTTTCGACGCATCGAAACTACCAAGAATATCACGAATAGCGTCAGACTGTCTATCGAGGCGTTGCCGTTCGGCATTTATGATCGACGCTATCTGACGAGCAGCAGTGCCGAGGTCTTGGTTTACGATGACGTATTTGAACTTTGTGTATTCGAGAACTTCGTTGAATGCGTTCTTAAGTCGCGTCCTGAGTTCCGCTTCGCCCTCGGTGCCGCGAGCGGTCAAACGTGCCTTTAGGACCTCAAAAGACGGAGGAAGGATAAAGATCGTGATGCTCTCGGGCAGTTTCTCAGAAATTTGGATCGCTCCCTGAACGTCCACCTCGACGATCAAATCGCGGCCGGTGTTGAATACCTTTTCGCTCTCGCGAAGCGATGTGCCGTAGAGATTGCCGTGTACATTGGCATATTCGAGAAAATCGCCACCGCCGATGCGGCGTTCGAAATCTTCCTTCGGAACAAAGAAATATTCGCGCCCATTTTCCTCACCAAACCGTTGCGGACGCGTTGTATGCGACACAGAATAGCCAAGGTCGGGCAACATCGCACGCACTTCTTTAATAAGCGAACCCTTGCCGCCGCCTGATGGGGAACTGATGATAATAAGTCGTCCGGTCATAGTTCGTAAACGGAAAGCGGAAAGTTGAAAACGGAAAGTCCTAGCAGCGTTCGAGATTTTTCTTAGCTGTTTTTATCGAGGCTGTCAGAATT